>OMEV01000012.1_pt1 | contig 191380 bp, 167 predicted proteins | sample 1645491 | NCBI WGS metagenome assembly OMEV01 (sample SAMEA103958122, study PRJEB25191) | human gut metagenome | biome: human-associated habitat [ENVO:00009003]; feature: intestine environment [ENVO:2100002]; material: feces | place: Germany | collected 2013/2015
CGAACCGAGAGGCCCGCTAAGCGTTTTTTGCCGCTGCTCCGGCAAAAAACGTCTGTAAGGGCACAAAACACCTTAATGAGCAAAGCCGCAAAGCGGCAATTGCGAGTTTAGATGTTTTGTGAGAAGGAGCGACAGCGTCGCGCAGTCCTGTACTCTCCGCCACCAAACGCCCGCAAGGGCGTTTTTTTTGTGGCGGATACAGGGCTCGAACCGAGAGGCCCGCTAAGCGTTTTTTGCCGCTGCTCCGGCAAAAAACGTCTGCAAGGGCACAAAACACCTTAATGAGCAAAGCCGCAAAGCGGCAATTGCGAATTTAGATGTTTTGTGAGAAAGAGCGACAGCGTCGCGCAGTCCTTCAAATTTTCCGTATTCCTTTTTTCTTCCGTTTTTCGTTTGAAAAACAACCAGCTGAAAAGTTTATATACCATTGTTTGTGATTATGTTTGACTTGAAGCTTAAATTAGAATAATCTGTTTTTGCACCGGCAGATAACCGGTGCGAGGTTTAGAACCCTCTTGTAAGTTGCTTACGGATAGTAGGTGTAAAACTGCCTTTTGGTCTATGACTGGGAGGCAGTTAATAAGGCATTTGCATATGCTCAATACGCTGCACAATTCTTACAATTGGTTCTAACTCCCAGTCACCCGTATCAGGTGACTGTTTTGCTATTGATAAAACAGGAAGTTAGAAAGGAAAATCAAAAGAAAACAAAGCTTTGTGACTTTTTTGAAATGCCGGCGGAATTGCTGCCGATACGGTGCGAAAGCGCCGGGTCGGTTTTGTCGGGGTACGGATCTTCGACGACAGGCCGGATATTTTTATCATCCGTTTTTGACTCAAATTTTAAGGAACTGAAATATGAAAAACAGACTTTTGTTTACAACAGCGTTGATTGCTGCAGCTTTTGCGGTTTCCGATGCCCGCGCGGAAAGACTGGTCGTTTCGTCGGGGGAAGAAGAAGCCGTCAATGCTGAAATGTCGGCAAATGACAACAGTGAACTCCAGGGCGGCGCAATCCTCAATTCGGGAAAACTGACCGTTGCCGACGGCGTCGTTTTCAACGGCAATGCCGGTTCCGTCGGCGGTGCCGTTTCGACCGTTGATGCGTCCGGCGCGGCCGTAATCGGCGACAACGTGTCTTTTATCGGCAACACTTCCGCCATGCAGGGCGGCGCTTATCACAATCAGCGCGCAACCAGCACCATCGGCGACAATGCCAAATTCCATAACAATACGGCCATCGGTTACGGCGGCGGCGCCGTTTATCAGGATACCGACGGCCGGGAAGCTGTGCTGACGATCGGTGACAATGCCGAATTCAAAGGAAACAAAAGCGAAACTTCCCACGGCGGCGCGGTCATGAATTTCAATGCCGGTGACAAAGCCGAAATTACCATCGGCAAAAACGCCGTCTTCAGCGGAAACTCTGCCGGCAAAACCGGCGGTGCCGTTGCCAACTGGGGTGGCAGCATGCGGCTCGGCGAAGGAGCCTCTTTTGCCGAAAACCGTGCGGCGACCGACGGCGGCGCCGTTTATAACGCAAACTACGGCGGCAAAAACGCCGAAATGACGATTGCCGGCGTAAGCGTTTTTGAAAACAATGAAGCAACGGGGCTCGGCGGTGCCGTTTATAATGACGGCAAGCTGAATATGGGCGGCGCCGTTTTTTCCGGCAACAAGGCGGGCGGCAAGTTAAACGACGTCTATAATGCCGGCGAACTGAACTTTACCGGTGACGTTACGCTTGACGGCGGTATTGCCGGCAACGGTACCACCACTTTTGCCAAAGACACCGTTTTGACGGTTAAGACGGGCACGACGACCATCAGCAACGATGTTGTAAACAAAGGGGCAACCCTGTCGCTTGTCTTTGCCAACGGATATGCGGGCGGCGAATATGATCTGATTACGGAAGAGGGCTCGCTGGACAAGGAATTCAACATTGCCCAGAACGCCTTGTATAATATTAAGGCCAACGAAAACGGCTCTTATACGATCAGCAAAAAAACAGCCGGCGACTTTGTCGCTTCGACCGGTGCAAACGTCAACCAGGCCAATACCATCAGCGCCGTTGCCGGCAGCAAAACCGGCAGCGCACGTTTTGACGCGGTGGCAGAACGTATCGGTGGTCTGATCCAGTCGGCTCACGCTTCCGACGTCCGGACCGCTTTGAATGCGGCGACGGCTCTTGCGCCTGAAGTTGCGCCGATGGTTACGCAAAGCGAAAGCCAGACGGTTAACCAGGTGTTCGGTGCCGTTTCCACGCGTTTGAGCGGCGGTGCGATTGCCGCTGCCGGTGAAGCCGGAGCAGAAGGCGTTTCTTCCGGCGACAACGTTTTTGAACGGGTTGCCATGTGGATTCAGGGAATGTTCAACCGTTCCGAGCTTGACGATACGGCAAAAACCAAAGGCTTTGACGCCGATTCCGCCGGGGTTGCCATGGGTTTGGAAAAACGCGTGAACGATCAGGTCAAGCTGGGTATCGGTTATGCCTATACCAACACCGACATTGACGGCTTTATGCGTTCGACCGACGTTGATACCCATACGGCGATTTTGTACGGCGAATACAAACCTTCCGCATGGTTTGTCAACGGCGTTGTTTCGTACGGCTGGTCCGATTATTCGGAAAGCAAAAACGTGGCCGGTTACAATGTTAACGCCGACTATGACGCAACTTCTCTCGGTCTGCAGGCGATGACCGGTTATGAAATGCAGGTCAAAGGCTTTAACCTGACTCCGGAAGCAGGACTGCGTTATGTCCATACCAGTCAGGACGCTTATACGGATACGGTTGACCAGCGGGTTTCTGCCAACGATTCCGACATCCTGACCGGCGTGATCGGCGCCAAGGCGGACAGGGAATTTACGCTTGAAAACGAGATGACCCTGCGTCCTGAAGTCCGGGTTGCCCTCACTTATGATATGTTTAATGATGCGGGCGGTTCGGTCGTTACTTTGGCCAACGGCGCGGCATATCGCGTCGACGGCGAAGCTTTGGACCGCTTCGGTGTTGAACTCGGCGCCGGCCTGACGGCGGAAGTCAACGACAATGTCGAATTGTCGCTCCGTTATGAAGGACAGTTCCGTGACGATTATACCGACCATACCGGTCTGTTAAACGCCAAATATAAATTCTGACGTTTGTTCGGACGACAAAAAACGGAGAGGACTGCCTCTCCGTTTTTTTTCGGGTTCTGGTCTTGCGTCCGCTTTTTGGTTTTCGGAGCAGACGCTTTTTTATAAACTTGACAAAAAAATGAAAATAAAATATAATTTTTTCCGCAAATCAATTACCAGTAAATTATTAACCGTAAAAATAAAAAATGTATGAAAAAATTTTTCGTTGCTTTGTTTCTGATCGTCGGCATCATCACCGTTCACCTGTTTGTCAGTGAGATCATTTATCTTCAGATTGCCGATCTGCTGTGGCTTTTCGTTTACGGAATCGGGCTGTCAAAAATTGACGAGCGAGAATTCGTGGACAGAAGAAACCGGTTGCGTCTGGGAAAAATGTTTAGGAACGGAATCTTGTTCAGATTGGTGCCGCTGATCGTTTATGTGGGAACAGTGGCGGCAACGTTGTTCAGCGTTGAGTTTTTGTTCAGCCTGCTGATGTTTCTTCTCGTGGCGGTGCTTTTCACGATATCTTTGTTCTCCGATCTGTTCGGCTGTATCAAGGGTGATGATTAAAGGCAAAATTCGTTTATTGATTTTAACGGTCCGACCCGTAAAGGGTCCGGCCGTTTTTTTATGATTTGAACGTCCTTCCGGGCAGGCGAATGCGGACATTCTGATCCGATCGTCAGACTTGCGGAACTTCAATGATAGGCGTTCAGGATTCAAAACACGTTAATGCCGTTTGTTCAGCAGATGAAAGTTTGTGCGGCAAAAACGCCGAAGACGTCATGCAGGCGGACGGGAAAGGGCGGCGATGCCGTTCAGTCGCCGGAATAGCGGGAATACTTCCATTTCAAAATCTGTTCGGTTGACAGGTTGGATTGCTTTTTTGCCTCATATTCCCTTTGTTCGGCTTTCTTGCGCGCAATTTCCTTTTGCCGCCGGGCTTCTTCGATTAAAGCCGCTTCCCGTGCGCTTTTGGGAGAGCCGTTGTCTTCCGTTTGTTCAAACCCGTAAAGGGCGGCCAGTTCGCTTATGCTGACGTCGAGCGTTTTTTCTTTTCCGGCTTCGCGCATTTGACGAAAACGCTCAAGAATAACCGGTTCGTATTTTCCGGCGTCATATCCGGGCTTGCGCCGCTCGGGACCGTAAGCCGCTTCATAACCCATTTCCGGCCGGCCGAACCCGTAGTCGGTCAGGATCAGTCCGTTTTCCACGCTGTCAACCCCCGGGTTGATCGTCCGCCGCATTTGCAAAATGGCGTCGTGGTTAAGGCAGTTTTCCTGCCGGCTTTGTCCGGCCGGCATAAAGTCTACAAAAACCTGTCCGGGATAAAGTTTTTGGTTTTCGCTGCATACGACACGATAAACGTCTTTCATGTTTTCTCCTGCTGCTGGTTATAGATATTGTCAGATTATAACCGAATGGAGCGTTTTTGTCCAGCGCCGTTTCGTACGGCTTTTTGCCGGGCGGGCAAAACAAACCCCGGCCGGAGCCGGGGCTTTGTTTTCAGACGTTTTCCTCTGTCTTTTCCGCTGCCGGCAGTTTTTCCTCCTGTTCTTTGTTTTTCAGATAACGCCGGGTAATTTTCAGCGCGTTTTGGAAAGAAGAGGCGATGGAAATGGTGTGAAAGTCGATTCCTTCTTTCAGAAAAGCGTTGTGCAGAACGCGCCGCGGCTGTTTCTTGACGTTGGAAAGAATGATCTTCGTGTCGTATTTTTTCACTTTTTTGATGAATTCGATGATGATGTTGGCGCCGGTGGCGTCAACGACCGGAACGTATCCCATCCGCAGAATCAGTACCTTCGGCGCTTCGCCTATTTTTTGAAAAAAGTGCGATACCTGGGAAGCCCCGCCGAAAAACAGCGGACCGGAAAGTCTGAGCGACATCACGCCTTTTTCGTGCAGAACCTGTGTCAGGTCGCGGCCGCCGCCGTCTTCTTCCAGCACCTGTTCGTCGGTTTCAATTTCGATTTCCCGACTCATGCGGTGCATAAAGATAATGCTGGCCATGATGAAGCCGACGCTGATGGCGGTGTTGAGGTCGACCAGAACGGTCAAAAGCAGGGTGACGACAAGGGTGTAACGGTCGCCGCGCGGTCCCTGCAGCAGTTTGAAGATTTTTCCCAGTCCCATCATGTTCCAGCCGATCAGAACCAGCACCGCCGACAGGCAGGCCAGCGGAATGTATTTGGCGGCCGGCGCCAACAGCAGCATAAACAGCAGCAAAAATACCGACTGCATGATGCCCGATACCGGGGAATAGGCTCTGGCCTTGAAGTTGGCGGCGGTTCTGGCAATGGCGCCGGTGGCCGGTACGCCGGCAAAGAACATGCAGAAGATGTTGGCGGCGCCTTCCGCCACCAGTTCGGCGTTGGAATTGTGGTTGTCGCCGCTCATGCCGTCGACGACGGTGGCGCTCAAAAGCGATTCCACGCCGGCCAGAAAAGCGATGGTCAGGCCGCTCGGCAGCACTTTGAGCAGCAAATTGACCGAAATGTCGGGCATTTTCGGCATCGGCAGAAAATGCGGCACGCCGCCGAATTTGTTGCCGATGGTGTCAATGTCAAGGCCGAAGACGGCGACCAGCAGCGTGGCGCCGGTAACGCAGACAAGATAGGCCGGCAGCTTCGGTTTTTTGATCTGCATGTAAAGGATAGCGGAAAGCGATAACAAAGAAATGACCAGCGAAGCGGCGCTGAAAGAGTTAAGGTTGGCGAGGTAACTTTCCCATTTGGGCAGGAATTCGGCCGGCACGTTTTCTATTTTCAGCCCCAGCAAATCCTTGACCTGGGTGGAAATCAGCGACAGTCCGATGCCGGCGGTAAAGCCGACGACCACCGGATAGGGAATGTATTTGATGTAAGAGCCGAGACGCAGATAACCGCTGATGACGAGTACGCAGCCGGCGATCAGCATGGTGGCGGCCAGGCCGTTGTAGCCGTAGTTTTGCATAACGTTGAAGATGACGACGACAAAAGCGCCGGTCGGGCCGCCGATCTGGTAGCGGCTGCCGCCGAGCAGGGCGATGAAAAATCCGGCGACGATGGCGGTGTAAAGTCCCTGTGCCGGCGTAACGCCGGAAGCGATTGCCAAAGCCATTGCCAGCGGAATTGAAATGACGGCGACGGTTATTCCTGAGATGCAGTCGCGGCGGAATTTTTCCGTGTCATAGCCCGTTTTAAGGACTTCGTAAATTTTTGGAGCAAATTGTCTGCCGTAAAATTGTTGAAATTTTTTCCAAAGTGCCAGCATGATGAGTCGTCTTTCTTTTTTTTGCTTGTTTTTTAAACCGTGGTAGGAATACAACTTTTTTGACGGCTGTCAAGAGATTGACAAAAAATATTTTCGATTTTTGAAACGGCCGGCCGGGCGACGGAAAGAAAGCGATGCGTTTTTGTCCCGTATCCGTGTTTCCGGGCATAAACTTCCGCCGGCTGACGCAAGCGGCATAGCCGTTCCGGACATCAAACGCCCGGCCCAAGAGCTTTGCAATCTTTGCGGCCGGGACGAGATACCTGCATCTGCCTGCGCAGACGCCCGAATCATAAAAAAACACTCCCGAAACCTGCCCGGGAGTGTTTTTGCCGCATAAACGAACTACAGGCTCTGGCCGCCGCGGCCGCTCAGCGCTTTCATTTGCCCGGCAGTCAGCGTTTTGCCTTTGCTGTTATTGTTTTGCAAAGCGTTTGCCGGTTGCTGCGGTTTGTTTTCCTGCGGATTAAGATAAGGATTGTTGCCGCGGCGCATTGCCTTCAGCAGTTCGGCGTCGTTCAGTTTCTTCACGCGGGCGCGCTCTTCGGGGGTACGGCTCATGACGTCGTCGGGAATTTTGCGCGTCATCTTTTCCCAGTCCGCCAGCGTGTGGTTTTCGTCTTTCAGGTATTCGTCTTTCAGGTTTTTCCAGAACTGCTTGTCTTCCGGCCAGCCGGCGATGATGGTGGCGTTGTGTTTTAACAAGGCGTTTTTGGAAAAAGTCTTTTTGTGTTCTTCGTTGTCGGAGTGCAGGCCGATGGTTGCTTCTCTGCCCTGGGATTTGCAGTGTTGAACCAGATCGGCGCAGACTTTGTCGTTAATTTCTTCAAAATTGCTGCCTTCAAGGATGCTGCCGTCGCTTCCCCGCGCGATAAACTTGCCGTTTACCTGTTCAAGGCCGTAGCTTTTGCCCTGACCGTTGCCTATGTTTTCTTTGTCTTTTTCAACGAAATTGTCGGCGCTGATGCCGTTGAGGTTGCCGTTCTTCTCGGCATATTCCCTGGCTGCCGATTTGAAGCGTTCCGCGTTGAATTTGTCACCGTGCTGCGCTTGCATTTCGGCGGCTTTTTGCTCAATTTCGTCGTTAAAGGATTTGACTTCCGGTTTGATTTCGTTTTCCGGCCGGGCTTTTTTTCTTCTTCGATATCTTCGCTGTTGTCCATGGCAGTTCCTTCCTGATTAAAATATATGAAAAAGTATAGACATAAAAACGGCAAAAGTCAACGGAATTGCCGTTTTTTCCGTTTGCCTGCGAGTAGAAAACGCAAACAAAAAGATGCGCGGGATTTTTCATATTAAGCTTTACCGAACCGCGCGCTTGGCGCGAGTTTTTCACGGTACAAAAAACCCCGGCGGATTGCCGGGGTAAAAACTTTGGAAAGATCAGGCGCTTCGCTTGAAATATTTGCGATCAAAGCTTTTGCGCAGCTGCTTTTCCCAGTTGCGGACGGAACCGAACTTTTGTTCAAACCGGTGAACAAAAGTGTAGTTGCGTTCGACGGCCAGTTTCCAGATATGGGGATTGCCGGATTTTTTAATGATCCGGCTGGCCTCGTAGCTCAGCGGATGATTTAAAACCAGCTCCCAGGTAAGGATGCTGTCGCCGCGGAAAATCAGCGCCCGCTCCGCTTCGACGGTTTGCGGCCGGAAAAGGCGGATATAAGCGAATATCAGTTCGAGCGGCGCCGTTCGGAAGAACAGGATTTCCGCATTCGGCTTCCACTTCCGCGCGTACTCGCGCACCTTTTTCCAGTCTTTTGACGCCAGCAGGGAAATTTCTTCCTCTTCGCTCAGCAGTTTGCTGAAACAAGCGCCCGCGGCCATCAGAAGCTGTGACGTCACGCCGTATTCCTTTTCGCTTTTATAAGCAAGCGGCGAACATATCATGTTATGTCGCAGCCATTTGAGAAAGTCCGCCTTGGCTTCTTCTTCCGAGCGGTCGTCCGGCGGCAGGATGCCGCGTCGGCGCAGTTCGGAAAAAAGGCGGTAATTCCACATTTCCGGGTGAACCGTCTGCTGCAGTTCGATCCATCTTTCCCCGCCGGCAAGAAGCTTGCGCTGGGCGGAAAGAGTTTGGATGCCGCGGCAGCAGATGTAATAGAAACGTTCTTTTTCTCCGCCGTTGACCAACAGTTCTGTTTCCTCTTCGGCGGTTTTGAAAAATACGGGATGCGTCCCCTCGATAATAATGCTGTTCATAGTTTTTTTCATGCCTTCTACTTGACTTGAAGGGCTTTTTTTAAATAGTTAAATAATTTAAAGTTGACAAAGTAATTTGTGTTGCAAAAAAATTTGAACATATTCCGCAAATTTTGTCAAGTAAAATAAAAGAAGAGAGGCTCGGTCAAAAAAACGTGGTTTGGCCAAAATGCCGGAGACCAAAAAAAATCCCCCGCTTTTCGGCGGGGGATTGTCGATTTTTGAACCGTTATTCGGCCGGGACGGTGTCGGCTGCGTCGTCTTCGCAGAATTTGTACGAATAGATGTAACAGTCATCCTTGTCGTCGTAATATTCCTTCAGGACGGCCTCCAGCTTGAAGCCGCAGGATTCGTAAAATTTGCGGGTCGGCAGGTATTGCTCGGTCCCTTCGGTTTTGACGAAAAGCTTTTTGCCGCCGAGTTCGCGCACGGTTTCAAGCAGCCGGGCGATCATTTTGCGGCCGATGCCGTGCCCGCGGTAGCTGCTTAAAGTGGAAATCAGGTGCAGTTCGTAAGCGGAATTGCAGTCCTGGATTTTGCCGAAACAGGCATAACCGACGGTTTTGCCGTTGTCTTCAGCAAGCAGGAAACTGGGTTCTTCCACATTGTCGTTGGCGTGCCGCTGCCCGTCAAGGGCGCTGTGCGCAAGGTTGACGCTGATTTCAATGTCGGTGGCGTCAAAAAAGCCGGTAGAAGCCGAAATTTTCCGGATCGCTTCCGGATCCCGGGAATTCAGTTTGTTTCTGAAAGAAAGCATAATTACACTCCTTTCAGAACCGATAAGCCCTCGCAGAGATAAGAAAAACCAGACGGCTGGTTCAAAGTTTGAAACGAATTGTCAATGCCCCGCAAACGGTTGTTTTTTCGGGGAGGTTGGTTGCTTTGCACCGCAATCGGTGTTACTGCGTACATAAAAACTCCATACTTGTTAATCCGGTGCAAACGCCGGTTTTTGTCCTTCGGACTTCCGTCGCTTGCATTCTTATTATACTATCCTTTGCGGTTTTTGACAAGGGGGAACGTTTGTTTTTTGCTTCGTCGGGGGTGCAAAAGCTTTGGACAAGAGGTTTGTGGCTGTTGACTGCCCGGGAAAACCGGTCTATAACAAAGCGAAATTCGGGTCTTTTTATTGAAAGTAAAAAATTATGGAAAAACTGAAACAACTGTTTACCGACCATTATGTCATTCCCGAGGAGTGGCTGTGGGTCATTTTCGGCGTTGTCGTTTTGCTGCTGCTGTTTTTTGACCTCTTTTTGTTCAACCGCAAGAACGAAGTGCCAAACTTCTGGCATACTCTCAATTTGTGCATTATCTACATTTTGGCGGCCTGTGTGTTCGGGGTGTTTATCATCTATGAGGAAGGGGTTGACAAGGGAATGGACTTTTTCACCGGCTTTCTGGTGGAAAAGAGCCTTTCGCTCGACAACATTTTCATCATGTCGCTGATCTTTTCCAGCCTCGGGGTGCCGCGGATGTACCAGCACCGGGTTTTGTTCTGGGGGATCCTCGGCGCAATCGTCATGCGCGCTCTGCTGATCCTGGTCGGGGAAACGCTGATCTCGAACTTCCACTGGGTATTGTACGTCTTTTCCGCCTTCCTCGTCTACACCGGGGTCAAGATGCTGTTGCACAAGGGCGAAGAAGAGCCGGCGTTTGAAGAAACCCGGATGTTTAAGTTCTTTTCCAAAATTTTTCACGTTACCGGCAAGATCCACGGCGAGCATTTCTTTGTCAAGGAAAACGGAAAACACTACATTACGCCTCTGTTTTTTGCCCTGATTACGATTGAAACCATGGATGTGATTTTCGCGCTGGACAGCATCCCCGCGATTTTCCTTATCACTCAGGACGTGTTTATCGTCTATACCAGCAACATTTTCGCCATCCTCGGCCTGAGGGCTCTGTATTTCCTGCTGGAGGCGGTTGTTCACAAGTTCAAATATCTGAAGCCGGCGCTGTCGATCATTCTCATCTTCATCGGTTTGAAGATTTTTGCGCCGAGGGTTCTCGGTTTTGAACTTGAAGCCTGGCATTCCTTAAGCGTTACGTTCGGCCTACTGTTTGCCGGCATTGCCGTTTCCCTGTGGAAGGCAAAAGACGAAAAATCGCCGGAAGCGTAAGCGCGTTCCGCCGTTTTGAAAGCCGCTCCGGCAACGGGCGGCTTTTTTGTTGTCTTCATCGGCGTTTTATGCTAAATTGGCCTTCGTAAAATGAAGAAATGAGGAATTTTATGACAGAAAATTCGGATTTTTGGTTTGATTACGACCGCACGCCGCGCGACGTCACCGATATGAACGGGCGGCGGCTGGAGATCGGGGAGGAACCGGTCAAAGTCACCGTCTTTGCGCCCGGTTTCGGCAGAAAATACCCGTGGGGACACGTGCAGATGGAATACGAAGGGCTGGTGATCGACTTTGAAGCCGGCGGCATGCGGAACCTGAAAGCCGACCAGCCGCAGATATTTGAAGAAGGCGTTCGTCATTATTACGTTTTTCCGGCTGCGGCCGGCATCAGCCGCGAACGGCTGCGGGAGGCGATTCTTCGCCGCCGGGGGCAGACGGGAGATTACAGCCTGCTGTCGAACAACTGCGCCGACCAGGTGAGGACGGTTATGGAAGAAGCCGGAGCGCGGGGAATTAAAGAGTTCGGCCCGCTTGAAATTTCCGTTCCCGAACGGATCGGCGGCTGGTGCGCCGGCCGCGGCGTGGAAATCGACGTTCACACCACTAATCTCTATCGTCTGGAAAGAAGGAAAGACTTCGGCCGGCTGAAAAGAATGCTGGCTTATTCAAAGCGTCTGCTGGCGGGGGAATATGCCGTGGAGGAATGGCTGCCCGACGGCGGCAGCGGCGAACAAATGCGCGATTTTATGGTGCGCCGTGCGGTTCAGGAAATCAGACGCATCGTGCGAACCAGCAGCAACGATTTCGGAACCGGCAAGGTCTTTGTCGATTACCTGACGGAAAAATGCGGAGAAAGTTCGTTTCTCGAACAATACGGCATCGCCGGGGAAATGCGGCGTACGGCTTATCTGCGCCATCCCGAACGCGAAGCGTGGTATCTTGCCCGGCGGGAAGGGCCGGGTGGCTTCAGAAACGTGAAAAACGACGGCCGGAGCTGATGCGGGCTTGAATTTCGGCCGGCAAAACATATATCGGATTGAAACAACAAAAGTCAAAGGGGTGTCTGATGAAAAAAGAAAAAATCAGAAAAGAAACGGAAGATAAAAACACGGTTTACGTCCGCGGCGCCGAGAGCGTGCCCGAGAAGGCGGCGCCGGAAAGAGCGGCCGAAGAAAGGCCGGCCTACAAAAGACCCGGTTTCAAAAGACCGCCGCCGCCGCGGGGACCGTTGCCGGAAGAGGGCGAAAGTTGTCCCCGCCGCTGCCGGACGGCTGCCGCAATGGTGCTGGCTGCCGGTATTGCGCTGGGCGGTTTTTTCCCCGGCTACTATTACTATCAGTCAAAAATCAACGCCAACAGCGTAACCGTCAAAGGCCTGGCCGAACGTGACGTCCGTGCCGACATGGCGGTCTGGTCGCTGCAATTCGTGGTGACCGGCAACGATTTGTCCGAACTCCAGCCGCAGATACTCGGACAGGCCAAAACGATTGTCGCTTTTCTGAAAAAGCGCGGTTTTGCCGAAGAGGAAATTTCGGTCAGCCCGATCACGACCAATGACCTGTTTGCCAATCCGTACCAAAATACGGCGGAAACGAACGGCCGTCGCTTTATTCTGACCCAGTCGGTCGAATTGCAGACAAACAAAGTCGATGCGGTGGCCGACGCTCTGACCGCAAGCAACGAGCTGATCGCCGGCGGCATTGTTTTCAGCCAGGATTACGGCGGCGGTTCCAGAGTGTCGTATTTGTTTACGAAATTGAACGACATCAAGCCCGAGATGCTGGAAGAGGCGACCCGCAACGCCAAAGAAGCCGCATTGCAGTTTGCCAAAAACAGCGGCAGCAAGGTCGGCAAAATCCGCCGCGCCAGCCAGGGCGTGTTCTCGGTACAGCCGAAAGTGGACGCTCTTAATATGCAGGAAAACCGACAGATCGACAAGAAGGTGCGGGTGGTTTCCACCGTCGAATACTGGCTGAAATAGAAAATTCGTCCGGATTTTTTTGCAACGGGGAAATTCCCCGTTGTTTTTTGCCGGTATCCGTGCTAACGTGATATTGTTTTTGAAACTGTTTTAAAAAAAGGAAAAATTCATGGAAACGAAAGTAGCCGTTGTCGCCGTCGTCGTCGAAGACCGCGATTCCGTCGAACGCCTGAACGAAATTCTGCACGACTATGCCGATTATATCATCGGCCGGATGGGAATTCCCTACCGCGCGAAAAAGATCAATATCATCAGCGTGGTGGTTGACGCGCCGCACGACGTGATCAGCGCGTTGTCCGGCAAAATCGGCAGTCTGAAAGGCGTTACCGCGCGAACCGTCTATTCCGGCGCCGGCGAATAGCCGTTTTATCAACTGACGGGGAAGAATGTTCTGACCCATAAGAAAGAGGTGTTTATGTATAATCCCGAATCATTGAAGGCTGAGGAATTTATCAGCCATGAAGAAATATTGTCGACTTTGGAATATGCCGAAGCCAACAAAAACAACATAGCGTTGATTGATGAAATTCTCGACAAGGCAAAACTGCGCCAGGGTCTTTCCCATCGCGAAGCTTCGGTTCTGCTGGCCTGTGAACTGGCGGACAAAAACGCGGAAATCTGTGCGCTGGCCGAACAGATAAAAAAAGACTTTTACGGCAACAGGATTGTTTTGTTTGCGCCGCTGTATCTTTCCAACTATTGCGTCAACGGCTGCGTCTATTGTCCGTATCATGCCAAAAACAAACATATTGCCCGCAAAAAAATGACGCAGGAGGAAGTGCGCCGCGAAGTGATCGCCCTGCAGGACATGGGGCATAAGCGGCTGGCGATCGAAGCCGGAGAAGATCCGGTCAACAATCCGATCGAATATATTCTGGAATGCATCAAAACGATTTACGGCATTAAGCACAAGAATGGCGCCATCCGCCGGGTCAATGTCAATATTGCCGCCACCACGGTGGAAAATTACCGCAAATTGCACGAGGCCGGGATCGGCACTTATATCCTGTTTCAGGAAACTTATCATAAGGAAAGCTACGAGCAGCTGCATCCGACCGGGCCGAAGCACAATTACGCCTGGCATACGGAAGCGATGGATCGGGCAATGGAAGGCGGCATCGACGACGTGGGACTGGGCGTTTTGTTCGGGCTGGAAAGATACAAGTACGAATTTGCCGGTCTCCTGATGCATGCCGAACATCTGGAAGCGGTGCACGGCGTCGGTCCGCATACAATCAGCGTGCCGCGGATTCGCGCCGCCGACGACATTGATCCGGCCAGTTTTGCCAACGGTATCGACGACGACACGTTTGCCAAAATCGTTGCCTGCATCCGCATTGCCGTTCCTTATACCGGCATGATCGTTTCCACCCGCGAAAGCCAAAAATGCCGCGAGCGGGTTTTGCATTTGGGCATTTCGCAAATCAGCGGCGGCTCAAAAACCAGCGTCGGCGGCTATGCCGAGCCGGAACCGGAAGAAGAAAATTCCGCCCAGTTTGACGTCAGCGACACCCGCACGCTGGACGAAGTGATCAATTGGCTGATGACGATGGGCTACATTCCGAGCTTTTGCACCGCCTGCTACCGCGAAGGCCGTACCGGTGACCGTTTCATGGCTTTGTGCAAAAGCAAACAGATACAAAACTGCTGCCATCCGAACGCGCTGATGACGCTTAAGGAATATCTGGTCGATTATGCTTCGCCCGCAACCAGAGAACTCGGTCTGGAGCTGATCAAAAAAGAACTGTGCAGCATCCCGCGGGAAAAGGTGCGCGACATCGTGGTTGAGAGACTGGAGAAAATCGAAAACGGCGAGCGCGATTTCCGTTTCTGAAGTCAGTTTCCGGCGGTTGTCCCCGGTGCTTTGCGCCGGGGACTTTTTTTATGCGCCGAACGCGGATACCGACATGCCGGCCCGTCTGTGAGGCCTGCGAAGCTTTTCGGGGCGGGCGTTTTAGGTTTGAATGAGCCGATCACGCCTGCGTCGGCCGGCGGAAGTTTAGTTTTGCCGTTTGCCTTTTTGCATTTCCCGCCGTTACGCCTTTTTGTTTTCTTGTCACTCCTTCATGAAAAAAATATTGAAAATTTTGTCTAAATGGAATATCCTCAAAACGTTTAGAGAGAATTATTTTATATGTATTAACTTAAAAACATATTGCTTATGAAGGATTGTGATTACCTGCTGCCGCCCGGAGAAGAAGTTTGCGCCGGTTCGGCGGCCGAGGCTTTTGCCTTGTTTCGCACCGCGGGCGTCGACATCAGACAAATGCCGGTGCTCGGCACCATCCGCCGCCGCAGTCATCCGCAGACGACATATTGCGTCTGGGCGGACTGCGAAAAGGAATTTCATGTGCTGCCGCTTTTTCCGGCAATCGGAATTCCCGAATGCGGGGACTGGGAATTTGCTCCGCTGGAAAGCGGCGAAATGATCATGTATGTCCGCCGCCGCACCTATCTGGTCGGTTATGACAAAATGCTCGGCCGCTGCATCCGCAACGTCAGTTTCTACTGGCACGAACGCTATGCGATCGGCGAAGGCGCGATTCTCGGATATCCGAATGCCCGCTATATGTTGTGCCGGCTGTTCGTAACGGAAGAAAACAGCCGTTTTCTGACCTGCTGCTGGATCGGTTACGACGAAACGGCCAACGCCACTCTTTTTATCAAGCTGTTTGAGGAAGACTGGGAACTTCTGGCCGGCTATTCCTATACCGAACTCGGCCGCGAGGCGATAGACGTCGGCGAACGTTTTGAAATGCGCGGTAAAAGCTTTGTACTGAGGGAAGACGAAAACGGTTATCTGTTTTTGGAACCGTCTTTTCACAACCCTTATCTGCGGCTGGTGAAAAAGAAGTAACCGCCGCCCGTTGAGAATGATTATTTTGTTTTATAAAATGCCAAGCCTATGAAAGAAAAGAATTATCTGGAACAGCCCGGCGCGGATTGTCCTTTGTGGTCTTCCGCCGTTGTCGGGCAGTTGTGCCGGGGCAGGGGAATTTCTCCTTTGCAGCTTCCGCAGCCCGGTGTTTCCGCCCGGCCGGGGGACGAAGAAGGAACCGGTTTTTTCGTCTGGAACGTCAAAAGTCCGCAGGGAACGCATGTGTTTCCGCTGTTCAAATACGATGAACTGGCGAAAAAACGCGAACTGCTGACCTTTCGGCCGCTGGAAGAGGGAGAAATGTTCCTTTTCGACGGCCGGCTTTATATGGTAAAATTTGACCGTCGGCGCGGATTTTATCTGCGGCACGTTTTCTTTTTTTACCATCAGTTCTATGCCGGGGCGGAAGCCGCCATCCGCGGTTTTGCCGGCGCCGAGTTCATGCTCTGCCGCGTTTACGTGATCGGCAGGGTGAAGAAGCTTCTCGGCGTCTGCTGGATCGGCTGGGTGCCGGAAACGGGAGACACTTTGTTTGTCAAACTGTTTCAGGACGACGTTGACCGGTTTATGGCGTATGACCCGTTGGAACTGGCACGCGAGGCGATAGACGAAGGCGAAACTTTTTACGATCACGGCCGTTTCTGGAAGCTGTGCCGGGACGAAAACGACGCCTGGTACGTCGAAGAAACGGCGCCTTTGGCAAAAATGTCGGTTGTCCGCGGGTAGCGCGGCGGCCGTTTGAACAACAAAAACTCTTCCGCTTGCGGGCGGAAGAGTTTTTTGTTTGCCGTTTGTTTATTTTGCGTTAAGATGACAGCGCGGGAAAGGAAGATGAAATATGGCGGATCAGGCGTATTGGGAAGACAAATGGGTTAACAAATTTACCGAAGACGGTGCGGTACCGGGCGGCTTTGTTGCAGAAACGGAAGCATACCTCCGCTGCCGCGGGTTTAAAACCGTGCTTGATCTCGGTGCCGGCAAAGGACGCGGCAGCCTGTGGCTGGCGGCCCGCGGATACAAGGTGACCGCTTTGGATATTTCGCCTTCGGCGCTGGCGCATGTCCGCCGGCAAAACCCGGAGATTGAAACCGTTTGCGGCGACATTGCCGGCTTTGACGGCGGCCGCCGGCGCTATGACTGGGTACTGGCCGACCTTTCCCTGCATTATTGGGACGATGCGAAAACCCGGGCGATCGTTGCCGAAATTTATAAAACGCTTAATCCCGGCGGCTGTTTTTCGGTTGCCTGCAAATCCGTTTCCGATTTCGAATACGGACAGGGAACCGAGGTCGGACCGGATATTTTTGAACACGGTCATGTCCGCCATTTCTTCCGTTTGGAATATTTAAGGGAGCTGCTGCAATCCTTTGAAATTGCAAAAATCAATGAATGCGAAAGAAACGAAAGGCACTACGGGCGCTACCGGGCGGCGGAAGCGGTGGCCTTCAAACCGGGATAAAAAAACGGCTGCCGGACGTTTTGCCGCTTGCCTTGGCGGATAAAAATGCTATGATGAAGTCATAATATGATACTTTATGACGGAGCTTTTTAGACTATGGCTGACGAACTGATTGATATTTTTGACGAAAACATGAATCTGCTGGGAACGGCGCTGAAATCGCAGGCGCACCGGGAAGGACTGTGGCATAAGACTTTTCATTGCTGGCTGGCGCGCAAGAACGACGAGGGCAGGGTTATGGTGTGGCTGCAGCTGCGCAATAAGGACAAGTCCATTTATCCCGACATGCTGGACGTTTCCGCCGCCGGCCATGTCAAATCCGGCGAAGAGGTGAAGGACGGTTACCGCGAAGTGACGGAAGAACTGGGACTTTCCCTGCAGAAGGACGATCTGGTTAAAATGTTTACCACCCGCGAGGTTTATCAGGAGGGGGAAGTCTATAACCGGGAATTTGAAGTTTTGTATATGGCGGTGGTAGACAACCTGCTGGCCAAAGTGCGGCTGCAGCCGGAAGAGGTGGCGGGACTTTACGAAGTGGAGCTGAACGACTTTGTCCGCCTGATCAACGGAGACTGCAAGAGCATCGGCGCTTACGGCGTGCACCGCAACAACGACAATACCTATACCTGGGAGGTGATCACCGTTACCCCCGGCAAAGTCGCCGGACACAGTAAGGAATATTATCTGAAATCGATGGAAATGCTGGCGCGTTACATGGAAAAGGTATAGGCCGCCGGCGTTTTCGCCCGTTGCTTAAAATCTGAAAATACTGTATAATATTGCTTTACAAAGATCCGGCGGAAGGGTATACTGACCAATTCCGTTAAATTCGGTTGTCTTTTTTGTTTCGGGGTTGACAAAATGAATTTCAGCTATGCTAATGAATTAATTTTACGGGAAAAAAATTTTGAAATCGCCCATGGCCGGCCGGAAAATACCTGGTATTTGTTCCACAACCATGTGTTCGGCGCGGCGGAAGTGGCGCGGGCGGTGGCGGATCTGGCGGGGATGGATGCCAATCTGGCCTATTTTTCGGCGCTTTTGCACGACATCGGCAAAATCAGGGAAAAACACGAACAACGTTTCCACGGCGTGCTGGGCTATGAAATGCTCAAAGAGGAAAATGCCGACGTGGCGCGGGCCTGTCTGGTCCATACTTTCCCTTTCAACCGGCTGGAAAGTTTTGAGCATTGCCGCAAAATGTTTTTTGACCGCCGGGAAGATTATGAGACGACGGCCGCCTTTATCCGTTCGCATCCGCTGAACGATTACGATCTGCTGGTGCAGATGGCCGACGGACTGGCCAACGCTTACGGTTTGGTGACGATCGAGGAGCGGGCGGCGGAATACGCCAGCCGCCACGGCATCGACGTTCCGCCGGGAATGCTCGAGTCGATGCATGAGCTGAAAGATTATTTTGACCGCAAAATCGGGGTCGACGTCTATACATTGTTTGACCGGGTGGCGGCCAAGGACATTTTTATTGCGGTTCCGGCCGGCGGCGGGGTGTTTTCTTCGGCAGGCTGACCAGAAGCACGCCGGCGACGACGACGGCGCCGCCCAATGCCTGTGACAAACTGATGTGCTCTTTTAATACGAAATGCGCTTCGAGCGCGCTGAACACCGGTAGCATATAGTAAATAATGCCGGCTTTGAGGTTGCCGATTTTGTTGAGCGCGGTGTTCCACGAAAGATAGGAAACGACGGAATTGAAAACGCCGAGATAAACAATGACGGCGACGTCTTCTCCGCGAATGCTCTCAAGCCGTGCGGCGGGAACGGAAAAAAGCATTCCCGCGGCCAGGATCGGCAACGCGACGATGACGGTGGCGCCGAGCATGGCGGATTGGTCGATTTCCGGCGGCCGCCGCGACTGCAGCAGGGAATATACGGCGAAGCCGAAGGTGTTGGCCAGCACGAAAAAATCGCCGCTGACCAGTTTGACCCGGGAAAGCCGGGTGAAGTCGCCGTCTAAAATGATGACGACGACGCCGATGACGGCAACGATCAGTCCCGCGAATTGACGGCGGGAAATTTCGGTTTTAAGAAAAATGCGCGAAAGCAGCACCAGAAAAATCGGCCCGGTCATGTCGAGCATGCCGATGTTGACGGCCGAGGCGGTATGTCCGGCAAAATAGATCAGGGTGTTGTCAAGCACGATGCCGGTCACCGCCAGCCCGACGACCAGCGGGGCATGTTTCAGCAGCAGTTTTCGTCCCGCCGCCAGCCTTTTCCATGCAAGCGGCAGCAGGATGCAGGCCGCGACCAGCCAGCGGCCGAAGGCAATTTCAAGCGGTGCCAGCGAAGAGGCGAAACCGGTAGCGACGATAATGTTCCAGCTCCAGAAAAAAATGGCGGTGACTGCCAGCAGATATCCCATGTCCGATCTCCGTTTTTTTTAGCCAATATAATGGCGGGGCGGACGAAAACAAGGTTTGCCTTGCGGTAAAATATCGGTTATACTCAGGGCCCCGGAACAACGGCGGGAGAAAAAAGATGATCAGATACTGCGTGTGGGACGTGGGCAAAACGATTTACGATTACAGTCTGGAGCCGCTTGAACGCTGGATTGCCGCCCGAACGGCCGATCCGGAAAAATTCCGGTCCGGCGGCGGCCTGCGGGCATATGATTTTGATCCTTATATGCTGGGAAAAATTGATACGCGGGAAATGTGCCGGGAGATATGCGAACGTTTCGGCGTGCCTTATACCGGAGAAACCCCGGCGGCGGTCAACCGGGAACTGCACCGCGGGGTCGGTCGCTATTTTGCCGAAACCCGCAGGATGATGGCCTATATGCGGCAAAAGGGAATTGAAAACGCCGTTTTTTCCAACGCGATGCCGGCGCTTGCGGATACCGTCGGCTATCCCGAACTGCTGCGTCCCGAAAATGTTTTTGTCTCGTATAAAGCCGGATTGTTGAAACCCGATCCGGCGGTGTATGAATATGTGCGTGCAAAATTGAACTGCCGTTTTGAGGAAATGATCATGGTCGACGACAAGCCGAAGAACGTCGAGGCGGCCCGTGCTCTCGGCATGGCCGGGGTGATTTTCAGACCGGAAACGGCGGAACATGAGCTTAAACGGATCGTCGGTTATGCCGACCGGGCGGAAGTGGAGAATGCCCTGCGGAATGCGCCGAAGGGAAAGGCGCGGGAAAAGATTCTGGCCGCCGGGGACAACCGCCGGCTGATTGCCGGCAGCGGCGCCAACGTTACGTTCTATGCCGGATCGGCGGGAACGGAAGGCGGTGCGTTGAAGCGGCTGCAAAGCGTTTGCGTCGGCGTGCTGCTGCGCCGTAATGCCAAAACCGGCAGACCCGACGGTCTGGGCGCGCTCGGCGGTCTGGCGGAAAGGACGGGCGCGGAAGAATTTGCCGCCGCGGATGAAAAACGGCGGCGGCAGCTGGCGGCCATCCGCGATGACGTGGTTGTTTCGGCCGGCAAAGCGGCGCTGATTTCCGACGAAGAGGAAATTGCCCGCCGCAACGTTTGCCGGGAAATGCGGGAAGAACTGGGCAACCTCGGCATTTATGATTTTAAACTGCCTGCCGCGGCGTTTGAGGCCGCCGACGTGCCGGGAGCCTGCGACGACAACTTTGCCGTCAACCGCTGGAACGGGGAAGGGCACGTTTGGGCCGTCACTCCCCGCTGCTTTCTCTTAAAAACCGATGCCCGGACGCTTGAGCGGCTGCAGGGTTTAAGCGAAAAGGGGCGGCGCGAGGCGTTTTCCGAAGCGCGGGGATTTTGTAAAATTCGTCTGACAGAAGCGCTTTCCCGTTTCGGCAAAAAAGGCGGCGCCGAAGTTTCCGAAGACGGCCGCGACATGGCTTCCGACTATCGTTATCCGCACGAATGGATGGTTTTGTGGATTCTGGCCGCGCGCGAACTGCGGCATGATGAAAAACTGCTGGTTTCCCTGGCCGGGGAAGTGCAGGCGGCCTGCGCCCATCGTCTGGATCTGTTTGATGCCGCCGATCGCATGCGGGTCGGGACGGGCAAATTGGCGGCGGCTTTCGGCGTGTCGCTGCAAACGGTAAAGAATATGCAGGAAAACATGAACGTCGTCTGGCGGCAAAAATGCCGGCCTGAGCGGGAAGAATGCCGACGTTGAAGGCCGCCGGCGGGGCAAAGAGCGTTTTAGACATAAATAAACAAAATAAAAGATTGCTTTTCCGGCTTTTTTCAATTATATTAAAACCGTTTGAAATTTTATTGTCACTATGTTTATGTCCAATTTAAAAACTTTTGCTTATGGCTGATGAAAAGAAAGTTTTGAGTTCTCTGCTTGAGGCGATTCTGCAAATGGAACTTCCGAAAGAAGTTTATGCCGGATTTGCCCGGGAGATGATGACGCGTGCCGGACTTTCGCTTGACGACTGTTTCCCCGCGGATCAAACGGCACTGTTTCTGAAAAACGTCAGAAACAAGTGTGACGAACTGTTCCGATTGACGGAAAGTTCTCCTTTTTCCGCCGCCGCGGCCGAAATTCTGCCGTCGGCGTCCGAAAAGACGGAAACGGAGGAAATGCCGTTGGAAGACGAAAACGGTATTGTCGGCTATGTGCTCGGCGCCGGAGAGAAAAAAGGCGGGGCTTCTGCCGCGGAAGAAACGCCGCTGCCCGTCCCCCGTAAAGGTTACAGCCGCAACGGCAAAAAGCTGGGGCGGCCGTGCAAACGAAAGACGGTTGAAAACGAAAACGCCGCCGTTTCGGAACAGACGAAAACGGAAGAGGAAAGCGAGCTTCCCGTACCGGCGGAAACGGCGACGGAAACGGTGCCCGGTCCGCAAGAACCGGCGCGGCCGGAAAGCGGCGGAGATTCTCCAGTCGAAAACCCGGCGGTTGACGAAGACGGTTTTACCGCGGCGGAAAGGGAAGAAATCGAAAAGCTGAAAATGGGTAAAGAATATTCCATGGATATCCTTTACCGCTGGCGTGACCGGATGGTTGTTTCCGACCGTGTGCTTCAGGAAGGAACGCCGCTCGGCGTATTTGTTCCCTACAATCGCAAGGCGTTGGAGTATGAAAAGTTCGTTCTCTATTTCTGCGACGAAATTTCCGGCCTGCCGTTGAACAAGGCCGAGGCCTATGCCCGCAGCAAACTGCCGGCATACAAAGGGGAAAAATGGAAAGTTCTCGACAGCTGGCAGATTGAGGCGGCCGGGCAGGCGCAGCCGGAATTAAACCGGATTTTGAAAAAAATCGGCGGCGATCCGTTTGTCGGTTCTTACCTGACGCCCAAAACGGTTCATTACCACAAGATGCCGGACAAAATCCGTTATGCGGTGAACGTCCGCTGAGAAAGGCCTGTAAAAGAAGCGTCCCCGGGACGCTTCTTTTTTTGTGCCGCAAAGGGTTTACAAATGCCGGCAAAAGAGGTATAAAACAATCGGTTTGAAATTATTAATTAACTATGATGCATATGAAAAAAACTTTTGTTTTGCTGTTGTCGCTGCTGCTTTTTGCCGCCTGCGACAAAGAAGAGGAAAAGACAAAGCCGCAGTTTTCCCATCCGGTGGAGGAAGAAGAAAGCGCGGTGGTTGAAAAGCTTTATGCCGTCAGCATGCGACGGGAAGTTCCCTTTCCGTTTTCCGCGTACGTGCTGAGGTTGTCCGACGGCCGTGACGTTTACATGCTCCGCTACCGTTATAACCGGGATCTGCACGAAGGGGAAAGAATCCGTTATCGCGTTTTTTCTTTTTGTCCGGATGAAATCGCGGTGTTAAACGGGGTCGAACTGGGCGACGGAAGCGATGCTGCCGGCGAAGAAGGAAAAGGACAAAGCCGCGGGTTGGTGGCGAGTGATCCGATTGAGGCGGAAGTGACGGACATTTTTGACATGAAGATCCGTTACAGCCTGACTTTTCTGCCGATTGACACCTGGTTTATCGAGCTTGATGACGGCGGTCTGGTCTATGTGAAAAAAAGCAAGCTGAAGCTGGAACTGAAGCCGGGTGACCGGATCGTGTACAACGTTTACACGCTGTTTCCCAACGAAGTTCTGGCCATCAAGAAGCTGGAATGACGAAAAAACTCCCGGCCGGTCGGCCGCGGAGTTTTTTTGTGTCGGGAAAACGGGAAAAAGCGTTTGCTTTTTGCCGCTCTTGGGGTACAATCCGGCAGTAAAGGACAATAGTCGGATTTAAGGAACAGATGAAAAAGCATTTTTACATTTTTCGCCACGGACAAACGGTCTGGAACGCGGAAGGACGTCCGCAGGGCCAGCATCCCTATCCGGTTCCGCTGACGATGAACGGTCGCGAACAGGCGGCCTCTCTGGCGGAAAAGCTGGCAGACAGGAAAATCAAAAGGCTCATCAGTTCGGACCTTCTCCGCGCCGCCCAGACGGCGGAAATCGTGGCCGGCCGGCTGGGGCTGGAAATTGAGTACGATCCCCGCCTGCGGGAAGTGGATTACGGGAAGTTAAACGGCATGTACACGATTGAACGGGAAGAGAAATATCCCGATTTTCGCAAATGTTATGCCGATTACGGGGCAAAATTTCCCGATGGGGAAAGTTTCGGCGAAGTGGCCGAGCGGATGAAGGCGGCAATCCGCGACGCGGCGCAAAAATACAGCAGCCGCAACATTGCGCTTTCCACTCACGGCAACGCCATGACGGTGTTGATCAACGTTTTGTTCGGCCGCAGAATCTATCGTCTGGCCAACTGTGATTTTATTCATATAACTTATGATCCGGACAAGGATTTGTGGCAGGCCGTCGACATTCCGCCCGAACAGCCGTCGTTTGAACCCTCGTTTTTGAACTATTAAAGGAGTGCAGACCATGGGATTGTCGATCACGGGAGAAAATAACCGCCTGATAATCGTCGAAAACGGAAAAGAACGGGAATTGACGGAAGAGATCCCCGGGCTTGACATCGTCGTTAACGGAAACGACAATCTGGTCAGGATCGGTTTTCCGCAGGATTTTCAAAATTCGCGGCTGGAGATGTTCGGAAACGGCAATTGTTTTGAAAAGCAACGCAGCGGGGCCAAAACGAGCGGCGTGTTTTTTCATCTCAATCACGGAAGCCGGATCATTATCGGCCGCAATTGCCTTTTTAACGGCAATATATCCATTCTGGCCAAAGAAAAAAAAGGCGTTTCCGTCATTCTCGGCGATAACGTGATTATGGGAACCGGCTGCATCATTCGCACCGGCGACGGCCACACGATCGTTGACAAAGGCAGCCGCGATCCTTTGAACGAGCCGCAGGACGTCGTTATTGACCGCCATGTATGGATCGGCGCCCGCTGCATGTTGCTTAAGGGAACGAAAATCCGTGCCGATTCCGTCGTCGGTGCAATGTCCTTGGTCAACAGGAAATTTGAGGAGAAAAACCTGCTGATCGCCGGCGTTCCCGCCCGTGTGATTCGCGAGGGGATAGACTGGGACATATGCGATTACATTTCTTATACCGAAGTTGACGAAACGCCGAGTCCTAAACGGGAAACGTTGTTTTCATCAATTTTCAAAAAGTGAGAATAAAAAAATAAAACCGTTTTTTCATACGGTTGAGGACAAAATACAAAAAAAATCGCCAAAAATATTGACAAATTACGGAGAAAGGCGTATACGTCTTTTCTGTAGTTAACTATTATTTATTCACTTATTTATTTTTCAAAACATATGGAAAAGTTCAAATTAAACAATGGTGCGACCATTGTCATTGCCGAGTGTTCATCAAAAGAGTTGTCAGTATCGGTAACCGTAAACGTAGGTCATGTCAATGAACCGAAACTCGGAATTGCCGCTCTGTACGAAAACGTGCTCATGAAACAGGTTAGCCGGGTGCAGACCGTTTACGGCGGAACCGTCACCAGCTTTTTCACCGGATGTGAAAAAGAAGAACTGGAGATGACCATGTCGAAGATGGCAAACCTGATCAAGGCTCCTCATCTGGGAAGCGATCTGATTCAGGCCGCCGCGTTCGACATCGTGGAACATACCCGTGACCTGGCTCCGTTGGTAAAACGACAGATGAAGCTTCTCTACAAACACACCGCGTTCGGCAAAAAACGCGTTTTGTGGGATGCCGAAAGCTACATCAATGCGATTGAGAGCTACGGTGCTCCGGATCTCAAAGAGTTTGCCGACAAATACTACACCGGAAAGAATCTGGTGGTTGTGGTTGCCGGCGGCCATGTCGGAAAAGACGAGGTCAAAACTCTGGCGGAGAAATATTTCGGAGACATTCCGGCCGGCGAACGCCAGCGCGTGCAGAAGTCGATCTATACCGGCGGTTACAATCTGATTCCGTCGGACGGAAGTTATCGTCAGATTCTGCTGGGATGGGACGTAACCGAAATCAAAGGTTCTTCCAGCGCCAACGTAATGATGTCGATGCTCTCAAAACGTCTGGAACGTTCGTTCAACGAAGTGTACGATCCGGTAAGGAACGTGAAGATTCCTCGGCCGACGGATGCGCAGATTGAGGTGAAAATCGCCGGTTATTACGGACGCCGCACGCTCCGCATTTCGGTGACTTCTTCCCAGTTGTCGACCAACGAAATGCTCGACATCGTCTGCCAAAACGTTTCCCGTCTGCAAAATACGGAAGCGTCGGAACGACGGATGGAAACCTCTAAGCAATGGGCAATGAGCGAAAAACTCTGGCTTTTCTCACAGCCGCAGCCTGCCGCCGTGGAAACTGCCTGGCAGTTGTTCGGAAAAGGCGAGATGTACGACATCAACGACCGGATCAATTACATCTGGAACGTGTCGGCTCACGAAGTGAAAATCATCTCCCGCGAAATTTTCGCCGCCCCGCTGACAATGGTGCTCTACACCAATGAGCCTCACTATTCCTATAAGGAAGTGCAGGAAAAGCTCAAATAAGTGAAACTTTTTCTATCAAAAGGAGTCTGCGTGAAGCAGACTCTTTTTTTTATGACATTTCTGACGGAAATTCCGAATTTATTTGGAAACTGAACGCCTTAGTTCCGGAACGACGCCGTTTTGTACCTTGGATCATGATCAGTTACGTTTGCAGCCGTTCAGGCCCCGGGTTGCCGGGGAATGACTGTTGTCCATGTCGAAGCGGCGTTGGGCGTTTTTTTTTGCCATTGACCGTTTTTTGCTGTTGCATATCCGGCAAAAGGCGCTATACTGAAAAAGCCTATAAAATTATTCAAATATGAGATTATTTTCTTTTCGCAAGCCGTTATCGCTGAATGTGATGGACGGAACGTGTGTTGTCAACGATTTGGCGCGAAATTACAAGTATGTCAGGGTGCATCATCCTCAGCTTGGAAACGTTTTGATGTATGAGGATATTTTGATTCCCGGCACCAAGGCCTACTATACCGCCAAGGGAAAGTTCATCCTGCTGGAGAAAAGGTTCGTCAGCCGTTGTGAAGATCCCGGCTCTCCCGGAAAACCCGGCAAAGTCGAACGTATTGTCTTTACGCAGAGGTATCTGGCAAACGGTGACTGCTGTGAAACTCACCGCGTTTACCTTACCAACGGGACTGTTGCCGATCGGTTGACGGAACGCAGTTTTACGCTGCAAATCGGCGCCGAAATTTATGTTTTGAAATCCCGGCTGACAAACGGTGTTTGGCAGAGAAAGGGCGAACTTCCCGCCGCTGCCGTTCTCCGCTGGAAAAATGCTCTCCGCGCCTGTTGCCGGCGCTGATGTCTTTAATGTTCCCGAAACCGCTGCCGGTTTCGGGAACAAATTTTATGCGGTGACGGACATCCGCGCTTGTATATTTGCAAAAAATGGCTTACGTTATTTCCATGTACAATTTTTCAAGGAGAAAAGCACATGCGTTTAGCAACTTGGCTGTTAATGGGCTGTATGGGGTTGTCCTCGGCGGTTTCGGCCGCGGAAAACATTGTCGGCGAAGATAAGAAGACGGAACTGGAAATCAGCATTTACAACAACGATCTGGCTCTTGTCAAAGAGCAGCGGAAAGTTGAGCTGAAACAGGGCGTCAACGATATCGCTTTTGAAGGCGTAGCCTCCCGGATCAAACCGGAAACCGCGCTGTTGGACGCGCCGGGAATCAAGGTGCTGGAGCAAAATTACGACTATGACCTGCTGACGGCCAACAACATTATCGACAAATCCGTCGGAGAAAAAGTGAAAACCGTGACGGTCAATCCCGCAAACGGCGAAAACATTTTTGACAGTGCGGAAATTGTCAGCGCCGCTTACGGCCAGCCGTTGCTGAAGTTCAGCTATGGCATTGAAGCTCATTTTCCCGGTCGGCTGGTGTTTGAAAAGCTGCCGGACAGCCTGCGCAGTGAACCGACGCTGATTGCCAAAATCGACAGCGGCGAAACGGCGGCGAAAGACATTTCTCTGGCTTATCTGACCGGCGGTATCGGCTGGAAGACCAATTATGTGGCCAAAGTCGTTTCCGGCGAAAAACTTAACCTGACCGGTTGGGTGACGATCAACAACGAGTCCGGCGCCGACTATAACGATGCCAAAGTGCAGCTGATTGCCGGCGACGTCAATCAGGTTGCGAATGCCGGCGGCGTCCGTCCGCTGATGATGATGGCCAAGGCAAGCCGTGCCATGGACAGCTACGCCGCGGCCGAAAGCGCTCCGGCGTCGGAAAACTTAAGCGGCTATCATCTTTACAATCTGCCTTTGAAAACCGATATTAAGGATAAGCAGACCAAACAAATCAGTCTGCTTGAGAAAAACGATGTTGCTTATAAAAAAGAAGCGTATATGCGTTCCCCGCTTTATTTCAATTATAATTCCGCGGCAGAATTCAAACAGGTTCATCCGGACATGGTTTACGTGCTGCAAAATACCGAAGCCGGCAACCTCGGACTGCCGCTGCCGTCGGGAATTATGCGTTTTTATGAAAACGACAATGACGGCAACATGCAGTTTATCGGCGAAAATTCGATTTCTCATGTTGCCAAAGGCGAAGAAATGCGCTTAAACCTCGGCAGCTTTTTCAATGTGTTTGTCAGCGGAAAAATTGCCAAGATCAGCAAACTTTCGGAAAACAGGACGCAGGAGGAAGGCGAAGCCTGTGCCACTCTGACCGCGCGTTACGCCTATGACGCCGAAGTTACCTTCAACAATGCCGACCTTCATGCGCAGGAAGTGGTGTTTGAACAAAATCTCGGCGGCGAGGCGGAAGTGGAAAACGAAAGCCTGAAGGGCAGTCTGAAAGATGCCGGCACCTATGTCTGGAAGGTTACGGTTCCGGCGGAAGGAAAGCAAAAGCTGACTTTCCGCGTCGTTGCGCCGTACAAGACCCGGAGCTGCCGGTAAACGGCGGCCTTAAAAAACGCCGGGTGTGCGCCCGGCGTTTTTTTTATCGGAAAAACTGCCGTCTGGGCCGGCAGAGTCCTTTTGTGCGTTTTCCGACAGATTATCTGCCGAGTTTCAAGTGCAAAATCGGAAACGGATTGCCCTGATCGTCAAGCGGACTGCGGCCGTCAACGGCAAAACCGTGCTTGCGGTAAAATTTCAGGGCGGCGGGATTTTGCTCGTTGACGTTAACCAACGTGACGCCGCGTTGTCTGACGGCAAAAGTCAGCAGTTCGGAACCGATTCCCCTGCCGAAACAGTCCGGCGAAACGAACAGCATTTCGGCCTTACCGTCGGCAAGGCCGATAAATCCGAGAATTTTTCCCCGTTCCGAAAACGCATACAGTTCCGGAATCTGCGCCAGAGCGGAACGGACTTCGCTTTCAAGCGCGAGAATGTCCCGTTCGCTCAAAAAATGATGCGTAGCTCTGACGGAAGCCTGCCACAGGCAGACCAGTTCGTCCGTCTGCCGGTCGTCGGGCCGGGTGATGTCGATAATTTTTTTTGTTTGTTCGGTCATGCCTTACATCCTTTGGAGTATTTCCTTGAAATAGTTTATCACCGCTCGCACCCGGGGCAGGTCCTTGACCCGTTTGCGGCTGAAAAGGTAGATGCTTATATGACTGTTCCAGTCAAAATTGTCAAGACAAATCAGGCCTTCCTCGGCAAAGCGCAGCGGCATGATGCAAATGCCGGCATTGTTACGCACGGCGTCGATAACCGATCCGCTGGAGTTGGAAATGTAACGGACGTTTTCCGAGTTTTTCAAAATCTCCCGGTATTGCTTGTCATAATAAACGGGATCGGACTTGCAGACGATACGGTGGTTTTTGATAATGTCTTTGATGTTTTGCGGGTAGCCGTATTTTTTCAAATAAGCGGGAGAGGCAAACAGTTTGCATTCAATGTTTTTGACGGCAAGGACAGTCACGTCCTTTTCCTTCGGCTCGCAGTAGGAGATGCCTATGTCCAGGTTGTTGTATTGCAGCTGCAGACTGTCCTGAAAAATGATGCTTTGTATCTGGATGTCGGGAAAGCGGGAGAAAAAGGCGTCTATGTCGTAAAACATCAGGTTGCTGCTGATGCCGACGTCCATTCCGACCTTGACCGGGAAGAAATTTTGTGTGTTTCTGCCGTTTTCGGCATACATTTGCTGCAGGAGTTCTTCCATCCGGGAAGCGTTTTCGGTGAATTTTACGCCTTTGGGCGTCAGGGTGCAGCCGTGTTCCGAACTGATGACGAGCTGCAGGCCGAATTCCGCTTCCAGGTTGCCGATGTATTTGTTCAGGGTGTCTACCGAGGCGCCGATGGCTTCCGCCGCTTTGCGCTTGCTGCCACATTCTCCGAGGGTGGAAAGCATAAACAGGCTTTCTATGTTTTGTAGGTCTTTGCGGTTTATCATAAAATATCTTGCCTTTAATAATTGTTTTTAAAAAAACATTACCTTGAAGTTGTAATTAGCATCATACAATTATACCTTGTACAGTCAACAATAAAATTCTTCTTTTGTATGCTTTTGTATAAAATTACAACCTTTGAGTTATGGCAAATGAAAAAACCGGACGCAAATGTCCGGTTTTTTTAAGTTTTGGCGTCTATTTTAAGATGGAAACCGCCAGCTCAATGTCCGCTTCGTTTCTTTCCCGGCTTTCCCGTTCGCAGCGCAGGTTGGTAAAAGCCGAAGCGCGGTCGATCGGCACGTTGTCGTCGGCGTTGAACGTACAATAGTCCGGAATCAATCCTATCTTGTCGATTTTCTGGCCGGAGGGGGTATAGAAATGCGCCGTCGTCAGAGCCAGTTTGCCGCCGTTTTCAAAACTGTACATTTCCTGAATGCTGCCTTTGCCGAAGCTGTTGGTGCCGACCAGTTTGGCCTGAACCTGTTCGCTGAGGGCGGCGGCCACCACTTCGGCGGAGGAGGCGGTGTTGCCGTCGATCAGGATGACGACCGGCAGGTTAAAGCCGGTTTCCTCGTCGGCGTTGTAATATTTGACTGCGCCATTGTCCCTGCCTTTGACCGAGGCGATGATGCCGCCGTCAATGAAAATGCCGGCCACGTCGATGGCAGCCGTCAGCAGACCGCCGCGGTTGCCCCTGAGGTCAAGAATCACGCCTTTGGCCGCGGGATAATCCTTGAGGGCGGAAAGCACGTTTTGTTTGGTGGCGCCGTTAAAGCTGCCGATTCTGATGTACAAAACGTCGCCGATCATCCGCCGGGCAAAAAGCCTTAAGGGTTTGGGAGCATCATTCTCCGTTTCGTCAAGCTCCGAATAATAGCGGGAATTGTCGTTAAGGCTTTCCGCCGCGGCGGCCATTACTTTTTCGATCAGTTCAAAATCCCGTTCGGCGGCTTTCGGCGAGTTTTTGACGGCCGCTTCCGTCACCTCCAGGGTGATTTTGGCCCAGGCATCAATGTCATCGGGGTTTTCCGGTTTATGCCACAGGTCGACCTGCTGCCTTTTGTGATAGAGATAAACCATTTCCCTGCCGTCGGCGAAAAGCAGATCCCTGTCGATTGCCGTCAATCCCTGTAAACCGTTGACGGTCAAACGTTCGGCTGTTATCGGTTCGGCGTGTTTTTCGCCGATGGTAGTATAGAATGCGGTAATCAGCGAAAGCTCGTCGGCGCGGACGTTGCCGGCGGCAAACAGGGAGATCAGCAGCAGGAGCAGTTTTGGCATCGGTATTCAGGCTTTCTTATCGGGGCGCTTAGTGTTTTTTTTGCGTTCTTTGTTTTTTGTCTTGGTTGTTTTTTTCTTTTTTGCCTTGCTTGGGCGGGCGGGTTTTTCTTCCCTGACGGGGTCTTCGCCCGCATAGCGGAAGATCAGGCCGCCGCTTTCCGGCGAGGCTTCGCATAAGACGACGGCAAGCTTTTGTCCGAGACGGAACTTCAGTTTGTTTTCCGTTCCTTTAAGACAGCTGCCGGCGTCAAGCAGGGTATAATAGTCTTTCGGCAGCGAGCGCATCGGAATCAGCCCTTCGGCGCCGAGGCTTTCTATTCTGACAAAAATTCCGGCGTTGGTCAACCCGCTGATTTTAACTTCAAATTCGGTTCCCGTCAGCGGCTTCAGATAAAGCGAAAGATAACGGGCGGTTAAGTCCCTTTCCGCCGCCGCGGCCGCGCGTTCGGCGGTGCAGAGATGATCGGCGGTTTCGGCAAAGGCGCGTTGGGACGGTATTTCTTCTTCCGCCGGGGAAAAGGAACAGGCGTTGACCAGTGCCCGGTGGATCAGTAAATCTGCGTATCTGCGGATCGGCGAGGTAAAATGAACGTATTCTTTTAGACCAAGTCCGAAATGCCCGATGTTTTGCGGAGAATACTGCGCCTGACATTGCAAACGCAGAACCAGGTCGTCAATGCCGGCGCCGCGGTCCTTTTGCCGGCAAAGTTCGATAAGGCGGTTAAAATGTTCCGGCTTTAACGCCTGACAATCCGGAAGTTTTAGTTTAAGACTGTCAAGCAGCGGTTTGATTTCTTTTAATTTTTCTTCTGACGGACGGTCGTGGACGCGATACATGACCGGTTGTTTGGAGAGCTGCAGCCGGCGGGCGGCGGCCACATTGGCGGCGATCATGAATTCTTCGATGATTTTGTGGCTGACGAGGCTTTCCCGTTTTTCAACCGCGGCCACGTTTCCGTTCTTGTCAAGGCGAATTTTGACTTCGGTCGTTTCCAGCTCCAGCGCCCCGCGCCTTTTGCGGGCCAGAGCCAGCGCCTGATAAGCTTCGTAAAGAGGCGTGATCGCCGTTTTGAAAAGCTTTTTGGTCCGGCCGTTGAACTCGCCCCGGATTGCCGCTTCCGTTTCTTTGTAAGTCAGCCGGGCGGCGGACTTGATGACAACCCTTCGGAATTCCCAGTCAAGCAGGTTTCCCGCCCGGTCGATCTGCATGAAACAGGCGATTGCCGGGCGCTTGACGCCGGGGTTGAGCGAGCAAAGGTCGTTGCTTAGGATTTCCGGCAGCATCGGGATTACCGTCTGCGGCAGATAAACAGAATTGCCGCGGCGGCAGGCTTCGCGGTCGAGTGCGCTGCCCGGACGCACGTAAAAAGACACGTCGGCAATGGCAACGATCAGCCCGAAACCGTCGTCGGTGCGGCAGGCGTAAACGGCGTCGTCAAAGTCTTTGGAGTCGTCGCCGTCAATGGTGACGAACGGCAGTTCGCAGAGATTGACTCGTTCGGAAGCGGCAAAATCGGGAAATTTCCGGCATTCGTCGGTTACGTCCCGTTCAAATGCCTGCGGCAGTTTGTATTTTTGCGCGATCAGCACTTCGTTTAACTTTTCCATGCTAAACGGGCCGAGGTTTTTAACCACCGACACCTGTCGGGCGGCGCCGCTGCCGCTGACGGCGATTTCGACGAAGTCACCGTTTTTCAGAGTTTTGTTTTCGCCGAGGACGATCGGTTTGGCGCCGCGTTCCACCGGTGTTACAAGGCAAACGTGGTTTTGCCGCTCAATCGTTCCGAACAGGTTTTCGCCCGTTTCCGTCCGTTCTCCGGCAAGGCGGGAGACTGCTTTGACGCAAAATCCTTCCGCCGTTTTCTGCAGTTTTCCCAAAAATTCGTCGCCGATGGCCGGTGCCGGCAGCCGGCGGCTGCTTTTAAGCGGAAAATTTCGGTTTTTGTATTCTCCTTCAAGGGCGGCGGCCAACAGTTCGCCGTCTTCGTCGACGGCGGTTATCTTGAACGTAACGTAACGTTCGTCCGTCTTGACGTTAAACTTTCTCATGAGCGGAACTCAGCAACAAGGGCGGTATGGTCGGAGGGTTTGGGCGCCAGCCGTGGGCTTTTGTCGACCGTACAGGAAAGCAGCCGGTCAACCGCCGGCGCGTTCAGAAACAGATAGTCTATCCGCATGCCGAAATCGGCGGCGAGGGCGTTGCCGGTATAGTCCCAGAAGGTATATCCCGGGTCTTTCGGATGCAGGGTGCGAAACGCGTCGTAAAAACCGCCGTGGCACAGGGCGTTCAGCTTGCGCCGCACTTCCGGGAGAAAAAGGGCGTCGTCGGCAAAGGGTTTCGGATCATAAACGTCGTTTTCGGTCAAAATGACGTTGAAGTCGCCGCCGAGAACCACCGGACAGTCAAGTTTCCGCAAATCTGCGGCATGGCGGAGAAAAGCGTTCATCCATTCCAGTTTGTAGAGATATTTGGAACGGTCGGCAACATCGTTGTAGGGCGGGTTGCCGTTGGGCAGATAAATTGAGGCCAGCCGCCATTTTTGTCCTTGTACCGAAACTTCCGTTTCGAGATATCGGGCGTTTTCGTCGTCAAAATCCGGCAGCCCTTCGCGGACGACGGAAAGCGGATGCCGGCTCAGCACCGCCACCCCGTTGTAGCTCTTCTGTCCGAGCATTTTCGCCTCGTAGCCGGCGGCGCGGAGTTCAAAGAAGGGAAAGTTGTTGTATTCGCTTTTTATTTCCTGTACCAGAACGACGTCGGGCGCCGCTTTGGCAAGCCATGCGGTCAGGTTTTCGATCCGGGCGTTAATCGAGTTCAGGTTGTAGGCGGCAATTTTCATAAATTTATACCTTTACTATTTGATCTTTTATAATGTATATTACTTTTAATTTGATTGAAAGCTAAAAAAACGCCTTGGCGCATAATATATGTTTTGAGGCGGAGGTAACAGGAGAAAAGATGATGTTAAACGGTTTTCCGGACAATTTCCGAATGGGCGACGATGATGTTTTAAACGAGTTCCGCCAAAAACAGGCAAATTTTGATCTTGAGGAAAAACGCAACGAAATCAACAATTCCCGCAGTCTGTTCATCGGCGCGCTGGCCGGTCTGGCAATGGCGGCCGTGGTCGGCTGGTTCGTGCTGGCGCCGCAGTACCAAAGCGGCGAAGAAGAGGAAGTGCCGGTGATCCGCCGTCCGCAGGAAGAAGTGAAAATTCCGCCGGTGGAACCCGGCAGTGTGGAAATTTCCAACCAGGAAAAAACCGTCTACGACATTATTGAGCGCAAACCCGAAAATCCGGAGGAAGCCAACGTCCTGCCGCCTTCCGAACAGCCGAACGCCGACGCCATTGAAGCGCTGGTCGAAGAGGTAACCGCCAAAGAAAACGCCGCGCCGGCTGCCAAAACAAACGAGATCCGGGCGGAATCGCTGGCCGCGCCGGCCAAACCGGCAGAGGTAAAGACGGAGGCGGAAAAAGCGCCGGTCGTTCCGGTTACGGCTGAAGCCGCCGCCGAAAAGGAAAAGCCTGTCGCAGGCAGGGCCGAAGAGCCGGTTCCGGCAGAAACAAAGGCCGTCAGAACGGCAGTTAAGGCCGAACGGCCCGCGCCGAAGGCTAAAGAGGCCGCCCCCGCCGCGGCAAAGCAGGAAACAATTGCCAAAGGAACCTGGCAGATTCAGTTGATGTCTTCGCCCAACAAAGCCGCGGTTGAAAAATCGTGGAAAACCATGTCGGCAAAATACAAGATTTTGTCGGGGCTGCCCCATGAGGTCAGCAGCGTTGATCTCGGCGCCAAGGGAACCTATTACCGCCTGAAAGCCGGCAGTTTTGCCACCAAGGCCGAGGCCGCCGCTTTGTGCGGCAAATTAAAGGCCGCCGGCGGCAGCTGCTTTACCGCAAGGAAATAGCGATGGAAGTGTATCTCGGCGTTGCCGTTTCCCTGTGTTCCGTTTTTCTGGCGATCGTATTGCACGAAGTGGCGCACGGCTATGCCGCCTATATGCTCGGAGACGATACCGCCAGGCGGGCGGGGCGGCTGTCGCTCAACCCGCTTAATCATATCGACCCGTTCGGTTCGGTTTTTCTGCCGCTGTTTTTGCTCTGGAGCGGCACCGGCTTTTTGTTCGGCTGGGCCAAACCGGTTCCGGTCAGTTTTTACCGGCTGAAGAAATTTCCCCGCGACATGCTGATTGTTTCCGGCGCCGGCATTGCCGCCAACCTGGCGCTGGCGCTTGCGGCCGGGCTGATATTCAGTCTTTTTCCCGGGATGCCCGGCTTGCTGAAGCTGTTTTTGCTGTATTTTGTCATCAGCAATCTGGTGCTGGCGTTTTTCAACCTGCTGCCGATCCCGCCGCTGGACGGCTCCAAACTGTTTTTCGGCTGGATCCGCCGTCCGTGGGCGCAAAAGTATGTTTCTTCCGACCGTTACGGATTGGCGGTGCTGATCGTTGCGGCCGTCGTTCTGCCTGCTTTCGGCGCTGCGTTCGGCGTGCCGGTGATTGACCCGCTGCGCTGGTATCTGTCGGGAGTGTTGTCCTGGTTTATGGAAATATTGGGAGGTTAGAATCATGTTGTCGGCGTTGGTTTCGGTAAGCAGCCTGAGTTTAAGCGACGAGGAAAAGCGCTGGTTGGAAAAGTATCAGCCGGCAGGCGTTTCACTGTTTGCTCGCAATATCCGCGATGCAGATCAGCTGCGCCGCCTGACCGGGGAAATCCGCGCCGCGGCCGGCCGCGACGATATCCTGATTGCCGTTGACCAGGAAGGCGGACGGGTTCGTCGTCTGAGCGGCTCTGATTTTCATCCTGCGGCGTCGCAGTATGTGCTCGGACAACTGGACGAAGAAATGGCTGCCGCCCATGCGGAAATTATCAGTAACGATTTGCGCCGGACGGGGATCAATTTCAATTTTTCACCGGTGCTGGATATGGCTTATCCCGCGACCCATCCGGTTTTGAAATCGCGTTGTTTCGGCAGCAGCGAACAGAAGACGGCGCTGCTCGGAAAGGCGATGATCAGCGCCTACCTGTCCAACGGCGTCTGTCCCTGCATCAAACACATGCCCGGGCACGGACGGGCGGAAACGGATCCCCATCTGGGGCTGCCGGTTTTAAATAATGCTTTGCCGGAATTGGCAAAGGATTTTTATCCGTTTACCGAAAATAACGACTGCCCGGCGGGCATGACCGCCCATATCGTCGTCAGTGCGGTCGACGACCGTCTGCCGGTAACTTTGAGCAAAAAAGCGATTGATTACCTGATTCGCGGCCTGATTAACTTTAACGGTTTGCTGATCTCCGACGCCATTGACATGAAGGCCTTAAACGGCAGTGTCGGGGAAAAGGCCGCGGCGGTGATTGCCGCCGGCTGTGATCTGGTCTGCTATTGCGGCGGCAAAAGCGAAGACCTGGCGATGCTGGCGGAAAACTGTCCGCAGGCTTCCGACCGCACGCTTGAACGGCTGCAGACGGTAAATGAAGTCATTGCCCGGCCGGACAAACCGCTTGATACCGTTTTGGCAGACCGCTATTACCGGGCGGTCGGTCTGGTTGCGGAATATGACGAAACTTATGATGCCACCGAAGTGCTAAACCGTATGCAGAAAGGAAACGATGCGCGGTGAGCTGACTTTATCTGTCAATTAACCTTCCGCCTGTTTACGCGGGTTGTATTGTCCGTTCCGAACTGCGTTCGTTCGGCCCAAAGCTTCGCAAGCCCTGCGGCTGGGACGGATGTCGGTCTGTCTGCCGGAGAAGACGTTCAAACCATGAAAAAACATCCCGTTGAAGCAGGGATGTTTTTTGTTTTCGGAACCGCCTTTGCCGCTTTTACGGTTTGGCGGCCGGCGCGGCGGAAGAAGCTTCTTCGCCGTCTTTTGTCAGCAGTTCCAGATCGTTGGGAAAATTGACGTCAAGGCAGGTTTCGGCGTCGCTTTCAACCAGGCTGAGATAATCGGAATGTTCAAGAAAAACCTGACGCAGATGAGAATCTTCCGGCACCAGATCCGCCGTCGGATAAAGGTCGCTGCTCCACAGAACCGGATTGTATTTGTGTCCGCCGTACGCGGAGACCAAAAGCTGGCGTTCTTTGCCTTTGTTGAAAGACTTTATCATCCGGTTAAGGTATTCGGCCGTAATGTTCGGCATGTCGGCAGGGATCAGCAGCGCGCCGTCGCAGGAGGAGGGCACCGATTTCAGCCCCAGCCGGATGGAGGTTTTGACGCCCGAAGCGTAGTCGTGGTTGCGCAATATGTTGATGTCGATGTTTTCCAGATGTTCTTCCAGGTTTTCCGCGTCATGTCCGGTAATTACGAAAACCGGCGAAGCCTTTGACCTGACGGCGGCTTCCACCGCTTTCATGAACAACGGTTTGCCGCCTATTTTGACCATCAGTTTGTTGCGTCGCGCGCGGGAGCTGACACCGGCGGCCAGAATGACCGCGGCAATGGAGGGTTCTTTCTTGTTTTTCTTGTCGTCCGGCGCAATAATCCTGTTTTTTTCCTCATTGCTTAAAATCTCGTTGCCGAGGAAGACGTTTTGCTCAAAAGCGAAATCGCTTTGCGTGATTTTGTCTTTTTTGACCGCGATGCGGATGAAGCGGTCTGCCAGCGGTGACACCGTCTTGTCGTAATTGTACGGCATATGAATAATCTTGGCGTTGCGTTTGACCGCAATCATCAAATCAGGCGCGTCGGCTTGGGGAATGTGGGAGCAGACGATGCTGTCGACAATGGTTTTCAGCGCGGCCGGCGCGGTGTCGTCGGGGTGACAGGCTGGCATGCCGGGAACAATCATCACGACGCGGTGTCTGCCGGCGGCGTACGCCACCGCTTCGGCAATGCCGTCAACGGTATGCGGACAACTGTATTCGGCAGTAAATTCCAAACCGAACGGCGTGTAGTTTTTAACCATTTTGCGCACGATTGCGGAAAAATGACGGTTTTCCGCCGCGTCGTCGTAGAATTTCGTATAAATGACCGCCGCCTGTTCGTTTTTGGTTTCTTCTACCGAAAGCAGCGGTTCGTTGCCGGAAAGCTTAAAATCGATTTCCTCCAGCAGCTCTTCTTCCAGCGCCGGCGGACAAACCGACAGAACGGCGATGACTTCGCCTTTGCGGACGTTTTGATAAGGGGCGATCGTGTTCAATACAACCTTGGAAGACATACGGTTGAATTTCAACAGCCGGTTTTCCTGGCAGATGAAGATGCCGTCGCGATCGGCGGCGATTTTGCACAAATTGCGCTCCGGCGTGACGTAAACGACGTTTTTACCGGCGATTCTCGGCGCCAGGTTGGAAAGCGCGTTTTCCGCCGAAAGATCAGCCACGCCCATTTCTCCGGCGGTGATTTTCCTGATGCCGGTCATTTTGAGGTATAAAATGTCTTCTTTGCTCAGTTTATGCCCGCGGGGAAGGATTCCGGTATCAAGACGTATGTCGTTAAGCAGTATTTTTCCGTCGGCGCGGTTTATGTCAAATTCGCCAATCCGCATGAGTGTTTACCCCCAAACATTGTTTTTCACGAAAAGGTTAGCGCAAGAACAAATTTTCGTCAATAAATAATAAGCGGAATGCCGGAAAAGGTGGGATAAACGGAGATAAAAATTGACGACTCCGGCAACAGGTATAAAATAAGGACGTTTTTAACCGACTGCTGACAAGGACTGGAAAAGATGAAAAAGAAAATCTGCGGACTGTTGCTGACGGGGCTGGCGCTGACGGCTTGCGGCGATTTGTCCGGTTACATGCGGGCGGACAGGAATGCGCCGTTCAAAACCAGACTGCGGGCCTGCATGCTGAGCGAGGCCAACGACAAACTGCAAAACGGCACTTTGCTGGACAAAACGCTGAAGGAAACGGCCGACGAAATTGCCGACGACTGTCTGCGCAAACTGGCGCTGCAATCGGCCGGGCTGGACGATGAGGCGGTTTCGACGGCAGAGAGCATTCTCGACCGTTTGGTCAATGCCGGAAAATAACGTCCGGAGCAAAAAACGAAAAGGCCCCGGTTTGTCCGGGGTTTTTGTTTGAAAAAAATCCGTGCCGTCTTTATTTGCCGCCGGGAAAACGGGCGCCGTCATATTCTTTGCCGTCTTTATTTGCCGCCGAGAAGGCGGGCGCCGTCATATTCTTTTTGCAAAGTGGAAATTTCCACTTCGGTGTAACGTTGGGTGGTGGAAAGCGAAGCGTGTCCGAGCAGCTCCTGAATGGATCGCAGGTCGGTTCCTTCCGCCAGCAGATGAGTGGCGAACGAATGGCGCAGGGCGTGCGGCGTTACGTTGCCTGGAAGATGCAGTCCGTCGCGCAGCCGTTCCGTCAGCCGCTGGACGATCCGCGGATTGAGGCGTCCGCCGCGCACGCCCAGAAACAACGCTTCGTCTTCGTGAACATGGTAAGGGCAGGCGTTGAGATAATCTTCGATTCTTTTAATCACCACCGGCAGCATCGGCACCAGCCTTTCCTTGCCGCCTTTGCCGCGGACGCGGAGAATGTCGCCGGTTTTAAGGTCGGCCGGAGTTATGGACAAGGCTTCCGAAATGCGCAGCCCGCAGCCGTAAAGCAGGGTAAATACCGCCTTGTCGCGCAGCATGAGCCAGTTTTCGTTTTCCTCTTGTCCGGCCTCGTTGACCAGCTTAAGCGTTTCTTTGACGCCGACAGCTTTCGGCAGCACTTTGTTTCTGCGCGGGGATGAAAGGATGCTGACGGCCGGGTTTTGAACCAGATTCTGCCGGTCGAGCCAGCGGAAAAAATTGCGGATGCTTGAAAGTTCGCGGGCAATGGTGCTTTTTTCTTTGTTGCCGGCGCTGCGGGCACCGATAAAACTGCGAAAGTCGCGGATTTTCAGTTTTTTCAAAAGGCCGAGCGATACTTTTCCCTCCGGGCAGAGGTCTTCCCGGGCTGCCAGAAAGGCGGTGAACAAAGCCAGGTCGCGGGCATAGGCGTCAACCGTGTGTACGGAATAGCGGCGTTCGTCCAGCAGCCATTGGTGCCAGCTGCGGATCGCTTCGTTTAAAATGCCGTCGGCATGAAATTTTATTTCCTCTTTCATGAAAATAAATTTTATCCGCCGAAGTTTAAGATTTTGTAAAGCTTTGTTGACAAAGGCGGAGAATAATATAAGCTGTTAAATACGCAAATACGATTAACACATTATTATAAACCGTTTTTAAAATACAAACGTCATGGAAACAACAAGCAGATGGTATAAGATCACGCGGGCACAGTTCGTGATTTATACCGACCCGGAAACCGGAAAAATCATCAGCCGCAATCTGATCATGCTGGAAGGAGGCGCCTGCCGGATTTTTGAATACCCGCGGGACGGCGTTCAGATGATGCTGCTGAAAACGGGCGACAGTCTGAAGATCGAAGGTTCTTCACACTCCGGCCCGGTCATTATGGTCAAATAGGCTTGAACAGTCTGATGTTTAGAAAAATCCCGTTTGCTTTTGCGGCATACGGGATTTTTTTTGCATGACAAGGCGTGTGTTGAAGGCATATATTCGTTTCAGGCGTATTCCTCATGGAAAAAGTTCATGAATTTGCGCAGCGCCGAAGATTTGGAAACCGTCGGCTTGTCCGCGTCCAAAGAAGGGGAAGCCCTTTCCGCTTCCGCCGCTTGCCGGCGCCGGACGGCCTCTTCGGCGGCAGTGTCTTCGCAGCGGTAATGCCTGTCGGCAAAATGCGGATAAGGCGTCACCGAACTGCTGCCGGTCATTTCCGCCAGTTCCTGCCGTTTTTGCTGCAGCCGCAGATTGTCGGCCCGCATGCCGGCCACAATATTTGCCCGTTGAACGCTTTCGCTGTTGCGGCGGGCGCGGAAAGCGGCAATCCGCTCCGAAATGGCGGAATGGTTTGCGGCCATGGCGGCGTGCAGGCCGTTCATGTCTTCGTTTGCTCTGCCGTTGTCCGCGGTATCGTTGAAAAATTTCAGTTTTTCGTCTTCGGAATAAGAGTCGAGAATAAAAGTTTTTTGTTCCGAGCGGCGCGAGCCGGTAGTTTGCGGCTTGACCGGAGAAACTTCCTCTTTTTCTTCCGCCTGTGCTTCGGGTAAAGGCGTTTCTCCCGTCAGTTCCCTCAGCATTGCGTCGAATTCCCGATCCCTTTCGGCCTGTTCTTTTTCCCGGGCAAGAGCTTCCGGTCCGAGTTCCGTTTCTCTCAAATAACGCAGATTTTCCTTGCTCAGTTTTGCTTGGGGATCAAGATTGAAGTTATACCGGGTTTCCATCACCCGGGCGTAGATTTCTCGTTTGTCGTCCATATAATATGACTGAACTTTTTCCGGAGTGCAGGCTTTTTCGCTGTCTTCCAGCCTCAGGGCGTGGGTGGCCTCGTGCACGACGCGGCTGCCGAGGTTGTCCGCGTTGCGGCTGACATGGATAACGTTGTCGACCGGATATTCTTTTCGGTTGATGGTTATCTTTTCGTTGTCGTCCGTTATGCTGAAATAGCCGCTTGCCCGCATGCCGCCGGCAAAGTCATAAGCTTCGTCTTTGGTGGCGACTATCAGGTTTTGCAGCTTTTTGTGCGCTTTTTCATATTCGGCGTCGCTCATAAAACCTCTTTGGTGCCGCTTTTCGATCCAGTTGTTCAGCCAGGAAACGGCTTCGTTGATTTCCCGGCGCTGGGCGTCCGAAATTTCGCCGTTGTCTTCGGACAAAACGGTTACGCCTTTGTTGTCTTGTTCCGTCATTTTTTTCTCCGTTACCGGTCAGTATAACATGCTTTTTGTGTTTTAGCAATCGGCGGATGCGTCGGGTTTGTCAGGTTTTTGGGGATTGTTGCGCCTTGCGTCTGGTTTTTTGGGAGGCAGCGTGTATGATAAAAGCGTTTTTTTGAAAAAAGAGCGGATAAATGATTATCGGAGTTTTGCTGCCATTGCCTTTTAACGAACCGTTTGATTACGAGAGCGAAGAAGAACTGCCTCTCGGAACCATGGTGCGGGTGCCTTTCGGGCGGGAAGAACAGATCGGTGTGGTCTGGCGGCACGGCAAAAGTTCCGGGCTTGATGACAAACGGATCCGAACGGTGATCGAAAAATTTAATTTTCCGCCGATTGCGGAAGAATTGCGCCGGCTGGTGGAATTTACCGCCGCTTACAACTGCGCGCCGCTCGGGCTGGTACTTAAAATGGTGATCAGCGTGCGGCAGGCGTTCGACGCCCCGCAGACGGCCACGCTTTACCGATTGAGCGGCAAAACCCTGGCCGAGGCCAAACTGAAAAATTCCGACGCCCGCTGGCACGTGATGGATCTCTTGAAACATGCCCCTTATTCAAAATCCGAAATATGCAGGGGCGCCGGTTGCGGAGCGGGGGTTGTCAATACTCTGATCGGAGCCGGAGTGCTGATTCCCTTTACGGTGGAAAAGAAGAAGGCGTTTTCTCCGCCGCGGCCGGATTTCCGCAAAGTAAAACTTTCACCCGAGCAGCAGGCGGCGGCAGACGCTCTGGTGCAAAAAGTCGGACGGGGTTTTTCGGTGACGCTTCTGGACGGCGTGACCGGCAGCGGCAAGACGGAAGTTTATTTCGAGGCCGCGGCGGAAGTTTTGAAAAACGGCCGCCAGGTGTTGATTCTGGTGCCCGAGATTTCGCTGACGACGCAATGGCTGGCTCGTTTTGAAAACCGGTTCGGGGTGCGTCCCGCCTGCTGGCATTCGGGTTTGGGGCAGCGCGAACGTGCGGACACCTGGACGGCGATTGCCGAAGGCCGGGTACAGGTGATCGTCGGCGCCCGTTCGGCTCTGTTTCTGCCCTATACCGACCTTGGGCTGATCGTTGTCGACGAAAGCCACGACCATTCCTTCAAACAGGAGGAAATCGTCAACTATCAATGCCGCGACATGGCGGTCATGCGAGCCAAGTTTGAGCAGTTTCCGCTCATTCTGTCAACCGCGACCCCGGATTTGGAAACCATGGTCAACGTCGAAAGCGGCAAATATGACGCGGTACGTTTAACCCGGCGTTTTGCCGATGCCAGGCTGCCGGAACTGAAAATCGTCGACCTCAAAAAAGACAAGCCGCAAAAAGGGCCGTGGGGCGTTTCCTGGCTTTCGCCGCCGTTGGTCGGGGCGCTGGAGGAAAACTTGCAAAAAGGCGAACAGTCAATGCTGTTTTTAAACCGCCGGGGCTATGCGCCGCTTGTCATCTGCCGCGACTGCGGATATCGCATTCAATGTCCGAACTGCACCGCCTGGCTGGCCGAACACCGGAGTACAAACCGGCTGATCTGTCATCATTGCGGCTATACCATGGTCCGGCCGGTGCGTTGTCCCGACTGCGGATCGGAAGAGGGGCTCACTTCCTGCGGGCCGGGGGTGGAACGGATTGCCGAAGAGGTGGCCAAACGTTTTCCGGCGGCGCGGACGGCGGTGCTTTCCAGCGACACGACTTCGAGTCTGGCGGAAGTTTCCGAAATTTTCGGAAAGATGGAGAGGGGAGAACTGGATATTTTGATCGGTACCCAGATTCTGGCCAAGGGGCACCATTTTCCCGAGCTGACGTTGGTCGGCATCGTTGACGCCGACCTCGGGCTGATGGGCAGCGACCTGCGGGCGGCCGAACAGACCTATCAGCTGCTTTCGCAGGTGGCCGGGCGTGCCGGCCGCGGCGAAAAGAGCGGCGAAGTCTGGATCCAGACGCTGTATCCCGAAAACGCGGTGCTGCAGGCGCTGGTCGACAATGACCGCGGTCGTTTTCTTGAGTTGGAAAAACAGACCCGGCAAATGCTCAAACTGCCGCCGTTCGGCCGACTGGCGGCGCTGGTCGTTTCCGGCGAAAATCAGACGCTGACGGAAAAGGCGGCGGCCGAACTGGGGCGGTGCGGACCGGCTTCGGACCGGGTTTCCGTCCTCGGGCCGGCGCCGGCGCCGATATTCATGCTGCGTAACCGCTACCGCTACCGGCTGCTTTTGAAAACCGACAGGACGGTAAAGATTCAGGACGTGGTGCGGCAATGGCTGCAAAAGGTAAAAATTCCCGCCAAAGTGCGGGTTGCCGTTGACATTGATCCCTATTCGTTTATGTAATTAAAGAAAAAGGCGCCATTAATAAAAAAGAAACAAATGTTATATATAACCGAAGATTATTGTGAGAGAAAAAATGAAAAAGGATTCTAAAAACAAACTGGCCGCGTCTTATGCGGACGCAATGTTTGAAGCGGCACGGGCGGCAAAAGCCGGGAGCCGGGTCCTGTCCGACGTCGAAACGCTGAAAAGCGCGCTGGAAGAAGATCCGAAGATCGTTGGCATGCTGGCCAACCCGCTGTGGAAAACGGACGCTAAAAAAGCCGCCGTAAGCGAAATAGGCAGTCGTCTCGGCTTGAGCGGGGTGACGGTAAATGCGTTGCTGACCGCCGCCGACAACAACCGGTTGAACCTGTTGCCGGAAATTCTTGACCGCTGTAAGGCTCTTTTTTATGCTGCGGACAATATCGCCGAAGTGTCGGTGACAAGTGCGGCGGTTCTGAAAAAAGATCAGGACGAACGGCTGAAACGCAGTCTTGAAAAGTGGCTGCAAAAAAAAGTTGTGATTAAATATACGATAAAGCCTGAAATTTTGGGCGGACTGCTGGTAGAATGCGGATCAATAATGTTTGACGATTCTCTCAAAGGCAAGCTGGAAAAGCTGGAATTATTGATGAAAGGGACGAAATAAATGTCTGGAGCAAGTGAAATATCTTCAATTTTAGAGGCCAAGATCGCCGGCTCGGAAGCCGGGGCGGACGTAGCCGAAGTCGGACGTGTGCTTTCCGTCGGCGACGGCATTGCCCGCGTATACGGTCTGGATAATGTCCGCTATAACGAAATGGTGGAATTTGCCAACGGAGTTAAGGGAATGGCTCTTAACCTGGAAGAAGACAATGTCGGCGTCGTTTTGTTCGGTTCCGACGAAGGAATCCGCGAAGGCGACATTGTCCGTCGCACCGACCGCATCGTCAGCGTGCCTGTCGGCAAAGAACTGCTCGGCCGGGTGGTCGACGCGCTCGGCGAGCCGATTGACGGATTGGGCAAAATCAATGCAACCGAATACAGCAATTCGGAAGTGAAGGCGCCGGGTATCATTGAACGGCGAAGCGTGCACGAACCGGTACAGACCGGACTCAAAATCGTTGACGCGCTGATTCCGATCGGCCGCGGCCAGCGCGAGCTGATCATCGGCGACCGTCAGACCGGCAAAACCTCAATCATTCTCGACACCATCATCAATCAGAAAAAAATCAATGACGCAGCCAAGTCGGACAAAGAAAAACTGTTTTGTATTTACGTGGCGGTGGGGCAAAAACGCTCGACCGTGGCCCAGGTGGTCAAAACTTTGAAAGACTACGGCGCAATGGACTATACGATCGTGGTTGCGGCCACCGCTTCCGACGCGGCGCCGATGCAGTTCATCGCGCCGTATTCGGGCTGCGCGATGGGCGAATATTTCCGTGACAACGGCATGCATGCGGTAATTTTTTACGACGACCTGTCCAAGCAGGCGACGGCCTACCGACAAATGTCGCTTCTGCTCCGTCGTCCGCCCGGGCGCGAAGCCTATCCGGGCGACGTTTTCTATCTGCATTCCCGCCTGTTGGAACGGGCGGCGAAAATGAGCGATGAAGAAGGCGGCGGCTCATTGACGGCGATGCCGGTGATCGAAACCCAGGCGGGCGACGTTTCGGCCTACATCCCGACCAACGTCATCTCCATTACCGACGGCCAGATATTCCTCGAAACCTCGTTGTTTTATCAGGGCGTGCGGCCGGCCGTCAACGTCGGCATCTCGGTCAGCCGGGTAGGGTCTGCCGCGCAGATCAAAGCGATGAAGCAGGTGGCCGGCAAAATCAAGCTGGAACTGGCGCAATACCGGGAAATGGCTTCCTTTGCCAAATTCGCTTCCGACATGGACGCTTCGACCAAACGGCTGATTTCCCGCGGCGAACGACTGACGGAGCTGTTGAAGCAGCCGGTTTATCATCCGATGCCGGTGGCGGAAGAAGTGGTTGCCATTTTTGCCGGCGTCCGCGGCTATCTCGACAAGATTGAGGTGAGCGAAACGGCGGATTTTGAAAACCGGGCGCTGGCGGAAATCCGCGCCGCCCATGAGGACTTCCTGCGGGAAATCGACGAGAAAAAAGTCATTTCCGAGGAACTGGACAAGAAAATCGGCGATTTTTACGCCGCGTTTACCGACAACTATCTTGCCGACAAGCGGCAAAAGGCGGCATAGGAAAGCAAAATGGCAGGGTTAAAAGAGTTACGCGGACGGATAGAGGCGATCAAATCGACCGAAAAAATCACTTCGGCGATGAAAATGGTTGCCGCTTCCCGCCTGCGCCGCGCTCAGGACGTGCTGGACAAAAGCGCGGCGTATCGCGACAACCTCTATGCCGCGGCCGGGCGCACCTGGCGCTTCGTATGGCGAAAAGCTGAGGAAAGCGGCCGTCCGCCCGAGCTGCCGGCCATTTGCAGGGGCAGCGGCGAGGATAAAAAATACCTTTTGGTAGTGCTTTCTTCCGACCGCGGCCTGTGCGGCAGTTACAACGCCATGATTGCGAGGACGGCGATGAACCGGATCGAGGAGCTGAAAGCGGCGGGAAAAGAGGTTAAAATCATCACTCTCGGCACCCGCGGGTACAATGCGCTCAAGCGTCATTATGCGGACGAAATCGTCCGCTCGGCGGAGTCTGCCGCCAACCGGGGCGTTGACTACGAAGAGGCGGAAGCGCTCGCGGCCGAAGTGCTGACGATGTTCGGCTTAAAAGAAATCGACGTCTGCGAAGTCGTTTACAGCCATTTCCGTTCGGCGATGAGCCGCGACGTCAAAAGCCGGCAGATTCTGCCGCTGACGCCGGAAATGCTGACGGACGAACTGCCGGGTGAGATGAGCGGCGGCGCCTTTTTTGAAAGCGAGCCGGAAAGCGGGCTGCTGCTTGCACAATTGATGCCGCTGGTTTTCAAAGAAGCGGTTTTTGACATTATGATAAATTCTCAGGCTTCGGAACAGGGGGCGCGCATGACCTCGATGGACAACGCGACCCGCAACGCCGGCGATATGATTTCCCGCCTGACGCTGAGGTATAACCGCATGCGGCAGACGGCAATCACCACCGAACTGGTGGAAATTATTGCCGGCGCCGAGGCAATTTAGAGCAGGATTAAGGAGTGTTTGATGAGCGAAAAAACAGAACAGCCGGGACATATTTTTCAGGTGATGGGCGCCGTTGTCGACGTCAAGTTTGACAGTCTGGACGACCTGCCGAACATCTATACCGCGCTTGAATGCGACAATCAGGGCAAAAGGCTGGTGCTTGAGGTGGAGCAGCAGCTGGGCGAAGGCGTGGTTCGTACCATTGCCATGGACACGACCGACGGTCTGACCCGCGGCCAGCCGGTGAAGAACACCGGTAAGCCGATCGAGGTGCCGGTCGGGCCGGGACTGCTCGGCCGCATCATCAACGTGACCGGCGATCCGGTGGACGGCCGCGGCAAAGTCGAAGCCAGGGATTATTTTTCCATTCACCGGGAAGCGCCGTCTTTTACCGAACAATCGACGGAAACGGAAATTCTCACCACCGGCATCAAGGTCATCGACCTGCTGGAACCCTATGCCAAAGGCGGCAAGATCGGCCTTTTCGGCGGCGCCGGAGTAGGCAAAACGGTTCTGATCATGGAACTGATCAACAACATCGCCAAAGGCCACGGCGGCTATTCGGTCTTTGCCGGGGTCGGCGAGCGCACCCGCGAGGGCAACGACCTGTATAACGAAATGATCCAGTCCGGAGTTATCGACATAAAAGGCGGCAACTCCAAAACCGTGCTTGTCTACGGACAGATGAACGAACCGCCGGGGGCGCGCGCCCGCGTGGCTTTGAGCGGCCTGACGGAAGCCGAATATTTTCGCGACGTGGAGCATCAGGACGTGTTGTTTTTCGTTGACAACATTTTCCGTTTTACTCAGGCGGGATCGGAAATTTCCGCGCTTTTGGGGCGCATTCCTTCGGCCGTCGGCTATCAGCCGACTTTGGGTACCGACATGGGCGCCATGCAGGAACGCATCACCTCGACCAAAAATGGGTCAATTACCTCGGTGCAGGCGGTTTACGTACCGGCCGACGACCTGACCGACCCGGCGCCGGCCACCACTTTTGCCCACCTGGACGCCACCACCGTGCTGAGCCGCAGCATTTCCGAGCTGGGCATTTATCCGGCGGTCGATCCGCTCGATTCCACCAGCCGCGTGCTGTCGCCGTCGGTTGTCGGCGAAGAACACTATCGGGTAGCTCGCGGCGTACAGGAAATTTTGCAGAAATATAAATCGCTGCAGGATATTATCGCCATTCTGGGCATGGACGAACTTTCCGACGAAGACCGACTGACGGTTTCCCGTGCCCGCAAGATCCAGCGCTTTTTGTCGCAGCCGTTTTTTGTCGCTGAGGTGTTTACCGGCACCAAAGGCGAGTTTGTCAAGCTGGAAGATACCATTAAGGGCTTTAAGGAAATCCTCGAAGGCAAGCACGACGACGTTCCCGAACAGGCCTTTTATATGGTCGGCACCATTGAACAGGCTTTGGAAAAAGCGGAAAAAATGAAAAAAGGCGGCGAATAGAAGAGGAATCAAATGGCGGAAAAAGTCAAACTGGTGCTGGCAAGGCCCGACAAAACGATAAAAAGCGGAATGTATGCGGGGATCGTGCTGCCGGGCTGCCCGGACAACCTGACCGTGATTGCCGGCCGCGCGCCGAGCATCGTCCGGCTGGAACCGGGCATTGTTCAGCTTTTAAACGAGGCCGGCAAGGCGGAAGAAAAGTTTTTTGTCGGCAACGGTGTGGTTCAGATTGTCGATAATGTCTGCGCGATTTCAGCCGAAAAGGCGCTTGCCCGTAAAAATGTTACGCAGGAAGAAGCAGCAGACAGACTGGAAAACGCCGCAAGCGAAGAAGATGCGGCCTTTTATCGGATGATTGCCGATGATCTGGCGGCTTTTCCCGATAAGTGATTTTCCTTGTCCGTCAACCTCCCGAAAACGGGAGGTTTTTTGTATTCCGAAAACTCCCGGCCGGGCCGGGGCAGAGAGCTTATGGCCATACGGCAATCCCGTCGTCTTGAGTCTTCAGGGGGAGTTTTGTTTTAACCGGGTTGGAGAGTTTACCATGCCGATCAGAAGAATACTGAAAAGACAACAGGGAAGGGAATTTTACCGTTGTCGGAAAAAACTGTCATTGAGATTAGAGAGCGTTGCCGAACCAAACGGGATACTCCCGGCAAAAAATCGATAAAGTTGAAATAGGACAAACTTTTAACTGGGACATTTATAACAAACTGTACAATTTTTATAACCCAAAGATAGACCTTATTCCGGTTGATCCCGGTTACCATGCGGATCGTCGACGTGACGGACGTTTTTTTGATCCGCGAAGCAGGGGAGAAGACGAGGAACTGTCGGGGGAAGAGGAAAACAAAGAGGAAACGGAGTAAGGAGAAAAAGCATCGTCGTCAATAGAAAAAGACTGAAAAAACAAAAGGAAAAAACGGGGTCTTCTTCGAAAGGCTGAATTTTATTCTTAAACTGCAGGTTCCTCTGACCAAATAATGGATATCATCCGTCCGGGTTTAGTTATGAGAAGTTGTCCCGTTCGGTTGGCCGGCAAGCTTTTTCTCTCGTAGGTCGGCCTGTTTTTTACGGGTGATACTTAACCGGATTTGTTTGCATGCCTGACTTGCAGGCAGAACGAAGTGCTTTTTTTACGGTTCGCCGAGTTTTATTTCTCTGTGACGGCTACGGAAAATTAGCGGCTTCCGGCTTTGACGGTATTGCCAATACAGGCTTTTCTCCCCGAAGGAAGGGCGGTTTTTTACGGGTGACGCTCAAACACGGTTTGCCCATGCGTAGTTAAATTGAGGGAAAATGTCCGTCTTTTGATGATGCGTAGCAGGCAGCGTTCAAAACGCAAAAATATTTCTCGGCATAGCTTGGGATTTTTTTTACACAAAAACTCCCCGTTCCGACGGGGAGTTTTGGTTTTGATGCCTGACAGACTGCTCCCGGTTTACCGGAGGAAATATCTAGGACGTCTGTTTTTTCTCCTGTTTGGCTTTCATGTAATGTTCAAGCCAATGGATGTTGTACATGCCGTCGATATATTCCTGCTGGGAAATGATTTCCTGATGCAGCGGAATGGTCGTCTGCACGCCTTCAATGACAAATTCTTCCAACGCCCGGCGCATGCGCATGATGGCGGCGTTGCGGGTCGGCGCGTGCACGATCAGCTTGGCAATCATGCTGTCATAAAACGGCGGGATGGCGTAACCCGAATAAATTTCGGAATCCACCCGTACGCCGAGGCCGCCCGGCGCATGCCATTCGGTAATTTTACCCGGGCAGGGAGTGAAAGTCTCCGGGTTTTCGGCGTTGATCCGGCATTCGATTGCATGACCGTTGAACTTGATGTCCTTTTGTTCAAAGCCGAGCGCGGCGCCGCTGGCAATGCGGATTTGTTCGCGGACGATGTCAATGCCGCTGACGGCTTCGGTTACCGGATGTTCGACCTGCAGGCGGGTATTCATCTCCAGAAAATAGAATTTGCCGTCTTCATACAGAAATTCCAGCGTTCCGGCATTGAAATAACCGATTTGGGCAATTGCCTTGCGGACGATTTCGCCGATTTCTTCCCGCTGCGCCTGGTTTAAGGCCGGCGAGGGCGATTCTTCGATCACTTTCTGGTTGTTGCGCTGAATGGAACAGTCGCGTTCGCCCAAGTGAACCACGTTGCCGTATTTGTCGGCCAGAATCTGCATTTCAATATGGCGCGGCTTTTGCAGGTATTTTTCCATATAAACCACATCGGTCGGGAAGGCCGCTTTGGCTTCCGCACGGGCCATGGTATAGGCCTCTTTGATGTCGTCGTCGCCGAAAGCGACTTTCATGCCCTTGCCGCCGCCGCCGTCTTTGGCTTTGATAATGACGGGATAACCGATTTCATGCGCCCATTTTTTGGCGTCTTCCAAAGTGTCGAGAGAAGGAGAACCCGGGGTGACCGGAATGCCGGCTTCGATCGCTGCCTGGCGGGCGGTGATTTTGTCGCCCATTTTGCGCATTTGCGCCGCGGTCGGGCCGATGAAGGTGATGCCGTGTTCCTCGACCATTTCGGCAAAGTCCGCGTTTTCGGAAAGGAAGCCGAAACCGGGGTGAATGGCGTCCGCGCCGGTGACCAGAGCGGCGGAAATAATCGCCGACTTGTTAAGGTAGGAGTCGATTGAACGGGCCGGACCGATGCAGACGGCTTCGTCCGCCAGACGGACGTGCATGGCGTTGGCGTCGGCTTCGGAATGCACCGCCACGGTGCGGATGCCCATTTCGCGGCAGGCGCGATGAATGCGCAGGGCGATCTCTCCGCGGTTGGCAATCAGTACTTTTTCAAACATAACATTTTCCTTTAAGCTAAAAATGGCTTATTCAATCACGATCAGAGGTTCGCCGTATTCGACCGGATCGCCGCTTTCAACCAGAATCTTGGTAACTTTGCCGGCGGTGTGGGCTTTAACCGGGTTAAAGGTTTTCATCGCCTCAATCAGGCAGACGGTATCGCCCTGAGCAACGGTGTCGCCGATTTTGACGTAGTTGGGGGTGTTCGGATCACTTGACAGATAAACGACGCCGACCATCGGAGACTTGACGCAGCCCGGCAGTTTGGACAGATCGGCGGCATTGTCGGCAGCCGGCGCGGCGACGGTAGGCGTTTCGGCGAGAGTGGCGGGAGCGGCGGGAACCGGAGCCGGAGCAGGGGTAAAGGGCGCCGGCGCGGGCGGCAGCGGCGCATGCGATTTAATCAGGGAAATCCGGCAGGTTTCGGTTTCGTATTCCAGTTCGGCCAGATCGTTCATCTTGAGGATGGCTGCCAGTCTGCTGACAATTTTGGTATCAATGGGATCAGACATTTTTTAGATTCTCACTTTGTTTGCAGTTAAAAAACAATTAGGTTGGTCAGAGCAGATTCATAAACCACCTTTGACATAAAAACAACAAAAATATTCAAAAATTGCTTATTTTGGGGTAAAAAAAGCATAAAAACGGGCAGAAATGCCGATTTTTCGCCGATTTTAAAAATCCGTGCGCGGACACTTTAACGGGATCGGGGCCGCATCAGCTGGCCGAAGCCCGCCCGGATGTGCCCTTTGGTCTGCGAATAGACGAATTCCTCTTCGCTGTTCATTTCCAGCAGGTCGTTGAACAGTTCCCGGTTGTCTTGCGCACGGCCGGTTTCGGCAATAATTTTCAGATCGTTGAGATAATCATCGTAAGCGCGTTGAAACTTCGGCTTTTCCATACTGTCGAAACGGGTCAGCATTTCCGCCGCGGCCGCGTTGCCGAGTCTGGCATATTCCGCTTCCGGCGGGTTTTCCCCCGCCCGGCAGGGAAGGGCCGCGCAGCAGATTGCGAAGACGGCGTTCAGCAGTTGTTTCATGTCTTTTTCCCCGAAAATTAATTTGACGCTAAATTTATATTAATCAATTAATGGTAAAAATATTGTTATCAAAAAAGAACAATGGAAGAAACGATGAAGAACGCTTTGATTTTTGCGGTGTTTTCCCTGCTTGCCGGCAGTTCCCGGGCAGATGCCTGGAGTTACGGCGAATTCATTTCCTGCAACGCGCTCAATCCGATGCCGGCGGTTACCTTCAAAACCTCTTACGGACAGCTGGTTCACGACTTCAATCTTTCGACGGACGAGATTACCGCCAAGGCTTCCGGTGCGGAAAAGGGCTTTTTTGTCGACGGGCTGGCGCGTGTCGGCACCCGCAGTTCTTTCCGCTTGCGGCGTTATACCGTGCGGCGGCTTGATGCCGGCGCCACCTGCGTTTTGCCGGCGGAAGTGGAATTTTTCTTCGGTTTCAAAGAGCCGGAAATATATGTTTCCAAAGATCTGGACAAGGACAGCTGCCGCTTTTCGGTGGTGATCCGTCACGAACAGGTGCACCAGCGCATCAACAAACTTGTGCTGGAATATTTTCTGCCGCTGATCAGCGACGAACTGCAAAAGGCGGTGCGCGACGTCAAGGCGGTCAAGGTTTCTTCGCCGGAACAGGGAGAAGACGGAGCCGAAGAACTGATGAAGTACTATCAGGCCAGACTTGGCCCGCTGATCACGACCTTTGAAAAGGTGCTGGAAAAAGAACAGGATAAGCTGGACAACCTGACCAACTATCAGATGGAATGGGAATTGTGCCGGAAATATGAATCTGAACACCCGGCGGAACAGACAGAATAAAAAATCATAAACTGCCAAAATTTGACAAATTCCTGTTGACGCTGCCGGCAAACCGTATTACACTGAAAAACAGTTGAAAAAGTTATTGTGTGGAATTATTTGGCCTGTTTCTTTGTATAAAGGCAGCGGCGGATTGACTCGTTTTTCGATGACGGTGAAATCCGCGGAAACACGAAGGCTTTTGCAAAAAATCTTTGTTTAACAAAATAAAAACTGTTTTTTATGAAGAACATTTTTTCAGTAAAGACCCCTGGCGGTCAATGGTGGCATGGGGAATTCTCCGTACGCTACGATTTGTTTACGGCGGCAAAACTGCTGCTTGGCCTGGTTATCGTTCCTTTCCTCTTGCTTTTCTATGTCGGAAAGGGGCTGTATCTGGGGGCGGTCTGGCTGTTTAAACGGTTGAAACCCCTGGGTTCGGCGATTGCTCTCCGAACGGCTGCCCTGTGGTTCGGACTTTGCCGGATGTGTAAACGCAAACCGAAGACTGAACCTGCTTCCGAGACTGCCGAAACGCCGTCGCCGGAACGGGAAACGCCGGAGCAAGGCCGGAGCGATCGATGGATGTGGTGGCTTTTGCTGCTGTCGCTGTTGGTTGCGCTGATCGGCACCTGGCGCAGTTGCTCGTCCGCCGAAGACGAGGGAGAGGGCGAACCGACGGTCGTATATGACCGGGCGTTTGACGAAGTCATCGTGGCGCGCGCCTATCTCGACGGCGTACAGGAAAAAGTTTCCGATGACTGTCCGCGTGCTTTGGTGGGCTTCAAGTTTATCAACGACCGGCCGGTCAGGGACTTCGATTTTGAAGGCATGACCTATGATCAGGCCGTTGACGTCGTTGCCCGCGACTGGAAGCCGCTCGTCGTTGGCCATCTCAACCCGGAGGTTGTTTTGAGCAAACAACAGATGGCGGTGGTTACGCTTGCCGCCATGCGTATGGGCAAGGCCGGTTTTGTTCGTTCGACGTTCCTGCAAAAGGTTAACGAAGGCGATCTGACCGGTGCCGGCAAATGGCTGCTGCTGCAAAAGGCCGACGGTTCGGTTTATCCGACCGGTAACGAGCCGAAACAGTATTTTTACGTTTTGCAGCTGCTTTGGTACGGGGATTTGGCAATCGGCGAACTGCTCGATTTTCCGATGTTCTCGTATAAGGGGATTGACGTCGGCTCTGTTTATACGATCGACGGCGAATACGTTTATACGCCGGAAATCGGGGACAGACTGACGCGGGGAAACTATCCGACCCCGAGAGAGGCGCTGGAACTTTGGTAGCCTCGAAACTGAAAAGAAAAGCCCTTCCGCTTTGTGCGGAGGGGCTTTTTGTCTGCGATGCCGAACCGATATGGACAAAAAATTTTTTTATGATAAAAATAAAAAATGTTTCAAATGGAGAAGCAAATGCTTAAAAGTGAAGCCTTAGGGCAGCTGTCGGCGATAGCGGACGACGACAATCGCGATTTTGAAGATTTTGCCGCGGCATACAAAACGATGGAAGAAGTCGTCAAAGAATATCCCGAATTGTCGCATTATGTGCTGCCGATCGTGGTACAGACGGCTGCGGACAAAGGTTTTAATGCCGATATTCGGCCGGCGGCGGCGCGCGTTTTTAACGCTGCGGCACTCAATTTGCCGGCGGAAGACGTTGTCAAAAACGTCGTTCACGCTTTTAAACGCTGTCCGTCTTTTGCCTATTATCTGATGCCCGATTTGTTAAGCGGGCGACCGGAACTGTCGGCAGCTTTGTTTCCGGAGGCGGAAGCCGGATTGGCGAAAATTGAGGCAAATTGTGTTTATTCGGCGGCTGCGGCGGCAAAAGCCGCGCTTTTGTGCGCTTCGGACCGGGAAGCGGCGGCAATGCTCGATTCTGCTTTCCGTCCGGCAAAGGAAAAAGAAGATTTTTCCCGCGTCCTCTATCGCTCGCTGGGGCAGATTTATTCACGCCACCCGGCGCTGAAAGAGCAGATTTTTTCCCTGTTGGAAACTCCCCGGTTGTTGAAACCGCAAAACTATGACGCCTTTTATTCCAATCTCGGACAGATCGGTTTGTTTGATGCCGGAGAACGCGGACGAGTCATCGGGCTTTTGTCTTCGTATCTGCAAAAGGGAGACAATACGCCGGCTTCGCTTACCGCGGCTTATAAAGCGGTCGGAGAAATGATGGCAGCAGCGGACGATAAACGGGAATTGGAAACGGTGATGCGAACGGGGTTGCAAAATGCCGCCAACGATACGGTTTCACGCAAAACCGCCTGGCGGCTGCTCGGCGACTATGGCAACCTTTGCAGTCGCGTGTCGTTTTGCCGCCGGGTGGAGAAAAGTGCGGACAACGAATTCGGTTTGCAGAGAGTGGAAACGATAGATGCCGGCGAACTCGGCGTCTTGCTGCTGGGCGGCGACGGCACCAGAAGCGAAAAGGCGCTGAACGGATATCTCGGCGACGTTTACCGGCTGCTGAAAGAACACGGTTTGCATGAGAAAGCGGCAGTTTACGGCGTGGTATACGATTTCGGCGATTTTATGAACGTCGGTTTCGCCCGTCGAAGACAAATGGAAAAATACGGCCGCAATATCCGCATTGATCGGGAGCTTTCGCCGGAAACGACGGATCCGAAGTATGTCGGGGAAATTTTCGACAAGTTTCTTTTGCCGCGGATTTCAACCGACCGCGGCCGACGGCGTCTGAGCGCGGACGAGGCGGCTTTGCGCGTCCGGCGTTTAAACATCGTTGCTCACTGTCACGGCGCCTATACGGCACTCAGGCTGGAAGAGATGATGCAGGAGAAAATGAAAGAACTGGGCTATACGCCGGCAGAGCGGCGGCAGGTGCAGAAACAGCTGCTGATAATGGCGCAGTCGCCGTATTGTCCGCTCGGTCAGTCGCAGTCGACGTTTGTGTCTTTTGCTTCGGTTTTGGATGACGAAGTGAGCCACTACAACAATTTTGAAGCGGCGATACGGAAAATCAACGCCCGGCGGGAAATTCCCCCTTGCTATTTCCCCGGCCGGCAAGGCAGCCTTTTTCTTGTCGGCAGTATGGGCAAAGATATGGATCAGCATAATTTCTGGGGTTTTCATCCCTCGCCGGAAATGAGTCGGGAAGGGCAGGCGTTGGCAACGCTGGCGGCAAAGGTGCTGATCAACGGCGTTATGACGGCGTCTGAACCGATTCCCTCAATTGAAAATCTGGCGGCGGATACCGCAGAAAGCCGTCGGCTGTTCCGGGTAATGGAAACTAACGGCCGGGAAATTTACCGGCAGATTACGGCCGAAAGCGTCGCGCTGCATTGTCGGAAAAACGAAGAACGATAAAGTTTTTTTCACATTATTTGGCGAAGAAAGCGTTTTTTTCTGCCAAAAATAGTGAACAAAAATCAAAAAGCATTTGAAACCGAAGCTCTTTTCGGTTAAGCAGAATCTAAAATTCATAACTATCAGGAACAGACTATGGGATATCGACGTTTGATCGTCACCGTCGTTTTGACGGCAGTTTTGGCGGCGCTGGCACAGCCGCTGTATTCCGTCGGCGGCATATGGACGGGGATTATAAACAGCAGGAACAACAAAACCGTACGGCTCGACCTGTTAAAAACCGGCGGGAAAGACAACAGATTGACATTTTCAAAGATGTCCATGCTCCGTTTTTCTTCCGACCGCTGTCCGGCAGGAACGGAAAAGTCCGGCTGTTATGCAATTGAAGGCGGCCTGAAATCCAAATGGCGTGCGTATGAACTGACGGCGCAGGCTGCCGCCGACGGAGAGGTTAAAATTGTTTTGAAAAGCCCGGTCAGGGACGGCCGGATTACGCGAACCGATTTCCGCGGCCTGAAAATCAACGGCCGGGAGATGTTCCGCGGGGAACGGGCATTTTCCGTCATGCACCCTTACGAATATACGACGAAAATAAAAAAAGGTGAAACGCTTCGACTGGCGTTTGAAGCGCGTCGTCATCGTTTTGCTTTTGCCGATCTTAAAGAATACGGCATCAATTTCTGCATGCTGTTTACGGTGACGGTTGTTTCTTTTCTGCTTGCTTACGGTTTGGTGGCTTACGTGTCCAGATTCAAACTGCTGGAACACGGCAGCCGCATTGACATCGTTTTCGTCTGCGTTTTTTTCTTTCTCCTGCTGGTGCCGGCCTCAAAAATCAGCCGTGAAGAAAAGTCCGTTCAGGAAAACCGGCGGCTGGCGGCCTACGTTCCGCTGTTTTCCGACCAAGGGCTGAATAACCGTTTCGGACAGGATTTTGAGGCCTGGTTTAACGATCGCTTTAATTATCGGGAAGCGGTCATCTCGTTTTATTCCGGCCTGGAAATGCTTTTAAACAGCCGTATCAACAACAAGGTCGCTTTTTTCAACAAAAAGACCCATTGGCTCTTTAACAACGAACAGTTAAAGATCCGGAAGCTGTCCCGGCAGACGGAAGACCGCGTTTTGCGGGAATTGAGCGCCGCCGGACGTTTTTTCCGCGGGCAGGGAATCAAAACCTATATGCTGATGGTGCCGGGCAAAATTGACATTTATGCCAAGGCGGCAGAGCCTTATTACAAGGTTCGCGGAATCCAAAACGAAGGAACGATCAAAAGAATGATGTCGGAATTGCCGTTTCCCGTGGTTTATCCGCTGGCCGAGCTGCAGGAAGGCGCAAAGGAAAACTTCGTCTTTTTCAAGACCGAACATCATTGGACGGAGTGGGGCGCTTATCTCGGCTATCGCAAGCTGATGCAGACGATTGCAAAAGATTTTCCCGCGGCCGGGGCGGTCGGTGAAGACGCCTATGACATTTTTTACAAACGCCGGGTTCGCGGTGACTGGGATCGCGAAGATTTCACCCTGGGACAAACCTTTGTTCAGATGAACGTCAAATATCCCGAAGACAAACTGTTGGATGTCGAATACAAGTATTATAACCCGAAAAAGGTTCTTGCCGAAGACGTCAACGATACCGAAATGACCAAGCATTATCATAACCCGGACGGCAACGGGCTGCGGGTGATGCTTATCGGTACCAGCATGAGCGAAAACCTGCTGCAGTTCTTGCCGCAGAATTTCTCGGAGCTGAAATATTTTCGTACCAACAACAGCCCGATCGTGCCCGTGGCCGAAGAGAAAAAAATCATGAAACGCTACAAGCGGGAGATTCTCGAATATAAGCCGGACATTCTGGTTTTCTGCTTCACTATTTCTAATATTCCCGGCTTTGTGAAATTCAATGAGGATTAAAAAAAGATGCTGTTTTCATCAATGACATTCGTTTATATATTCCTGCCGCTTGTCTGCATTGCCTACTTTTTTGTCCGGCCGGAAACCCGTAATTGTCTTCTGTTGCTGGCCAGCATAATATTTTACGGTTGGGGAGAACCGAACTATCTTGCGGTAATGATCATGACGATAGTGCTCAATTATATAGGAGCGTTGTTGCTTGACCGGTACCGGGCCTGGAAGCTTCCGATAGTAATAGTGACGATAGTGTTGGATTTAAGTTTTCTGTGTTACTTCAAATATTTCAATTTTGTAGCGGAGAACATCAACGGATTGTTTTCGCTGGATATTAAGTTTATTGAAGTCATCATGCCGATAGGGATATCGTTTTACACGTTTCAGGCGATGTCGTATCTTCTGGACGTCTACCGCGGGGACAGTCCGGTACAGAAGGATTTGTACAAATTGTCGCTTTACATCACGTTGTTTCCGCAGCTGGTAGCGGGTCCGATAGTGAAGTATCACGACGTTTCGGATCAGATAGAGTATAGGGAAGTCACGTTTGAGAAGGTCAGTTACGGTGTGAAGCGATTTATTATCGGTTTGTCGAAGAAGATGCTGATAGCCAACACGCTGGGCTCGGTAGCGGACAAGATATTTTCGCAGCCGGTGGAACAGTTTGACGCGTTGACGGCGTGGACGGGAGCGTTTGCGTACAGTCTGCAGCTGTTTTACGATTTCAGCGGTTATTCGGACATGGCGATCGGTTTGGGGATGATATTCGGATTTCGTTTTTTGGAGAACTTCAATTATCCGTACATATCGCGTTCGATTACGGAGTTCTGGCGTCGGTGGCATATATCGCTGTCGACGTGGTTTAGGGAGTATTTGTATATACCGCTAGGAGGGAACCGGGTTGAAAAATGGCGTATGTATGTGAACCTGTTTATAGTGTTTTTGGCGACGGGTTTGTGGCACGGAGCGGAATGGACGTTTGTGATCTGGGGGTTATGGCACGGTTTGTTCATAATAATAGAGAAAGCGGCGGGGTGGCACCGTAGTGAAGGGGGATATGTCCTGCGTGCGGTTCATCACGTATATGCGCTTGCGGTTGTCATTGTCGGCTGGGTTCTGTTTCGTTCGGAGAGCCTCTCCTATGCCGCTCAATACCTCAAAAATATGACCGGTATGATGTCGGAGGGCAAACCGCTTTATGAATTGTCATACTATATCGACAATATAGAGATTATGGCTTTTGTTGCCGGTATTGTCTGCGCACTGCCCGTGTTTAAGGGAATCCTCAGCATTGAATATCGCCGCAAGTTTCTGCGCGGAGCGGTAAACGTCTGGCTGATGGTGCTGTTTCTGCTGTCTTCGGCGGCAATGGCGGCTTCAACCTACAATCCGTTTATTTATTTCCGTTTTTAGCGTTTGTTCTGAAGAATGAAGCCCCGTTTGCAAACGGGGCTTCAAAACATTTTGCGTTAAATGCCGGGGGTTGGCGGCAGGTTGTTTTTTTGACCGTTTTCAACACGTCACCCAAATCGACTTGCAGACAATCGGAAATCATCAACAACGTGCGAAGAGTGGGTTTGTTTTCAAAACGCTCAATAAAGGCAATCGAGGTTTTGCTCAATCCACACTCTTTGGCCAGTTTGTACTGGCTGATACCCCGGTGAATTCTTTCCTGTTTGAGGAGTTCAACCACCATGTCGCTGATATGTCCTGCTTCGTCAATTTTCATGAGGCATAACGTATTCCGTTTGACAGTTCCGTTAGGAAAATGTACTTCCTCCTCGCTAAGGAAACTTTACCTGATGCTGAAGCTGACTGAATTTATCGGCAAGGGTGCGGCGCCGCTTGCGGTATCTGCTGAAAACGGTAAAACGGGCGCCGAAAGTTTAAAACTTAAAAAGCCCTCGAAAGAGGGCTTTTTAAGTGGTGCTCGGGGACGGGATCGAACCGCCGACACGAGGATTTTCAGTCCTCTGCTCTACCAACTGAGCTACCCGAGCATTGATTGCTGAAAAGGTTTATAATGGATATTTCTTTTATTGTCCAGCAGAAATTTTGTTTTTCTGCATTTTTTTTATAAAATATAGGAAAATTAATGGGTTGCAAAAATTCCTGCCGTATCTTGTTCCCCATATACAACTGCCGCGGAAAAAGGATCCTTTTTTTGCGCCGGACAAATCGTATGACTTTTTTTATCATCAGGCAAGAAAAATATTTTTTTTCAAAAAGTTGACAATGTTCGTGTCGTTTCCCGAAGCAATACAAAAAAAGGATCGTTAAAGTTCGGCACGGTAAAACGTGCCGTAGCGAAGGGAGAGGAAAATGAAGCATACCGACAAAATGGCATTTTATGACAACATGCTGGCGGAACTGAAGGCGTTGCGGGCCAAAACGCCTGATCGCAGAGGCCGAAACGACCTGCTGTTTATTGAAATTGTCTGGAATTATTACTTGTATAAGAATTTCCCCGGACAAACGGACGGTTTGGAACATATTCTGAAATCCCGTCGCTTTTCGCTGACGGAATTTGCCCGCGGTTGTTCGGGATGTTTTCCGAGGCTGGGATATCTGCCGTTTGTTGCAGCCGTGTATTTTGACAGGGCCGCAATGTATTTTTCTGCCGCCAAATGCTTGAAGGCGTTTAAAGACCGGCTGACGGATATTTTTTGTTTCCGCCGCGGTTGCCGCTGTCCGTGTTGCGGCGGCAGGTTTAAACGTTTTGCCGATTTTAATTATCCCGGTTTTAAATACAATCCCTGTCTTTATCCCGGGTACAGCGAAAACACGATTTGTCCGAAATGTTATTCGCTGCCCCGGCACCGGATCATTGCCCGCTTTTTCAACCGTCGGCAGGAAGAGCTGCAAAACAAAAAAATCCTCATTTTCGGCATGCGCAGCGCCGAACACCGGTGGCTTGACCGTCTCGGGATAAAATACCAAACCGCCGATCCGTACGGCGGCGCGGAATTGAAATACGACATTCAGAATATTGACTGTGCGGACCGGCAATATGATGTTGTTATCTGTAACCATGTTCTGGAGCATGTCGAAGATTGGCATAAAGCGCTTAGGGAAGTTTACCGGGTTTTGCGGGAGGACGGGCTGCTCGTTCTGACCGTTCCGACATTGTGGCGTTTTTCCCGCACGTTTGAAGGGGAACCGGCGGCATCAATGGTCGAAAAAATTTTTTATTACGGACAATTTGATCATCTGCGGATTTTCGGCGCCGATATCAGGGAGTGCATCGAAGATGCCGGTTTTCGCGCGGAAGCCGTCAAAGGCGGTGATTTGCCGCGCAAAATAAGAGCCGTCAGGGGACCGGCGGAATATGACGACAATATTGTCTGGCTGTGTCGAAAATAAAATGCGCCGGTAAAAATTAATAAAAAAATTACCAATTGTCTGTACTATCCTTCGGCAGAAAAATAACCTTTAGGAGATAATGATGAATAAGGCTGATAAAGATACGCAAATTGCGCCGGAACCGGCGGAAGAGGTTGTCGGCACCGCTGAAGCCCTGGAAAACCTCATCAAAAGGGTAAAACGCGCGCAGAAGGAATTTGCAACTTTTTCCCAGACACAGGTGAATGCCATTTTCAAAGCGGCGGCGACGGCTGCCGACAAGGCGCGGATTCCGCTGGCCAAAATGGCGGTGGAAGATACCGGAATGGGAATTGTCGAAGACAAAATCATCAAGAACCATTTTGCTGCCGAATATATTTACAACAAATACAAAAATGAAAAGACCTGCGGCGTGATCAGGTCCGACCGCACCAACGGCACCAAGATCGTGGCCGAACCGCTCGGTGTGATTGCCGGCATTATCCCGACCACCAACCCCACTTCGACTGCAATTTTTAAGTCGTTGATTTGCCTGAAAACGCGCAACGCAATTATCTTTTCCCCGCATCCGCGCGCCAAAAAGTCGACCATCGCCGCCGCCCGGCTGATTCGCGATGCCGCGATTGCCGCCGGTGCGCCGAAAGACATTATCGCCTGGATTGATGAACCGACTCTGGAACTGACCGACATGCTGATGACCCATCCGCTGGTCGATTCCATTCTTGCCACCGGCGGGCCGGGCATGGTCAAAGCCGCATATTCCAGCGGCAAACCGGCTTTGGGCGTAGGTGCCGGCAACACTCCGGCGGTTATTGACGAAACTGCGGACGTGGAAATGGCCGTTTCCTATATCCTGATGTCCAAAACTTTTGACAACGGCATGATCTGCGCTTCCGAACAGTCGGTTGTTGCGGTAAAGGACGTTTATGAAAAAGTGAAGAAGGAAATGCAGTTCCGCGGCGCCTATATCTTAAGCAAAGACGAGGCGGAAAAGCTTTCGAAAATCATTCTGACGGAAAAAATGACGGTCAATCCGGCAATCGTCGGCCAAAGTGCGGCAACCATTGCCAAACTGGCCGGGTTTGATGTTCCCGCGCATGCCAAAGTGCTGGTCAGCGAAGAAACCTCGACCGACCGTGCCAACCCGTTTGCGCATGAAAAACTGTCGCCGATTTTGGCGCTGTATAAAGCCGACAACTTTAACCGGGCGACAGATATGGCGCTGGAACTGGTCAATTTGGGAGGCGTCGGCCATACTTCGGTACTTTATACCGACAGCCGTTCGCAGGAACGGATCGACTATTTTGCCACCAAACTTCCGACCGGCCGTCTGCTGATCAATTCTCCGTCTTCGCAGGGCGGCATCGGCGACCTGTTCAACTTCAAGCTGGAGCCTTCGCTGACGCTCGGCTGCGGTTCCTGGGGCGGAAACTCCGTCAGCGAAAACGTCGGCGTCAAACATTTGCTGAATTACAAAACCGTTGCCGAAAGGAGAGAAAATATGTTGTGGTTCCGGGTTCCCCCGAAAATTTATTTCAAACGCGGAGCCGTCGATCAGGCGCTGCGCGAGCTGGAAGGCAAAAAACGCGCCTTTATCGTCACCGACCGCTATTTGTTCGATTCCGGCACCGTTAACAATGTAACCAGAGTTTTGGAAGAAATGAATATTGACTATCAGATCTTCTTTGACGTCAAGCCGGATCCGACTTTGTCGACGATTGACGAAGCTCTGACCATGGTTCGCCCGTACCAGCCCGACGTGTTTATCGCTCTGGGCGGCGGTTCTCCGATGGACGCGGCCAAAATCATCTGGCTGATGTACGAGCATCCGGAGGTTAACTTTGAAGACATTTCCATGCGTTTTATGGATATCCGCAAACGTATCTGCGCTATTCCCGAACTGGGTAAAAAGGCGATGATGGTTGCCATCCCGACCACCTCGGGCACCGGTTCCGAAGTGACGCCGTTTGCAATCATCACCGATGACGAAACCCATGTTAAATACGCGATTGCCGATTATGCGCTGACGCCGAATATGGCAATTATCGACGCCAATTTCGTCGACCATATGCCCAAGGGACTGACGGCCGCTTCCGGCTTTGACGCTCTGGTGCATGCGGTTGAAGCCTATGTTTCGGTAATGGCTACCAACTTCACCAATTCGGCGGCTCTGGAAGCGATCAAGCAGGTATTCCGTTATCTGCCGCGTTCTTATCAGAACGGCGCTGCCGATCCGATAGCGCGGGAGAAAATCCACCATGCGGCGACCATCGCCGGAATGGCGTTTGCCAACTCGTTCCTCGGCCTGTGTCACTCGATGGCGCATAAGCTTGGCGGCGCGTTCAACATTCCGCACGGCATTGCCAATGCGCTTTTGTTCAATCAGGTGATCCGTTACAACGCCACCGACTGCCCGCGCAAACAGGCGATTTTCCCGCAGTACAAGTTCCCGAACGCCAAACAGCGCTACGGACAGATTGCCGGCAATTTGAAACTGGGCGGCAAAAACGACGACGAAAAGCTGGAAAACCTGCTGGCGGCGATTTCCAAGCTGAAGGACGATATCGAAATTCCGCACTCGATTAAAGAGTGGGGCGTTCCGGAAGACGAGTTCTACGCCAAACTGGACGACATCGTCGAAAAGGCGTTTGACGACCAGTGCACCGGCGCCAACCCGGTTTATCCGCTGATGGAGGATATCCGCCGGATTTATATTGCTGCTTATAACGGAGAAGATTACCGCCCGGAAGAGAAATAACCGGCAGTCGGTCTTAAAAAAAGGAAAAGCCCCGCGTTAGACGCGGGGCTTTCTTTTGGCGCGGTGCTTTTCCACATTTATAAAATAGCCCTTGCCAAGGGGGATTTTTTTGCCTAACATCTCCCTTGTGCCTGAAAAGGTGCGGGAGCCGTCGAAAGCTCTTTTGTGTACATGCGGTGCATGGTATAGCATCGTTAAGTTTCGTGCATATATATTATGCACCGTTTTATTACCCCTGGTAAAAAGGCCGGGGAGCTTTTAACAGATGTCCAAAGCCCGCGAAGGGCCGAAAAGTTAAAAGGGTCATCTCATGTACATGATTTTCGAACTCCCCGGCCACCTTTGCAGGTGGTTTATTACTTTTAAAACGACGAAGGGACTAAACTATGCCGATAATAAGCGTAATCATACCTGTTTACAATGCGGAAAAAAGCCTTGATACATGTTTACAGAGCATTGTTGAACAAAGTGTCGGGGATTTGGAAATTATCTGTGTTGATGACGGTTCGACTGACGGCAGCTATGAAAAGCTTGTCGGCTGGCGGAAAAAAGACGGACGGATCAAAGTTCTGCGGCAGGAAAACAAGGGAGGCGGCGCGGCCAGAAACCTCGGTTTGGCAAAAGCGGCGGGAGAATATATTCATTTTCTGGACAGTGACGACAGCCTGCAGCCGCAGGCTTACGAAACCATGTATGAGGAAATTTGCCGAACCCGGGCCGACGTGTGTTTTTGCCAGTATTATAACATTGACGTTTCCGCGGAAAAGAAAGCGCCGTCCGATATCTTCTGGCGTTGTCCCGAAATTGTCAATACGGGCCTTGTTTGCGTCAGGGATCATGAAAACGTCTTTTTTTACAGTGCGGTTGTACCATGGAACAAACTGTACAGGCGTTCTTTTTTAAAAAAACGGAAACTTTTGTTTGACGAAGTCAAAAGCGCCAACGACCGTTTGTTCTATTTCCGCCTGCTGGCTGCCAATCCTTTGGTTTGTTTTGTTAACGAACCTCTTGTTAATTATATGGTCAACCATAATCCGCAAAGCTTGTCTAACTTGCAGGACGAAAGGGCATGGGATGATCATTTGCGAGGATTTGCCCAAATCGTCGGCTTGTTTGAGGATACTTTTTTGCGTCGAATGGCGACTGACGTATGTTTTTTTGACTTATATAACCTCTATTTGAAGAATCTTTCCGCGTTGACGCCGGCAATCAGGAAAAAATTAGGCGCTTTCCTGACAGAAAACGCCGTTCACGAAAATGACGTTTTTTCGGCGGAAAGGAGAGGTTTTTATCGTTTGTTGACAAACGATAGGCCGATGATGCCGATTGTTTTTTCCGCAGACGACAATTATCTTCCTTATCTGGCGGTTACGCTGGAATCAATGCTTGCCAACGCTGCCGGGGACAACTTTTATGACATATTTATCTTTTACGACAAATTGTCGGCGGAACACAGGGAGCTGCTGGCGGAGCAGGCGGCAAAACACCCGAATGCCGCGATAACTTTTTTCAATGTCGGGCGTTATATCAACGGGGAAATTCTCTATTCCCGTGCTCATTATTCAAAAGAAATGTACTATCGGCTGCTTATTCCCGATCTGCTGGGGCATTATGAAAAGGCGCTGTACCTTGATTGCGATTTGCTGATCGAAGGTGATGTCGGCGAACTCTGGAAGCAGGATGTCAGGGGCTTTCTGCTCGGAGCGGTAAGAAATTATCTGAGCTGGACAATGACAAAATATGTTACGGATATTTTGAAACTGGATGCCGCGGACTATTTCAACTCGGGCGTTTTGCTGCTGGATCTGGAAGCGTGCCGTCGTTTCGGATTGAAAGAAAAATGTCTGGCAAAGCTGGGAGATTTTGACAAACTGGTATGTCCCGATCAGGATCTGCTCAATCTTTGCTGCCGGGGAAAGGTAATGTTTTTAGACATGCGTTGGAACGTAATGTGGCAGCATTTATTGCGGCCTTTTGCTTTCAGGGGAAATCTGTCTGTCCGGCAGGCCGCGGATTATGAGCTTGCGCGGCAAAACCCGCTGATCATCCATTATACCACCAATTACAAACCTTGGAATTATCCGGGCAACATTTGGGCGGATAAATGGTGGCGTTGTGCGGTCAAAACCCCTTTTTATCCGGGGATTGTTTACGGATACGTCTGCAAAAACGTTGACGACAAAATAAATGAAGTTATCCGGATGCAGAGTCTGCCTGCCCTGAAAAGACGCTACTGGTGTCTGTGGATAGCCTCCAAATTTGTTTTTGGCAAAAGCAGAAAGGAACTGAAAAAGAAAAGGAAGGAACTGAAACAGCAGATTAAAGCCGTTAAAAAATTGTCAAAAGAGAAGCGTTTCAAAACCGGAATCTGAAAGCCGGGTCCTTACCGGGAGCCTTTTTGTCGTATCCTGGAAATTCCCCGTTAAACGCCGGGTTTCCTTTGGGGCTGTTTGTCTGTTCAGGCTTTTTCGGCTTTCGGGATCATGCCGTTTTCAAGTCCGGGAATTTTGACCTTGCCGCCTTTTTCAGGAAGTCTTCGCATTTGACGATCCCGACGGTATCTCGTCGACCGGCGCCTCGGGACGCCCGTCGATGACGTCTTTTGCCAACGCAACCCCCGTGCAAACGGGGGTTTGGGGGGGGGCCGCCGGTCGCGCGTCGTCGTTGCCCTTTTATTTGTATCCACATAATTTATATTGCGGGTTGTATTCTGAAAAAAATTATATTATTCCTCTAAAAAACGAACAAACTAAAAGTGCCTGATATGAAAAAGAAAAGACTTGCTCTCGGACTGCTGTTGTCCGTTGTTTTGGTTGCGGCGCTGAACGGAGCCTATCTCAAACGTCTGCCGATAAACGTAATGTTGGAAGTGTCGGGAAAAGGGTGCGGTGCGGCAACTGCCAATTTTTCCAAAAAAGCCGAAGGTGATTATTCCTCCCGTCACAAACAAACGCGTAAAATCTGTCTGAATGCGGAAAAGCAAAAATTAATTTTCCATTTTGACACCAAAAAGATCAAAAATCTGACGTTGGCTTTTGCCGGCCGGTTTGAACGGGTTGAAATTCTTGACTATAAAGTCGGCGGCGGAAAAGTCGTTGATCTGACGGAGCGCCTCGAACAAAAACGATCCGGAACGGTGCTGACGGTGAATTTGACCAAACCGGTAAATATCAGGGCCGGCTATGCTTTCAACGAAAAAATGTTTGTTATTCTGCTCACTCTGATTTGTGCCGCGGCATACAAGCTGCTCGGTTATCTTTCTGATCTGGCGGCAAAAGAAGGACGTTCCCGGACAGACATCGTTTTCGTCGCCTTGTTTTTCACTCTTTTGTTCGTGCCGATGCTTTACATAGACGACAAAGAAAGCTCGGAAGAAGAAAGCCGGCGGCTGGCAACGGTTCCAGACCTGTTGGCGGACGGCAGCATCAATCAAAATTTCGGCCGTCAGTTTGACCGTTGGTTCGGTGATCATTTCCTCGGCCGCAAGGCGTTCATCGGCTTGTACAATTATACGCTGTACGGGCTTGATCCGCTAAAGGTTCGCGACCAGCTGCTGGTCGGCAAAAACGGCTGGGTATTCAGCCCGAGCCACGGCGAAATTGCCAACTTTCAGAATAACAACCGTTTCAGCGACAGCGAGCTGAAGTCGATTGCCGGTTATCTTTCGGCGATCGACGATTGGTGCCGCCGGCACGGCAAACGTTTTTATTTTTACATTGCGCCGAGCAAACACCGGGTTTATCCCGAATATTACCGCCATGTCAGAAAAATGCGCCCGGACGGCGAAAACGGAACCGAACAGCTGATAAGTTATCTTCGTACCCATACCCGGGTTAAGGTGATGTATCCGCTTGATATTCTGCTGGCGCACAAAAAAGACGGCCTGATGTACTGGAAAAACGACACCCACTGGAGTCTGCTCGGCGGATATTACGGTTATGTGCATCTGATGCGGGGCATGGGGGAAGAAAAGCGGATTTTGTCTTTTGACCGGCTGACTGATTACAAATATCCGGTCGGCAACATCAGCAACATGTATCGTTTTCTGCCCCGTGACAACACGACGGTCTATCAAAAGCCGGATATCGGGAAACATTATAAATGCAACCCCGAAGATCCGCAAAAAGTTTACCGGACGCCGATTGTCTGCACCAACCCGCGGAAAAGCGGCAGGATAATCATGTTCCGGGATTCCTTTTCCTCCACGTTGATCGAATATCTGGCGGAGAACTACGCTTATGTTGCGGCATATTGGTATCATGCGCTGAAAAACGGCGATATTGAAAATATCGAAAAAAATGCCGATATCGTCATTTTTGAAAAAATAGAAAGAGATTTGCATCTCTTAAACGGTCTGAAGTTTGTCGGAGACTAAAAATGCTTTTTTCCTCCATGTCTTTCATTTATCTCTTTTTACCGCTCGTCTGTCTGGTTTATTTTCTGGTAAAAGCGGAATTCAGAAATACGGTGCTTCTTATTGCCAGCATAATATTTTACGGTTGGGGAGAACCGAACTATCTTGCGGTAATGATCATGACGATAGTGCTCAATTATATAGGAGCGTTGTTGCTTGACCGGTACCGGGCCTGGAAGCTTCCGATAGTAATAGTGACGATAGTGTTGGATTTAAGTTTTCTGTGTTACTTCAAATATTTCAATTTTGTAGCGGAGAACATCAACGGATTGTTTTCGCTGGATATTAAGTTTATTGAAGTCATCATGCCGATAGGGATATCGTTTTACACGTTTCAGGCGATGTCGTATCTTCTGGACGTCTACCGCGGGGACAGTCCGGTACAGAAGGATTTGTACAAATTGTCGCTTTACATCACGTTGTTTCCGCAGCTGGTAGCGGGTCCGATAGTGAAGTATCACGACGTTTCGGATCAGATAGAGTATAGGGAAGTCACGTTTGAGAAGGTCAGTTACGGTGTGAAGCGATTTATTATCGGTTTGTCGAAGAAGATGCTGATAGCCAACACGCTGGGCTCGGTAGCGGACAAGATATTTTCGCAGCCGGTGGAACAGTTTGACGCGTTGACGGCGTGGACGGGAGCGTTTGCGTACAGTCTGCAGCTGTTTTACGATTTCAGCGGTTATTCGGACATGGCGATCGGTTTGGGGATGATATTCGGATTTCGTTTTTTGGAGAACTTCAATTATCCGTACATATCGCGTTCGATTACGGAGTTCTGGCGTCGGTGGCATATATCGCTGTCGACGTGGTTTAGGGAGTATTTGTATATACCGCTAGGAGGGAACCGGGTTGAAAAATGGCGTATGTATGTGAACCTGTTTATAGTGTTTTTGGCGACGGGTTTGTGGCACGGAGCGGAATGGACGTTTGTGATCTGGGGGTTATGGCACGGTTTGTTCATAATAATAGAGAAAGCGGCGGGGTGGCACCGTAGTGAAGGGGGATATGTCCTGCGTGCGGTTCATCACGTATATGCGCTTGCGGTTGTCATTGTCGGCTGGGTTCTGTTTCGTTCGGAGAGCCTCTCCTATGCCGCTCAATACCTCAAAAATATGACCGGTATGATTGAAAATCACCGTTTGGCTTTTGATTATTCCTACTATGTCGGTACGGTCGAAATTGCAGCCTTTGCCGCGGCGCTTGTCTGTGCCGTTCCGGCATTTAAAAACATTTTGACCGCCAGAAACGGAAGCCGGGCGGCAAATATATTGCTCAATGCCTGGCTGATGGTGCTGTTTCTGCTGTCCTCGGCAGCGGTAGCGGCTTCAACCTATAATCCGTTTATTTATTTCCGCTTCTGAGGTTTGCCGCCGGCAGCCGTTTGCGAAGTTTTTCTAAAAAAGACCCCCGCGTTCTACGCGGGGGTCTTTGTATACGGGCATCCCCCTACGGTACCGGCGAACGTCTGAAGGGCATAGGACGGTCTGATAAGGTTTTTGCCCCCGTAAACGGATACAAGTCCATTGTCAACAGACTTTGCTCGGCGTCTTCCTGCAGTTGATTTCGTATATGTCCGGAAATTTTTTGAGCATTCTTCCCGGTTGTGTCGACATGGTATTCTTTACACCAAAACTGTCGGCCTCCATGTTTATATCTTGTATCTTGCACTTTCCTCACCGCTCATATATCGACAACGACTCTTGCCTTTAAGCTTTCCTAACCGGGTTTGCGGAATATTCGGACGGTATCTCCGATAACATATGAATATAGTTCGGACAAACTTCGGTCTCAACAGTTCCTATTCCTTTCCGTCGGCATAATGTCTTTGGACATCCGCCATAAAGCGCCTTTCTGCGATATTTCGGGGCAATGGTACTTTGGGGTTTTATGTCGTATGTGCCGTGGTATGCGTGTTCATTAAATTTTATTCGGACAATTCCGGATCGTCTTTCTTACAATGGCGAAGGAGTTTTTTATACGCAAAGAACAAGGCGCAAAAAAATACAAGGGAAAAAGAAAAAGGGAGAAGAGCAAAGCGGGAAAGACGGAAAGAGCGGGAAAAAGAAGAACGGAAGAAAAGGAAAGCGGAAAAGAAGGAAAAAGAAAAACAGAAAACGACAAAAAGCGAAATGAAAAAAAGCCGTAAGCTCTTTGCCGCCACGCTTCTAACGCGGGGCCTCATATAAAAAAACAAGACCCGGGATTTTTCCGGGTCTTGTATCCTGACCGTCAGGCTTTTTCGGCTTTCAGGATCACACCGTTTTCAACCCCGGTGATTTTGACCTTGTCGCCTTTTTTCAGACCGTCTTCGCATTCGACGATCCACACGCTGTCGCCGATCAGTGCCTTGGAACGTCCGTCGACGACGTCTTCCGCCAGCAGATAGGTTTTGCCGATATGCTGCCCGGCCGGATCGTTCAAATGCTTATACCGGTCGGAAACCTTGCTGCGTTTCATGATCCGGCCGTAAAAGAACCAGCCGGTGAGGGCGAAGACCACGGAAATCAGGCCGAAAACGAGTGATTGTTCAATTACCGTAAAGTCATGGTAGATTGTCAGCGCGCCGGTGACAAACGCCGACAGCCCGAACCATACCAGATAAACGCCGGGAACGAACAGTTCAAGCAGCACCAACAGCAGCCCCAAAGAGAACCATTCCATGTAACTCATGGTTTTTCTCCTTTATTTCTTTTTGCCGGCGGCGTTTTCGTCATGCAAGACTTCTTTGGCAATTTCGGCAATGCCGGCGATTGAACTCATGACGTTGGCAGTATCCATCGGCATCATCAGGAGCTTTTGGTTGGGGGAAGTGACAATGCCCTGCAAGGCGTCAATATATTTCTGTCCGAGGAAATAGTTGAGCGACTGCGGACTGCCGCCGGCAATGGCGTCGGAAACCATTTTGGCCGCGTTGGCTTCCGCCAGGGCCAGACGTTCTCTTGCTTCGGCCTCGCGGAATGCGGCTTCTTTTTTGGCTTCGGCGGCCAGGATGGCCGACTGCTTGTCGGCTTCCGCCGCCAGAATGACCGCCTGTTTCTCGCCTTCGGCTTTTAAGATTTCCGACTGGCGGATACCTTCGGCCTCAAGCACGCTGGCGCGTTTGTCGCGTTCGGCTTTCATCTGCCGGGCCATTGAGTTGATCAGGTCGGCCGGCGGGGTAATGTCTTTGATTTCCACGCGGGTGACCTTAACCCCCCAGGGAATGGTCGCTTCGTCGACGACGGCCAGCAGTTTGTGGTTGATGGCGTCCCGCTGGGATAGCAGTTCGTCGATTTCCATGCTGCCGATCACCGTACGAATGTTGGTCATGATCAGGTTTAAGATGGCCACGTTCAGATCCTTGACCTGATAAGCCGCGTTGGCCGCCTGCTGAATCTGGAAGAACAAAACCCCGTCAACCCGGACGGTGGCGTTGTCTTTGGTGATGACGTCCTGAGAGGGAACGTCAAGCACCTGTTCCATGCGGTTGATTTTGGCGCCCACTCTTTCCACGATCGGGATGATGATATGCAGGCCCGGGGAAAGGGTGCGGGTGAAACGGCCGAAGCTTTCGACCGTGTATTCATATCCCTGGCGGACGATGACGACCGAGGTCAGCAAAACGAAAAAAACGACCACGGCCAAAAATACGGCAAATTCCATTATTGTCTCTCCTTAAAAAAAGTTGTTTGTCTGTCGACAGGATAGCGAAAAAGAGCAGAACCGACAATCGGCTTCTTAAGTTATATACAGATTCCGCACAATTTTCTTAGTATCAAACCTGTTTTCCGGGAGCTTTCTTTCGTAGAATGCTTTCCGACATATTTCCGTACAAAGACAATCGGTATTTTGAGGTTCCGGTTTGTTATGATATCATGTTTATGTTCGTTTGATAAAACTCCTTTGTTTTTTTATTTTTGTAATTGCGGGGAATTGCATTCCGGCAAAAGAGTTTTTATACGCAAAGCCGTAAGCTATCCTCAACCACGCACCTGGCGCGGAGGTTGAATACAAAAACAACCGCCCGGGGAGGGCGGTTGCAAAAGATAAAAAACGGGTCATACCGTCGGCCGGTTGTAAATCCGTTCGCTTTCAATCCTTTTTTCCAGTTCCGTTTTCATCCTTTTGCGGTGCAGCATTACCTCAGCCAGAAGAAGAACAAACTGGATGTAAGAACGGAAAGTCTTGTGCGGAAGTTTCAGCCGGTAGCGCTTTTCCAGCCGGGCCGCGGCTTCTTTCACGTCTTGGGGAACGGGAAAGGGGACGGGCGCCTGAAAAGTGCCGGCATAGGCTTCGCAACGGTTGAGAATGGAAGCCAGCTCGTGATACATCATCGTGCAATGGCCGAAACGTTTGCCGTTGTACCATTTGCAGGCCTCGTCAAGCGATTCTTCAATGACATACCAGCGGGCGTTGATTTCCGGCGCCTGTTTTTGCTGCGTCAGTTGCAGACGGAGCGACAGACGCTTGGTGCAGCAGAAGAGGACAGGCTTGTCCAAATCGCCTTCTTTTGTCAAAAAAGCGCGAATCTCCAGTATGTTTTCGCCGGAATTCCGCCCTTTGTCGAGCACAACGGCCATTCCCTCGGGAAAACCCGTCTTAACGCATACGTTCTTAAGGTGTGCGCCTTCGGTCGTCTTGTGCGTCCAACGGCTCAAAAGCCCTTTGTTGCCGACGCACAGCATCTTCGGGAAGAAGCCGTGGGCGGCAAAGTGTTGTTTGGCAAGGCGTACGGCATGGATTGCGGAATCCGGATCGTCGTCAATGCAGACAATATAGGCCGTTTTTACGATTTTGCCGTCGTTTCCGAAACAGTCCGTGCGGGCCCGTAAACATTCGTGCACAAGCACTGCTGCCTGATAATCCTTTTTTTCGTTGTTCATAATTTAAAAGTTTAATTAGCCAGAATAATTTTTTTCGATTGATAAAATATATCGAAAAATTGACAAAAAGTCAACCGGCAAAGTTATGTGAAACTTTTGTTAAAAACGGTTTCCGCGGCAAAAATCTGTTGCCAACCGAACCGTTTTTATATTACAATTTAACGAATAGTAACCGGAGAGCCCAGATGGATGTGGTAGCAGGAAAAGGAGGAAATTTTTTCGTTGTTACCGGACGCGTCAACAATGTCATACTCGGTATGCTGTCGGAGATTTCGTACGACGAGTTTGCACGTTATAACGCGTATTCGACAATGAAAAAGATTTCACGGCAAAGCTGTGCGGAATATGCGGCCAAAAACGGGCTGCACGAAAGGATCTTGGAAAATTTCTTCCGTCTGGAGGAGGTAATCGACTATCATGCCACTCAGGATCTGATGTATTTTATCGAATCTGAAGACAGCCGCGACCGTTCGGACAGTTTCGACAATGACGTCGTCGTCGATCCGGCAAACTATTCCAACGGTTTTCTCCATGCCGCGCCGCGCGAGGTTTCCGGTTTGGTTACCGATTCTTTCCAAATCCCCGAAGAGCTGGTGCCGCGGATGCTCAAAAGCGTCGGCATTTCGATCAAAAGGGAAACCCTTTCCCATTTTGTAAAATGGAGCAGCGTCACCTACAAGGTCGACATCGTGCCCGCACGCAAGCAGAGTTACCGCAGCCGCTTTGACAACAAGTCGATCGCGGTGGTGGAAAACTGTTATGTGTTTGAGCCGGACGACTGGAAAAACATCAAAAAAATCGAACAGACGTTTATTAAGGAAAAGGTAAAGCGAAAAAAATCGTGGTTTCTTAAGGAAAAACCGGACGACGTATTGTTAGACGACATTTTGCACAAACTGTTTAAGGAAAAGGAACTGATCAAATACGGCGCCCTGTATGCCGCGTATCGGGAAATCCGTCGAATTCGCAACGATTACATCGGCTCTTTCATTCATTCCTTTCACCATTTTCGCAACAAGATACTGATCGACAACCGCTGTCTGCATCCGAAGTCGGTGGCGCTTTCTGCCCAGGACATGTACAATATTCTGGTCGAAGACGAAAGAAGCGCCGCTTTTGCGGTCACCGTCTATCGTCTGAGCCGCTATTGGCAGAACGGCAACTGGAACGAGCTTCTGTCCAAGGAACCCTGTTTTGCGATATTGGCCGAACGTCCGCAGGAAATGCGCGACAATTTGCTGAAAAACATGGAATTCGTCTTGAACGTAAAACTCAAATACTGGACGGAACATGAGCTTGAGCGCCATTATCCCAAGTTTGTCGGCCTGCTGCCGGCTCTCGAGGCGCGGAATTCCATAGCCAAAGGAGAGGACGAGAACCGGAGGGAATATCTGCTGCAACGTTCGCTGATGTACAGTTTTTACATATATAATCCCGACAGCGGGAAATTTGAACTGCACAATCTCAGCCGCAACATAAAAATAGACATTCCCGCCGATCGTTATATTCAGGAAAATATCATTAAAAAGGCTCAATATTACATTGATCGCAAAAGATCGGCCAAACGATTTCTTCTGACCAAAGACGGCATCAGCGAAACGCTGGTCAGAAAGGCGGCCGTGATCTTTGACGCCCCGCGCCGTCTGGGTGTCAGAAAAAGAATGAAAAACAGTTAGAAACATCTTACATGGGAGAAAAACATGAAAACTTTGATTTATCTGGCAGGGCTTGTTGCCGTTGGTTTGGCCGTTGCATGGTTTGGCTTCGGCGTTCATCCGAAAACCGTTTATTATAAAGCGATCGGCGCGTTTTCTTCGGCTTCCGGCAGTGCCGTCGAACATGCCGGCGACGTAAAAAATACCGGCAGCCGTTTTGTCGACGTGATTAAAAACAACTACGAAGATCAGGATATGACGCAGCCGATAGCGCACTAAAAACGTGACAAAACAACAACAAAAAAGCGCCGCTTTATGCGGCGCTTTAAGTTTTGCAAAAATTTCGTTTAACGGAAAGATGAGGGATGCAGAGCTTTGGCGGCAAATTCGGAGGCCTTTTCGTCAATCAGGCGTCCGATATGGGTTTTCAGTCTTTTTTCAATATACTGAAGCGTTCCTTTTCGCCGCGGATATTCCGTGTCGTCGGTGCCGAACAGTTCCAAACGGCGTTGACGGCAGAGCGCCAGTCCCTGTCGGGAATTGACGTCCAGATATTCCCACATGTCGGGGTAGGGATAATAAAGCGCGTAACCGTTCAAAAGCATTTGCCTGATCATATTGACGTCCGGTGCTTTTTTGGCTTTTTCCGGCGGCAGAGCCAGGCGTTCCGTTCCCCAAGAACGCATGCAGTGGAGCATGGTGGCCAAAACGGTGTCAATTCCCCAGCCGATGCCGTTTCCGTTGAACGCTTCATAATCAAAATAACGCTTGTCAACGGGAGTGACCGGCGTTTCGTAAAAATGCAGCCGGCAGTCGGGAAAGGCAAACCCCAGTTCCTGAGCTGCCCGCAGCGTATAGCCGCAGCCGGTGACGACCAGAATGTCCGGCCGGCGGATTTTGTTCAGCACGGGCGAACAAATCAGCATCCGGCGAATTTCCCTGATGTTCATTCGGTTGCTGGTGCTTTGCGAATTGATGTGGTTTTTTAAGACCCATTCTTCGTCAAATCCCCATGAAAGGAACATGTGTTCGTACCACTCGGCCTGAGTTTTTCCGTCGTTGGCGGAAGCCCCCTTGTTTGAATGTCCGCCGCAGGTCAGAAATTCGGGCTTGTTTCCGTATTTTTGCTCGTGCCGCATGACGATTTCTGCCGCATATCCGGCAGCGCGGAAATGAGAGTCGAACAAAAGCAGGGCGTCGGCGCGCGGAATGTCGTCAAGGCCGAAGCTTGCCAGCGTTTCGATTTGCCGTTCCTGATAGTTGTAAACTTGCAAAGGGCCGTCCGTTTGGCGGTAGGTTCCCCAGTTTTCCATTGTCAAAATGAAATTTTCCATGTTTTAAAAAGAATTAATAATGAAACATAATTAACTGATATGCCGCCGGTTATATCACGGCGCAGAATTTTGTCAATAAGCTGTTTGCCGGCTTTGCTTGACAAGCTTGCCGGCACGGGTATATAAAAAAGACGGCGTCATATGATCAAAAACTTGAAGAAAGACTTTTTTATGCCTGATTTTTCGTTTGAAAATGAATTTGACTTTGACGTGGCCGGGGTTGACGAAGCCGGCCGCGGACCCTGGGCCGGACCGGTGGTTGCCGGTGCGGTAGTGATTAAAAACCGTTGTCTGGCGGAAGATTTGAAAGCCGAATTAGACGATTCAAAAAAACTGACGGCGGCCAAACGCGAAAAACTTTATGCCCGTTTGCTTGAAGAACAGGCCGCTGGCAGGCTTTTGATCGGGATCGGCGAAGCCTCCTGCCGGGAAATTGACGAACTGAACATTTTACAGGCCACTTTTCTTGCCATGCGCCGGGCGGTTGAAAGGCTGCCGGTCTGTCCCCGTGCGGCGCTGGTCGACGGCAACCGGACGCCGAAGCCTTTTCCCTGCGCCTGCAAAACGGTCGTAAAGGGAGATTCCCGTTCCTTTTCGATAGCTGCCGCTTCCGTTGTTGCCAAGGTATATCGTGACCGGTTGATGAAAGAGCTGGCGCAAAAATATCCGGGCTACGGGTTTGAGAAAAACGCCGGCTATGGCACGGCCGCTCATATTGAAGGGCTGAAAAAACAGGGCGTGACGCCGGAGCACCGCCGCAGCTACAGGCCCGTCCGCGAATTTTTGCAAAATAATGAAAATTAGGGGTTGACTTTTTGTCTAAAATATGAGAATCTGAATCCTGAAGAAAATATTATTAACTTAAATTAAACAAATATGTGTAAAGAAAAAGCAACTCGCAACGGTAACGGAAATTCTCGTCTCGCAGAACAGTTAGGAATCATCAGAGGTAAGAACATCGGCAAAAAGACGGCTTATCTCAAGTGTCATAACCTGATGCCGGAGGTGCTGCCCGAGCTCTTCAAGTCTTGCAACTTGCCGCTCGCCGTCGCCTACCTTCACAAGTTCCCTGCCGTTCCGCAAGAAGTTGCCGCTGCCGCCAGAAACGCCGGCCGCAGTGCTCTTCTGACAGGGCTTACCGTCGCGTAGCTTTACAAAAAACTTTTCCATGTTTTTGGGCAGTTCCGTTTCGTCGGGCTGCCTTTTTTATGTGTCCGGATACCGGGGACGGAAATTCTCCGGCGGCGGAAAACCGACGGAAAAAAGAGGCGGAAAAGTTGGCGAAAAGTTTGTTGTTTTGACAAATTTCGACTGTTTTGCAACCGCGTAAAAAAGAGACCAGGCACATAAAAACAATGAAGTTCCGGCAATTGAAAGCGCTTTGCCTTTTTTAGCCAAAAAATATTTTTTCATCAGTTTTTGTTAATAATTTTATAACTTCTTTTTGTCATACTGCCCTCATTGTTTAAGCCCAACAACCAAAGTGAAGCACAATGAGCATTGAAACCAAAAAAATCTTGAACACGATCATAAACGACGATTGCGTTAAGATTATGAACCGGATGGAAGAAAAATCGGTCGACCTGATATTTGCCGATCCGCCGTATAATCTCCAGCTGGGGGAGGCTTTGACCCGTCCCGACAATTCCAACGTCAGCGGCGTTTATGAGGAGTGGGACAATTTTGCCTCGATGAAAGAATATGACGATTATACGCGTGCCTGGATGAGCGCGGCCCGCCGGGTTCTGAAGGACGACGGCAGCATCTGGGTGATCGGTTCCTATCACAATATTTTCCGCGTCGGCTGCATGCTGCAGGATCTGGGGTTCTGGATTTTAAATGACATTATTTGGAACAAAACCAACCCGATGCCCAACTTCAAGGGAACCCGCTTTACCAACGCGCACGAAACGCTGATCTGGGCGGCCAAAACCCCGAAATCGAAATATACGTTCAATTATGAAGCGATGAAAGCAATGAACGAAGACGTGCAGATGCGCAGCGACTGGCAGCTGCCGCTTTGCACCGGCAGGGAACGGCTGAAGTCGGACGAAGGCGGCAAGCTGCATCCGACCCAGAAGCCGGAAGCGCTGCTTTACCGCGTAATCATGTCTTCGACCAACGTCGGTGACACGGTGCTGGATCCGTTCTTCGGCACCGGCACCACCGGTGCCGTGGCCAAAAAGATCGGCCGCAATTTTATCGGCATTGAACGCGATGCGCAGTATGTCCGAGGTGCCGAAGCGCGGATAGCCGAAGTGACCCGGGTGAAAAACGACGCCTGCCTCGGATATGCGACCAAAAAGCGCCAGCCGCGGGTACCGTTCGGTTCGGTTATCGAATGCGGACTGCTTAAGGCCGGCGACAAGCTGTTTGACGCCAAGGGCGACGTTTCCGCCCTGATTCGCTCCGACGGAACCCTGGTTTCCACTTTCGGCAACGGTTCCATTCACCAGATGGGGGCGGCTGCGCAGAACGCGCCGGCCTGCAACGGTTGGATGTACTGGCACTATCGGAACGAAAAGAAAGAACTGGTGGCTATCGACGAACTGCGGAAAATCATCCGCGAAGAGCTTTATCCGGAATAGTTTTGCCATGATGAAAGGCGCCGTCGCAAGACGGCGTTTTTTGTAACGGGAAAATCGCGCGCCGGGCCGGTGGGTTACGTTTTTTATGGTTTGAGCGTCTGCGCGAGCGAACCGGCGCGGCTTTCCTGCCCGGCCGGCAGGCGGGATCGCAGCCTTTTGGCCGGTCAAATGCAGTTAAAAACGGTTAATGCCGCTTGCGTCAGCTGACGAAAGTTTATAAAAAGCTTGCCGGGCAGGGGCATCTTTTTAGGTTGATCAGATTTTTGAAGCGGGCGCTTTTCCGTCGCACGAAACGTTCGTTTTGCGCCGGTCGTTTCTTCAAAAAAGCCAATGCCCGTTGCCGCCGGCGTCACTGTCGCCGTTCGGAAGGGGCGGTTGCGGCGCCGCCTTTTGCGCGGACGTTCGGGAAAATGACGTTTTACGCAAAAAAATGCTTGTCCTCGCGGCAAAAATCGTTCACAATAAGCAAAATTTAAAATTTGGTAGAATTGATTGATATGAAGAATGCAAAAATATAAAAAATTCAGCCGCGGCGGCAAAGATGAAAACGCCGTTCGCAACTACGCTGCGATAGATCTGGGCACCAACTCCTGCCGTTTGGTCATAGCTTCCCCGACGCCGACTTCTTTTCATATCATAGAAACTTTTTCCCGCATCACCCGTCTGGGCGAAGGGATCATTAAAGAAAACGAACTAAGCAGGGAAGCCAGCCGCCGGACGATCAAGGCCCTTAAAATATGCTCGGAAATTATCAGCGAATACGCGCCGATCCATCGGGCGCGCTTTGTTGCCACCGCCGCCTGCCGGCGGGCTAAAAACTGCCGCGATTTCTTAAGCGAAGTCAAGCGCCAGACCGGTCTTAACCTGGAGATCATTTCCTCGCAGGAAGAATCCCGTCTGGCGGTAATCGGCTGTCTGCCGCTTTTGAAAAAAAGCGTCAAAAGGGCGCTCGTCTTTGACATCGGCGGCGGTTCGACCGAAATTTCGCTGGCACGGCTTGCCAACAGCGGCAAAGCCTTTATCGAAGGCTATGTTTCCCTGCCGTACGGAGTGGTGACCATTTCGGAAGCCTTTCCCAACAAAGACATGACCAATCTGGCTTACAATACGGTTATGGAACGCACCCACAAGCTGTTGGAAGCTTTTGAGGAACGCTATAAAATCAGCGAAGCGATCGAAAACGGGGAAATCCAGATTATCGGCACTTCCGGCACGGTAACCGTGCTCGGCGCCGTTCAGCTGAACCTGCCGCGCTATAACCGTTCGGCGGTTGACGGCATCGTCATCAGCGCCGGCGACGTCAAACACGCGATCGGCAAGATCCGCCGGATGGGCGATGACGGCCGCAAAAAACATCCGTGCATCGGTCCGCTCAAGGCAGACCTGACGATTGCCGGCTGCGCCATCATTGAGGCCATCTGTTCGTTCTGGCCGGTAAAGGAAATTACGGTGGCCGACCGCGGAATCCGCGAAGGCATATTGCTTGATCTGATGCACAACCGCAAAAAGCCCCGCCGGCATTTTTTCCGCCGCGGCAAAAACAAGAGGACTGAAAAAAATGAAACAACCGACTCTGGCAGCCATTGACCTCGGCACCAACTCCTGCCGGCTGCTGATTGCCGACAGGAGCGGCCGCACGCTTTATAAAAACGCCATTTCCACCCGTCTGGGCGAGGGCATGAGCGCCGGCAACCGCTTTACCGACGAGGCGGTCATGCGCGGCATCGAATGTTTCTGCACCTTTAAAATGACAATGGACGAATACGGGGTGGAAAAGTATCGGGCAATTGCCACCGCCGCCTGCCGCACGGCCGAGAACGGAGCCGAATTTGCCAAAAAAATCAAGCAGCAGTCCGGCATTGATCTGAAGATTATCGACGGTTATGAAGAAGCCGTGCTCAATTTGAAAGGCGCGTTGCTGAACGTACAAGACGAAAAGGCCGGGTACGTGGTCGTTTACGATCTGGGCGGCGGTTCGACCGAAATCACGCTGGCGACCAGAAGCGCCGAACCGGAGATTCTGCATACCGTTTCCGTTCCCTGGGGAGCGCGCAACGCGGCGGAAAAATTCGGCTTGAAAGAATATGATCCGGTCGCGGCCGCGCGGCTGGACGAGGAAATTTCCGCCTACAGCCGGGCTTTCGTCCGCGATGCCGGGCTGGAAAAATACCGCGGGGATGTTTGTTTCGTCGCTACCTCCAGTACGCCGCTGCGGCTGACGCATATTGCCCGCGGCTGGGAAAGATATGATCGCGAGCGGGCCGACGGACTGAAAGTGGGGGTTGACGAATTTGAACGGGCGACGGCGAAAGTCTGTGCCATGGATTGCCGGCAGATGGCGGAAGACGCCAATATAGGTCCGGTCCGGGCAGATATTTTCCATGCGGCCTGCATCATTTTTTCCCGTATTTATAAGGATCTGGGGGCAACGGAAATCACCGCTTCCTTAAAAAGCGCGGTTGACGGCATCATTATGGAGCTGCAGAATGGCTAAGACAAAATCGGCGAAAGTCGTCAGCGGCAAACGGAGTCTGACCGTCCGGGTCAAAACTTCCAAATACCGCAAAAAATCTTCCAACCAGTGGCTGGAGCGCCAGTTGAACGACCCTTACGTGGCCGAAGCCAAACGCCTGGGCTATCGTTCCCGCGCGGCGTTTAAGCTGATCCAGCTGGATGAAAAATTCAAATTCCTCGGCCGCGGCAAAACCATTGTCGACCTTGGCTGCGCACCCGGCGGCTGGACCCAGATTGCGGTGCTGCGCAACAAAGGTAGCGGACAGGTGGTGGGGCTGGATATTCTGCCGACGGAGCCGATTCCCGGTGCCGTGCTGATACAGCAGGATTTTACCGCTGCCGACGCTGCCGACAAACTGAAACGGTTGTTAGACGGAAAGGCGGACATCGTGATGAGCGACATGGCGGCCAACACCATCGGCCACCAGCAGACCGATCACCTGCGCACCATGGCTCTGGTTGAACTGGCCTATGATTTTGCCAAAGACGTTCTGGCCGAGGGCGGCATTTTTATTGCCAAAGTCTTCAAAGGCGGGGCGGAAGCAGGTTTTCTGGCGGAAGTGAAAAAGAATTTCCTCAAAGTGTCGCATTGCAAACCGGACGCCAGCCGCAAGGCTTCGCCGGAAGAATATCTGGTGGCCGTCGGTTTCCGCGGCGGCACGGGAGAAACGAAGAATGAAGACGGCAGCGCGTTATAAGGCGGTCTGGGAACTGATGACCGCGGTGTTTGCCGACCGGCAGCCGGCCGACAACATCATCAACGCCTATTTTCGCGAAAGGCGTTTTATCGGTTCCGGCGACCGTCGGTTTATCGCCGAAAAAATCTGGCATATTATCCGCCGCCGGCGCCGCCTGACTTTCGAGGCCGGCAGCGCCGATCCGCGGAAGCTGCTGATTGCGTATCTTAAGGACGAAGACCCGGCGGAGATATTTGCCGGCGGGGAATACGGCCTGCCGCCGCTTAACGACGACGAACGGAAACTGGCGGCCGCGCTGCGGACGGAAGAGAGGACATATCCGCCGGCGGTCGAATGCGAATGCCCAGACTGGCTGTTTGCCAAAATCGGCGATCCGTTGCTGCTTAAGGCGCTGAACGAACCGGCCGGCGCCGATTTCCGTGTCTGCCGCGGCAGCCGGGAAGAAGTTCTCCGTCTGCTGGAAAACGAAGGTTTTGAAGCAGTGCCGACCCCGTATTCGCCGCTCGGCATCAGGCTGCCGACCCGCATCAACCTTAACAACTGCATGGCTTATCAGGACGGCTTGATTGAGGTTCAGGACGAAGCTTCTCAACTGGCGGCGCTGATGTGCGGCATACGGCCGGAGGATCGTATAATCGACTATTGCAGCGGTGCCGGAGGCAAGGCGCTGGCGCTGGCGGCGCAGCTCAAAGGGCAGGGAGTGATCGAAGCCCACGACATTAACCCGCAGCGTCTGGAACAGCTGAAACCGCGGCTGGCAAGGCTTTGCATCGGCAATGTCAAAATCGTGCCGTCGGCGGAAGAAAAGCCCGTTTATACCCGTTTTATCATCGACGCGCCGTGTTCGGGAACGGGTACCTGGCGGCGTGCGCCGGACGCCAAATTCCGTCTGACGCCGGCGCGGCTGGAGGAACTCAACCGTATTCAGGCGGAAATTCTGGAAAAAGCCTATGCCTTGACGGCGCCTTCCGGTCGCATTGTCTATATTACCTGTTCGGTTCTGGAAGAAGAGAACGGCAGCATTGTCCGGCATTTTCTTGAACGCCATCCCGACATGTCGACAATTGACATGCCGGCCTTATGGCGGGAGAAAACCGCCCAACCCTGGCCGTGCGGGAAAAAGCCGTGGCTGGAACTGAATCCGCTGGTGACAGGCACCGACGGCTTTTTCGTTGCCGTGATTGAAAAGCACTGATTTTTCACTGATTTATCGGTATTAAAAGAGAGGCGGGGCAGATTTTTTGCGAAAAATGCACAATCCGTTCAAAAAAAGCTTGATTATTTTTTCAAACCGGGGTATTTGTGCTCTGTCTTTATGATGTTTGCGCGCCTGTGGCGAAATTGGTAAACGCGTAACGTTGAGGTCGTTATGAGCTTAGCTCTTGGAAGTTCAAGTCTTCTCAGGCGCACCAATCATAAAAAATAAGTGAGAATCATAAAGAGGAGGTTGTTGATGAAAAAGAAAACCAAAAAACACCAGCCTTTCTCAAAAAACAAACTTTCCCGTTTTAATCAGCAGAAAAAGAACGAACCCAAAGATTGCTATCTGGGGCTCGGGCCGAAGTTTGTCAATTCCATCGTTATCGGCTTAAACGAAGACGATGACATCCATGTCAAAAAAATCATTGAGGGGCTGGACGAATACGATCTTGCCCGCCTGATCGAGGTTTTGGACGTTCATCACCGGATGAAACTGGTCAAATTGCTCGGCGACAAAATTGATCCGGCGGTCTTCCCCGAATTGAACGAAGTCGTTCAGGAGCAGGTGCTCGAAACCTTAAACGAAAACCAGATCGTCAAAATCGTTAACGAACTCGATTCCGACGACGCGGTCGAAATCCTCGAAAACATGAACGACGAGGAGCAGGAGCATATTATCAGCCGGCTCGATCCGGAACTGAAATATCAGGTGAAATCGTCGTTGAACTATCCGGAAGATTCCGCCGGCCGTATCATGTCGCGGGATTTTGTCAGCATTCCCGACAACTGGACGGTGCGGGAAGCCAGACAGTATCTTCTGAATAACGAGGAGCTGCCGGACGATTTTTACACCATTTTTCTCGTTGACGAAAAGACCTTGAAACCGACCGGTGAAATTGCCCTCGACAAGCTTTTGCGCGCCAAGGGGGACGAAAAGCTTAACAGCATCATGGACGGCGAAATCGTGCCGGTAGACGTTTATACCGACCAGGAAGAAGTGGCTCACATGTTCCGCGAATACGGCTGGATGTCGGCCATGGTGGTTGACAACAAAGGCCGACTGATCGGCGTTATCAACATTGATGACGTGGTTGAAATCGTTCACGAGGAAACCAACGAAGATATGATGCTTTTGACCGGCGCGGAAAGCAACGACGTATACCGCTCGGTGTTCAGCATTTTCAAATCGCGTTCAATCTGGCTGGTTACCAACCTGTTTGCCACCATCGTTGCCGCTTCCGTCGTCGGCGAGTTTCAGGACATTATTGCCCAGCTTTCGATTTTGGCGGTATTGATGCCGATTGTCGCCTCCATGGGAGGCACCACCGGACAGCAAACGCTGGCCGTGGTCGTCCGTTCCCTGGCCACCAAAGAACTGAACTCCCGCAACGCCCTGCGCATGATCGGCAAAGAGTTTATGGTCGGCCTTTGCAACGGACTGCTGTTTGCGGTAATGATCGGAATAGCGGTGCGCATCTGGTTCCCCGGGCAGGAAATGATCAGTTACATCATTGCTCTGGCCATGCTCTGCAATCTGACCGTCGCCAGTCTGGCCGGCATTCTCATACCGCTGACCATCAACCGGCTGAAAATCGACCCCGCGATCGCTTCCGGCGTGTTTTTGATTGCCTGTACCGATTCCGGCGGCTACTTCATTTTCCTCGGTCTGGCAAAGCTGCTCTTGTTTTAATAACTTATGTACAGTTTAAATTTAGCGCTTTTTTCTCGCCGAAATATTGTTATAATGCATTTCGGTTTTATATGTTTTGCAGGAGAAGAATTTGATTTTGGGATTGGTGATCGCCGCTTCCGTGCTCGTTTTTGATCAGCTGACGAAATTTTGGATGCTGAACTACGTTTTAAACGAGCGGCCGGGCATTGAACTGACGTCTTTTTTCAACCTCGTTTATGCCTGGAACACGGGGGTCAGTTTCTCCATGTTTAACGATTCCGGCGCAACCGGCACGCTGCTGCTGTGTCTGACGGCGGCGTTGATCGTGGCGGCGCTGTTGTGGTGGCTGTACAGGGAAAAGGTGCGCGCCGTGCAAATCGGGCTCGGCATGATCATCGGCGGAGCGCTCGGCAACCTTGTCGACCGGGTGCGTCTGGGCGCGGTTTTCGACTTTTTGGACTTTCATCTGGGCGTGCACCATTGGCCGGCCTTTAACGTTGCCGACAGTTTTATCTGTATCGGTGCGGCCGTCATCATGCTGCACGGTCTGTTCTATCCCGAAAAAAAAGAAAATAAGGAGCAAGTCAAATGAAGAAGATTGTTTGTCTGATGTTGTTGGCCGGTATGCTTGGCGCCTGTAACGCCACCAGGGAAGACCTGGGGCTTGAGCGCAAGGTGCCGGACGCTTCAAAGGTTTCCGAACAAAAACAGCTGCTGCTGCCGCCGAACTACGATTTGAGACCGGTGGTGCCGCTGGAAAAAGCCGCGGCCGCTGCGGAAAACGATGCTTAAAAAACAAAAACAGGTAGGTAAAATCCGCCAATGAAGAAAAAATTTGTCGCTTTCGGCCTGATCTGCCTTTTATCGGCCTTTTCCGCTTCCGCCAAGCTGTTTGACATTAACGAATACACGCTTTCAAACGGTGCCCGGCTGCTGGTGGTGGAAAACCACAAGGCGCCGATCGCCAAACATATGGTGTGGTACCGGGTAGGGGCGGTCGATGAAAAGCCGGGCAAGGGCGGTGCGGCGCATCTGCTTGAACATCTGATGTTCCGCGGCACCGAAAAGGTTCCGGGGTCTGAATTTAACCGGCTTATGCAGATAAACGGCGCCGACAGCAACGCCTTTACTTCGCTTGATTATACCGCTTACCATCAAAGCCTGGACGTCAGCCGGCTGGAACTTGCCATGGCACTTGAGGCCGACCGTATGGCAAACCTTGATTTTTCCGACGAGGCTTTTGCCGCCGAACGTGACATCGTTTATCAGGAACGCAAGCAGGTGGTAGAAAATCAGCCGCTTTCGGCTTTTGCCGAAAGCCTGCAGCGCGGTTTGTGGCAGACACATCCTTACGCGCGGCCGGTAACCGGTACGGAAGAGGAAATCCTGTCTCTGACCAGGGAAGACGTGATGGATATTTACCGCCGTTATTACGTGCCGAACAACGCAATTATCGTGATTTCCGGCGACATTGAACCTCAAACGGCTTACCGGCTGGCGGAAAAATATTACGGTAAGGTGCCGGCGGGGCATGAAATCGGGAAAAAATCTTTTCCCGCAGTCAATCCGACAACCCGCATTATGTTGAAAATGAAGCTGCCGCGGGTAGAGCTGCCGCGGGTTGTCCGCCGCTATGTCGTCGATTCCTGCAATACCGATCCGCAAAGCATTTATGCGGCAATGGTATTGTCTGCCTACCTTGGCGAAGGCGACACTTCGGAACTTTATAAAGAACTGGTAGTAAAAAGAAAGCTGGCGCTCGCTGCCGCCGCATCTTACGATTACGCTTCGCGCAGTTACGGCACCTTCGGCCTGTCGGCGGTTCCGGCGGCCGGCGTTTCTCCCCAAGAACTGCAAAAAATGCTGGACAGGGTCGTAAACGATGCTGTTGCCTCGCTGACCGACGAAAAAGTTGAAAAAGTCAAAAACAAAATGCTGGCCGGGTTGGTCTATCTGCGCGACAATCCCAACGATGCCGCTTATATCGTCGGCTCTCTTTATACCGTCGGCATGACGCGGGAAGACATTGAGAACTATGCGGACAACATCCGTGCCGTCGACGCTGCGGCGGTAAAAAAGGCGGCGCACAGGATTTTTACCGGCTCGGCAATGACGGAAGGTGTGGTCGAACCGCTGAACGGGGAGGGCGAAGATGAATAAAAAGGGCGTTTTATTTTCGGTTTTGGCCGCTGCCGCCGTTGTTTCCGCCGGTGTTTTTTATTTTTCCCGGCCGGCTTTTGACGCCGACGCCCTGGTCAAAAACTCCGAACTCGGGCGGCAGGGGTTTTTGCTGCCGGTAACGGAAGTGGTTTCGCCGCAATATAAAATCAAAGCCTATCTGCTGACGGATACGACCAACCCCATCGTCAGCCTGAGTTTTGTCTTTAGCCATGCCGGAACGGTTGCCGAAAAGGAAGGGCAGGCGGGGTTGTCAAAAATGACTGCCGCGCTCATTTCCGAAGCGGCCGGCGGACTTGATTCGCAGGCTTTTAAGGAGAAAATGGAAAACTATGCGATTTCGCTCGGTTTCGGCGCCGACGGCGACGATTTTTCCGGCCGGCTGTTAACTACCAAGGAATTTGCGCCGATTGCTTTTGACATGTTGCGGCAGACTCTGACCGAGCCGCGGGTGGACGAAGCCGACCTTGAGCGGATCAGAAAGCAGATGCTGGCCGGGTTGGAGAGTCAAAACGAAGACCCCGGACAACAGCTCGGGCTGATTGCCAACCGGACGCTTTTCGGGACACATCCTTACGGCCGCAATCCGCTCGGCAAAAAAGAGGATATTGAAAGCTTTACGCCGCGGGAGGTAAAACGGTTTGTTGCCGACAATTTGGGACGTTCCAACCTGATCGTCGGCCTTGCCGGCGACATTACGGCGGAAGAGGCCGGCCGGATTCTGGATGAAGTTTTCGGCTCTCTGCCGAAGCGGGGCGCAGCCGACGAAACGTCGGCGGTTACGCCGCGGTTGTCCGGCGGATTTGACGCTCATGACGAAAATCTGCCGCAGAGTATGGCTTTTGCCGCTGCCGTCGGCACACGCCGCAACGCAGACGACTTTTACCCGCTTTATATTGCCAATTACATTCTCGGCGGTTCCGGCTTAAGTTCCCGCCTTAATCTTGCGGCCCGCGAAAAGGAAGGGCTGACCTACGGCGTTTATACCGGGCTTTCCGTTTCCGACAAAACGGAAATGATTGTCGGCGGCTTTTCTTCAACGTCCGGCAATTTTAACCGGGTAATGGAAATATTCAACGAAGAGTGGAACAAAATGGGCGCCGAAGGCGTTTCCGCCGAAGAACTGGAAGAAGCGAAAAATTATCTGATCGCTTCCTACAATCTGCGTTTTGCCGACATTTCCGCCATTGCCGGGATGCTTGTTTACATGCAGAAGGAAAAACTCGGCATTGATTTTCTGCAGGAACGCAACCGTTATGTTTCCGAAGTGACGCTTGACGAGGTCAACCGTGGGGCCGCCCGCTATTTTACGCCGGACAACCTCAAGATCATCGGACTCGGGAATTTCAAATCAGACTAGGAGAAATATAAAATGGAAAAAAACGTTACCAAAACGAAAGCCTGGAAGAAGCTGGCTCTCCATTACCGCTTTTTTAAGAACGTTGAAATGAAAAACCTGTTTGCGTTTGATGCTAAACGCGGATCCAAATATGCCGTTGAGCTCGGACCGCTTTATCTGGACTATTCCAAAAACCGTTTTAACGAAAAGACCTTACAGTATCTGCTGGAACTGGCGGATGAAGTAAAGCTGCGCGACAAAATCGAAGCGATGTTTACCGGCGAAAAAATCAATATTACCGAAAACCGGGCGGTTTTGCATACGGCTTTGCGCAATCGTCAGAACACGCCGGTATATGTCGACGGCAAAAACGTGATGCCCGAGATCAACGCCGTGCTGACAAAAATGAAAAAATTTACCGACGCGGTCCGTTACGGCGAATTTAAAGGTGCCACCGGCAAAAAGCTGACCAACATCGTCAACATCGGCATCGGCGGTTCCGATCTGGGACCGGTAATGGCCACTGCCGCACTGAAAGAATACTGGGCAAAAGACATAAAATGTTATTTTATTTCCAACATTGACGGATCCGCCTGCGAAGACGTTCTAAGCCAGGTTGATCCGGAAACGACCCTGTTTGTCATCGTTTCCAAAACTTTTACCACCATAGAAACTCTGACCAACGCCCAAACCTGCCGCAAATGGCTGATCGACGCTTTGGGCGAGTTTGCGGTTGCCAAACATTTCGTCGCTGTTTCCACCAACGCGGAAGAAGTGGAAAAATTCGGCATCAACACCGACAACATGTTTGAATTCTGGGATTTTGTCGGCGGCCGCTATTCGATGTGGTCGGCGGTCGGCTTATCGATTGCCTTTGCCGTAGGGATGGAAAACTTTGAGAAAATGCTCGACGGCGCCAACGCAATGGATCTGCATTTCCGTCATACGTCGTTTGACAGAAACATTCCGGTCATTCTGGCACTGCTCGGCGTTTGGTACAACAACTTTTTCGGTTTCGGCAGCCATTGCGTCGTTCCCTACGATCAGGATCTGCGCTATCTGCCGAGTTATCTGCAACAGCTTGATATGGAAAGCAACGGAAAATCGGTGAACGAAAACAACAAGTTCGTCAAATATGCCACCGGCCCGGTTTTGTTCGGCGGCGCCGGCACCGATGTGCAGCACTCTTTTTTCCAGCTTTTGCACCAGGGCAGCCGGATCGTGCCGCTGGATCTGATCGTTCCCGCCATTTCCCATAACGAAATCGGCGAACATCACGAAATTCTAGTCGCCAACGCTTTGGCGCAGGGAGAAGCGCTGATGCGCGGCAAAACCGTTGCCGAAGCGGCGGCAGAGCTTTCAAAAGCAGGCAAAAGCGCGGCCGAAGTCAGCCGTCTTAAGCGCTTTAAATTCTTCTCCGGCAATCGTCCGACCAACACCATTGTCATCAAAAAGGTAGATCCTTACACTTTGGGTATGCTGGTGGCAATGTACGAGCATAAGGTGTTTGTCGAGGGCGTCATCTGGAACATCGATTCCTTTGATCAGATGGGAGTTGAACTCGGCAAACAGATGGCCTTGAGCATTTTGCCCGAGTTACAGGGACACGCTTCCGGTCTGCATGACAGTTCGACCCGAAACCTGATCAGTCTGATCAAGAAAATCCGCAAATAACGAAAAGAGGCTGCAATGGCTATCCGCATCCTGCCCGATACCCTGGTTAACCAGATTGCCGCCGGCGAAGTGATCGAGCGTCCCGCCTCGGTGGTCAAAGAACTGGTTGAAAACGCCATTGACGCCGGCGCGTCTTCGATTGAAATAACGCTGGTGGACGGCGGCAAGTCGCTGATTGCGGTTGCCGACAACGGCAAAGGCATGGCGCGGGAAGATCTTGAATTGGCGGTTGAGCGGCATGCAACGTCCAAGCTGCCGGACGACGATTTGTTCCACATCGGTTATCTCGGTTTCCGCGGCGAAGCGCTGCCTTCCATCGCCTCCGTTGCCAGGTTGTCCGTCACGTCCCGCAGCCGGCAGGCGGAAAACGGCTGGCGGATGGAAGTCAACGGCGGAGTCAAACAGTCTCCCGTTCCCGCAGCCTCCGCTGCCGGTACCCGGGTGGAAGTGCGCGATTTGTTTTATGCCGCGCCGGCCCGGCTCAAATTTTTGAAAACCGCTGCCGGCGAAGTTACGCAATGCGTCGACATCGTCAACCGGATTGCTTTGGCCAACCCGCAGATTTCTTTTTACCTGATCGACGGACAAAAGAAAAAGATCAGTCTCAACGCCTGTCAGGGAGAATTGTTCGACGCCCGTCTGAAACGCCTGAGCGACGTTATGGGACGCGAATTCGGTGAAAATTCTCTCCTGATTAATGCCGAACGCGATCATCTCCGCATCAGCGGCTACGTCAGTCTGCCGACTTACAACAAGGCCAACTCTCTTTCTCAGTATCTGTTTGTCAACAACCGGCCGGTACGCGACAAACTGCTTTTGGGCGCCGTTAAAGGCGCTTATCAGGGAGTGTTGGAAATCGGCCGCTATCCGTTATGCGCCTTGTTCTTTGACGTTGATCCCGACTATGTGGACGTCAACGTGCATCCGACCAAGGCCGAAGTGCGCTTTTTTGACGGTGCTGCGGTTCGCGGCCTGCTGGTCAGCGCAATCCGCAACGCTCTTACGGCCGGCAGCCGGCAGACGGCAGCACCGGCCAACCTGGCGAGTTTTTTGCAGGACAGCCTGGAAAATGCGTCTTTGACGGCGCCGCTGCTGATGAGCGACGACAAAGAGGAAGCGGCCTTTTTAAACGACTGTCATCAACCGGCGCCTTCGGCCTTTCGCCGGACGCTTCCGCCGCTGCCGTCCCGCCCGCGCACGGCGGCGCTGCCGGAACTGGAAAGAAAGTTTTCCGTCCGTGCGGAAGAAGACGACAACAGCCGTTATGCGGATGCTGACGGCGTTTTGGGACAGGCAAAAGCACAGTTTCACAACACCTATATCATTTCCCAAACCGAAGACAGCATCGTTTTGATCGATCAGCATGCCGCCCACGAACGGATCGTGATGGAAAAAATGAAAAAAGCCCTGAACGAGGGGCGCAAACCGGCAACCCAGATGCTGCTGATTCCCGAAATCGTCGAATTGGACGCTTGCGACAAACAACGCCTGCTGGAAAATGCGGAAAATCTTGACCAGCTGGGATTGTCGGTGGAAGAGTTCGGCCCTTCGGCGGTAATTGTCCGGGAAATTCCGGCCTTAATCAAAGACTGCGACACACAAAAGCTGGTTCATGATTTGGCCGAACAGATAGCGGAATGGGGCAGCGATTTCGCTTTGACGGAAAAACTGAACCATATCGTCGCCACTATGGCCTGCCACGGTTCCGTACGGGCAGGGCGCAGCCTCAACCTGGCGGAAATGAACCACTTGCTGCGGGAAATGGAACAAACCCCCAATTCCGGCCAGTGCAATCACGGTCGTCCGACCTATATCGAATTGAAATTAAAGGATATTGACAAACTGTTCCACCGATAACTGCGGTTCGTTGCTTTTATTTTTTATAAATTTGTTGTTTTTTCGCTTGACTTTCCGCCGCGGATTTTGTAAAAGTCTTTTCAAGACAATGGCGAAAGTAGCTCAGTTGGTTAGAGTACCGGTTTGTGGTACCGGGTGTCGTGAGTTCGAGTCTCATCTTTCGCCCCACTTGTTACAATGACGGAAAGTATGAAGCGTGTTGAATGGTGTATTCAAAGTATAGCTTAACTTTCCGTCATTTAATTTTAAGTTCGAAAGTAACAAATTCACGATTTCACGCTTTATGTTAATATTTTCACATTCTCTGAAAAGTTTGTGAGCGTCGTTTCCTAGTGAAACCATTGTTCCTATTGCGATAGAGAACTTTCCATCGGCTTGGGTATGAGCCTGCATTTGTTGTTCGAAAGTAAATTGTTCGGTTTTGGCATCATTGGTCATTTTTCTGTACTCATCGACACTAATAGCATCTTCAATAAGTAGGTTCTGAATTTTCTTAATCTTATCTTGGGCTTTGTCATATTTCTTACGGAGCTCTTTAATTTGCTCTCTATGATATTCGTTCTCGGCATTAATATTGCTCTCAATATCCTTTCTGATACCCTCTAAAAGCTCGGGAGGAAGTATCAGTTGTCTGAATATTTCCTCCACTTGAGCGAGAGCCACATTCTCGTTTATACGAGGGTTTTGGCAGTTACCTTTACCGTGTGTACAGCATAGATATCGGTATTTTTTACCGTTTTTTTTTATTTTTTCGTCACAACTTATTGCGCATCCACATTGTTCGCATTTTATAAGGCCTTTAAAGATAAAGGGCTTTTCTGTGCATTTGAACGTTTTATGCTCTTTTTGGCTGCGGCTGTTCATTATTTCTTGGCATTGTTGAAATAATGCTTCAGAAATTAATTTGGGATGCTTGTGCGGATAGAGTTCACCCTTGCATAAAATTTTGCCGTAGTAAAAAGGATTGTTTAATATGCGGTGAGCTGCGGTTTTGCTAATCGGTTTTCCGCTTCTTTTGCTTGTAAGTCCCCATTTTTTTACTTCTTTGGTAAGGGCACTTATTGAATACAGTCCGGTAGAGTATTCCTTAAACATCTTTTTTATTAACGGAGCTCGTTCCTTGTCAATAATTACTGTAGACTTATTATTAGCATCTCTTGCGTTCAGTAAGCCTAAGGGAGCCTCCCAGATGGCCTCGCCGTTTTTAAGCTTAAAGTTTACCGTACGTTTAACGTTTTCAGATAAGTTGAGTACGTATGATCTTGCGCCCATTACGGAAAAATCCCATCTTAAGAGATCGCTGGCAGAGCTGTTTTCTCCGATAATCATTGATTCCCTGTAAAAATGTAGTTCAATTTTCTTCTTTTTAATTAGGTCATCAAGTATGGTTGTTTCACGAAAACTCCTTTGAGCACGGTCAACTGCATCAAATACTACCGCAACTGGGTATTTTAGCTTTTTGCAGTAGTCTAAGGCTTTGTGAAATTCCTTTCTTTTACCTTTGAAGCTGCTTTCTATAAGTGTGAAGATTTCGATTACCTCTAGGTTATTTCTTTCACAATATCCCAATAATCTTTCTTTTTGTGCATCAAGTGAAAAGCCATCTTCTTGTTCTTTGCTACTGACACGGCAGATGATGACAGCTTTATTAATATAGGTTGTTTTCATTTCTTTTCTCCGAAATAGTTAACGTGAGTTTTTATGTTACTCAAAATTTATTTAAATTGATAGACAAAATAACGGCGAATAAAATTAGCTTATTTGTCCGCAATTTATGTCCGCACTTGCTTGAATTGACAATTATTTTTTCCTTAATAAGGTTAAGTGTGTTCAATGGTATATTGAATTTGTATCAACCTATTTTGTCTAAACGAGGTGCTATGAATAAAAAAATAAAGCTTATGAAACAAATATGTGGAGATATCAGTGACGATGAAGCTATTGCCGCATATGAACGATTGGTTCGTTTATTTGTAATTCTCTATGAGTGTAGTGAGGAGAATAAAGCTAATGAATAGTATTGTGCAAAAAATTGAAAGCTTTGATGAAGTGAAAGAGAGGAATAAGCGTAAAATCAAGCTTTTCATAAATAGTGAAAATCCAGACTTGATAAAGCTTGGTGAGATGATGAAACGGTGTAGAAAAAAGAATCGATGTAACTGTCTTGCTTGTTCAGTCTGTTTGCGTCGGTTTCGGTTGCATTATCTTAAAGAACATCTGCCGATATGGAAAAAACTGATGAAACAATGCCCTGTGCATTACATTTCAGCAATTAATCGGGTGCCGGTTGATATTGATGTTGATACATTAGATAATTTTAAGGAATGGTTTGAACAGTGCCTTAAACAGTATGGTTTTGATAAAACCCCACTTGTTGGCGGGGTTGATTACTCTTGGAATTATGAAAATGGGCAGAACTATATTTGTCAGCATTTTCACTTCTTGGCGGCTGTATTTGACCGAAAGCCACTTATAGAATGTCTGAGAAAATCTTTTTTTCGTGATAGCACTGTTAGTCGGCCTGTCTATCCTAAGATATTGAAAGATTACTCCGACCTAAAAAGGTCTCTTAACTATACGATACCTGCATATTTTGAAAAGCGTTGTCGGTATCTGGTTAAAAAACGTCACCATACCAATCATTACCCCTTGGACGATAAACACCTAAGGGAATTATACCTTTTCTTGTCTTCCAATACCCCCGAAGACCTGATGATTGTTCACGATGTTTACAATAAAAAAGGGGGTGGTTAATGGTCTAAATCATATTCCCTTTTATACCGTAATACTAATTGGTTATCGGTATCAGTTGTTCGAATAAACAGTAAACAGTTGCTATTTAACTTATTGAATTTCCTACATCTGTTCACTGTTCAGTTAGTTAATTTTTTTATAAGGATTTTAAAAATGGTAAAAATAGTTACCAATTTTGAAAATGGTGTTCAAATTGAAGAAGCACCAAACAGTTTACGGACAATAGCTCCGTATGTTGATGTGAGTTTGTATGGTTTAACCGCAAGTGGGGTAGCCTTTTATGAAATAAGTTTTGTTAGAAAAATGTTTGGGGATATCGTCAAAAAGGTGATACCGACATCTTTGTTACTAAGCAATCGGGAGTTAATTTGTTTTCTCGTGAGTAATGGATATGCGAATGTTCCTCTTAAAGAAGATGAAAAAATCTTGTGTGATTTTTTACGAGAAAGGGGTAACAAGACTGCAAATGCTTTATTTGTGGAAAAACTTGGCTGGTTGGATGATGAATTAGCTCGGAAAAATAAGCAGCCTTATGTATATGTTACTCCGGATAAGCAGTATGGTGAAGTGAATCCTGATTTGCAGATACGTTATGTTGAAAATCCGAATGTTTATAGTCAAAATATGGAAACTGCCGGTAAACTGAAAGATTGGGTTGATAATATCGGCATATATGTTCAACATTCTCCTCTTCTTACTATGGCTGTTTGTATGGGACTGGGAGCTATTGCAATGAAGCCTTGCGGTATAGAATCATTTATGATTCACATTTGGGCTGTAACATCAAAAGGCAAAACTATTACTGAACTTGTTGGACAAAGCCTGTATCGGAAAGCGGAAAAAAATACCTTGCCCACTTGGGACATTACCAAAATAGGGCTAATGGATAAGTGTTCGTCATTTTCTGATACTTTGTTCATTCTTGATGAAGTTACAAAATTCTGCGATACGCCAACTAAGCTTCAGCAGATGATTTATGAGGCAATGAACGGGAGCGGAAAAATCACATCATTTGCTTATGCCAAAAGTGTGTCACGGGTTGACTGTCACTGGACAATACCGATTTTAAGTTCAGGTGAAAAATCAATTACGCAGATTTTGGAAGAGGGAAATGTGAAATTGTTGAAAGGGCGTGAAGTACGGTGTTTTGAGATTAATGCTTTACGGCATCCCAAGTACTTCATATTTACAAGCTTACCTGACGGAATAAAAAAATCGGCGAAACTAGCTAAAAAACTAGAGGAAAATGTCCGGCTTTATTATGGAACTCCGGCTCGTATCTTTTTGAAGGAATTTTTTAAAAAGCCTGAAAAATATATAACGTATATCAAAAAACATATGAAGAAGTTTTTTGCAGAACAAGAGCTTGAAGACGGTGATGTAAAAGGACGAATTGCCGATAGGTTTGCATTTATGGAAGCTGTCGGTTTGTTGGCTGTTGGTTTTGGAATCTTGCCAATGAAAAAATCAAAGGTAAAGGAGCATATACGCTTATTGTGTGGAGAAGTCCTAGCTCAGCACAAAACAGATGATGAGTTGCAAAAAGAGGGGCTAAAATTGTTGAAGAAAGCTCTTAAACGGGAATATCTCGTTACGGTAAAACAGAAAGGTAAAAAATTTAGTGACGATGAAAAAATGGCTTTCGGTTTTAAGATTATGCGGGATAGCTTGCCTAATCGGCATTTTATCGCCATTCGGAAATCTCAATTTGATAGCGTTTTCACTTCGCAATATCAAGCGGATTTAATGACTCGTTATTTGAAAAATTCAGGTGTGCTGGTGCATAAGCAAGTTGATTTTGTGGATTTCGGAGAACGACCGCAGTTTCATTGCCTGAATATGGAAAAGCTGCGAAAGGAGGGACTTTACAAATAATTATACACGGTACGTCTGGAGATGCCATATTGTTTGGCAATTTGGGTAATCGGTGTATGATTATTAATGAGGGCTTTTATTTCCTCGACTTGTTGGGCGGTTAGTTTAGGCTGACCGCCTTTATATTTGCCGTGCATTTTTGCAAGGGCAATTCCCTCTCGTTGGCGTTCAAGGATTAAATTCCGTTCCAGCTCCGCAACAGCTCCTAACATCGTCATCATCATTTTTTGGTATGGGTCTTGTTTGTCGGCGGCAAAAGTCAAATTCTCCTTGTGAAAAACGATTTTAGCCCCTTTGCTGGTTATCTCCTCAACTAAGTTTAACAGGTCTTTAGTGTTGCGGGCAAGTCTGTCCATTGAATGAACATTGATAACATCACCGGCACGAATATTCAGCAACATAGCCTGCAATTCAGGACGGTCGGTATTTTTACCGCTGATTTTTTCGATATAGGCACGGTCGCACACAATATCTAAAAGTTGGCGTTCGGTGTTTTGGTCGGTGGTCGATACTCTCTTGTAATTAAAAATCATATTTTTTGCTCCTTTGTGTGAAATTGATATTTATAACTTTGGTTTACATCTGTGCAATAAATCGTGTTTTTGATGTCGATTGCACATAAAATCATCTGTGAAAATGCGGTATACTTCATTTGCATACCCTCGCTTTGATAACATACACGTCATTCTTGCTGATTTGGTGAATTTGCGGAATGTTACGGATGGGGATTTGTTTTATACTGCCGCTGTCAAGGAGTTTGATTGAACTCCTAACCTTGTCAACGGTTGTCCAGTGCGAATATTTGCCCTCTAGACCGATTAAAACGGTAGTGTCAGGCATTTCTGAATATCGTTTAATCTGGTCTATCAATTCATCAACCGATATTTTTTTTCTTAACAGAGGACGGGAAACCTTAATTGATATACCGAAATCAATCTTTAACTTTTCACCAATGCAAAAAAGGTAGTCTTCCAGTTGTGCATTGGTTGTTCCTGTTTTGTGAACCTCAAGCAGTTCTCGGCAATTGTCTAAATGTTCATAAAGCATATGCAGGAGTTCCCTTTGGTAATCGGTTTTGAGGTGCTTTATTCCATTTACGGCTTTTGTGGTGGATATGACACTTGCAAAACATCCACATAAATAGGTGAACCCTTGATTGATGACCGCCGTCAATATTCGTCCCCTCTCATTATGGTTAAGACCCGATTGGTAACGTTTGGATCGCTGGGGTCGGGGCTGAAATAATTATAATCGGTGTCGTAATAGTCGATTTTCCAGAAGTATGTATCATTTTTGAAATTTATTGCACCGAAGTCGTGTTCGCCGTAAGGGTCGTTGTCCTCGGTAAAATTTTCAAACTCCTGAACTTGTTTTAAAAGTTCTTTTCGGTCATCATCTGGTAAAGATTGCACATAACGAGTAAGAACCACCCGTCCACCATTAAATGACTTGCGAAACGAATCGTTTAACTGTCTTATTTTTTCAATATTCATTTTCTCGCCTTTAAAATAAAAAAAAGAGCCTCACACTTGGTGAAGCTCCGATTGTTGGATTGAGATGTAATTGACTCTAACTGACTTATTTCGAGTTTGTTAGTTAGAAATCGCATATTACACCTCACTTTCAAACATACAAAACCTTTGCTGCCCTTGCTAAAAAACAGCTTTGTACACGGTTTTGTATATTTTGTGATTTATAATAAAAACGAATCGAATCAATTTTTATTATGATTAAATATAACACATTCTATTATAAATTGCAAACAAAATATTATGCAAAATCAGGTAATTAGTTGATAATTTAGTTGTATAAAAAACAATATATCAGGAGTTTATTACCGATGAAAAAATTAACAGACCCGAATGAAGAAATAAATATTGCCAACTTACTGGCAGTTTTCCGACTGGAGATGAAAAAGCTCCGGGAACAGTTGAATAAAAAGGGCTATGTCTGCCGTTACTGCGGTAAACAAGCCCCCAAACCCCACGGCGGGAAATGTCCGTACAGTCCACACCCGAATAAATGTCACGAATTTATCAAAGCATAAAAAATACCCTGCAACCAATCAGCCGCAAGGTATGAATGTAAAAAAGTTAAACAATTATTTTGTTTTTGGTGTGAAATAAATGATAGATTTTCCTGGTTGCCGATTGACCAAAGAATAAGATGATATCCAACTTTTTTCTGTTGCAATTGTACCATCTACAGATACTCCTTCTACAGGTCGGCAATATATTTTATGTGTTGACTTAAATGGAATAAAAATAATTGGCATCAAGTAACTCCATTGTGTGGTCTCTCCTAAATAATATAATTCGCCTCCTTCTGTTTCGTGCTGATATTTGTATATTTGTCCTGTTGGGGTCGCTTTTCCTTCTAAAGGCTCAAAAAGCTGAGACCTGCAAATCTCAAGTCCTTTTTGTATTTTAGCCTTTTTTTGTCTTGCTTGACCTTGAGGTGTATTCAATTCTTTTAATTCTTTTTTTACAGCTTTCCAATATTCGGCAGCCATATCTTCTTTTAACTTTTCATTTTCCTCATACATCTGTATAAGTTCTTCGTTATATTTTGGTTTCCATTTATCTCTGGCTTCTACAGTTGTTACAACGCTACACATTAATAAGATTAAAATAAAATGTTTCATTAAATCAGTCCTTTCTTTTAACTGTTAAAAAGCATATTTCCAACATCTCCTAAACCGAAAATACAAGATATTAAGAAATAAATTGGTATGAAAATTATCATATATTTTATGATTTTGATTATCCGCTTGCCCCATAAGTTGAATAATTCCCAACGGTTTGAGAAAAATAATGAGGGTATGAACATAACGACAGCCGTTATTCCACTTGCAGCTAACATATTAAATACAAATAGTAGAACATCTGTAACGTCAGACATCATTTTAAATGTTTCACTAGTCATATTTTCTCCAAGACTATTGATCTTTATCCCTAACAATAAAGTCAATAAGCCCCAGACAGCCGTTAGAATATTCGTAATTTTTTCGTGTTTGGTTTTATCTGCGGTTGTTTTTTCTATGTCGACATCTTTGACAAGCAAAATTTTTTCTTTAGTTTTGTCATTCATATTATCCGACTCTTCCCCCTAAATATAAAGGTTCTTCATCGTCATCAATTCCCATTGTCATACCTCCGTAATTGTCTAACCATTCTATAAGTTTGGGGCAGTTTATATTTTGCGGATGTACTTGGGGTAATGAGTGGAATGCTGTTTCATCATTCTCAAAAGGCTCTGCTTTCCCCATTAATAAGGTCAAAACATTACCTTTTACACAAAAACGTTGACTATACAGCGATTGGGTCTGTGAAGTATTTTCGCTCTGAATTTCTACTTTGATTGTATCATTGTCATATTTGCACCCAGTATCAACAGCCAAATTTACGGCCATACCGTCACAAGAAGAATAAGTAATATTATTGTCCTTTTGAGTCGTGGTTGACTGTTGTTCTGTTTTGTTAATATGCTCGATTTTTTTCCATTTGTTGTCGGATTTTTCATATAACGTACAATCTTTGGGTAGTTCTTCTGTCATTACCTCGGCAGAAATCATATCTCCGGATTTTTCTGTTTTTATCCAAATTATATCGGAATCGGCTGAAAAAGCGTAATAAATAACGGAATTTTTACATTCTGCCTTATTTTTATTTTGAAACGCCGTCATAGCAACATCTAACATATCTTCTGAAACTTTAGTGCCCTCAAATTCTAAACCGACACGCATTGTTTTTCTGAGGATATCTTTTGCTAATTTTAATCGGTCTTCTTCATAATTTGTGCTGTAATTTAAGATTCCATAACTTATTGCTGCAATTAATACTCCGGCACCGAATATCCATTCTATGAAATTTTTGGTTTTACCTATCAATTCTTTAATATTACTCATAATTACGAATTCCTTTCGTTTAATAATTCTGCCAATTTCGACCAACTAAAGCTTTTTGCCACCTTAGCATTTTTGGGATACCAATCGACACCACCTTTGGAGATGTCCAGTGTACCAAGCTGTTTCCCGTCCTCTTTGATAGAAAAAGAGATGTCTACGTTTCCTAAATCTTTTTCGGGAATAGAAAATTTTATATCGTGTGTTGCCATAGTGATAATTCCTTTACTTAGCTGAACGAGTAAACAAGGTCTTGCCTGTTGCGTCATAACATACTATGGAACTGCCTTTTTTGACGGTAACGGTTGTTGATGTAAAACCGACTAAATCTCCAGCTCGGTTAAAAAGGTGTACACCTTTTTCATTGTACACATAAACATTTGAGCCTTTTTGTATGGCGCTGGCTATGTTTTTGGTGTTTGGCATATCGAATCTCCTATAAAGTTACTTTGCAGTATTCTTTATCCCTAACAAAAAACCGCCTGATTAGAGGCGGCCGGAGAGTTCGAAAATCATATCGTCTTAAATGATTCTTTTAGCCTTTCAGCCGAGGCTTTGAACATACGCTAAAAGCTCCCCGACCATATTGCTATGAATCGGGGATATATCTACTACCAGTCTAGATTCTACCGACTGATAATATTACGATGTTATATCCTAACACCGAAGACGATAGAGCTTTCGACAGCTCCGAACCATCTCTGGTTCTTAGTAGAGATAAACAACTACCTATTTTGACTATAAAATATTTTCGGTAAAATTCAATTAAAATTCTGATTTTATAAAAACTTATTTTTCAGTCAGGCAATCGGTATTACTAAAAATATGATAAATGACACATCAAAAATGAAGGCTCTTATTGCCCGGTCAGGAAAATAATGAGAATCGATAATGTCATTTTATTGACAATTGGTGAATGTTGTGTTATGTGGTAATTTAATCAGAGTTAATCTGATGATGGTGTCTGCTTATAAGGAATTGATGTTGGTTCCGAGTTTTTACATCTCCATCTAAAATATAGATGTCAAACATTCGAAGGAGTGTTTGGCTATTTTTTTATTCTAAATTTCTCCTACAACAAGATTTATTTAACAAAATGGAGAATGAAAATAATGTTAAAATTTAGTGATTTAGCGGATGGTAAGGTTATTGAAATAAATAATCCGACAGTTTCTTTGGAGTATGATGATATAAGCAATAATTTGCTTCTGAATGTGGCTGGCCTTAGATTTATTCTTCGAGGCGTTAATGATGAAAAAAGGAAGGACAGAGGTAGTAACAATACGAGAAAGATTATGAAGTTTTTGTTTGATAACCCTAATAAGCCTTTTCACCTGAAAATGCTTGATGGAGAACTGGATAGAAATTTCAACTGTCGTCTTGATGATATTTTAAGAAAAGGTTTGCGCCCGTTGCCTTACGAGAAAATAAAGTGTTTTTGCAAGGGACTTACGACAAAAGAGGTTATATTTTGCCCTGAGATACCATTGGGGGATTTCTTGGAAGCCGATAAAAGTATTGATTTTGACTTTCCTTTGAGTATAAAGCAGCACTGGAAGCAAGGAATTTTAAGAAAAGCTGGTGTAACCTTTGTAAAAAAGCCCAACAATGTCTACCGAGTAGGATTTGCTTTTTATAACCGAGTAAAAAATGGTGATGATATAGACATAGTGATTACTTGGCTTGATGAGGCTAATTTTTGGCACAGGTATGATTTATCGGCTATTTACAAAACTAACTTTTCAATTTCTATACTATCGCCGCTTACATAGCTTGCAGATGTTCTTGGAATGTGAGGATATGGTTGTACATTTTCATTATATCCTCATATTCTGCGAACAAAGTTTGCGTCAAAGAAGTTTGGGAATTGTGACTTTGTTCGCCCCAGATAAAAAAGCCCTCATCCGTGAGGGCTTTTTTTTGCCATAAGCGTATCTTTGTCCGGACGAGAGAAATCGGGAGATTCGCGAAAGCTTTGAGAACCGGGTTTACAATATTATTGAATGTAGTATAATTTTTTTATTTTACAGAGAGGTGGATAACATGACCGTAAGAAACACACTTTTAACCGCAGCCAAAGCCAAAAAATTTGACAAAGACGGATTTTCGGAAAAACTGGAAAATATTTCGGGGCTTAACGAAAAACAGTGGAAGGAAAATTGCCGGGCTCTGATAAAACAAATGGATAAACTGATTAAGGGGAAAAACATCTCTGCCGGCAAACATATTGCAAAATATGAAAAGATATTAAACGAACTGGAACAGAAATCCGCCTTGAACAAAAGGCAGGAAAAAGAGCTTGCAAAATTAAGAAAAGAACGGCAGGAAGAACAAAATTTCCATTCACTTGATGATGCCGTTGAACTTTTAACCGCAGAAGGCTACAGTGTAACCAAAAATGACGGTAGCAGCTGTTTGACCAATGAAGGAATTCTGAACGTCTTAAGCTACAGATATGACAGAATAAAAGACGAAAAAAAGAAGAGGGAACTTGAGGAAAAAATAAAAACGCATTTTCCTTCTTTGTTTGAAACAGCAGGAAACAAAACAGAAGAAACAGATAAAAACATTCGGTAAAAAGCGAAAAGTCGACCCCGGCAAAAACGGCTTTGCCGGGGTCGAACGAATGCAATTACGGCTTATATACCGTTTTGAAATAGTCCGGCATTTCATCAAACGGACATTGTCGGCAGATTTCCAGACTGCTGTTTACGTCAAGCGGCACCCGCATATTATCGGCACGGATTTTTTCGGCAATCAGACGATGGTTTTTCTGAATAAAGCAGTGTCTTCTCGGCAGCGTAAAAGCTTCGTTCATTCGCAGCCAAACGGTTTCGAGCGGCTCCCGCACAACATTACCGAAACTGAGAGGCGTAAAGTCGCAGGGACAGACTTCTCCAGCATTGTCAATGAACATATGCTGAGTTCCGGCGCCGCAGCCGAACAGTTCCGGACTCTCTATCTGATTAAACGCGCATACTTTGGTTCGCGGAGAGCGGCTGTTGATCTGCCGGTGAAAAGCCCGCAGCGTTTTGACGTCTTCGGCCGAAATAACCGTTTCATCATTGTCAAGCAGCTTTCCGCAAGGCATTGCCTCAACAATCCGATATTCGTTTACTTTCAGTTTGACCGCCAGTTGATAAATATTGCGATAATCTTCCGTCTGCATAAAACGGGGAGTGGCTACAGAAGAAACCATTGTATACAAACCGGCGCCTTTAGCCGCCTTCACGGCGCTCATCACCTCATCAAAGGCCGTTTTCCGGCCGCGAAGCCGGTTATGGATCTCCGGTTCGGAACTGTCAAGACTGAAGCATATTGCCCATAATCCCGCTTTTTTCAATTTCCGCGCCCGTTCCTCGTCAAGCCCGCAACCGGTTGTGAACAATATAACGGCCGCACCGCCGGTTGCCGCGCGTTTTATCAGATCGGCAATGTTTTTATGCTGCAGCGGTTCGCCGCCGGTAAATCCGATGATGCTTGCGCCCAGCCGGCACAAATCGTCAGTGAGAACAAGCTGCCGGGAGGTCGGCAGATCGGGTTTTACGTGGCCTTTGAAACTGCAATGCCAGCAGTTATAGGGGCATTCCTTGGTGACGGCGATATAAGCGGATACCGGCGAAAGCTTCCGGCCGGACAAAAGGTTGGTAAACATCCGCTCATACGCGCGGCCGGGGAAGGGAGGCAAAAAGGAATTGACAACATACTTTCCGTCATGACGGGAAATACACTCCGAAGAAAGCAGTTCACGGGCAAAAGCGAAGGTTGAGGTTTTCAATTTCCGGTTATCGTCAATTTCCTGCCAAACGGCGGAAGGCAGGCGCTTTTTGCCCCGTTTGCGCAATTCCTGCAAAACGGAAAGCGGCGGCCGGGTTATTTGCGGGGTGGCCATAATCCGCAGCAGCATAATTATCTGTTTTAATTTTCCAAGCATTCATTTTTTCCTGTAAATACCGATAATGTGACGATGACAGAGTTCCGCGGTGCTCTTTTTCAGTTCCTTTTTGAAAAGATCCGTATCCAATACTTTTTCAAAACCGGCCATAATGCCCGTTTTGAACAACCAGTCGGAAAAATCTTCTTCCCGGAGATGGATTTTCATGCTGTCCTTATGTTGATAAAGCGTTTCAAACCGCTTATCGTCAACGAAGGAAAAGTCTTTGGGAAACTTCGGCCACAACAGTTTTTTCACCTTTTGCGGATAATTGTACATGGTACGTCGGAAAGCGTCAAAGACTCTGGGCAAAGTATCTGCCGTATTGACGATGAAGGCGAAAACGCCTTTCGCTTCCAAGACGCGGCAGGCTTCTTCGGCAATCCGTTTCGGATCGGAATAGCCGATTGCCCATGCCGAGCAGATCATCGTCCGGCTTTCTGCCGGAAGTTTCCGCAGATAATCCAGCATGTCGGCATGAACAAATTGTGTTTGCGGCATTTTTTTAGCGGCCTGTTTCAACATGCCGGCAGAGATGTCAACCCCCGTGACCGGGTTATCATAGCGTTTTGTCAGCCATTCGGTTGAAAAGCCCGTTCCGCATCCGAGATCGACAATCGGTTTGTCCGATTGCAGCGGCGGCAGTCTGTCGAGAAAGTTTTGCGTACATGGCTTGATATGGCAAAGCCAGTTGTCGTCGTAATTTTCCGCAACATTGTCATAACCTTCCGCATAATCCTTTTGACCGAGGAATCCGCAGGTAAAAATTTTGCAGAACAAAACGGCGTTTAAGCGCAGACAGCTCAAATACCTGTTCATCAGATCGGTCCGCAGGCGGCGGTAAAGATAATAAAGGATAAAGCGATCAATATTTTTTTCATTTTCTTCTCCCGAAAGTGTTGACGATAAGCAGCGTAATCTGGTTTGAAATCACCAGCTGAAAATAGGCGGTAACGATAATTGCCGGCAGCGAAAAAATAAAGAACGAGAGAACATCGATTGAAACTTTACCGGAAAGCGAAGTTATTGCAAAATTTGCCAGCAAACCGACCCACTCCTTGAACAAAAAGAAAAGAAGACCGAAAAACAGAATCAGGAATAAAAAGGAAACAAAATACCAAAACCTGTTATAATCATTATCGGCGGTCTGTACCTTATGACGGATATTGTAGCGAACAATCCAAATGAGAAGCACAATTTTTGGCAGCAGCTTGATAAAGAGAGAATATTTCCAGGTCGGATAATAAAAAAGTTCATTCTGATCAAATTCAAAAAACAAACTGCCCAGCAACACCAGTCCGCAAAAAATCAGAATAATCAAAGGAGCCAGCCGGAAAGAAGGAAAACGCCGGTACCGAAAACAACGGTCAAAATCCTGCGAAACCTGTTTTAACGTAGCCATGTCGCTTCTCCTCAGCAAATGATATGTATGATGTTAACGTAGATGTTTGAAAATTCAACCCGATAAACTCTTTATCAACAAATGCCCGGTAAAAAGGAACCAGCCTGAGTAAAGGCGGGGTTTCATACGCGGGTATACCCTCTCAAGGTGCCGGCAAATGCCTTCAGGGTACATGACGGTTTGACGGGGCAAAGATTACTTGACTCTCCGTAAACGGGGCAAGATCCATAGTTACTGACTTTGCTTTGCATCTTCTTTAAGTTGATTTCGTATATACCCGGCTGTCTTTGGGATATTCTTTCCGGTAATATCGACATAGTCCCCTGAATACTGCTCTGATTTTCAGACGACGGCCGCCGCAAAACGCCTTTCTGTGCTATTTCGGGGCAAAGACAACATGGTGTTTTGGAATTTCACGTCGTGCGTGCCATTAAAACTCCTTTACTTTTCTATACGACTGTTGCCGGACCGTCTTCTTTACAATAAAAGGAGTTTTTCATTCGCAAGCTGTAAGCTCTTTAGAACCATGTGCCAGGCACGTGGTTTTGGGTATATAAAAAACCGCTCTTTTGCCGTCGGCAAAAAAGCGGTGCATGTTGATCTGCGTTAATGAATGGAAACAGCGGATTGCTTTTCTTCCGTCAGTTCTTTAAGCTGAGAGAGCAGGGCCTGAACGACTCTCTGGTTGAGGTTGTGCTCCTTCGCGTACGCGATTAACTCGTCGAACCGTTTGTTTTTCAACAGTTCCAGTTGTTCATTGATTTTCAGATACTTCATTGCAAAAAAATTTTAGAATAATTGTTTAAGAGAACATCACTTAACACAAGTTGCCGTTTGAAGCAAGTGCAAATTCCCTATTCGTAAAACTTTTTCATCTCCTGCTGCCTTTTCATCAGATACTGATTGTAAAGGTCTTTTTCCGTCAGCAGAGGTTTGTTTTTGCTTGCTTCAATACCGTGCAATTTTCCGTCCCGGCCTATTTCCAAACCGTTTTGCTGCAATTCCCTGTCAAAATTTTGCAGGAATTTGTCGCCGTTCGGAACCGCCCGTCCGTCTTTCCGTTTTTCCAAAATCACCTGCCGCACCAACATTTTGCCGAGCAATTGCGACGATTGGAAACGTTCACTGTTATCGTCCGCGGCCAACCCGCGGTGACGGCAGCGGGCTTTATGCACGGCATCAATGTCGCGATCGTCAATTTTTTTGTCACCGTTGAAAATTAAAGAGGAAAGATTGCCGTTGCCGTCGATGGCGAAACTGAGATCGTAAGAACCGAAGTCATAGCCGCGGGAGGAAGGCTGCTTTTGCGGCGACAGCAAAACTTCCGACATTTTTACCGCTTCGTCTTTGTCTATTCCCGATTCCTTGAAAACCTGAACCAGATCGCCCGGAGAAATTTGTCCCTGCGGGTCAAGCTTCTGCAAATAAGCTTCCAGGAATATGTCCGCTTGTTTGTCGTCGGCATTGATGGCAGACAACGCGGAAGCCAGTTGCTTGGGACTGAAATAGGCTTTCGGCGTTTCTTTTCGATTCTGTTCGGACGTGTTTTGAGCCTGCACCGTCATCGACGAGAGCAGGACAACGCCTGCGATCAACGTCATTTGACGCCATTTGTGACTGAGTTTGTCTTTGAGATCCATCGGCGTTTCCTTATAAATAAAACTGTTGATATTTTACTTCATTTTTTATCGAAAAGCAATCCGGAATATTCCCTGCGCCGCAAAATCCGCTGTTTCCTAAGTCATGATACGGCCTGTTAAACGGTCGGCATGCTTCATCACGCCACTTATAATGACGACCGGCGTTTTCATAATGTTGTTACTATCAGCCAATCTCTCTATAAAACGATGTCGGCCTGCGAATACGGACGTTTTGCCACTGCAGCGATTGCAGGTTCCGGATACTTCACGGTATGCCGCCGACAAGAATCCCGGAAAAGCGGATAATCCGTCATCTCCCGAGCGTACAAGTTGCGGAAATACGCGGATAATTAAGCTCCGACCAGCGGACGAGCCCGCCGCGCAGGGAACGACAGTCATATCCTTTGTCCCTCAGGATACGGGCATAGAAGTACGCCTTTTCGCCATAGTCGCAAACCAAAACAATTTGTTTGTCCTGCATCTGTTCCGACCGTTCGTCCATCGTTTTGAGCAGCGTGTTTTCTTCAATATTGATGCTGCACGGTATATGACCGCCGGCAAAAAGCTCTTTGTTTCGGATGTCGATGATGATTGCTTTTGCGTTTGTTTCGCTTTTTTCTCCGTCGTTCAGCCTATGCTGCAGACTGGCGGCACCGCAGCCAAAAACAAGTTTGATCGTTCCCGAGGCGGAAATTTCCGTTTGCGGCCGGCGAGGCTTTTGAAAATCAATGCGGGCAGACAAGAGTTCCTGATGAAAGATTTTGGGAAAACGTTTGCGCGGGAGATATTTAAAATATTCGTCCAAATACAGAAAAGGCAAGTCACAGGCCAATATAACGCAATTTATTTCAGGGCGGCCGTTCTTCAGACCGGCAAAATCGTTTTTCAGTTTTTCCCGACGCAGATATTTCAACAGTCCGGCAAGCGCAAGCCCGGTACTCGGACCGGCAAGGATTCCGGCACGACACAACCGCATGCTTTGGTCATAGGCGTGGACTGTCCCTTCTTCGACAACGTCATCTGTCTGCTGCCGCCAGTCAAAATCTATCATTTTTAACAAATTTAAGGTCCTCGGACCGGGAACAGGATTGTTTGGTTTCCTTGCCACACCTATGCACCGGGCTTCGGTTTTCTTCTTTAATGCCCGGGCAATGCCGCACAGGCTTCCCGTGGTGCCGAGAGAGGTGCAGAAAATACGGATGTCGTTGTTTAATTGTTTCAGGATTTGCTGTCCGCAAAATTCATAATGTCCACCCGGATTATCCGGGTTGGCATATTGATTGAGGTTTTTCCAGCCGGAGCGGTGAGCCGTCTTTTCGGCAATGCGGATTCCGCTTTCATCCGAATGCGGGTCGGGGCAGATCGGTTCTTTATTAACCCATATTTCCGTACCGGCCAGTAAAAGCATCTGCACCTTTTCCCGGTTGGTTTCGTGCGAAATGACGGCTCTCGTCTTCTCATAACCAAAACAGCGGCTCAAGACGGACAATGAAAATGCCATATTTCCGGAAGAAGATTCTGCCAATCGGCGTTTGGGTTGGACGTCGTTTTTCAACATCTCGTATGCCGGAACGGATTTTACGTTCATCAAAGGAAGAAAGGTCTGCATTTTGATATAAATATGAATTCCGTCAGCCAAAAAAGGATTAAGAGAAGAGGGTAATTCGACAAGAGGTGTCAAATGATTTTCAGGATTAAGAAAATCATTTATGGCGGTCAAACCGCCGTAAACATTTAAATTATTCATTTTTCTTTCTGATTTAAATTATTGATACGACAAAATTTTACATAATTTAAATCAGGTATGGAGGCGCCTGACCGAAATAGGCGAAAAAACACGGCTTATAAACCGATAAAACGTTCGTTTCCGGCATTGGCAGATAAACAACGAAAGCTTGTTCCGGTTCAATCTCGTCGGGAACACCCGCACTGCCGGACTGATCCAGGAACCGACATTGCTCGCAGTTTGAATCGTGTACAAAAAAATGCCCCGAATCATACAAATGATTTAAGGAAAAAAACTGAAGCGCCAGAAACAGGACAATGGCGGTTATGTAAAAGCATTTTTTCATAAAATCAGACTATACCCGCACCGACGCAGTGTCAACAATATAAATTCTGCCGCCTCCGGCCCTCCCGGGTTCAATCCCCTCAGCATTGATTGTGTGGAAAATTTGGAGCGGGTAACGGGAATCGAACCCGCATTAAAAGCTTGGGAAGCTCTCATTCTACCATTGAATTATACCCGCAAAAGGTATTCTATTTATATTCTTACTGCCGTAAAAAGCAACAGAAAAATGTTGTTTCCGATATTTTTTCAACAGTTTTGTTATTTCTCCGCCCTGATCGTTTCTGAGCTTTTATATATAGAGAGATTCCGCTGCCGAACCGTTTTCAGTTTATGCTGACGGGTAGTAAAAAAGAAAACGGCTAAACGGATTTTTGCAGGGCAGATTTTTTTACCGTTTTTCCTGTTGTAAAAAAAACTCCCGGCCTAACCGGGGGATCGGTATATAAAAAAGCCGCCGGCAAAAGCGGGCGGCTTTTTCTTTTTGCGGCAGCTCAGTCGGCCAAGCCCAGCAAACGGTATTTGACCCGTATGTCGTAATCTTTGCCGTAGCTGTCAATCAGTGCGGCGGCAGCTTCCTGCGTCAGGTCCAGATTGAGCCGGCCGGCAATGATATCCGTTTCCTCGGCCGACAGCTTGCGCGGTTCGGCATCTTTGCCGGCAACGGCGATAATATGCTGCGTTTCCCGATCAATCTGCTTCGGCGTCCGGGCGGCGTCGTTAAACAGCTCCAGCATCTGCGGCTGGGACAAACCGGCAAAGCTCTGGCTGCGGGTCAACGGTTCCGTGGTTACGACTTTAAGATTATAACGGCCGGCGGCTTCACTGATGTCGTCTCCGCTTTCCAGGTCGTGCATCACGTCGTTGATCAGTTCCTGAGTGATGGCGGATTTTTCGTTTTCCCTCCACATTTTTTTGATTTTGGGCAACGCCGTTTCAATCGACTGCGGATGACTGTCGGTAATGTTGTCGACTTTGACGAAGACAAAGCCTTCGTCGGTTTCCACCGCCTGTGAAATTTCGCCTTTGTTATAGGAAAATACGGCGTCTATGAAATCCGAACCGGTAAGGACCGAAGCGTACGAACCGGGCAGGGAAGCGGCTTCGCCGTTCTCTTTCATGCCTTTGACGCGATAGGTTTTGACGCCCATGTCTTCGGCGATTTCTTCAAGCGAACTGCCGGCTCCGATTTTGTCTTCAATGCCGTTTATGATGTCATAAGCGACCTCATAAACCTTCTCGTTGGCAATCGTCTGCGCAATTTGCTTTTTTACCTTGCTTTCGTCTTCCTTGGAGCCGGCTTTAATGTCGGTTGCTTTCATGATATGCCAGCCGAGTTCGGACTGTATCGGACCAACCGCCTCGTTCTTCGCCGCGGCAAACACTTTCGCCCCGGCGTCGCCGATCAGCATGTCTTCGGAAACATATTCAAGATTGGTTTCCTCGTCCGTCTGCCCGGCTTTTTCACGTGCCACCTGATAAAAGTCGGCGCCGTTGTCGAGGGCGGCTTTGGCCGCCTTTGCATCTTCTTCGTTTTCAAACAGCATTTGCAGAACGTTGCGGGTTTCCGGCGTAACGAATTGACTCAGGTTGCTTTTGTAATATTCGTCGATCTCGTCTTCGGTGACTTCAATGTGTTTGGCAATGTCTTCGGTCGAGAGCACGACAAATTCGGCGTCACGGGTTTCCGGCTCGACAAATTCCGTGCCGAAGTCGTTGTAATACTGGTTGATTTCCTCTTCCGAAATTTCCCGGTCAATCACCGCGTCCCTGTCGTCGACGGATATGTATTTGAAAACTTTCCGCTGGGCTTCGGCTGCGGCCGCATATTTTTTCAGAACTGCCGGAACGTTGAAACCGGACGCCGGATTCTGCACCAGATACTGCTTTTTCAGATCGCTGCGGATGGTGTCTACATATTGCTGTTCGCTCCAGTTGGACTGGGAAAGGAAATAGTTCAGCCGCTCTCTGCTGAACTGACCGTCATCGTCCAGGAACTGAACCTGCGAGAAAATAATGTTGCGTACCAGAGCGTCGCTAACGGAAACTTTGTTTTTCGCCGCCGTTTCTTCGGTGATCATGGAATTCAAGTCCCGCTGCACCAGTCCGGCCAGCATCTGATTGCGGATTTCGTCGGTAATTTCAATGTCGCCGAACAGTTTCTGCGCGGTTCGGATTTCCTGATCCAGCTGCTGGTTGACATCAAGCTGGCTCACCGTGCGGTCGTTGACTTTGATCACCGCCCGATTGCCGGCAGCGCCGTTGATGTAGCCTGAAATTCCGAATAAAGACATGAAACTGAGCGCGGTCAGCACCAAAATGCTCTTTGCGACCCACGAATCCTGCGCCTTGCGTAACTTGGTAATCATTTTAAATTATGTCCTGCAATATTATTTTATTAAACCGATCAGTAGAATATAATAGATTTCTTAATATATGCAATTGCAAAATATTAATGTTGAAAAGTTTTTTTTAGTATGCTAATTTTGCGGCAACATTAAAACATCTTAAGGAAAAAATAATGGCTAGAAAAATCATGATTGCCGGCAACTGGAAAATGAACGGCCTCTCCGAAGACGGAGTTGCGCTGGCCAGAGAAGTTGCCGCCGAAGTAAAGAAACTGGGCAAACCGGCATGCGAATTTCTTGTTTGTCCGCCGTTTACGCTGCTTTATCAGGTTAAAAAAGCGCTGCGCGGTGCCAAGGTCGCGCTCGGTGCGCAAGATGCCCATTTTGCGGTCAAGGGCGCTCACACCGGCGACATCAGCCCGGCCATGCTGACGGATATCGGCTGCACTTACGTTATTCTCGGCCATTCCGAACGCCGCGCCGACCACTTTGAAACCAGCGAGCTGGTTGCCCAAAAAGCGGCTGCCGCTTACGAGAACGGTTTAAAAACAATTATTTGCATCGGCGAAACGGAAAAACAGCGCGACGAAGGCAAGACCATTGAAGTCTGCGCCGAACAGATTATGGGTTCGGTGCCGGAAAACGCCGACGCCGCCAACACCGTCATCGCCTATGAGCCGGTTTGGGCCATCGGCACCGGCAAAACCCCGACTCCCGAAGACGTTGAAGAAGTCCATGCGGCCGTCCGCAAAGTGTTGGCGAAAAAGCTCGGCAAAGGCGTTGCCAACAAAATGCGTATTCTTTACGGCGGTTCGGTCAAACCTTCCAACGCCAAGGAATTTCTGTCGCTGCCCGATGTCGACGGTGCCCTGATCGGCGGCGCCAGCCTGAAAGCGCAGGATTTCCTGGCAATTGCCAAATCCGTTTGTTAACAGATTTTCAATAAGGATCAAAATAGAATGAGTACGGTTTTATTAGTTGTTCATCTGCTGGTTGCCATTTTTCTGGTTGCCCTGATTTTGCTGCAGCGTTCCGGCGGCGGCGCCCTTGACGGGCTCGGCGGCGGTTCGGGCGCCGGCAATTTCCTGACCGCCCGCGGCACCGGCAATCTGCTGACCCGTCTGACGGCGATTATGGCCACGCTGTTTTTTCTGACCAGCCTGTCGCTTTCCCTTTATTACAAGGATCACGGCAACACCGTCGGCCGGTCCATTCTCGACAAGCCGGCGGCGGAAGCTTCCGTCCCCGCCGAAGCGGCGCCTGCCGAACCGGCGGCTCCTGCGGCACCGAGCGCTCCGGTAGCGGAAAAATAAATGCGCGGCAATGCGGCGATCAAAAGGCACCTTTTTTAACGAAGGTGCCTTTGTCACTTTAAAATACGGAAAACTTTTTATATTTACGGGAATTTTTAAACCATGACTGAGAACTTGAACCGGAAAACGAAATTCATTTTTATCACCGGCGGCGTCGTGTCGTCTTTGGGCAAAGGACTGGCTTCCGCCTCGCTGGCAGCGGTGCTGCAGGCAAGGGGCTTCAAGGTCCGCCTGCGCAAGCTGGATCCCTACCTTAACGTTGACCCCGGCACCATGAACCCGTGTCAGCACGGTGAGGTTTTCGTAACCGACGACGGTACCGAAGCCGATCTGGATTTGGGACATTACGAACGTTTTTCCGGCATTCCCGCCACCCGGCACGACAGCGTGACTTCCGGCAAAATCTATCAACGGGTGCTCGACAGGGAACGCCGCGGCGACTACCTCGGCGCCACCATTCAGGTAATTCCGCACGTGACCAACGAAATCAAAAGCTTTATCCTTTCCGACCTGACGGACGAAGATTTTGTCTTGTGCGAAATCGGGGGAACCGTCGGCGACATTGAAGGGCAGCCTTATCTGGAAACGATCCGCCAGCTGGCATATGAACTCGGGCGCGAACGGACGATGTTTGTACATCTGACGCTGCTGCCCTATATTCCGACCGCCGGAGAACTGAAAACCAAACCGACCCAGCATTCGGTCAAACAATTGCAGGAATACGGCATTCAGCCCGATATTCTGCTGTGCCGTTCGCAAGTGGAAATTCCCCAAAACGAAAAACGCAAAATCGCGCAGTTCTGCAACGTGCGCGAGGAGAGGGTGATCGCCGCGCTCGACGCCCGGTCCATTTACCACGTGCCGACGGCCTATTCCCGGGAAGGGCTGGATGCGGAAGTCTGCAAATATTTCGGGCTGGACGCCCCGGCAGCGGATCTGGACAAGTGGCGGCAAATTACCGAAGTGATGGAAAATCCGGAAGGAGAAGTGCGGATCGCCGTCGTCGGCAAATATCAGCTGCTCGAAGCCTACAAATCTTTAAACGAAGCGCTCGCCCACGGCGGCATTGCCAACCGTTTCAAAGTCAAAATCAAATGGGTGGATGCCGAAGACGTGGAAAAAGACGGCGCCGCCGAACATCTTTCGGACGTCAGCGGCATTCTGGTGCCGGGAGGTTTCGGCAGCCGCGGCACCGAAGGCAAAATTGCCGCCGTCCGCTATGCCCGGGAAAACAGCATTCCCTGGTTCGGCATTTGTTTCGGCATGCAAATGGCGGTAATCGAAACCATGCGCAACATAGCCGGCATTAAAAACGCCGGCAGCACGGAACTGGATCCCGAATGCGAAGCCGTGGTCGGGCTGATGACGGAATGGGACAAGGACGGCGCGCGGGAAATCCGTAGCCAAAACGGCGACTTGGGCGGCACCATGCGGCTCGGCGCCTATCCCTGCGTGCTTGCGCCCGGCTCGAAAGCCGCCGCGATATACGGCTGCGGCGAAATCAGCGAACGGCACCGGCACCGTTATGAGGTAAATATCAAATATGAGTCTTTACTTCGCAAATCAGGTATGCTAATAACCGGTAAATCTCCGGACGGTAAACTTCCGGAAATAGTCGAGCGGCCGGAGCATCCGTGGTTTGTCGGCGTGCAGTTTCATCCGGAACTGAAGTCCAAGCCGTTTGCCCCGCACCCGTTGTTTGTGGCTTTCGTGAAAGCCGCGATTGACAACAGCCGCCTTTTGTAATTAAATCGGAGAATCATTTAACCAAAAGAAAGCATTATGAAAAAGAAAATACTGACTATTGCATTTTTGGCGCTGTTTGCGCTCCCGGCCCGGGCCGGAACAATCGGCAATTTTTTCGGCCGGGCGTTTGAAAACGCAAAATATGCCTTAAGCTGCGGCAACAACGATCTTTACGTTCCCGTCCGTACCTGGCACAACCGCCTGTTTTACGACCAGGAGCATATTGACAAATACAACGAGGAGCCGTGGGGTATCGGTTTCGGCCGCAGTTTTTGGGAAGGCAACGAATGGCACGGCGTTTACGCCATGGCCTTCAAAGATTCCAACTTCTATTTGGAAACGATTGCCGGCTATGCCTATCTCTACAACTGGGACCTGGACAATTCCGGCGACTGGAAAGTCGGCGTCGGTTACACGCTCAGCCTGACCCAGCGGGAAGAATACATGTATATCCCGGTTCCGCTGCCGCTGCCGATTGCCAGCCTGACATACCAGCGTCTGTCATTGCAGGCAGCCTACATTCCCGGCGTCAAAAACGACGGCAACGTTCTGTTCGCATGGTTGAAATGGACTTTTTAACCCCAAGATAAAAGGAAAAACTGATGGAAAACCAAAAAACGATCAAAATCGGAAACTTTGAAATCGGCAACAAACTGCCGCTGGCAATCATTGCCGGTCCCTGCCAGATCGAAAGCCGGCAGCATGCCGTCGACATTGCCGGCGCCATGGTGGAAATGACCAAAGAGCTCGGCGTTAACTATATTTTCAAAGCTTCCTATGACAAGGCCAACCGCACCTCGCTGAGATCGCCGCGCGGCGTCGGCATTGAAGAAGGCATGAAAACCTTTGACGAAATCAAAAAACTGTACGGTTGCCCGATTTTGACCGACGTTCACGAAAGGGAACAATGCGCAATTGCCGCCGAACATGTCGATATGCTGCAAATTCCCGCCTTTTTGTGCCGGCAGACGGATCTGGTAATCGCTGCCGCTCAGACCGGTAAAATCATCAATATTAAAAAAGGGCAGTTTTTGGCACCTTGGGACATGAAAAACCTGGTCATGAAATCGGTTGACAGCGGCAATCCGAACGTCTGTCTGACGGAACGGGGTACCTGTTTCGGCTACAATACGCTGGTGACCGACATGCGCGCTTTTCCGCAAATGGCCAAAGACACCGGTTGTCCGATCATCTTTGACGCCACCCACTCGGTTCAGCAGCCGGGCGGACTCGGCGGATGTTCCGGCGGTCAGCGGGAGTTTGCGCCGGTGCTGGCACGGGCCGCGGTTGCCGTCGGCGTGGCCGCCGTCTTTATGGAAACACACGAAAATCCGGACAAAGCGCTCTCGGACGGCCCCAACTCAATTGCTTTAAAGGATATGAAGCGGGTCATTTCCGAACTGATGGCTTATGACAAGATTACCAAAACCATTATTTCTGACTATTAGTCCTTTGTTTCCAAAGAAAAAAGCCCCGGATCGAAAAGACCGGGGCTTTTAAGACGCATGGAGGCGGAAATCAGGAAGTTTTCGGCGGTTGTCGTTCGTCGGAAGATGACGTCAAAATCCCTTCCAACACCCAATAAACGAAAGCATTGGTCAAAAACAAAACAATAATTTCGGCCGCATAAGACATCAGGGAGGAATGTTCGGTCAAAATCAGCAAATCCATGATCGTAAGAGAAGCGCCGACGAAAACGTAAAAACAACCGCTTTTTTCGTCTTTGCCTCCCGACCAGCAAAAATAAGCGATAATTGCGATAACTATCAGCAGAATCAACAGTCTGGTAACGGTTGAGGCTTGCAGATAACGAACAAGATCAGCCAAAACTGCCGTTCCGGCAAGGTTGGCGGCAAACAATGAAAACCTTTTCATATGCAGAATAATTTTAAAATTGTTGCGTAATCATTTTTTATCGTATGGTTTTTATTGCAATAAGTCAACCGGATAGTTATGATAAAAATCAACAACGGGGAATACAAATGCAGTTTAAAGACGAAGGATACATTGCCGCCATCCGCCGTTACGGGGAAAATTCTTTGATTGTCAACGTGATAACCAAAGAACACGGACTGATCGGCGGGTTTGTCAAAGGCGGCGGCAGCAAAAAGAACGCCGGCATCTACCAACCCGGCAACCGGATTTCCGTCGACGCTTATGCGAGGATCGAAGAAAATATGCTCAGCTTAAAAACGGAGCTGCTGGCGCCGACGGCCGTCAGCTTTATGAATTCGCCCGCCAAACTGGCGGCGCTTTCGTCCCTGTGTTCCCTGTGCGCCGCCTGTCTGCCGGAAAAGGAAAATCTGGAAAGGTTTTACTATTATATCGAGAGTTTTTTTGATCTGGTAGATGAAGAAAACTGGCTTACTCATTATTGTTTCTTTGAATTTTATCTGCTTGAATATCTCGGCATCGGACTGGACTTAAGCGAGTGCGCCGTCACCGGGAGCCGGGAAAACCTGGCATATGTTTCGCCCAAAAGCGGCCGCGCCGTATGCCGGGAGTCCGGCGCGCCGTATGCCGGCCGGTTATATCGCTACCCGCATTTCATTGTGGATAAAAACTATTTTCCGAACCGCGGAGAAATGGCCGACTTGCTGAAAATGACCGGCTTTTTCCTCACCAAGAACTTTTTTCAAATACACGGCTTGAAATTCCCGCAAAACCGTGCTAACTTGCTGGCAAATCTGGACTTATAAGAGAAAAAATGCAGGAAAACGAAGAAAAAATAAAAGACGTACAGCTGGCCGAAGAACTCAGCAAACGTTATCTCTCATATGCGATGTCGACCATTGTTTCCCGTTCGCTGCCGGACGTCCGCGACGGTTTGAAACCGGTTCACCGCCGGCTGCTATACGCCATGCGCCAGCTTCATCTTGACCCGAAATCCGGGTTTAAGAAATGCGCCCGCGTGGTCGGCGACGTCATCGGTAAATACCATCCTCACGGCGACAGTGCCGTATACGGCGCCATGGTTCGGCTGGCGCAGGATTTTTCCGTCCGTTATCCGTTGGTCGACGGGCAGGGCAACTTCGGCAACATCGACGGCGACGGCGCGGCCGCCATGCGTTACACGGAAGCCCGGCTGACCGAATTTGCAATTGCAATGATGGAAGGGTTAAACGACAACGCCGTCGACTTCATGGAAACCTATGACGGCGAGGAAAGCGAACCGGTTGTCATGCCCTCAATGGTGCCGAATCTGTTGTGCAACGGTTCTGCCGGCATTGCCGTCGGCATGGCCACCAACATCCCGCCGCACAATTTGAGTGAAGTCTGCGACGCGCTGCTGTACCTGATCGAAAATCCCGAATGCGAAATCGAACCCTTGGTGCGAAAAATAAAAGGCCCCGATTTTCCGACCGGCGGATACATTATTGATAAGTTTGAAAACATTTTGGACGCGTACCGCCAAGGGAAGGGCGTTTTCCGCATCCGTGCCAAATGGGAAAAAGAAGACCTGGGACACGGGCAATATCAGATCGTCATCACCGAAATTCCCTATATGGTGCCCAAAGCCAAATTGGTGGAAAAAATCGCTTCTCTGCTCTTGGAAAAGAAAATTCCGCTGTTAAGCGACATCCGCGACGAATCTTCGCACGACATCCGCATTGTGCTGGAACCCAAAAGCCGCCTGGTCGACGCCGGGTTGCTGATGGAGCATTTGTTTAAGCAAACGGATCTTGAAAGCCGTTTCAATCTCAACATGAACGTTCTTGATTCCGACGGCGTTCCGCGGGTGATGTCAATCAAAGAAGTTTTGCGCGAATTCTTAAATCATCGTCATACGGTATTGATCCGGCGTACAAATTACCGGCTGGAAAAAATCAATTACCGTTTGGAAATTTTAAGCGGTTATCTGATTGCCTACCTCAACCTTGACCGGATTATTCAAATTATCCGCGAGGAAGACGATCCCAAAGCCGTCATGATGAAAGAGTTCAAACTGACAGACAACCAGTCGGAAGCCATTTTGAACATGAAGCTTCGTTCGCTGCGCAAACTGGAAGAAAGCCAGATTCGTGAAGAATATGACGAATTGTCCGAAGAAAAAGCGGGATTGGAAGAGCTGCTCGGCGACGAAGGCAAACGCTGGCTGGCGATTGCGGCCGAAATCAGGCAGATGAAGGAAAAATTCGGCAAAAAAACCGCGCTCGGTCGTCGTCGTACGGAGTTTTCCGAAGTGGCGGAAGAAATTGAAGTTCCGCTGGAAGCGCTGATCGAAAAAGAACCGATCACCGTTATTTTGTCGCAAAAAGGGTGGATACGCAGTCTGAAAGGACACGTCAGCCTCACCGACGAGTTCAAGTTCAAAGACGACGACGCGCTGCAAATTGCACTCCATGCACAAACGACCGATAAACTGGTGATTATGGACAGTTCCGGCAAATTCTTCAACGTTGCAGCCAACGAAATCCCGAGCGGAAGAGGGTTCGGACAACCGCTGCGGCTGATGATCGACGTCGCCAACAACGACGAAGTCGTTTCCATGTTCGTTTTTGAACCGAAAGCCTCATATCTGATTGCGTCAAAACGCGGTTACGGCTTTATCATCGACGAAAACCACATCATTGCCCAAACCCGCAACGGACGTAAAATCATGAACGTTTCCGAAGGAGACGCGGCCATGTTCTGCCTGAAAGTTACCGGTGACATGGTGGCCATCGTCGGCGACAACCGCAAACTGCTGGTCTTCAAAAGCGAGGAAATACCGACTTTGGCCAGGGGACGCGGTGTGGGGCTGCAAAAGTACAAAGACGGAGGATTGTCGGACATTCAATTCTTCAACGAAGCGAACGGTTTCAGTTTTAACCGTTCCGGCGGCGTCAGTACCGAAAAAGAACTTCTGACCTGGCTCGGACATCGTGCTCAAGTCGGCAAACTGGTTCCGTTCGGCTTTCCGAAGAACAATAAGTTTTTCAACCAAAACAACGAACAGTAACAGCAAGCGAAACAAATGCATAAATTTCCGCAAGTTGACGCAGGCGGTTAGCCGTTCCGAACCTCAACCGCCCGGCCGAAAAGCTTCGCAAGCTTACGGCTGGGCCGGAGCCGGCATCTGCCCGCTTACGCATGCGTCCAATCATAAAGACATTCTGTTACTTTTCGCGGGATGTTTTTTGCAAACGGAAAACTTAAGCCGCTTTATACGGAAAACTTTATTGCCGACAAAGAGGGAAAAGCGCGCCAAACTGTCTTGATTTAAATATAACATTGTTTTTGCAGGAAGATTTTGGAAAGAGATTTTACAGAGACATCCGCGGAGAATATACAAAACATAAAAGGATACGGATCATCAGAGCCATGACATACTCGGTGACAACATGGACAGCCTTAAAGAAAAAATCGATATGAAAGAAAGAAAATGCGGACTGCACCCGGCGCGGGCATAAAGCGACATTCGTCCTGTATAAGTTTTAGTCCTCATTCCGCCGCCGGTTCAAATTGAGGTACGGCGGCAGAGAATTTTGACATTCTGATTACCGGTACGCAGCCGGAAAAGCGGCAAGCCGCTGTTATCGTTATCGGTATAACGTTTTGCAATATCCTTCTTTAATTTCAATTCGGTACAGTTGCTCGCCCACGGATTCCCTGGCCGGCATCGGCAATTTGTTCGCCCCAAATACAAACTGAGAAACGTGCCGATTAAAACCGACGCATTGGCGCGGTTTTCGTCAAAAAAATATCATATAATCAGTTAAGACAGTTACTGCTTGGAAAAAATCTTTTCGTACGCATTAAGCGATTTGTCTGCTTACACACATTGCACCGGCATTTGCCGACGACGCCTCAACAAAAATCTTAGGGACGGGCGTTTAATAACGGAAAGTACAAGAGAATTATCTTGAAGCTTCGACAGCAGACAAAACAGATGACGGATAAAAACATCGGTTTTTCTGTCGGAACCGGTAATATCGCACTTTACAAAAAAAAACTTGGTTTTGTCTTAACAATTTACGGAACCATGACAAAACAACTCCGCTTTCAACACTGGAAAATATACCGCCGGAACTTGCAGGGCAGGGAATAATGACCGGTTAAACAAGCCTCGCTTTTCTTTTATGTTTTTAAAACGTCTGCATAAGCAGGAAGATGCAGGCATTCCGGCGCAGTCGTAAGCTTGCGAAGTTTTTGGGCCGGGCGATTGAGGTTTGGAACAGCTAATACCGCTTGCGCAAGCCGGTGGAAAATATTTAACGTGGCAGATTGACAATCCAGCCTTTGAACAATCAAACAGGCGGGAAAATTTTTCCGGCCGTCTGATAAAAAAAACTTTCTTAGAAAATTTTACAGAAGAAATGCTCAACGCAAAAAAGAAATACAACAGGAAAGCGCAAATTGATTCCGTTGCCGGTATTTTTTTGATAAAGAAAAGAAAAAACATCGTTTTTTCAAACAATTATGCGATGTTCCGGAAACAAGAAAGCGCCCTTTTTCCATTATATATATTTGTCGCATAATATGTATTATGTATAGTTATTGTTTTATAGACAACGGATTGATAAACAAAAGAAAAATCAAGGAAAAATGACGTTTGCTGCTTGATGTTTCTTAGGCTCAACCGAGACAAATATACTTTTTGAATACCGTTTTTTATGCTTCGAACGTCTGCGTCAGCAGATAGATGTAGACATACTAGCCCAGCCGTAAGGCTTGCGTAGCTTCGGGCTGGACGAACGAAGTGCGGAATGGTTAATACAACTTGCGTCAACTAGTGGAAGTTTATTTAATTTTTTCAAATCGTGGTTTTCTGCCTTTTGTTTTATTCCACATTTTGCCCGATCTGCGCTAAAATTTCCCTGCGAAACGATAAGCGGAAGCGCAAAGCTTGTCTTCTCTAAGTTTTTTAATGCCGAAACCTGATAATAACGGCAGTTTTTATAATGTTTACAAATTGTACCGGTTTCCGACAAGATAAAAATTCCCGATCTGACGATTCATAAAAGCTCTGAAGATATATTCGTGTCAAATTGAGCTTTTAGCTTCTTGTGCATGCGCGCTTCGGCAAAGGGCCATGGTTTTGCACGTAAAAAACTTTTTTGTCGTTGTAATAACGATCCGTCAACAGTTTTTAAAATAAGTATTCGTAAGCTGAGTACAGGCATTTGGTCGTCCGAAAAAAAATCAAACGCCGTACTGCGCCGCGTCTGCTCAGATTGCGGCAGCAATCAGTTTTCGCGTATATGCCTGCTTCGGATGCTCAAAAATATCCTCGCGGCTTCCTGTTTCAACCGCTTTACCGTCTTTCATGACCATAATTCGGTCCGACATTGCCCGTACGGCATTCATGTCATGCGAGATAAAAATATAACTCAAGTTTCTTTTTTGTTGAATTTCCAACAACAATTTTATAATTTGCGCTTGAATCGTTACGTCGAGCGCGGACGTCGGCTCGTCCAAAATCAGCAATTGCGGTTTCAGAATCAAAGCTCTGGCAATGGCAATTCTCTGCCTTTGTCCGCCGGAAAATTCATGCGGATATTTAGCCAGATCAGAGACTTGCAGTCCCGTTTCCGCCAAAACCTGCAAAACCCGTTCCTGCCGCTCTTCCCGGCTCAGATGCGGATAGTGTACAAGCAGCCCTTCGCTGACGATTTCCTCAATATTCATCCGCGGATTCAGGGAATTGTACGGATCCTGAAAGACTATTTGAATGTTTTTGCTCAAATTGCGCCGTTCTCTTGCCGTCAAAAATTGCAATTTTCTGTCGTTGAAACTGATATTGCCCTGAAAAGGCGTCAAGCCGACAATTGCCGATCCCAGAGTGGTTTTACCCGAACCGGATTCGCCGACAACTCCCAGCGTCGTTCCCTGAGGCAGTTCAAAAGAAACGCCGTCGACCGCTCTCAGCTCCTCAACCGTTTTTCCCCACAGATTTTTCTTCAGCGGAAAAGTAACCCGGACGTTTTCCGCGCGGAGCAAAACTTTTCCCTCTTTGTTTTGCTTTTTCAGCAACATATGCGCATTAATCAAATCTTTTGTATAAGCATGGGAAGGATTTTCAAAAATCCGTTTGACCGTTCCCTCTTCTACCACCCGTCCGTCTTTCATCACCAGCACGCGATCGGCGATTTTTCTGATTACAGCCAGATCATGGCTGATAAACATAACGGACATATTCAGCTTTTTCTTCAGTTCATTCAATAGGTTGATAATCTGTTCCTGAACAGTTACGTCAAGCGCGGTCGTCGGTTCGTCCGCAATCAGAATATCCGGCCGGTTGGCAATTGCCATGGCAATCATCACCCGCTGCCGCTGACCGCCCGAGAGTTCAAACGGATAGGACTTCATCCGTTTTTCCGCGTTTTGAATGCCGGTTAATTTCAACAGCCGCAAAACTTCTTTTTCCGCCTCTTTTTCGTTAAAACCGCGATGCAAAATCAGACTTTCGGCAATCTGTTTTTCAATCGTGTGCAGCGGGTTGAGCGAGGACATCGGTTCCTGAAAAATATACGCGATGCGGTTTCCCCTGATTTTTCGGTAGTTTTCGTCATCCAGCCCGGCCAGTTCCCGCCCTTCGAACCTGATTGACGTTTGTTTTCCCAGTTTGGCTTTGGGGTATGGCAGCAGCCCCAGCACGGAAAGCGCGGTAACGGATTTTCCCGAGCCGGACTCGCCGACAATTCCCAGCACTTCTCCCGGCGCAAGGGAAAAAGACACATCCTCTACCGCCTGATTACATCCGCCCTCGCCGGTGCTAAACGAGACTGACAGATTTTTGACTTCCAACATGGCTTTCATCGGCGGTTTTTCCTTGTATCCAAAGCGTCCCGTACGCCTTCGCCGACAAAAATCAGCAGCGTCAGCAAAACGGACAGGACGACGAAGATGGAAATGCCGATCCACGGCGCCTGCAAATTATCCTTGCCCTGTCGCACCAGATCCCCCAACGACGGATATTCATGCGACAATCCAAGCCCGAGAAAATCAAGCGCCGTCAGCGCGACCACAGCTTCCGATAAAATGAACGGAATGAAGGTAACGGCGGAAACCAGAGCGTTGGGCAGAATATGCCGGTATATGATTCGCAGATTGCCGACCCCGAGCACCCTCGCCGCCTTGACGAATTCAAAATTCCTGGTGCGCATGAACTCCGCCCGCACCATTCCCGTCAGCGAAGTCCAGGAAAAGAAGAGCAGAATTGCCAGCAGCGTCCAGAAAGACGGCAGGAAAATACTCGAAACGATAATCAGGATAAAAAGCTGCGGCAAAGATTCCCAAATTTCGATAAACCGCTGCATCAAAATATCCAGCCGGCCGCCGAAATAGCCTTGCACCGCACCGGCGGCAACACCGATCAGCGAGGAAAAAAACGTAAGCAGAAAAGCAAACGCCATGGACAGTCGCAGTCCGTACAAAATGCGCGCCAGAATATCCCGGCCCTCATCATCGGTACCGAGCCAGTGCCGCCGCGACGGCGCGGACGGCGTCGGCTCGTTCATTTCCATGTCAACCGTATTGAAAGAAAAAGGTATCGGCGGCATCAGCATCCAGCCGTTGTCTTCGATATTTTTGCGCAGATAGGGATCGCCGTAGTCCGCCGGCGTCGGAAAATCTCCGCCGAAATCCAGGTCGGTATAGGTTTTAAACAACGGAAAGTAAAATTCACCCCGGTATTTTGCCAAAAGCGGTTTGTCGTTGGCCAAAACGTCGGCAAGCAGACTGAGCGTAAGCATTGTCAAAAGCAGGACAAGCGAAACTTTGGCGCGCCGGTTGCGGCAAAACGCCCGCCATTTGGAAATCGGCGCCGCCGCCGTGTCCGGACTATTCTGCGGCAACGGGTTCCTCGCTTGCTTTTGCCAGCGATTCCACTTTTGCCTCTTCGCCGACTTTCACTTCTTTATCCGTCACTTTTTGTTCGGAAATCGCCTTTTCTTCAAGCGGCGGCAATGCCGACGGTGCGGCTGCGGCCGGCGCTTCCGAAGCTTTAAGCGGCTGCGTCGAAACCGTCAGCGGGGAAACGAGCGGCGCCTGATAGTTGACTTTGTTCCACTCTTTGTACCAGCGGTTAAACTCTTGCAAAGACTTCTGCGCAATATCGTTGGTGAAACGAACGGCGTCAACCGACTCTTTAACCGCCTTTTTGGTGCTCTTGGACAGTTTCGTTCGTCCGAACTCCGTGCATTTCGGCCCCCCGTTGAACAGGTTGTTCAAAATTTCTTCCGTCGGACAAATCGACTTGTTGATGACAAACTGTCTGCTGCCCGCTGCCCGTACCGCCAAGGCAACCATCTGCGCATTGCGGAAACGGTCGGAAAGATCCTGATTGTCGGTGCCGACCAGATCGTCTACCCCGGACAATCCTTCGATGACGACCGTCGTTTTGTCGCCGCCGGGCAGCTTGCGGATGGACTGCATCATCTTCTCCAGCTGTCCGAACAGGCACATGGTCTGCTTCAGGTAAGCGTTGCGTTTTTCAAGGAAGGCTTTGTTGTCCGCCCACGGCTGGTTACGTTTGGGCAGCCATTCTTCCGTCGGTTTCAAACGGCACATGTCATCATAGACGAACATGTCCGCCGGCAGGTCAAGATATACGAAATACGCGTTGGCGCCTTTGTCCGCCGCCATGTCGTTAAGCATCAGCTCCAAATTCTTAAAGGAATTGAGAACGTAAAGGTTTTTGTAGCTGGTACCGATTACCGGAGTTTTGGCCGGATTGTACAACGGTTTCAGATAGCCGTATATCGTTTTCATAAAGCCTTCGCCGTTGAACCAGCCGGTGCTTTCCAGCCACTGGGCAAACAACACCTGCATTTTTTCCGCCGTCGTTAGTTTGAGCGGATCAATGTTTGACGGAAAATTTATTTTGCTGACGCAGCGGTCGACGGCATCGGCATTGTCTTTCTTGCACAAGTTGATCCCGTGCGACTGATAAGCGCTGATTTTGAAGCCCTTTTCCTTTAATTTGTCATAAACCGCATTGTCTTTCAGGTAAGCCTCGAAATCTTCCCGGTTTTTAAATTGCCAGTACCCTTCCCTCAAAACCTGATTTTGTAAAAATGAGATTTCCTCTCCCGCCGCATAGTTGAGGCTGCGGGCAGCGTTGATGAACTGGTTGCCGTTGGTGACATAGGCGTTGGGATACAGACGGAAGCCGTTTTTGGCATAAAAACCGAGCATGATCTGCATCAGCCGTTTCTTATACGGTTCGGCCGCTTCCGTATTGTCCAGGCTGTCGATGTAACTGTAGGAAGGCGCGTTGGCGATCATAACCGTTACCGTCTTTTGCCCCGGCTCCGCATCTGCCGCAAGAACCGGCTTCATCTCCGGATCGGTGACAAACTCGCTTCTTTCGACGTTCTGGTTAACCAGAACGGCGCCGAAGCAGAAAACCGCGGTCATAACCAAAAGTGCCTTGTATCTTTTCGGCGTCAGCGCCAGAACGGCAAAGACCGCCACGCCGACGGCAACCGCACCGAAAGTTCCCGAACTGCCGACGGTGCCGTCGGTATTGAAATTGGCAAACTGGTTGACCATGGCATAAGTGCAAAACCCGGTTGCAAGACCGGTCAGCAGATATAAAATGATGCTGAGAAACGACAAACAGAAATAAACCGCAAGCACGGCCGCGGCAATGCCGATCAAAAGATAGAGGACTTCCGGCCGCAAACTGCTGCCGCTGAAGACGTTAATCGGTCCCGAAGAGGCAAAAAGAACAAAATCCATCCCCAAAAAGGAAACGGTGATCAGACAGCAGGCAAAAAGGTTGAACAAATAGTTCAAAAAACTGCTGTTGACGCGTTTTTTCTTTTTTTTCCGCACCTTAAGGCGTGCATCCTGCGCCGGCGCTTCTTCGGTTCTTCTATCCATTATAACATCATCCATCGGTCGGTTCCTTGTATAACATTTAGTGAATATGGAAGTATATAAGCATACTCGAAACAATATTTAAAGCAAAAAACCCCAAGATTGCACAATCCCGGGGCTTTTCGACATATCTTCGGATATCGGATTATCTGGAGTAGAATTCGATAACCAGGTTCGGTTCCATAACCGACGCGTACGGAACGTCGTCAAACTTCGGAACGAAAGCATACTTAACGCTGAATTTGGAATCCGCTTCCAGATAGGAAGGAACTTCATGCAGGTTGGATTCCAGCGCGGCAACGACCATCGGCATTTCGCGGGATTTTTCCTTGATCGAAATAACGTCGCCGGCCTTGACCATGTAAGAAGGAATGTTTACTCTTTTGCCGTTGACCAGAATGTGTCCGTGGTTGACGAACTGACGAGCGGCAAAGATGGTCGGCACGAACTTGGCTTTATAAACCAGGTTGTCCAGACGGGATTCTAAAATGCCGATCAGGTGTTCGGCCGTATCGCCGCGTCTTCTGATCGCTTCGGCATAATATTTGCGCAACTGTTTTTCGGAAACGTTGCCGTAATAGGTTTTCAGTCTTTGTTTGGCCTGCAGCTGTTCGCCGTAGTCGGTCAGTTTTTTCTTACGCGCACCGTGCTGACCCGGACCGTATTCGCGTTTAAGAAACGGGCTCTTCGGATCGCCCCACAGGTTGGCGTGCAGGCTGCGGTTTGTTTTTTTCTTTGCTCTTACAATACTTTTCATTAAAGTTTATCCTTAAAATTTATTGCGTTATTGTCCCGGTAGTCCTGAAAAGCTTTCAGGCGGGGCCGGAAGATCCGCCCTCTTTTCCGGAAGTGAGAGCAATTTAATATAAATAAAAAGAAAAATCAAGCATTATCTTACATAAAAGCAATTGCTCCGTTTTCCGTATATTGTCTGTTCCGCCCCCTCTTTGCCGCGCAAAGATATGAGCGGGTCTGCATCTGCCCGCTTACGCAGACGTTCAAAACATAAAAAAAAGCTCCGGAAATTTCCGGAGCTTTCGTCATTTTCCGCCCATGGCGGAATCAGTAGCGTTTTTCGCCGACCAAGACCGGCTGCCGGCGGATTTCTTCAGGCAGCACGCCGGTGAAAAAGTGCGTGACCAGCACATGGCGTTTCAATGCCGGATCGGTCAGCGACAGATCCAGTGCCGGCAGGACGACTTCAAAAGCAACCACCTCTTCCGAATGTCCGCATACCTCTTCGGGCAGCTGGCACAAAACCTCCTTGACCGTCGGTTTGACAATCGTCGGACAGAAATAGTCATGATAGGTGTCAGCCGAGCAAAGGTAACGCAGCCCCTCCGCCTTCAGAACTTTTTGCGGACCGAAATAAAAACTGCGGCTGTCGATCGGCAAAGGCTCGATAAAAAACAGCCCTTCCGTTTCCGGCTCGCCGCGGAAAAACGCGTTGAAATGCGTTCCGTCAAAGCGGCAGACGGGTTTGATACGCCTGGCAAGAGCCAGCAACTCTTCAAGGGAAATTTCGTTTTCCCGGCGGTTTAGCCGTTCTTTCAATGCGGCCTTTTCTTCCGCCCGTTGACGATTCAGGGGGTAAACCCGCGTCGTTTCACTGATTTTCTTTTCCATATTTCAAGATATTTAAAAGATAAAACAATAATGATTAATAATTTTAAAAACTTGTTTTCAAGTGTACGGAAACGGTGCGCAAAGTCAACGTTTTTTTATTTTCTTTGCTTCCTCCGGCGTTACGATGCCGCCGGAAATGACAAATTTCAGGCCTTCTTCAACCGTCATTTCCAAAAACACCAAATCTTCCCGGGGGACAAAAATCAGAAAGCCGGAAGTCGGGTTGGGAGTGGTGGGGATAAAGACGTTAACCATCTCCCGGTCGAGAATGCGCCTGACTTCGCCGCCGGTATCGGTGCTGACAAATCCCAAAATCCAGATGCCTTTGCGCGGATATTCGAGCAGAGCCACCCGGCTGAACGCCTGGCTTTTGTTGGAAAGAAACGTTTCAAACACCTGTTTCAGCAAAGAGTAGACGCTGGAAATGACCGGCATCTTTTTGACCATCCAGTCGCCGAGGCGGACAAAAAAGCTGCCGACAAACCCGGCGGCAAACATACCGATCAGAATCATCGAAACGATGAGGACGATCACGCCGAGCCCGGGAATGGTAAACGGCAGATCGTCATAATAGCTTTTCAGCTGCGGCGGCAGCAGACGGCCGACACCGGCGTCAATCCACAAAATGATCTTATAAGCCATGTAAAAGGTGATCGAAACCGGGGCGGTTACCAAAATGCCGGTAAAAAAATAGGCTCTCAGCTTGGCGCCAAGCTTCATGAATACGTGCTGTTCTTTTGCGCGGAGCTGTTGAATGTTTGCCGCCCTTGTCTTCAGTTCACTTTTTTTCCGCTTGCGTTTTCTTGACATCCGTCGTTTATCCTCTCATTGCGTCTTCAATAACAAACTGCACCTGCGTACGTCCCATCCAGGTGTCTTTTCTTAGTGTTCCCGCCAGGTTAAACGGTTCGCCGCGGTGGTTGAGCAGCGCCTTGCCGACTTCGGAATCCGCCGCGCGGAAAGCCATCGCTTTAAGGCTGCCGCCGGCAAACGAGCCGAGAACGCAGCGCACGTGACCGCTGCCGACGATGTCCGAACGGATTATCCTCACCCCGCCGAGCATCAGCCGGGGTTCGGGATTGCCGGCGCCGAAAGGTTCCAGCAGCGAGAGTTTGTCGGCAAATTCCGGCGTGGCCGCGCTCAAACCGATAACGCCGTCAATTTCAAGCGTCGGCACGATTTTTTCCTTACCCAACGCCCGTTCGGCATATTCGCCGGCAAAACGGCGGAAGGCTTCCAGATTTTTTTCTTCCAAAGAAAAGCCGGCCGCCATGTTGTGTCCGCCGCCTTTGGTCAGCAGTCCCTTTTCCTTGGCCGCCATCACCAGCGCGCCGATGTTAAGCCCCGGCACCGATCTGGCCGACCCTTTCACTTCGTCGTTTTCAACCGACATGACAAACGCCGGCAGCCCGTAACGTTCCTTCAGTTTTCCGGCTACGATGCCGATCACGCCCTGATGCCAGTCGTGCCCGTAAACGAAAGCGATCGGATACGGCTGCGGCGTCCCTTCCAGAATTTCGATCGCCTGCAACAGGACATAAGCTTCTATTTCCTTTCTCAGGGCATTGAATCCGTCCAGTCTGTCGGCCAGCATTGCCGCCTGAAAATCGTCGGTTGCGCAAAGCAGCCGGCTGCCGGTGGAAGCTTCGCCGACGCGGCCGCCGGCGTTGATCCGCGGCCCCAGCACGAACCCCAGATGGTAGCTGGTGGGCGCCTCCGAAAGCGAAGCCTTGTCGGCCAGGGCCTTCAGTCCGCAGTTCTGCCGCAGGGACATGACTTTCAGCCCCTGCCGGACGAAGGCGCGGTTAAGCCCGAGCAGCGGCACCACGTCGCAAACCGTACCCAACGCCACCAGGTCCAGCCATTTCATCAAGTCCGGCGCCGGACGGTTTTGATAAAAGCCGCGCTTTCGCAATTCGCGGTTAACCGCCACCACCGTCAGAAAGACCACGCCGACCGCTGCCAGATATTTCAGGCAGGGATACTCGTCGCTCTCGTCCAGCCGCTTCGGATTGACCACCGCGCAAATGTCAGGCAGCCGGGTTTCGGCTTCGTGATGGTCAAGCACGATCACGTCCATGCCTTTGTTTTTGGCGTATTCCAAAACTTCGAAAGCGGTTGTGCCGCAATCGGTGGTAATCAGCAGATTCGTTCCCAAAGCGGCAAATTCGTCAACCGCCGTTTTGCTCGGTCCGTAACCTTCCTCCCGCTCGGGAATGTGGACCGGCGCTTCACAGCCGACCGAATGCAGAAAAAGTTTTAACAGCGAAGATGAAGTGGCGCCGTCAACGTCATAGTCGCCGATAACGGCGACCCGTTCTCCCCTTTCGACCGCGCCGGCAATCCTTAAAGCCGCTTTTTCCATATCTTTCAGGCAAAAAGGATCCGGCATCAGATTTTGCATTTTCGGATACAAAAAATCGTCAACTTCGCCGACGCCGATCCCGCGGGCGGCAACTACCGCCGCCACCGCCGCCGGCAGCCCGTAAAGCGCGGCGATCCGTTCCGCGGCATCCTCACGGTAAGACGCAAATTTCCAGATGTTACCGCCCAAAGACAGGCTGTGTTCAAAATCAATATCCACCGCGTTCTTTTCTCCTGCGGCCGTTAATAGCTGACATAAATTTCGGCCCGGCGGTTAAGGCGTTCGCCTTCCGGCATCACTTCCTGATAAAGCGGCATGCTGTCGGACAAAGCTTCCACCGCTACCGACTTTTTCGGCGCGCCGGCCTTGATCAGAGCCGCGGCAACGCTTTCCGCCCTTTTCAGGGAAATGTTGAAATTGATCCGTTTATGGGTGGCAACGTCGGTGTCGCGGGTGCGGCTGGAAGCAAAGCCGTAAACGGTGATATGGGCGTTTTTCTCCTTTGCCAGCCGGGCAATTTTGCGGATTTCGCCTTGATATTCAGGCACTACCGTTGAACTGCCGTCGGCAAACAGGATGGTGGCCGCCTGATAAGCGACCGAAGGTTCGTTCTTAACCGGAGCGGCTTCCTTTTTCTTTTCCGTGTTTGCCCGTTTGGCTTTTTCCGCCTTGGCATAAGTGATTATTTTTTTGAATTCCCTGTCCTTGTCGATTTTGGCTTCTTTGCGCGCGTCTTCGCGGATAATCGGCCTGGTCGGCGCCGGTATCGCCTTTTCTTCTTCATAACGGGCGTTCAGGCTGTCGGAGCCGAGGATCGTCGTTTCCGTCAACTGCTTGTGGATCGGCCGGTAGGTCGAAACGGCCGGCCGATCCGCTTCCGCAGACGCACGGACGACGGTCTCCCGCTCGGCGGCACAGGCCGAAAGCCCGGCCGACAAAAGCAGAACGGTTGCAAATTTCGTATATTTTACCCCAGACATCATTCTTTTTTCAAACCCCAGTTTAAAATTGCAAATCATAATGATTTTTAACGTAAGAATCCCGATAACACAAGGAGAAAAATCGGAAAATGCAAACTTTTTAAAAATCAGTTTGTCTTTTTCAAAATATTGTTATACACTTTTTAAAGTAGTTGAAAACGGAGGAACAAACAATGTCAAAAATATTAAAACTTTTTATGATGCTTCTGCTCACGGCCGCCTGCTCTCCAAAGGATAACCGGGAAGAACTGACCATTACCGATTCTGACGGCAACAAAAACGTTTACAAAGTGGAACTGGCGCAGACGAAAGAAGAACTGTCCACCGGACTGATGAACCGAACCGCACTGGACGCCGATTCCGGCATGGTCTTTGACTTGTCCGATTTCAACAACGTTCCTACGGCCATGTGGATGAAAGACACCAAAATCGCGCTCGACATGCTGTTCATCGACCGGGACGGCATGATCTACTGGATCTTTGAAAATGCCGAGCCGGATTCCGTCAAAATGATCGTTGCCCCCTACCCGGCAACCGCGGTGCTGGAAATCAACGCCGGCGACGTCAAAGCCAAAGGGATTGAAATCGGCGACATGGTAGAATACAAACTGTTCCCGGTCGAAAAAGCAGCAGCAGACGCGAACGAAGTTGCCGACGAAGGACAAGATGAGGACGACACGCCGGTCGAAACGGTCGTAGAAGAAGACAAGGCGGAAATTGAAGAAACCGTTGCCGAAGACGAAAAGGCCGCCGCGGAAAACGCCGCTCCGAGCGAGGAAAAACAGGTCGAAGCAACCGAAGAAAAAGCTGAAGAAGCCGTTGACGCTCAAACGTCCGAAGAGGAAGCGCCGGCCGAAAAATAAAATCAATTCTGTTTTTCAGAGATTTTCCCCGAGAACCTTCGTTTTCGGGGAATTTTTTTAATCCGCGCCGGCGGACGGACGCAGGCATGCCGTTTGACGTGCCGGACGCGCGGCCGGCAGAGGGACAAGCCTGATCCAAAACGGCACCGCCGCCGGGTTATGCTTGCGGAAGTTTATGATGTCCGGCGGCCTTCTACCGGACAAAATCCCGCCGTCTCGGCGTTTTGTTTTACAGCCGGTTGATTTTGCCGATCCAGCTCTTTATGGTTTCCAGCCGGACGGCATAGCTGCTCAAATCTCCCTCTATCAACAGCTTCTGATCGGGACGGACTTTGATCTTTCCGAACGAACGGGCAACCAGTTCGACCAGTTTTTCCGGCGAGCGGAAAACGTTGTTGTGAAAAGCGACCAGAAAACCTTTGGCGCCGGCGTCTACCTTTTCGATGTTGGCAGCCCTGCACAGCTGCTTGATCTCGACCGTTTTCAGCAGATTTTCAACCTCCGGCGGAACGGGGCCGAAACGATCAACCAGCTCTTCCCGCATGTCAAGCAACGCTTCCGGCGTTTCCAGCCCGCCGATCCGCTTGTAAAGTCCCAGCCGCACGCCAAGGTCGCGGACATAGCTTTCGGGAATCATGATCGGTACGCCGGTAACGATCTGCGGGCTCCAGTCAGCGGCCGCTTTGCCGTCCGTTTCCGCTGCCGCGGCGCCGGCTTTGATGCGGGCGATTTCTTCCTCCAGCATATGATGATAAAGGGCAATGCCCACCTCTTTGATATGCCCGGACTGTTCTTCACCCAGAATGTTGCCGGAACCGCGGATATCCATATCGTGGCTGGCCAGCGAAAAACCGGCGCCCAGACTGTCAAGCGCCTGCAGAATGCTCAGCCGCCGTTCGGCGATCGGTTTCAGATTTTTCTGCGCCGGCACCGTAAAATAGCAGTACCCGCGTACTTTTGAGCGTCCGATCCGTCCCCGCAGCTGGTAAAGCTGAGCCAGACCGAACATGTCCGCCCGGTAAACGATCATGGTGTTGACCGACGGCATGTCGATCCCCGATTCAATGATCGTGGTCGAAAGCAGAATGTCACCCTTGCGGTCGGCAAAGTCGTTCATCACCTCTTCCAGCTGTTTGACCGGCATCTGTCCGTGGGCAACCAGAATCTTTGCGTCCGGCGCCAGTTCCTGCAAGACATCAAACACGCGGGCAATGTCGGAAACCCGCGGACAAACGACAAAAGTCTGACCGCCGCGGAATTTCTCGCGGTAAATGGCTTCTTTGATCATCACCCCGTCAAACGGCATTACGAAGGTGCGCGCCGCCAGTCGGTCAACCGGCGGAGTGGCAATGATCGAAAGCTGCTTGACCCCGGTCAGAGACATTTGCAGCGTCCGCGGGATCGGGGTGGCGGTCAGCGTCAGCACATGCACGTCGGCCTTGAGGTTTTTCAGCTTTTCCTTGTGAGCAACGCCGAAATGCTGTTCTTCGTCGATAATCAGCAGCCCGAGGTTGGCAAATTCGATGTTGTTGGCCAAAAGCGCATGAGTGCCGATCACAATGTCGACCGCGCCATCCTTCAGGCCTTCCTTAACTTTTCGCGCCTCCACCGGCGTCTGCAGCCGCGAAAGCATGCGCACGTTGAGCGGAAAACCGGCCATCCGCTGTTTGAAATTATAATAGTGCTGCCGCGCCAGCAAAGTCGTCGGCACGATCAACGCCACCTGCGCGCCTGCCATCGCCACGGCGAACGCTGCCCGCAGCGCCACTTCGGTTTTGCCGAAGCCGACGTCGCCGCAGACCAGCCGGTCCATCGGAATACCGGCTGCCAGATCGCCCAGCACGTCACCGATCGCATTCAGCTGATCTTCGGTTTCATTATAAGGAAAACCGGCGCAAAACTCGTCATAAAGCCCTTCCGGCGCAACATAGGCTTCCGCCTTTTTCAACTGACGCTGCGCGGCGATGGCAATCAGCTTTTCGGCAATTTCGTGAATCCTTTTTTTGACTTTTGCCTTTTTTGCCTCCCAGGCCGCGCCGCCGAGCGTATCCAGCTGAATATTGTCGTCGTCTATCCCGTAACGGGAAACGGTTTCAATGTTTTCCACCGGCACGAACAGCTTGTCGTCGTTGGCATAAACGATTTTCAGACAGTCGTGCGGCGCACCGCCGGCCGTGATGTTCTCAAGCCCCATGAAACGGCCGATACCGTGTTCGATATGCACCACCAGCTCGCCGATGTTGAGCGAGGAAATGTCGGCAATAAAGTCTTTTGAAGTTACTTTTTTGGCCGTCCGACGGTTTTGCCGTGCCCCTAAAACATCCTGTTCGGAAACCAGGCAAAGCCCTTCCCCGCGAAAACCGTGCGGCAGCGGCAGCACCGTCATCGCCACCCGGTTTGCCGCCGCTTTGTCAAACGCCTGCTGCCAGGTCTCGGCAAAGGTAAAGTCAAGACCTGCATACGGAGTTTCGGCCTTGGCGTCGGAGATCAGCGAAAACAGACGTTCCCGGGAACCGGGCGTATAGCAGCAGACAATCCTTTTTAGTTTGCCGTATTCGCTGAAATAGGCCAAAAGATCAAGATAAACCTGCGCCGCATTGACACTCTTGGCGGCGGAAAAGTCACGCCCGGGCAACACGCCGCTGTCTTTGTTGCCACCGCCGTCGGGCAGATTAAGTCCGGTCAGCGTCACCGCACGCCGTTTTTCGACGATTGCGGAAAACTCTTTTGCCGCAAGAAACATCAGTTCCGGCGCCACCGGACGATAGGCGTCCGCCTCGCCCTGATTTTTGACTTTGAGCGCTTCCAGACGGGAAACATAATGGTCGGCAATGCTTTCGCTTTTGGCGGCAAGCGCCGCGTCGGCGTTGCGCCCGACGACGATCTTTGCCCGCGGCAGATAGTCAAACAGGGTCGGTAACGGCTCCTCATAGAAAAACGGCAGCCAGTTTTCCATTCCCATATACTTGCGCCCGTTGGACACCGCTTCGTAAATTTCGTCGTCCTTAAAAGCGGCGCCGAAAGCCTCCCGGTAACGGCTGCGGAAAGTTTTGACCGTATTGTCGTCCAAAACCACTTCGCCCGCCGCCCGGAACAGATAGCTCTTTTTTTCGCCCGTGGTGCGCTGGCTCAAAACGTCGAAAGTGCGGATTTTTTCCACCTCGTCGCCGAACAGGTCAATACGCAGCGGTTCCGTCGTACCGGTCGGAAAAATGTCGAGAATATCTCCCCTGACGGCATATTCTCCCGGTTCCATCACCTGTTCGACCCGGCTGTAGCCGTTAACCGACGCATAGTGTAAAAAATCGTTGAAATTCAGACTTTCGCCGACCTTAATTTCTTTCATTGAGTTAAGGAATATCCGCTTCGGCGGCAGTTTCTGCAAAATCGCGCCGACACTGGCGGCAATGATCCGCGGACGTTTTGCTTCCGGTGCAAAAGCCAGTTTGCCGAGCGTATCGGTACGCCGGGCGATGATGTTAACGTTGGGCGAAACCCGGTCATACGGCACCGTATCCCAGGCCGGGAAACGCAAAATTTCCGCCTGCGGAAGCAGAGCCTGCAAAATGTCGGCATTTTGTTCCAGCACCACGCCGTCGCTGGCTATATATAAAATGTCCGTTTCGCTCTGCCGCCAGAGGTCTGCCACCGCAAAGGGTTCAAAACCTTCGCTGACGGAAGAAACGGAAATCGGATCCTGATCGGGGTTTTTCGCCATGGCTTTATCTTCTTGTTTACTTCTCTCACAAAAATATATACAATTACCGGCGATAGCAACCTTTTTTTTCGAGGCAGAAAGATATGCGGCCGTCTTTTTTATACCCCTTGTTTGCTTCGCCTTCGTCCGTTCGCGGTGTCGGCGACAAATACGCCGCGCTGCTCGAAAACCTCGGCATCGGAAAAATCATTGACCTGCTCTGGCATCTGCCCTATGCCGTCAACGACCGCCGGCGGGCGGCTTCCGTCCATGCTCTCAAAAACGGCGAAATCAACACCGTTCTGATCCGGGTAATCGAACATATTGCTCCCAAAAGCCGCAAGCAGCCCTATCAGGTTTTGTGCGAAGACGAGGCGGGAAACGAACTGACGCTCGTTTTTTTCAAAGCCTATCCCGATTCTATCCGCAAAAACCTGCCGGAAGGATGCGAACGTCTGGTCAGCGGCAAAACCGAACTGTTCAACGGCCGTTGGCAGATGAGCCATCCGGATTATATCGTCGCCCCGGAAAACGGCTGGCAGATTCCGGAAATCGAACCCGTCTACGGTCTGACCGCTGGAATTACCAACAAATTTATCTGCCGGCTGGTTCAGCACGCACTGTCTTTGGTACCGCCGCTGCCCGAGTGGCTGGAGACAAACCACCAAAAGTCCCTGAACCTGCCGTCTTTTGCCGAAGCCCTGCGGCGGGCGCACCATCCCCGCGGCGGCAGCGACCTGCTGCCGTCCGGCCCTGCCCGCATGCGGCTGGCTTATGACGAACTGCTGGCCAACCAGCTGGCGCTGGCATTGGTGCGGGAAAAGGTAAAAAAGCAGGTCGGCCGCAAGATCGCCGGCAACGGCATGCTCCGCCGCCGGATTCTCGAACGTCTGCCGTTTTCGCTCACCGCCGCACAGGAAAAAGTGCTGGCGGAAATCTACCGCGACCAGGCTGCCGAAAGCCGTATGCTGCGACTGCTTCAGGGCGACGTCGGCAGCGGCAAGACGATCGTTGCCCTGCTTACCATGCTCAACGCGGTCGAATGCGGCACCCAGGCGGCAATCATGGCACCGACGGAAATTCTCGCCAAACAGCATTTTGACACCATTGCTCCGCTTTTGGAAGAAATCGGCCTCAAGGCCGCGCTTTTGACCGGCCGTATCAAAGGCAAAGCCAGAACGCAGCTGCTGGAAGAACTGAAAGAGGGCAAAATCAACATCCTGATCGGGACCCACGCCCTGTTTGTCGAAGACGTGACTTTTGCCGACCTGGCCTGTGTGATTATTGACGAACAGCACCGCTTCGGCGTCCACCAGCGTTTAAACCTTTCGGACAAAGGCAGCCGCGCCGACGTTCTGGTGATGACGGCCACCCCTATCCCGCGGACACTGATTTTGACCGCCTTCGGCGACATGGAATATTCCAAAATCGACCAGCTTCCCGAAGGACGCAAACCGGTTGACACCAGAGTAATGCCGCTTACCAAAATCGACGAAATCATTCCCGCCGTCAAACGCAAAACGGAAAACGACGAACGGGTTTACTGGGTCTGCCCGCTGGTCGAAGAGTCGGAAAAAATCGATCTGGCGGCTGCCGAAAACCGTTTCGAAATTCTGCAAAAGACTTTCGGCGACAAAGTCGGCCTGGTACACGGCAAGATGAAAGAAAAGGAAAAAGACGCCGTGATGGAACGTTTCAAAAACGGCGAAATCAAACTGCTGGTGGCCACTACCGTAATCGAAGTCGGCGTCAACGTGCCGGAAGCCACCGTCATGATCGTCGAACACGCCGAGCGTTTCGGACTGGCGCAGCTTCATCAGCTGCGCGGACGGGTCAAACGCGGGGTCAAACCTGCCGTCTGCATTCTGCTTTACGGTTATCCGCTGGGCGAAACCTCGCGCGCGCGGCTGAACGTCATGCGCGATACCGAAGACGGCTTTTTGATTGCGGAAGAAGACCTGAAACTGCGCGGCGGCGGAGAAATTCTCGGCACCCGCCAGAGCGGCGCCGAACAGTTCCGGCTGGCAGAAATGCCCGAACACCAAAATCTGCTGATCACCGCCAACAAAGACGCGCGAATGATCATAGCCGCCGATCCCGACCTTGCAAGCCCGCGCGGACAGGCACTGCGCACCCTGCTTTATCTGTTTGAGCGCGACGGCGCGGTCAAAACCTATCTTGCGGGCTAAACGAACACTCGTCACCGTAAAAGTTCGTTTGTTTTAGATAGCCTTCTTATAGGACATTATTTCTTCGGACACAAGAAAAAAACTGAATATCAACAGGAAAGCTTTTGCCAAAGCCGTAAATAATTTTCACCGTAAATGAACCTTTATGGTGAAAAATGTTCAGAAACTTTTGCGTTGTCTTTCTGGCGGCTCTGACAACCTTCATTCTGCTGCTGACTTTTTATATTGCGCGTTCCGACCTGTCGTTAAGGCTTATCTTATTCAGCGCCGGAGACGTCTTGTACATCAAAAACATACTTCCCGTCGTTGCGGCCGCCATACCGCCTTTTGCCGGTCTGTCCGGATTAATATATTTTGCCGGCAGAAAACATCTTGTCCTCATTGTTTTGTTTTTCTTGTCTTCCCTGTTCTGTTTTGTTCTGTACACCGATTTCGTAACGGTCTTTTTACCGGGAACGCTGCATGAAGACAAAAATTTTCGGACGCGGGAACAAAAACAGGCTGACCACGTTTTGAACCGATTGACAAAAAACTATTTATCTCTCCCGCAATCCGATATTTTGCGGCAAAATTGCACAAGAAGCAAACCGGTTCTGAAAAAAGCGGAAAAAAACGTTGTTTTTATCATGCTTGAAAGTATGGAATATGATTTTAACAACTATAAGGAAGAAAATCTGATTCCCAACATTGAAAAACTGCAAAAACGACACTTGTCCTTCAGCGGACGGGCGACGTTGAAGCCCTTGGGAAATACCGCGGCGGCAACGGTAGCTTTTACATACGGACTGCCGCTCGAAATGCATGACATACTGAATCTGGTCAAAGACTATGATTACCGTTATCTGACCCCTTATCCGTCAATTGTCGGCACGTTTAACGAGGCCGGTTACCAAACGGTTTTTATCTTGGGAAGCGATAAAAAGTTCGCACATATTGACAGTTTTATCAAAAATGCCGGTTTCAAAGAATATTTGGACAGAGATAAAATTATTGCGCGTTACAAACGGAAATATCCGCTCAACGACTGGGGCATCTCCGACCATGACTTGTATACCGCGTTAAAAGACAAAATACTGAACTGCCATCATCGCGGACAACCGTTTTTTATTCTGGCGCAAACGATCGAAACCCATTTCCCGCAAGGTTTGCCTTCACCGCACTGCCCTCAGAAAAACGACAGTATGGAAACCGCCGTCTTTTGCGCGGACAAAATGCTGCGGGAATTTCTTGACTGGGCTGAGCAACAGAGCTTTTATAAAAACACGCTGTTCGTAATCGTCGGGGATCACCTCATGATGTCCTGCCCTTTTACCGAAAATATTACGGGAAACCGGGACAACGTTTTTATCGTTGTCAACGGCAGTCAAAGCGGCAGCATTCACAAGCCGCACTCGGCTCTCGACATTGCGCCGACGGTGCTTGAGCTTTCCGGGGCAAAAATCGATAAACACGGTTTCGGACTCGGAACATCCCTGCTGTCAACAACCCCAACCCTGACAGAACGTTTCGGAGCCGAAAAGCTTGAGATTGAATTGAACAAGAGGTTTTACGAATGAAACTTATTTGGCAAAACTGAAATACTTGTGCATCAGATAGGTAAAAACCGTAATCAATACCGTGTAAATGCCCTGCGCCAGGAGTTCGTTTACCGCACCGAGATCAACCATCGCATACATGGCCGCATAGTTGATCAGCATGGTGGTAAGATAAACGCCCCAGGCCTTGGCGTATTCCTTTTTCAAACTTCCCTTCGAGCGGAAAACGTAGTAGCGCATGGTAAAAATCGATACGTTGGTCGAAATGATATAACCGGCCGCAATCGCAATTTTGTATGGTATGCCGATCGCCGCCACCATCAGAACGAACAACCCGTAGGAGAATACGGTGTTAAAACCGCCCGTCAGCAGAAACCGTAGCTTCTGCGGCCAACCGAACCAGACGTTTTCCAACATGCGGTACAGTCTAATCATCCTGAGTTCCCGTCCGATAAATCGTATAAACTTCGTTTTCATAAACCGGAACGTAATTTTTTCCGGGTTCAAACGACGGCGAATTAATCTTATGCACCAGTATATAATCGCCGGGAACCGGCGGCGCTACCCGGACTTCGTAAGAATCCATATCATTTTCAACATGGAAATCGGAAAAGCGCAAAGCCGTTTTGAACACGATGTCGCCGGCCGGATAAAGATATTTCAGCGCCGCCGCCCAGCCGGTTACCTTCCACCATCTGTGCGCCGTCATTTCCTGCGAATAGACATAGATGCTGACGGCTTCGTTTTCAGCCCGGGAAACGATAAACTCCGCCACCCCGCGCCTCTCCTCTCCTTCCTCGCGCATGTAGGTGTTGTAATTGACATAGCCGGCATACAGGACAATCGGCGAAAACAGTGCCCACAGCCACAAACGACGGCGGAAAAAGGAAAAAATATAACCGCTGCAAAACACGGCCGGCAGATAAAGGTAATAGGTCTTGTAATAATCCGGAATGACCACCACCTGCAGTTTGAAAACAACGACGGCCGTCACCAAAGTACAACCCAGCAGCACACCCTCGCACAATAGGTTGTTTTTCTCCTCTTTGCGCCGCAGAGTCTTGACCGACCACAAAAGCAAAGCCAGAACGTTTAGTCCCAGCACCAACTTGTTAATGGCAACGACCACCGGCAAAGCGGCATGGTGAGTTTGCAGATAGGCGTCGTCCACCCGGGGATCCTGCAACAGCAGATAACAGGTAAGAAAAATGAACAACGTCCAAAAAAGCATATATTCCGCCGGCATCCGTGCCACCGTCTTAAACGGCGAAAGAAAAGATTCCAACCCGATTTCTCCGCAGAACACCCGCCGCAGTATCATGTAACCGAGCAGTCCCGCATAAAACAGCACCGCCGTTTCCTTGGTATAAACGGCCAGGTTGGCAAAAACCGTAAACCACAGCAGATACGACGCCCTTTGTGTGGCGGCATACTTGTCAAGAAACATAAAACTGAGCAAAACGAAAATGAGGATCAGCTGCTCGGTATGGATCATGTTGTTGACGACGAACACCGCCGGCAGAAAATTGATCACGGCCAGCAGAAACAACCGTCTGACAACCGGAATGAAGGAAAAAAAGCGATAAAGCAGAAACAGGCATATAAACTGTTTGAAAACGATCCAGTAGTCAATTACGGCATAGTTGCGGGTAACCGCGTAAACCAGATTCTGGTCAAGATTGGATAACGGCGTGAAACGGATCGGATCAACAATCGGCAAATTGCCCCAATACATGTTTTTTATCGCGTTGACGCTCATCAGGTCAAAATTGTTCAGCAGCGTATTTTCCTGAGTGAGAGTTGCCGCGGCATAAGCGGCAAAAGACAGCGCCAGCGCGGTCACCCCCCCCCATTTGGCCGCCGGCGCGTCGACAAACGCATATCTTGCGTCGGGCAGCAGGGAAAGCTTCTCCCGCTTAAACAAAAAACGCACCAGCAGCCAGTTTAGGAACAGCACGGCCAACACAATCGCCGCATATACGATCAAACCGCTCCAAGTAAAGAAAAAATTGAAATGCCGGTATATGGAAATTAAAATATCGTCGTTAAACAACGGTTCTTCGCGCATGTGTTTGTCCCTGCCTTTACTTTTGATGTTTATCTTTCAATAACCTTTATCACGGCCGGCCGCGGTTGTCGACGGCAAAATTGCATGTACACACCGCCCTCTTCCGTTCGTTTCGGCTTTTGTTCAGGTTTGACGGAATTAACCCGGCAGCAGTTTTTCTTTGCGGCAAAACGGGAAGAACGGCGCCCGTACGCCGACACGGCCGGCGGCAGCTCCCTGTCGGGATCGCAAAAGAGGATACGGACGGTGCGGAACAGGGAAGAAATGTCTACATGCCGACTTTAAAATATCGTCGTTAAAACAAGCTTCATTTCTTATCTTCCCGTTCCTTGTTTTTTATTCTGCATACCTCATAAACGCGGTTTTGCCAAACCGTTTCGCCGCAGTTTTCCGGTCGTTTTTCCTCATTCCGGCGGATGACGGCATAGTCGCCTTCCGCGGGCGCTTCCCTCCGTATCCCATAATAATTTTCGCCGGTAAGAATCTGCCGTTTGGCAGACGGAATTTCCATGTCGGTTTTAAAACGGATGTCGTTTCCGCCGACGGCATATTTCAAGGCACTGTCAAAACACTCCAGTTTCCACAGGTCGTCGCTGTCTTTTCCAGAAACGAAAAAAACTGCCGGCCGATCGGCGACGGACGCCATAAATTCGGCCAGTTCCCGGCGGTCCGTTCCTTCTTCCCGGCTCCGGATTCTGCCGTTCTGCCACGCCGACCAGAGCATCAGCGGCACAAAAAACGCCGCCAGCAGCCGCCGGTCCTTTACGTTGACAAACAGATAAGCCGTACAAAACACCGAGGGCAGATACATGTACCAGGTTTTGTAGCGGTCAGGGAAACAGGCGATCTGCAAATAAAAAACGACATAGTAAACGATAATCAGGCAGCCGCTCAGCACCCCTTCCGCCACGGCGCCGGTTTCTTCAAATCCGCGGCGCAGTACATTGCGGACAAACACGGCAAGCGCCGCGGCGGCCAGACACAGCTCCGCCGCATTGATCGCCAGCAGCGTCGGCAGTTCCTGATGATGATGTCTGACATAGGCGCCGTCGGTCAAAAGGTTGCTTAGCAGCAAATAACCTGCGGAAAACAGCAGCATGCTCCAAAACAAAATATATTCCGCCGGCATGCCTGCTACGGTTTTAAAAGGCGAGAGAAAGGAACGAAGGGTGATTTTTCCTGCCCAAACTTTTGCCAGCACCAGATAAAGCAATATACCGAAGTAAACAAAAATGTTGGTTTCCTTGGTATAAATCGCCAGGTTGGCCCACAGGGCAAACCACAGCAATTGCCGCAAACCGTGCCGGCCGTCGTATTTTTGCAGCGCCGTCAGGCTGAGCAAAACAAAAATCAAGGTGTTCTGCTCGGAATAAACGATGCCGTTGACCCAGAACACCGCCGGCAGAAAATTGACCGCAGCCAGCATAAACAGGCGCCTTGCCGCCGGAACAAAGACAAAAAACCTGTAAAGCAGCCACAGGCAAAGCGCCTGCTTAAGCAAAACCCAGCCGCCGATCAGCGCATAATGATGCGTAATGCCGTAAATAATGTTGTGATCGATTCCTGCTGCCGGATTAAAGCGCATGGAAGTGAAAACCGGCTGCAACCCGCGCCGCATGTCGAGAATGTTGTTGACCACCATCTGATCATAATTGCCGAACACCGAAAGCTCAAGCGAAAACAGATTGAGCGCATACAACAGAAACGAAAAAGCCAGCGCCGCCGCACCCGCCAGCTCGGATTTGTCCTTCCGGTTAAAGAAAAAACGCCGGTCTCCGGCGGAAAAACGATATTCTCCGGCAAAGAAAAACTTTACCGCCATACAGTTCAGGACAATGACCGCGGCAACGCATGCGGCATAAAGGCCAAAGCGCTCATAACCGAAATAAAAGGCGAAATTGTTCCGGATATTGGCGGCAACATCGCTTCTTAGCCACGGAATCTCAATCATAAAAACATTTCCAGCCTGAGCTTGCGCAAAATAACCAGCCAATAGGGATAAGGACGATATTTTTCGATTTTGAGAAACTTGCGGATGTCCTGCTTAACCCTGGCATCGGCTTCTCTCATCATTTGCTTCTTGGTGATCGAAATGTTGTCGCTGTGCAGCTGGTACAAAAACAACACTTCCCCGATGTTGCGAATCTTCAGGCCGCCGGCCAGCGTCTGCCGGAGCAGGTCATAATCTTCCGCCACCGCAAAACCGGGGTCATAACGAATGTTTTTGGCCTGAAAATCCCGGTGTCTGATCATCATTGAAGAATGCATGCAGGTGTTGCCGCGGAGCGTTTCTTCCATCGTCACGACCTCCGGCTGGCACCAGACCCAGCCCATGTTGATGACAAACTTTTTGACTTTGGCGAAAAGCGACTTTGCCGGCATATGGTTGAACAGCTTTCCCCAACTGCCGACAATGGTCACGTCCGGATGTTCGTCCAGATATTTCACCTGCTTTTCCAGGCGGTCCGGACAACACAGGTTGTCACTGTCGACCAGTGCCAGATACTCGCCCCGCGCATAGTCCATCAGCTTGTTGTGACTGACGGGAATGCCTAGGTTTTTGCCGTTGGAATAATATCTGATCCGCGGATCGTCATATTCTTTCACGATCCGTTCCGAACCGTCGGTCGAACCGTCGTTGAGCAAAATCAACTCAAAATCGGTAAAAGTCTGCCGCAACACGCTGTCGATGCAGGGTTTGAGAAAAGCTTCCGAATTGTAAAAAGGAATCAGGACCGAAACTTTAACCATTTTTCATCTCCCGCTGATGGATGTTCATAACAAAATGCCGTCTGAAAATTCCGCTTCATTTTTTCGGGTTCCCTGCCAACGAAAAAGAAAACGTTCCGCATATCCGAAACTTTTGCCATGGTCTGCCGCCGGAAAGGGATTAAACTTAATTATTGCAGATTATTCCAAATCGTTTATTATTTAACATAGCTTTGAAATGTTGTCTAACAAAAAACGGAAGCTGTACACACCAAGGAGGAAAACGATGTCCGGAAAAAAACTGCTGATTGTCATTCCCTGCTACAACGAAGAAGAAGCGCTGCCCTCGACGCTTAAGCGCATGGAAACGCTGATGAACAAAATGCTCGGAGAAAAGCTGATCGACAAAAACAGCAGGGTTATGTTCGTTGACGACGGCAGCGCCGACAATACATGGCAGATATTAAAAAAGGGCGTCGGCAAAACTCCCTTCTTCGAGGCTCTGCGGCTGTCACGCAACTTCGGTCACCAGAGCGCCATCCTGGCAGGCATGTTTGATAACGAAGCCGACATCTACGTCACCATCGATGCCGATTTGCAGGACGATCCCGACTGCATCGTTGAAATGCTCCAAAAAATCAAAGCCGGCGCCGACATCGTTTACGGCGTCCGCAGGGAACGCTCTTCCGACACTTGGTTCAAACGGGTAAGCGCCCAGGCCTTTTACCGGCTGCTGCTGATGCTCGGAGTCAAAATCGTTTACAATCACGCGGATTTCAGAATGATGACCCGGCGGGCCGTCGAACAGCTGAAACGTTTTCCCGAACGCAATTTGTTTCTGCGCGCGGTGGTGCCGCTGGTCGGTTTCAAGTCGGACAGCGTGTATTACAGCCGCACGCCCCGCACCGCCGGCACCACCAAATATCCGCTGAAAAAAATGCTGGCCTTTGCCTGGAACGGCGTTTCCAGCTTTTCAATCGTACCGCTCCGGCTGGTTACCCTGCTCGGCTTTCTCATTTCGCTGCTCGGCGCCGCTTTCATCATCCGCATCCTGTTTACCTGGAACGCCCGCGGAACCGTTGCCGGCTGGTCGTCAACCATCACCCTCATTACCTGCTTCAGCGGCGTGCAGCTTCTTTCCCTGGGCGTCATCGGCGAATATATCGCCAAAATTTTCGTTGAAGTGAAACGCCGGCCGCTTTACATCGTTGACGAAAAAATCAAACATCTGCCGGGCAAAAAGAAAGAAGCCGGAAAATAACCGCCGCCGTTCTCCGGCAGCCTCAGCCCTCACACCAGACTTTCCGCCGTTTTATGTCCGGTGGCAAAGTCTTTGACCAGAAAAGTCGTCACCGGCGCCGCCGAATGCTTTTCAAACAACAGTCCGTGACCGAGACAAAGGCCGACGATAATGTTCAGCTCGGTGCCTTTGCCGTTTAAATATTCCGCCTGCGACAACGGATCGCAGCTCGGCCCGCGCAACTCCTCGTTGAGCTCGGAAGCCTTCAGCCCGCTTTCCTTGCAGTTGATGATAAAAACCTCAAAACCGGCCTCTTCCAGCAATCGGGCCAGCCGGGCGCCGTAGACAAGTACGCCGGCACAGGTTGCAATCCCCAGTTTCCGAAAACCGGAAAGACGGCAGAAATCAATCAGTTCCCGCAACCTCGATTTGTTTCTGGACTTGGCCGTGATCAGCATTTGCCGTTTGTCTTCATCCGAATAATTGCATGTCATTTGCAGATAGTCTCCTTTGAAAAAGTCTCCGATTTTTTTGATAATAGCGCCGACACGGCCGGGAAACAAGACTTTTCTGCCGGCGTTTCCCTTCCGCCTTGTTTCGTCGTAAGATTTGTTTAACGGCTGACGGATATAATTGCCGAATTGCGGCATTGGTCTGAACCGGCAATAACTCCATACGGTTTGTTGATTTGCAAACCTGTTTGGGGAACACAACATTCCTCTTTCCTGCTTTCCGTTTACGCTTCTTCTTCCTCACGTTACAACAATATCGTCATTTTATACGAACCTTTCCGTCCATACTCTTTCTGCCGCCTTCTTCTTTTGCCGGCATTTTCTGCCTTGCCGCAACGACTTCTTCGCCGTTCTTTGCCGCGTTTGCCTCTCTTCTTCGCAACATTTCCTTTTTTCCCTCGCTTTGCCCTTTCCTGCGCCGTTAATGCTTCACCTTTCCGTTTTTCTTTTTTCCACTTTTGTCGGCTCGCGTTTCCGTCTTTCCGCCCCGTCTTCCGTCCCTTTTCCGCCTCAGAAAAAACTCCGGCCCGGCCGGTAGTCTCGCGCGGTTTTGCTCCCTGAAAGCAATGTTCACTCTTTTGCATCAGACGGAGAAAGCCTGCAGACAAAGCCGCAAGCCATGCAATTTACATCCGGCGCAGAACTTTTCCGGCAATTCTGTTTTTCCAAAACAGCGGCAAAGCCTGCGGCTTGACCATGATCAAAGACGCAGAACGGTGTTGTTTCGGCACTAAAGCATTCTGCCCCGAGAAAAACGAGGGGTTGCTGTTAGAAACGCAATAAAGCAAAACCCCGGAAAAACCGGGGCTTTGCTTTTACGGTTCACATCTGCGCAAGCAGGCGGATGCAGACCTTCTACCCGGCCGTCGGGCTTGCACAGCCCGTTGGCCGGACAAATACAGCTCGGAACAGTTAATATACTGCTTGCGTCGGTCGGCAGAAGTTTATTGATCCAGAAACGAACGCAGTTTGCGCGAACGGCTCGGATGTTTGAGCTTGCGCAGAGCTTTTGCCTCGATCTGACGAATGCGTTCACGGGTGACGTTAAACTGCTGGCCGACCTCTTCCAACGTATGGTCGGTGTTCATACCGATGCCGAAACGCATCCGCAGAACGCGTTCCTCGCGCGGCGTCAGCGAAGACAAAATCCGCGTGCAGGTTTCTTTCAGGTTGGTATGGATCGCGGAATCAAGCGGCTGCAAAGCGCTCTCGTCGGGGATAAAATCGCCGAGGGAGGAATCTTCTTCGTCACCGACGGGCGATTCCAGGCTGACCGGCTCTTTGGCAATCTTCATCACCTTGCGCACCTTCTCAAGCGGCATCGAAAGCCGCGCCGCCAGTTCTTCCGGCACCGGTTCCCGTCCCATTTCCGAAAGCATTTGTCTTGAGGTTCTCACCAGTTTGTTGATGGTTTCGATCATATGCACCGGAATACGGATCGTCCGCGCCTGATCGGCAATCGAACGGGTAATCGCCTGACGGATCCACCAAGTGGCATAAGTCGAAAACTTATAGCCGCGGCGATATTCGAATTTGTCAACCGCCTTCATCAGACCGATGTTGCCTTCCTGAATCAGATCCAGGAACTGCAGCCCGCGGTTGGTATACTTTTTGGCAATCGAAATTACCAGCCGCAGATTGGCCTCGATCATTTCCTTTTTGGCACGTTCGGCTTCTCGTTCGCCCTTTTTGATGGTATCGACCATCCGGCGGTATTCGGTAATCGGCAGTCCGCATTCCTGCGCCATGCGGGCAACGCTGTCGCGCAGTTCCAGCACTTCGGTGCCGTACTTGGTGACAAATTCCTGCCAGTGTTTGTCTTTTTTGTGCGAAACGTTTTCTACCCAGTTGGGATCAAGCTCCGACTTCTGATAAGCTTCCAAAAAATCTTCACGCTTGATTTTGCATGCCAGAGCATAACGCAGCAGTTTTCCCTCCAGCCCCATCAGGCGTTTGTTAAGATCGTTCAACTGTTCCACCAGCTGTTCGATCCGCACCGCGTTGAGGTGAATGGAACTCATCAGTTCGACCAGTTCCTTCTTGACCTGGACATATTTCTTTTCAACCGCCGGTTTGATGCTCTTGCCGGCCAGAATGGCCTCCACCCGCTGGCTTTGGATTTTCTTCAAATCGTCATAATAGCTGGAGATTTTGGTAAGGATTTCCAGAACCGGTTCCCACAGCGCCTCTTCCATGGCGGAAACGGAAGCGGAAGAATGACCGCCCACGCCGTCGCCGGCATCGTCCAGATGCTCGCCGCCGTCGGCAGGATCAACGTCGCTTTCGCCGTCAATGTCGGCAGCGTCCTCGTCTTCGTCCGCGCCGTCTTCGTCGTCAACGGCGTCTTCCAGGTCCATGTCGTCTTCCAGGTCCTCGTCAATATCGTCGAGATTTTCCTTTTTTTCCAGCTCGGCTACCACTTTTTCCAGGCTGTCGACCGGCGTGCTTTCCTCGTCTTCGTAAACGAGGGCTTCCGGATCATCGCCGTACATCATTTCCAGATCGACCACGTCGCGCAACTGCATTTTGCCCGACAAAAGGTCGTCTTTCCAGCCGGCGATGGCCTTAATCGTCATCGGGCTTTCGCACAAGCCGTCGATCATAACCGTTTTGCCGGCCTCAATCCGCTTGGCGATCGCAATTTCCCCTTCGCGGGAGAGCAGTTCGACCGACCCCATTTCTTTTAAATACATACGGACGGGGTCGTCGTAACGCCCCATTTCCTTTTCGTCGAAATTGCCGGTCTCCTCATAGTCTTCGTCTTCTTCGGCTTCTTCTTCCGGTTCAAAATTGTCCGCTTCCGATTCCGAGATGATGCTTATTCCCATATCGGAAATTTCGGACATAATGTCTTCGATCTGTTCGGAAGACTCTTTTTCCGACGGCAAAGCCTTGTTCAGCTCTTCCACCGTAATATAGCCGCGGGTTTTGCCTTTTTCGACAATCCGTTTGATAGCGCTGCCCAAACTGTCAATCAGCGGGGCATCCGCTGCGCCTGCTTCATAAAAGTCCTGATTTTCTGTGTCTGACATATTTTTTCCCAAAAATCGATTTTTCAGCCGGACGTTGCATCCGGCAAACAAGTTGCTAGCGGCTCTTTTTTAGAGTTTTATTGTCAATTTGTCAACAGTACTGTTTATAAATAATTAACCTTTTGCAAACGACAATACAACCAAAGTGAATATACCGGCCGTTTTCTGCCCTAAAGCGAAGGATCGGCCTGCTGTTCGGCCAAAAGGGTTTCCCGCTCTTTTTTCAGCATTTCGTAGCGCCGGTAAGTCTCATTCGGGAACGACTCGGCGGTTTCAATCTCCCGCAGGCATTCCTTAATCTCGTTTTCCAGCTGGCGAAGCTGCATCTCAAGGATCTTGTTGTCAATGTCATGCCGGAGCTTGCGCAGATCCGGATTTTGCTGACGAAGCATCTTCACTTCCCACAGACGGTCGACATAACCGGAAGCTTCCTCTTCTTTCAGCGCCGTATACAACGCGCCGCTGTCCGCCGGTTCGTCCCGGTGATAAACTTCCGCCATTTTTTCCAGCAGCAGCTTCAGACCGCTGTCCTTGATTTCAAACATGCCGGCTTTTTCTTCATATTCCCCGATCAGGCACGGATAACAGAACATCGCCGCGGCAATAAACTTGCCGACCAGTTCGTCCAGCGTAATCCTCACCGGCTGCGGCCGGGCAACCGCCTTTGCCGTTTTGTCGTTTTTCTTGCGTCCGCTCCCGTCGGCACTTCGCCGGTAATCGGTGTTTCTTTCCGTTCGCTCTTCCCGCGCCGGCCGACGAAAACGCTCGTAAATCCGGTTTTTCATGTCCTGCAGATAATAACCGCGCACTTTTTCGTCGGCAATCTTCGCCACTTCCTCCAGCAGCGTTTTTTCAAACAGAGCCTTTTGTTCCGGCGTGTCGGCGGCAACCGCCTCGACGTTCTTGCGCCACAAGAGGTCGGCAAGCGGCACCGTGTTTTCCAGCGCCTTTTCATATTCGTCGGCGCCTTTGGCTTTCAAAAATTCGTCGGGATCCATGCCGTCGGGCAGAAAAACGTATTTCAGTGAATAGCCGGCTTTCAAAATCGGCAGCGCCCGGTCAATCGAACGGATGGCGGCATGGATGCCGGCATTGTCGCCGTCAAAACACAGCGTCGGCTCCGGACAGATTTTCCAGGCTTCCGCAATCTGTTCTTCCGTCAGGGCGGTGCCGAGCGGCGCTACCGCATAGTCAAAGCCGTATTTGGCCTGGGCAATCACGTCCATGTAACCTTCGCAGACGACGATCCGCCTTTTTTCAAACGCCTTGTCGCGGGCATAGTTCAAATTGTACAACACCCGGCGTTTGTTAAAAACCGGCGTATCCGGAGAGTTCAGATACTTCGGCTGACCATCGCCCATTACCCGGCCGCCGAAAGCGATCACCCGGCCCCGTTTGTCCATGATCGGAATGATCACCCGGTCGCGGAAAAAATCGTACAGCTTGCCGTTTTTCTCCGACAGCACCGCCAGTCCCAGCTCGATCATGTCGCTTTCGCTCACGTTTTTTGACGCCAGCCAGGCCTTGAGTCCGTTGTTGTCGGGCGCGTAACCGAGCCGGAACTTTTTGATGATGTTTTCGTCAAAGCCGCGCCGCGCCAGATAGGCCATTGCCTCCCGCCCGGCGGTCAGGCGCAGGTTTTTCTCAAAATAGGCAGCCGCCAGTTCGGTAATTTCATACCAGGAACTGCGTTTCTGCACCTCTTCCGGACTTTCTTTGTGAATCTGCGGCACCCGGAGGCCGGCTTTGTTGGCCAGTTTGGTCACCGCATCCATAAACGGCAGGCCGTTGGCTTCCATCTCAAACTTGATGATGTCGCCGTGCGCCCCGCAACCGAAACAATGGTAAAAGCCTTTGGCCTCGTTGACCGTAAAAGACGGCGTCTTCTCGTTGTGAAACGGGCAAAGTCCCATATATTCGCGGCCCTTGCGCACCAGTTTGACTTTGGCGCCGACAACTTCGGCCACCGAAACCCGCGCGCGCAGTTCGTCAAGAAATTTCTGAAAGTCGGTTTCCATTCGCTTTTTAGCTCAACTTAACCCAGCATTGCCTTGATTTTGCCGGAAACCGCGCCGAAATCCATCTGCCCGGCATATTTTTCCTTTAAGGCGCCCATCACCTTTCCCATGTCCTTCATCGAGGCGGCGCCGGTTTCGGTAATCGCCGCGCAGACGGCGTCTTCGACTTCGGACTCGCTCATCTGTTTGGGCAGAAAACTCTGAATTACGGAAATTTCCGCTTCCTCTTTCGCCGCCAGCTCTTCACGGCCGCCGTCACGGTACATTTTGGCGGATTCCTGACGCTGTTTGATCATCGTCTGCATCATCGACAGGAGATCGGCATCGCCTGCACATTCTTTTCCCTTGCCGCGGGCGTCAACGTCTTTTTCCTTAACCCCGGCCAAAATCATCCGTACCGTGCTCAGACGCTCGGTTTCATGATTTTTCATCGCCTCTTTAATCGCGTTTTGAATGTCTTCTCTTAACATGTTTTTCTCCTTATATTGCGTTTTGTTATAAAAACTATAACGGTTATCGGCAAAATGCAAGACAAACATCATGTCTGAAAAAGAAAAGCCGTTTTCGCCGACCGGCAGCCCTGCCCGGCCGAAGGTTTTCCGGTTGCAAAAAAACGGCATCTTTACAAAGATGCCGTTTTTCTGTCTTATCCGCAATTGTTTGCGAACTTAATTTTTTTCCGTCTTTTGCTCAAACAATTCGACGGCCGTCATCAGCAGCGCCAGCAAAAAGACCAAAACTTTTTCGCCTGCCCATACCGCAAACGGAAGAGCATACAAAAAAACAATCTCCTGCCAGAAAAAACAAACTTCGCTGCAACATGCCCACACCGTAAAAAAAACGGCACAGACTTCGCAGACGACGGCAAACAGGCGAAAATCGCTTTCCGTTGCCCATACCATCGTGTTTTTGATCGTTTTCTTAATCTTTTTCATATAGTTAGTTTTTAGAATTAAACAAAAGAAAAAACATTTCCGCTGTTTGAAGACGGTGTAATAATATTAACAACGCATAAAGCAAAATAATTTTTTCAATGTTTGCATTATAGTCGTTATTTTGTCACTCCGCAAGCTTTTTCGACAAAAGTTCAGAAATAATAACGAACGGAAACGGAAAATTCTTCATCATTGTCTTTCCCTGCGTTATCGTCAAAAAAATATTCCGCCGCCAGCGACCAGTTTTTCGCCAGCGGCATTCCCGCCTCCGCCCGATACCGGATCCGCTCGGCAAAAGAGGACGAAGAAAAGCTTTTTTTCGCTTCCGCCAACAGTTTCAAACGGTCAAAACCGGCAAACAGACCCGCCGTCAGCTCTATTGCCGCATACTGATTGCGCGGCAGAAAACCGCCGTATCCGCCGGCAACCCCGGCCAACGCGTAGAAATACAGATTGTCTGCGGCGGCAACCGTTTTGCCGGCACCGACGCTGCCGTTCAGCACATATCCTTCACGGCCGGTTGCAGGATCTTCCTCCCGCGCGAGAGCAAGGGAAACGGTAAAAGACAACGGAGAAAACAGTTCGTCCGCCGGCGACAGCGACCGGATGCCGAGAACGTCCAGCCGTTTTAAAACCGTTTTGTCCGTACGATCGTAACGACGAAGCCTCAGATTCAGAAAATTAATTTCGGCTCCGGGCAGCAGCCCGAAATCGTCGTCTTCAAGCGAATGATATGCCGGGCGAAACGCAAATTCCTGAAAAGCGTTGCCGTTCCGGCTTCCCGCGCCGACCGAAACCCGCATTGACTCATGGGCGGCAAGCGGCGTCCTGCCGACCGGCTTTTCTTCTTTTGCACCGGCCGGCACCTGCAGCCGGCTGCGGGCAGACAACAGGGCAAAACTGCGACGTCGGTACTCCGTCAGTTCTATGTCTTCCGCCACGTACAAATACTGCACATACTGATAAGCCGTTTCCAGCACCTCTGCCCGTTCTTTTTCCGGCAGATCGGACACCGCCGCCGTTTTTCCTTCCGCCGCCGGCAGCAGAGTCTGTCTTTGTGCCGCCGTCATCCGGCGGGCCTGAAAAACGATCCGTGCCCGTCTTGACGGCCGGTAGCTGACGCCCTTGACCAATCCCGGCGAACGATAGACCGCCTTGGCCGTGTCCAGGGGGATTGCATGCAGCGGAAAACGCGCCGCCAGCCCGGCTTCCGGCCGCACCGCATCCAAAACTTCAAGCAGCATGTACGAACAGTTTTTGGTAAAGAAATAATAACGGGTCCGGGTATGGCCGACTTCCCAAAAATGCGCCACCAGCATTTCCAGTTCGGCCGGAGAAAAATTCAGCTTCATTTCCCAAATGTCCCGGTTCTCGATGTTGTTGTACATGTTGATGACGTCATAATACGGCTTGACCGTCCAGCCGCCGTAATAGCCGCCGGCAAGCCCCCTGACGGCATACAACAGAGTGCCTTCCGCCCCTTTCGTAAAAGCGCCGTAACTGACGCCGTGGGCCAGAAGCTGAGTGCCTTTGCGCGCCGTGTCAATTCTGAGCAGCGTATGGCCGAACAGGGAAGACGGATTGTTCATGTAAGCATCGGTAAACAAAAGCGTGGCGCCGGCCGGGCGCAAATCTTTCTTAAACCGGTCAAACTCTTCACATTTTACATCAATTTTATCGACCATTCCTTTGTTTTTAAGAAATATGTATCTTGCGGGGAAACGGCAGATCTTGTCTTTGTCATCCCCCTGGGCAAACAGGCGAACGGTTGCCTCCAGCTCCGCCGCAGGGTCCGTCCGTCCGTTTTCCGCTAGATAAAAATCTTCGCTGTCAATGGTGCCGCGACAGCCGGAAAAAACACCCGGACGATAATGGACGAGTGCCAGCCACTGCGGATCTTCCGCCAACCGGATATCATCAGCGGCTGCGGCAGAAGCGCCGCACAAAAGCAAAAGACTGAACAGAAGAAATTTCATGGGCGGACATCAAGGCGGTTTCGACCATCCGCACGGAAACCGCCGACAGCGGATCAGGCTTTGACGACTTCAAAAATCTTCCCGGTGACATAAACGGCGTCAACGTTGCCGTCGGGAAAGATGCGGGCAAAATTCTGCCGCGATTTTTCGGCAAACGTCCGTTTGTCCATATTCAGCATGCCGGCAAGCGTGTCCAGCGTTTCCCCCTCGCCGCGGGCGGCGTCAAGGGCATATTGTTCCATATTGTTTTCGATAAAGCGAAGAACCATTTTCTGCGTTCCGCCGGTGACCCGTCCGTCGGGATCGCAGCCGGAAGTGCCGAAAGTGATGCCGAACGTCTGGCTGCCGGTGGAAGTGTTGGTGGTAACCGCCAAAATCTGCGCTTCGGGGCCCGAAACGCCGCGCCAGGCCATGGAACCGAGCCCGCAGCCGGTGCTGTCTATCGCCTGCGCATCGGCTGCAACAAAAGTCAGAACGGCTGCCGCCAGCATATAAGTCTTTTTCATCGTCAGTTCTCCGGAAAAGTCAAAATTACCGCCTTATTATATCATATGCCCAAACCGTGTATAGCGAAAAAACGCTTATTCACCGCAAAATTTGCTTGCCAAATTCTTTTCCCGGTGTTATATTCCTTTTCATCAACTTACAAAAGCAATGGCTGTGAAAGGTAAACCTTTTCGCAGTCAAATTTTTTAATTTTTAGCATAGAGGTGAGAAAAATGGATAAGTTCCCTTTGACCAAGGAAGGGTTCACTGCACTTGAGCAGGAACTGAAGAATTTGAAAGGCGTCGAACGCCCCAACATCATTGCCGCGATTGCCGAAGCCCGTTCGCACGGCGACCTTTCGGAAAACGCGGAATATTCGGCCGCCAAGGAAAAGCAGAGCTTTATCGAAGGGCGCATTCAGGAACTGGAAGCGGTTATCAGCCGCGCCCAGGTTATTGATCCCAGCCTCAACAAAGGCGACATCGTCCGCTTCGGCGCCGTGGTTCTGGTGGTTGACGAAGACACCGACAAGGAAAGCAAATACCAGATCGTCGGCGACTATGAGGCCGACATCGAAAAAAACAAGATTTCCCTTTCCTCGCCGCTGGCCAAGGCGCTGATCGGCAAAGAAGTGGGCGACGTAGCGGAATATACGGCGCCGGGTGGAAAGAAGTCTTTTGAAATTCTTGAGGTCATTTACTGATCCTCTTTAAAATCTTTTTGCCGCGCATAAATATAAAACCGGACTTTTTGAAAAGTCCGGTTTTGTTTTATCGCTTGCAGGAGGTTTATCCATGAAAAAATCGGAAAAAAAGATGATTATCGAAAACTTTGAGGAAAAATGCGATTGCCGTGAAGACGACAACTGCGGCTGTTCCTTCCCCAACAACACCCGTCCGGAACCCGAAGCGGAAGCCGTCGGCGAAACCAAAGGCAGCTGCCCGGTTCCGCCCCGGCAATAATCATTCTTCCTGCAAAAAACGCTGCGCTTCGAGAAAGGCCTGACAGCCGGAACCGGCGGCCGTCACCGCCTGCCGGTAAACGGAATCCTTGACGTCGCCCGCCGCAAACACGCCCGGCACACTGGTCTGGCAGCTGCCCGGCACGGTCACGATATACCCCTGGTTGTCAAGCACAATCGCGTTTTTAAAAATTTCGGTGTTCGGTTTGTGGCCGATGGCAATAAACACGCCGGCGACCGCAATGTTTTTGTATTTGTCCGTTTTCAGGTTTTTAACCCTGATTTCGGTGACGCCTTTCGGATTGTCGCCGCCGATAATATCGTCGATCACGCTGTCCCACTCAACGATGATTTTCGGGTTGCTTTTGATGCGTTCCTGCAAAACCTTGTCCGCCCGCAGTTCGTCGCGGCGGTGAACCAGCGTGACGCTGCGCGCGATGCCGGCCAGATAAAGCGCTTCTTCCGCCGCCGTATTGCCGCCGCCGACAACCGCCACGTCCTTGTTGCGGTAAAAGAAGCCGTCGCAGGTCGCACAGCCGGAAACGCCGAAGCCGCGGAACTTTTCCTCGTTTTCCAGTCCCAGCCAGCGGGCCGAAGCGCCGGTGGCAATGATTACGCTTTCCGCCCGGTAGGAGTTGGCCCCTTCGGAAATCAGCACAAACGGACGGGCGGAAAAATCGACCTCCGAAATCTGGTCGTCGACAATCTCCACGCCGACGTTGACCGCCTGGTCATGCATTCTCTGCATCAGTTCGCCGCCGTTGATCGGTTCGGGAAAGCCGGGAAAGTTTTCCACGTCGGTGGTGATCGTCAGCTGTCCGCCTTTTTGCAGCCCGCTGACCAGTACCGGACGCATTCCCGCCCGCGCGGCATAAATGCCCGCGGTATAGCCGGCCGGACCGGATCCGATAATCAGCACTTTGGTTTTATATTCAGCCATTTTCTTCTCCTTGATCTGTTTTACCCCTAAAATACTATTTTAAATTTATCGTTCAAGGCAAAAAATCAATTATTGCGAAACTCTGCAAAATTCTCCCTTTTTTCCGTGCGTGCATCTTTCGGACGGCTTTCCCGCTTGACTTTTTTGTCCATTTTCTTATAATGACACCCATTGATAATTATTAACCTTTATACTTATGGATAAAAATGCCTTTTTCAGTGTCTCCGACCTGAACACTGACAGAGAGAAAGCAAGCGACTTGTCGGTATACGCCTTCAAAGTCCTGTTCAAAATTTTTGCGGCCGCTTCGCTGGTCATGTGGGCGTTAACGCCCCTTGTCTGTTTCTTTGACCGGACAACCGACGCCATCCGTGACGTGTTGTGTTTCGTGTCAATAATCAGTTTTCTGATCCTTTTGATCGGCCACAGAAACGTCCGCCGCTGGCATTTTCCGCTGCTGCTGACGTTTACCGTCGCTTTCGGCGGTTTTACCTACCTTCTGGCCGGCCCTGCGACACTGGCTTTCACCGTACCGTCTGCCGTCGCCTGCGGCCTTGTGACCCTGCTCTGCCGGCGGAAACATCAAATGATCCCCCGTACCGCCTGTTTCGGGATTTCCGTTCTCACGGCGCTGCTCGTTTTTCCGGTCGCAACGCACTTTGACAACGGGCTTTTCCTGCCGGTGGCGGCGACGGTTCATCTGCTGCTGTTTACGACGCTGGTTACGACCGTCCTGACACTTGTTTCGCGTCGGCCGTCCCTGTTCAAAAAACGCGGACTGTCGTCCAAAACAAACGTCACCTTCCTGGTGGTCGGCCATGTTTTTCTGGCAAACGTCGTTCTGGCCGCAGGCTTTCTCATCGCCGGCTGACGCCGTTCGCCGCATTTTCGGCTGCCTCCCTCCCGGGACGGCAGCCTTTTTTGTTCCGTCAACTTTCCGGCGCACTCTTAAAGATTGATCGGCAGATGAATATATGGTATTATATCGGCATATAATTTTTATGCAGAGGACATATTGCCATGACCGAAAAGAAAAAACCCGTCGTCGTCGGAATCGGAGAAATCCTGTGGGATATGCTCCCCGGCGGCAGACGCGCCGGCGGCGCGCCGATCAATTTCGTTTACCACGCCGCGGCCATGGGCGCCGAAGGCTATGCAATCAGCGCGGTCGGCAATGACCCGGACGGCGACGAAATATTGCGCGAGCTAAGCAAAAACGGCATTGCACACCTGATCGCCCGGGTTCCCCGCCCGACCGGAAAGGTTTTGGTCGAACTCAAAAACGGCATCCCCTCCTACACCATTGTCGAAGACGTCGCCTGGGACTACATTCCGTGCGAACGCCGGGCTTTGGAAATCGTGCGCCGCGCAGACGCCGTCTGTTACGGAACGCTCGCTTCAAGAACCCCTGTCAGCCGCCGAAGCGTCGTCCGCCTGCTTGAACAGGCGCCGTCCTCGGCTCTCAAATTCTTTGACGTCAACCTGCGCGGACGCTATTACGATGCCGGGCTGATCCGCGAATTTCTGAATTATGCCGACGTTTTCAAAATCAACGACGACGAAATACTTACCGTCCGCCGGCTGTTTTCCCTTGCCGGTTCCGACGAGGAGGTCTGCCGCACCCTGCTGGCAGAATACGGACTGCGTTATCTGATTTTTACCGCCGGCGAAAACTACAGCGTCATCTACTCGCCGCAGGCCCGTTCATACCTGCCCACGCCCAAAGTCGAAGTCGTCGACACCGTCGGCGCCGGCGACGCCTTTTCCGGCGCTTTCGTTTACGGAATCCTGACCGGCAAAACGATGGAACAGGCCCATCGCGACGCCGTCCGCGTTTCCGCCTTCGTTTGTACCCGCCCCGGCGCCTGGCCCGCATACACCCCGGATTTGAAAGGATAGAAAAATGGAAAAAAGATCTCACATACTGCTGAAGCTCGTTCCGATCATGCTCGCCTTTTTCGCCATGGGCTTCGTCGATTTGGTCGGCATTGCCACCAACTATGTCAAAAAAGACTTTGAACTCTCGGACTCGGTCGCCAACCTTTTCACTTCAATGGTTTTCTTCTGGTTTCTTGTCTGCTCGGTGCCGACCGGCATGCTGATGAACAGGATCGGCCGGCGCAAAACCGTGATTCTCAGCCTGGTGCTCACCTCCGTCGCGCTGATTATTCCGCTCATTGACTACAACCTGCCGCTGATTCTGATATCTTTCTCGCTGCTGGGCATCAGCAACGCCGTCATGCAGGTGTCGCTCAACCCCCTGCTGTCCAACATCGTCAGCGACAAACGCCTGTCTTCGGCCCTCACCTTCGGCCAGTTCGTAAAAGCCATCGCCGCTTTCACGGCGCCGATCATCGCCGCCTGGGGCGCCCTGCATTTCAACAACTGGCGGCTTTTATTCGCCGTTTATCTGGTTGAGGGCGTCATTGCCGCGGCAGCGCTTTCGTTTGAAAAGATCAAAGAAGAAGAAATGACCGGACGCGCCTCTACCTTCAAAGAATGCTTTTCGCTTTTGGGCGATACGACCGTCCTGCTCTGTTTCATCGGCATCGTCTGCCACGTGGGCATAGACGTCGGCACCAACGTTTCCGCACCGCGGATTATCATGGACAAGCTCGGACTGAGCCTGACCGAAGCGGGCTATGCCACCAGCGTTTATTTTCTGTTCAGAACGATGGGCTGTCTGGCCGGCACCTTCATTCTCGCCAACTTTTCCACCCGCCGTTTCTATGCCGTCAGCATCTTTCTTCTGGCCGCCGGCATGCTCGGTCTGCTGCTTTTCCGAAGTTCGGCCGCGCTTTACGCCTGTATCGCCCTGATCGGCTTTAACAACGCCAACCTGTTCCCGATCATGTTCTCGCAGGCGATTTTGCATCTGCCGGAAAAGAAAAACGAAATTTCGGGACTGATGATCATGGGCATTTTCGGCGGCGCCGTATTTCCGCTGCTGATGGGTTTTGCCTCCGATCTGTTCGGTTCGCAGAACGGCGCGGTTGCGATAATGGGACTCGGCGTTGTCTATCTCTTAAGCGTTATCCGCAAAGTACGCGACACCACCCGGAGCCGAAATGACCAAAACGGCTAAAATCATCTGGACAACGGCCGCCCTCCTCGGCGCCGTTTCCCTTTTCTTCAACTTCCGCGAAATTCCGCAGGAGACGCCGCCGCCGTTGAAAAACGGAGAATTTCTCTGTCCGCCGGACAAGCAGGCGGAAGCCGACAGGCTGAAACCTCCGCGCCGCACGGCGGAAGAAATCGGCGGCTATGCCCGCCTGATCGAAAACGCCCCTTCTCCGACCGAAGCCTGGCGGCTGGCCGAAGAAGCCCGGAAAAAGGCGGAAGCATACAACCGCCGAGTCAGAGCCTATAACGACTATCTGGCGCAAAACTGCGGCGGCCGCTGACATGCCGCCGCAATCAGTCTTTCTTCTTGTATTTTACGATCATAAACAAAATCGTGCCGGCAAAATAAAGCGAAATCAGGTTAAACAGAATCATCTGCACCGAATGCAGATAAATGCCGTAAAAAACCCAGCAGACCATGCCCGTACAGTAAATGACATAACTCGTCAGCGACAGCTCCTGCACGTTTTTGCTTCTGATCGTCCGCAAGGTCTGCGGCAGAAAACAGGTGGCTATGCAGAGGCCGGCAATATAACCGGCAGCTTCGGCCAATATGTTCATTTTGTTTGCCTTTCTAAAAAAGAGAATCCCTGTCCGTTCTTATAACAGCATGTCCGCTTATTTGCAACCCGTTCGGCTTTTGCCGGTTAAAAGCCGTTTTTCTCAAATATCTTGTTGACAAGCGGTAAAAAATGTGCAATTTACATACCTGAAAATCGTTGTTGAGATGCGCTCCTAGCTCAGCAGGATAGAGCAACAGCCTTCTAAGCTGTGGGTCGGGCGTTCGAATCGCCCGGAGCGCGCCAGTTTGAAAAACCCCGGATTTCCCCGGGGTTTTTTGCATGTCCGTACACGGTTTTCCCGCGTAAGAAAAAGAAGGGAAACGCGGTACTTCCCTTTTCTGCGGCTTTTCAGCCCGCCTTTTTCAGGATTTTTTTCATCCGCAGCTGGCTGCGAACCGTTTTTTCTTCCTTTTTCAGCATTTTTTTGCGCCGGCCGGCGGTTATCCCCGACAACAGCATATATTTCAGCAGCTTTCCCCAGCCTGCCTCTTCCAGCCCTGCCCGCGGTGCGGAAAATATTTTACCGCGCCGGACGGCAAACAGACAGTCCAGTTGCCGGGCATTCATCTCGTCAGTCATTTTCCGCAATTCGTCTGCGGTAAACAAATCGAAAAACATCATTCCCGTCTGCCGGCGGTAAAAGTCGGAAACGGCCGCCAGGTTGGCTTCCAGCAGCCCTTTTCTTTGCAAAACATCATAAACGAAATTGCACACCCTGTAACGGTCATACTTGTTCTTCGGCTTCTTGTTAAAATAATTGCTCATGATCGAATTGACGCGGATCCTGTAATTATACAGACGTTCCGACAGGAAATACACGTCTTTTGCAAACAGGGAATAAAGCATCCAGAAAGTGTCGTCATCATGCTCGCAGCCTTCGGGAAAGCATATTCCGTAACGCTCAATCAGCTCTTTTGCAAAAATTTTGTTCCACAGAACCACGCTCATCTTCACCCGCAGTTCGTCGTCAAGAACGTGCATTCCCGTATACGGAGCATTATAAAAACTCTCCGAAACGGTATGCCGGCGCGCCTCGGTGTCCACTTCCTCTATCTCTACCCGACAGCGGCAGACGGCGACATCCGGCCGCTTTTCCGTCATTGCACGCAGCATCCGTTCGCAGCAGTCCGGCCGATAACTGTCGTCCGCATCGCAAAACATGACATAGCGTCCGCCGGCGTTTTTCAACCCGAGATTGCGGGCGGCCGCCGGCCCGGAGTTTGCCTGCGGGAAAACGCGGATACGCGGGTCTTTTCCGGCATATTCCGCCAAAATGCTTCCGCTGCCGTCCGTCGAACCGTCGTCCACGCATAAAACTTCAATGTCGCCGAAAGTCTGTGCGCATAAAGCGTCCAGACAGCCGGCAATGTATTTTTCCGCATTGTAAACCGGAATAATCACGGAAATTTCCGCCATCGGCACTTCTCCCAAAAACAAGTCACCGTTTGAGAATATGTTCTTTTTTTCTTAAAATAAAGCTTTTTTTGCTTTAGAAATCAGCCGCTTTCTTTTCCGCTTCCTGCATCCGGTAGCAGCTTTTAATCCGCTTCATTTCCCGTTTCAGTTCTTTTCGCTTCTGCCGGCAGGAAACCCGCTTTTTGCCGAACAGTATCTTTGACAGCAGTTTGTATTTGGCATATTTCAGCTTGGTCAGCAGATAATCGTCGACATAACCGATTTTTTCTCTGACCGCCGGCACTTCCCTGATCACCTGCTGAACCTGCTGCTGGGGCGGGAAAAGTCCCTTTTGCAGAATTTCTTCGTAAAAAGGCGTCTGCCTGGCATATTTCCAAAAATAATCACTCAGTGCAATTTCCGGATATTTCCAGGGCTTTTCTCTCCCCGCCCAATGAATGATTTTGGGATTTTTCAAAATAAATTTCTGAACTTCCGCCGGATAAAACAAATCAAGGCAGCCGACAAACAGGTTCCACTGATGGTCAATTTCCAAAACATGGTCTTTCAGTGCAATGTTCAACAAATCCTGATCGGGAAAACGCAAAACCCCGGCAAAATCCGACAGACCGTCAAATATTTTCTTTTCCACCCCGTTTTCTCTCCAGGCTTTCAGATTAATCAGGCAAACGCCGGTATTATAATATTGTTTCAGTCCGACGGCAGACATGAAACCGTCATTACAGCCGCCGTACGACGGAGCATCGACGGCGCACGCCGCGTAATAACCGTCAATGTTCGTGTTGTACAAATTCCACAGCGAGGAAACGGCGACCAGATCACAGTCCAGACACAATATCTTGTCCAATTCCGGCTTAAGCGAGGAAATCCGCAGACGAAAATTCGTTTCCTGACTGACATGGGCGTTGGAATTTTCCGGGATCGGCGGAATGTCACCCGCAGACAGCGAAATATACTCGATATAAAAGTCCCTGATCGATTTCAGGCTTTCCAGTTTTCTTTTGCTGTCTTCACCGATCCCGCTGTTAATAACGTAAAAACGAAATTCCTCGCCGTCTTCCGCATTGTCCAGAATGGACCGCATGGCGACGGTCAGATACTTTACGTATGCTTCATTGACGGTAAAACTGATGTTCATACTTTTCAACATGCCGACAACTCCCTGCTGCGAATGCTTTTGATTTTTTGCTTCATTTTCCGTTTCTTTTCCCCGTAGTACGACTTTTTTGAACCGAACGCGGCAAACGACAGGAACTTGTATCGATAATATTTCAATTTGTCTTTCAACGGTATTTTTTGGACTTCCGCCGCCCGAACCGCCGCCTTTTCCGGCTTTTGCCGCGAAAGGGCATAAATTTTCTGCTCGAAATGCTTGTAAATGATCCGGGCAAAAAACGGCGTCTTTTGCGCATAATGCCAGAATATCTCCGCCGTACTGTGTTCAGGACAGTCCCAGGGCTTCATATCCACCGCATAATGCAGTATCGAGGGATTTTTGATCACTTTCAGATATTTTTCGTAAAAGTCGCGAGGCAGCTGATAAGGCAGCAGATTCCCGTACAAATAATAGGTATGCCATTCGACGTTCCAATCAGGGCTGTAATAAAAAACCCGGCCCTCGCAGACGGAATTGAAAATGTCCTGATCGACAATCATCGGATTTTTTACTTCCGCAAGCCTTTTCAGCAATTTGTCCGTCAAAGCAAATTCCCGGCACTTTTTGATATTGAAGCCCAGCACGCCGAAATTGAAATAATGCGTGTAATCTTTCAGTTTCAGTATGTCGTCGCAATAATCCTTCACCCGATAACCTTTGATTTCGCAGTTTTCGTTATAAATTCTCGCATATTCAACGTCCCGCACCGCGCCGAGAAGATTGTCGCCGATATCAACCCGATACAAATCGGCTATGTCCCGCAGACAAATCAGGTCGGAATCAAGATACAGCACTTTTTCGTAATGTGCAAAAATTTCGGGAATAAAAAATCTGAAATAAACCGTCGGCGTATAGTATCCGTGACTGTAAAACATTTCCTTATATTTTTCGTAAACGTCGCTGACATTGTAAAAACGAATGCTGACGTTGCCGCCCGCGTAAGTTTCCGTCAACAGCTTCTGATTATACGGCTCTACCCCGTTTTCGATAATCACGATGTCATAATTGTTCCTGCTTCCGGCATGTTCCGTTAACGACTGCAGAACAACGGACAGGTACGGAACGTAATTGTCGTCGCAGGCAAAACAGATCGCCGTGTTGCTCCGCTCAAACGCGGGACGGATATCCCGGCTGCGGGAAACGTCGTCAACGATGCTGAGTTCCAGTTCCCGGGTTCGGCATACATTTTTTTTGCCGTTAAAAAATATACCCCACAGTCGTTCTCCCAGATACGCCGGCGTTCTGTATGCCGCGATCGTATAATCCTGATAGTCGATTTCCTTTTCCGTCGCAAACAAAATTTTAAACAGCCATTCGCAGTATTCGAAAAAAATCTCCTTTTTCATAATAAAACTGTGGTACCAGTAATGCTTTTTCGACCGCAGATATTTTCTGATTGCCGATTTGTATTCCGGAAACAGCAGCGCTGCTTTGCGGGCGCAGATACGCAAATCGTCCGGATTGAGAAAAGACAGCGTCTGCGCATAATGTTCCGCCACCGTTTGACCAAACGACACTTCTTTCGTCGTCAGAACGTCCGCCGGATGTTTTTCAAGGTAAGCAACGATCTTGTCACCCCTCAGACTGAGCATGTCGACATAACTGTCGTCAATCCCGGAAAATCTGAAACATCCCCAGGGTTTTTCCCTCCCCGTTCCGTCAAAACCGTCGTCAAAAATAAAATGCCGCCGATACTGCATAAAACCGATATAGTCAGGGTTGCCCAGTTTGTCATAGTTTTTCCAGGCCCAGTAAAGCGCCGTCAGTTCGCAGTATTTTCTGTTTTCTTCCGAAATGTTTTCGCCCGTATCGTCCCCGATCATGTTGTCAAGCATCCACTGATAATCCTCTTTGGACATTGAGCCGTCTTTCGAAGCTTCGGTGGCAAGCGCCCGTCCGAGATGGATCGGGGTCAGCACCTCGTCTTTCAAAAGCACCGCCGGCCGGTGATAGCCCACCAGAATTTTTACTGTCGGTTTTTTCTTTTTCATTTTATCTGATCTCCTCAAAAAGTTCCAAAGCCCGTTTAACGGCCTCGTCCATGTTGTAGTATTTGTAATCTCCGAGCCGGCCGGCAAAATAAACCTTTTCCAAACCGTCCGCCTTTCGCCGGTAACGCCGGTAAAGTTCATGGTTTTTCGCGTCCGGCACCGGATAGTAACGTTCGTTTCTGCCGGCCTCGTAGGCTTGCGGATATTCTTCCGAAACAATCGTCTGCGCCGTTTGTTCGTCAAGGTAATATTTGTATTCGACGCTGCGGGTGAAATCATAGTTTTCCGGATAATTGATCTGCGGGCCGCTTTGATAAAAAGCCCGGTCATGACGCCTGAACACGATATCAAGACTCCGGTACGGCAGTTCTCCCAGTTCAAAGTCGAAAAATTCGTCAATCGGCCCGGTATAAAACAGCCGTTCATAATCCGTGCTGCCGCGGACATCGTTAAAATCGGTATTGAGTTCCGTCCGGATCAGCGGATTGTCAAGCATCCGCTCCGCCATTTTGGTATAACCCTCCGCCGGTATCGCCTGATATTTGTCCTGAAAATAACGGTCGTCGCGGCTGACGAAAACCGGCACCCGCCCGCTGACCGAAGGATCCAGTTCTTCCGGCCGTACCCCCCATTGCTTGACCGTATAACCGAGAAAAACCTTTTCATAAACATAATCAGCCAGACACGCAAAATCTCCGTCATCCGTCTGCCGCAGTTCCAAAATCGGCACCTTGCGGTTAAAGCCGAATTTAGCAATCAGCTTTTCTTCCAGCCGCTCGGCCAGCTGCCGCGGAAAGACCTGATGCAGGCTGTCAAGGTTAAAAGGAACGTTTACCTCCCTGCCGTCGATCACCGCTTTCACCCGGTACATAAAATAATGCCAGTCTGTAAAACGGCCGAGGTAATCCCAAACCTTTTTGTCTTTGGTATGAAAGACATGCGGCCCGTATTGGTGAACGGTCACGCCGCTTTCGTCCTTATAATCGTAGATATTGCCGCCGATGTGGGAACGCCTGTCTATGATCAGCACTTCCTCTTTTAACTCCGACGCCAGCCGCTCGGCCAGCACCATTCCGGTCAGGCCGCAGCCGACCACCAGATTTTTTACCCGTTTCATTTTCAGTATTTCCTGTTTGTTTCCCATTTCCAGGCCGTTTCGATAATTTCCTCAATCGCCGTATAGCGCGGCCGCCAGCCGAGAATTTCCCCGGCTTTACGATTGTCGGCAAACAACTTTGCCGGATCCCCCGGACGCCGCGGCGCATATTCCACCGGACACCGCCAGCCGCTCACCTTTTCCGCCGCGGTTATGATTTCGCGCACGCTGGAACCGATCCCGGTGCCGAGATTGACGCAGCCGTTATATTTCCCCAGCTTTTCCAACGCCAGCCGGTGAGCGGCCGCGAGATCTTCGACATGAATGTAATCGCGGATGCAGGTACCGTCGGGCGTATCGTAATCGGTGCCGAAAACCCGTACCGTTTCCAGTTCCCCGTTAACGGCTTTCAGCACCAGAGGAATGAGATGCGTTTCCGGCAGATGGCTCTCGCCGATCGCTCCGTCCGCCGAACAGCCGGCGGCATTAAAATAACGCAGGGATATGTGCTTTAAGCCGTAAGCTGTTTCATAATCGCGGAAAATTTCTTCAATCATCAGCTTGCTCCGCCCGTAAGGATTGATCGGCTTTTGCGGATGTTTTTCGTCAATCGGCAGATACTGCGGCTCTCCGTATGTCGCGCAGGTACTGGAAAAAACGATTTTGTCGACCGAATATTCGCGCATGACGTCCAGCAGGTTCAGCGTTCCCGCCACGTTGTTGCGATAATATTTCCGCGGATCCCGCACACTCTCGCCGACATAGGCGAAAGCCGCAAAATGAACAACCGCCTCCGGCCGGAATTTCTGAAAAACGTTTCTTAAGGAATCTTTGTCGAGCAAATCGGCCTTTTCAAAAGCAGCTCTCGGATCAACCGCTTCCCGGTGTCCGTAAACCAGATTGTCGGCAACCGCGCATTCGTACCCGCAGTCAAGCAGATGCCGCAGCGTATGGGAGCCGATATATCCGGCGCCCCCCATAATCAGTATCATCAGTTCTCCCCTCGAAAAAAGTCACGTTCACGGTGTCTGGCCGGCGGGAACCGCAAAACGCCGCAGGTTCCCGCCTCCGCTCTTATTCCGCAGCCGTCGCCGCCGGCATAATTTCCCGCCTGAAATAAGCGATCGTCCTGTCCAGCCCCTCGTCCAGGCGGACTTTCGGCTCCCAGCCCAATTTGCTTTTGGCCAGCGTAATATCCGGCCGCCGCTGGGTCGGATCATCGCTCGGCAGTTCCTTATACACCACCTTCGAACGACCGCCGACCTTGCTTACCACCATTTCCGCCAACTCTTTGATGGTAAACTCTCCCGGGTTGCCGGTATTGACCGGCCCCTGAAAATCCTTCGGGCTGTTCATCATCCGCACCATTGCTTCGATCAAATCGTCCACATAGCAAAAAGAACGGGTCTGATGACCGTCACCGTAAACGGTAATGTCCTCTCCCCTCAAAGCCTGACAAATAAAATTGCTGACGACGCGCCCGTCGTTCGGATCCATATTCGGCCCATAGGTGTTGAAAATGCGGATAACTTTGATGTCAACGCCTTCATGGCGCCAATAATCGAAAAACAGACTTTCCGCACAGCGTTTTCCTTCGTCGTAACAGGAACGGATACCGTTGGGATTGACGTTGCCGCGGTAGCTTTCCACCTGCGGATGAACCAGCGGTTCGCCGTAAACTTCCGAAGTCGAAGTCTGCAAAATCGTCGCCCGGTGGGCTTTTGCCAGCTCCAGCATGTTGATTGCCCCGAAAACGCAGGTTTTCGTCGTTTCGATCGAATGCTTCCCCTGATAAGCCGGCGGACTGGCCGGACAGGCCAGATTGTAAATCTGGTCCAGATGTTCGTCAACGGCAAGCGGCTGACAAATGTCATGGTTGACAAACTTAAAATTCGGATTGTTCAAAAGACGGCTGACGTTGGAAAGTCTGCCGGTGTAATTGTTGTCGACACAAATGACGCGATGCCCGTCGTCAATCAGCCGGCGGCAGAGATTAGACCCGAGAAAACCGGTCCCGCCGGTAACAAGTATTGTTTTCATAAAATGCCTCTTAATTTACCTACTGAATTATCTCCAAACCGCGCTTGCCCGCAAACCGCCTCCGGCCGCATCCGCGTCCAAACGCTCCCGAACCTTTTCCTCAAAAAACCTTCAACGCTGAACAAAAGACGACATTCCCGCTCTTTTATTTTACATCCTTTGGTAGAGGAAAAAGCTTCCCTGTATATAAGAGGGACTTTTAAAATTTCACCGTCTTGAAAAATATTTTTTTGCATTTATTTTCGGATTTCTTTTTTCCCATTGATTTTAAGAGCTATTTTTTACGGCCACTGACTGCTTCCGCTCATCGGGAAAGCTGTTTCCGTCAATGAAGGCACTCTTTTCCGACAAATTTTCCGCCGGCCGGAAAATTCGACTGCAATAAAGACATAAAAAAAACCGCCCGAAGGCGGCATAGTGGTCGGCGACATATAGGGAAAATCCCTACTTTGATACCGCCTCGTTTTCATTTAGATATACTATAGCGATATAGCCCCGAAAACACAAGGAGTTTCTTATTTTTTTCAGAACATATTTTCACCTAGAGGGCTAATTTTCCACCCAGCGTGGACACCCACTCATTTTTTGCGGAAAGGTCAATTAAGATATTGGTTTTTAATAAAAATAGAATGTACATATAGTATATTACCATCCAGCATCTTCGAAAAAGTCCTTCATCTGCTGAAACCAATCCTGTATTTCACTACGATTTTCAGGAGATAAAATAATCTGATTCCATATATTTTGGCCTTGTAATATTTGCTTTATTACATTTTCGCTATGCTTTTGATCATTTCCAAAACGTATTCCCTTATTATATAAAGAATTTGCCACATCCATATCATTCCAATGTTCTATTTCATAAGGGGTGAATGTTACATCAAACTTTTCTTCAATAGAAGAAATTGGGATATAATTTTCTATTTCACGTTTTGAAGTTATGATTACTTTTTGAGGATGAACAACTGAAGGCGGTGTTGTACTAGTATCTCTATCTCTGAAATACAAGCATTTTATGTTTGTGCCACTCAGATAATTTGCCTTTATCCATAGATCAATATTTCCACCGCCATGCAACTCAATAAAAGTAAAATGGGTAAGATCGATTATGCTTCGAAATTCATCTATTTTACTCAAGTTTTTCAAAAAACGGATATCTGTTTTACCTTCTACAAAAATAACACCCTTATAAGATACAAAAGGCAAAATACCTAAAGTGTCTGCAACTTTTGATATTTCAATATCATCGTTTGTTTCTACGGAGATCATGTGATTTTCATGATCCTTCTGGATAAAAATCAAATCCTCTTTATTAATCATTTTTACTATTTCTGGCGTATGAGTTGTAAGTAGAATTTGACGATTACCTGAATCTGAAAGATCCTTCAAAGCATTCATTAACATAATTTGAAAATCAGGATGTTGGGAGGTTTCTGGTTCTTCTATTGCATAAATTATATTTTTACTTATATTTTTTCTTTCAGCCTCTGCAAGAAAAAAGCTTAAAAGCATTAACCTTTTAATTCCACTTCCTCTTTTATTAAAGGATATTCCGTCTTCACAATTGAAAGTAAAAGAAAATAAGGAATCTAGCGTTTTTGTTTCGATATTTGTTTTTAATTCTTTAGCAATGTGTTCATCAAACTCATTTAATTTAAGAAGGGTTTTATCTGCAAGAGCTTGTATTTGTTCTATCACTATTTTCTTAATCTCAGAAAATTTGGATTCTAATTCTGCAACAGCAGCTTTTGCAATAGCTTTTGTTGTATCATTTACTTCTTTATCTTTATCTGTGTTTGTCCTATCCGCACGAAAAATTAAAAATGCAGGAAAATCATCCTTAAATTTACTGAATACAGGTATTATATCGCCATCTTTAGAATCTATACTTATTAAGAAATCATCAACCCATTCTATATTTGGATATTGCTCAAAAATAGCTCTCCGTATTTCTTTTTTTACATTACGATTAGGAACAGAAATATTTTTATTATTAGCTAACTTTAATAAATCTTGTATTTTTAAACAAATCAAAGCTTTTTCAAAATTTTTTGGATGTCTTGCAACAATTTGCACTACAGGTTTTTTAATTCTACCATTTGAGCATTCATATTTTTTCGATATTTCCAACAAATTTTCTTTATTTAATAAATATTCTGCCTTTAAAGTTGTTGCTGTATTTTCACTTGAATCTAGTGTAATTCGTTCATCTGGATCAACTTCAAAAGAACAGGATATTTCAATACTTCCTGTTTCTGAAGGATCAGCATAAACATTTAAATCCGAAGGTTCTATAGATGCATCATTAAAATATACATCCAAAGCATCAATAACCGTTGATTTACCTACATCATTTTTACCAATTATTACGTTTAATTTATCTACGGAAAAGGTCGTATCTAAATAACCTCGAAAATTTTTTAAGCGAACTTTTTTTAGTTTCATATTTAATCTCTTTCTTATCAACTATTTGAATACTTATACAAAACATCCATCAACAGGACCATCGCGTATGTGTCCTGGCCACAATACTTTTCAAGCCCGTTGAATAAAACTTGTGCCTCTGCATCAGTCAATTTACCAGTAATAAAGGCCTCATACCGGGTGGAAGCTTCGACCCCATTGTGGACTTCCATATCGCTATACGAAAGATCAGTAAATGCCGGAAGTGTCTTTTTAATGCTTGCAGAGCTATGTTGTGTTGGTCCGTAAAGATAACGATTCCTGAACGGTACCAACTGATCCACGATACGTTCATTTATGGCCAGTAATTTATCGCTTAAATCAGGGAATAAATCGGCCAATTCCTTATTGCGGGATTTTTCAAAGGATTCGTTATAAACAACAATACTTCCTTTGTTGCCACAGTTCTTAATCAGGCATTCGACCAACGCACGTCTTGGATCCGACTGTTCTTTATGCAAAAAGCTGATGTGTTCTAGTTTACCACCGCGTTCTTTTTGAATGTGTAATGAAAACTGAAATGGTGTCTGCCCGTAAGGTGTGCATCCGTCAAACATAGGAACTGCCGTCTGAAAGGTTTCATAATCTAAATAATACAGAGGATACTCCAACTTATCCAGCCAAGCCTTGATTTCCTCAGACTCGGCATGAATTTCATTTGTCAGAAATGCTTCCCGGTCGATAAGCTGTTTTGGTGTTGTGCAAGTAGATTCCGGCACATCTTTGATTTCCAGTTTACCGGTCGTTGCATAAAAAACATCAGCTTCTTTTTGTGGCAAAAGGTCAAAAACCGAGTATTCTGGAACGTCTTTGCAACAATAGTGATAATAAGGACAATCCTTGCAAGTCTTGTGAATTGTTATCTCCGGTTCGGTTTTGCTGGTTTGAATTTTCATGTACTGCTCAGCATAAGCTGGCGTATTGATGTATGCCTCGGCCACCGCATCAGTCATATCTTCAATTTGAAAGAGCTCTTTTACATCAATCAGGCCTTTGCACACATAATCTGAATTGATGTGCAGGACCCAACACTGCTTGACCGGGTAACCGGCATTGTCAAATACGTATTTTTGAAAGGCTAAGTCTGCTATGTATTCCGGTTTAACACTTGTTGCGGACTTGATTTCAATTAAATCCCAACCACCGCCGTTTCGTTTCAAAACATCGATACGGCAAAAAGCTCCGTTGTCCAATTTTGCAAAGGCTTCGTATAAAATGTCATTGCTTTTGGCCAATTCAGCTGTGATTTTGCTTCCGTTAATCACATTCCAATTCTCTGCCGGCACCATAACGCCACCCGGGAAGAACTCCCGAGCCAAGTCCTGAACTTCGTTACCGATATCAAAAAGCCGTTGCGTAGCCTCATCAATTTCAGGTGTTAAATCTTTGCGGTTCTTCTTCAGCCACAAAGCCTTAACACAGTTTTGCGCCATCATATAGTCGGATTTAGATAAAAACATACGAGCTCCTTTTTTCGGATAATCATAACCTTTTATATTTAAAATTGCAAATTCTAAAACAAATTTCTGCCAATTTCTGACATCCATTTAATTGACATTCGAAATTGATTTAATGTATAATCATCTCGCTATTAGTAAAAATGGAGCCGGAACATGTATAAAAAAACGCAAACGCTCAATGACCTGATCTTGTGGATGCAGGACACAGATGACGGTATTTCCCTTAAAGATATCATGGAAAAGTATGATGTCTCCCTCCGGACAGCAGTCCGCATGAAAGATTCCATCGCCGAAAAATATCCTAAATTAAATGAAATCAGCGGTCCATACAACACAAAACGTTGGTATCTACCCAAAGGTACCGGCCGCGATATGGTTAGCTTTTCTATGGAAGAGATCCACGCGCTACAAAACGCATCCAAACTTTTGGCTTCTAAAAAGATGATTGATTCTCGATATATCGATAACGTCCTGCACAAGATAAAAGCCCTCATCGGTAAGGATGCCATCAACAGAATAGAACCGGATGCCGAAGCACTTTTAGAAGCTGAAGGTTATGCTTTCCGGCCAGGACCAAGGATTATCATCAATACAGAGCACCTAAAACAACTCAGGTACGCAATTATTGCATGCAACCGCATTAAAATAAAATACGATTCTTCGCACAACAAAGATTGGCGCAAACTGTTCCCTTATGGCTTTTTATATGGAAACAAGCACTATTTAATTGCTTGGGATTCAACAAAGCGCAAGATGTGTCATTTTAATTTGAATAAAATAAAGGAAATTGAAGTTTTAAATACATACTTTAAGCGCGATCCACATTTCTCCCTTAAGGAATTCAGCGAACAAGCCTTTGGTGTTTATCAAGAAAAACCTTTTGATGTTGAGTGGCTGTTTGATGCAGAAGTTGCAGATTCCGCGGCTCAATATACATTTCATCCGAAACAAGAAGCATTTCGCAACCCGGACGGTACCTTAACAGTTAAGTTCCGAGCCGGCGGCGCAAGAGAGATGGACTGGCACCTCTATACTTGGGGTGGCCACGTTAAAGTAATCAAACCGGAAGATTTTGATAAAAGAAAGTAACTTTAATGTGGATTAGTAAGGAAAAATACGAAGATATTGAAAGGCGTGTAAAGGAACTCAACGAGGAATTACAGCGGCTTTATAATTTAGCATATCTCGTCGATATAAAACAAGACGGAATGAAAATGGTCATGACCTTTTGCCAAGGCGATAAAATGTTCACAATTGAAGCTGTGCGGATTATTTCCGGCGGCAAGGATATATCAAAACTAATTCCGCCCGCTGATTAATTCAATAGCGGTATTAATATCGTCCATATTAGAAAAGCGACCAACGGTAATTCGGAAAGAGTGTTCTGCTTCCTCTGTTGTCAGACCAATTGCCTTCAAAACGTGTGATGGCTCTTGAATACCGCTAGTACATGCAGAACCGGTAGAAAATGCTATTTTAGGCTGTAACGACAATATCATGTCTCGTGCATCGCGGTTAGAAAGCATAACATTAAGATTTCCCGGATGCCGGCTATCCATTGTGCCATTGATTTTTATATCCGGGAATTTAGCCTTTAAACCATCAAGCAATTTCGCGCGTAAATCACTAATATATTGGGCCTCTGTGTCCTTTAAATCTTTCATCAGGCTAAAAGCTTCGCCCATTCCGACAACTAAAAAGGTTGGCATTGTACCGGATCTGTATCCACTTTGTTGACCACCGCCTCTTATGATAGGTGTCGGTTTCAATTCGCTCGCTTGATTAATATAAAGTGCGCCAATGCCTTTCGGTCCATAAACTTTGTGACCGGATAAACTCAGCATATCCACGTGATTTTCGACAACATCAATGTTTGCATACGCGCCTTGTGCCGCATCAACATGAAAAATTGCACCTTTTTCTTTGCACATTGTGCCAATTTTTTCTAAAGGTTGATTAACGCCGATTTCGTTGTTTGTTGCCATTGTTGAAACAAGAAGTACATCATCTGTCAGAAGCTCATTTAATGCTTCAAAGTCAATAATTCCATCGTGTTTCACAGGAATTTTTTTAATAGTAAAGCCAAAACGTTCTAGAAAGCGCGATGCCCCCAGGACACATTTATGTTCAATTGCTGAAACAAGGATCGTTCTCCTTTTTGACTTATCTAAAACCGTGTAACCCATTCCAATGATCGCTAGATTATTTGACTCTGTTGCTCCTGATGTAAAAACTATTTCATCTTCAAGTGCATTAATATAATCAGCAACCATTCCTTTTGCGCTTTCAATAGCATCATTTGCTTTCCACCCGAAAAAGTGCTCTGATGAATGAGGATTACCAAATTCCGTTGTCATAAACGGGAGCATTTTATCCAAAACGCGCGCATCAAGAGGCGTTGATGCCTGATAGTCAAGATAAATACCTGTATTACCAGTATTTTCGCTGTTTTTAAGTAAATTTGATAAATTATTTTTCATTTTTTTCACTTTTCTATGGAATTTTTTTTTGAATCCTGTATCATCACTTTCGACTGGAGAATGTCGCCAGCGAAAAAAAGGATAGCATAAAATGAAAAATGAATCAACTCTAAAAAATTCAAAACCCGTTTTTTCGGGTCATGAAACATTTCCTCTTAGGTACGGATGGCTGAAAAAAGTGTACGATGCGGCTACCGCTGTGGAAGAAAAAAAAGGAAATATTTCCAAGGACTTATTCAATAATATTGAGGCAATTTCAATCCTCGGCGTTGGTAAAAACATGGTTTCATCAATGCGTTATTGGGCTCTTTATACAGGCATTTTAGCTGTGAATGAAGATAAAAATTTGTATGTCACAGACTATGCAAAAAAAATTTTCGCAGATATCGGCTTTGATCCATGGCTTGAAAACTATGCTACCCTTTGGCTAATACATTGGAATTTGGCGACAAATCCGAATTTGTTTACTTATTACTGGGTTTTCAACAGGCTCAATGCGGCAACTTTTGACAAGGATTCACTTGTATCCTCTATTCAGGAAGCTCTTTCTGACTACGATTTACCGGATGTTTCCCTCTCTACTTTAAAGCGTGATGTTGAGTGCTTCCTGGGGGTTTATTCCACCCGTTCTGCAAAGGAAAAATCTAACGAAGAGAGCATTGAGTCACCGTTGACAGAGCTTGCCTTGATTTCGCCGCTTACACGTAGAGATTTGTTTCAAACAAAGGTTGGTGCAAAACCTAATTTATCTGTTTATACCTTTGTTTTCGGGCTTCTAATGTTCTGGAAATTTTATTCTCCTAATTCTAAGACTTTATCCTTAGAAGCGATTTGTTACGAAGAAATGTCACCGGGGCGCATATTCCTTATTAATGAAAATGCTATTGGAGATTTTGCCCAAAATATTTCTGAAGTTACAAACGGTTTATTAGAATGGTCAGAAACGGCAGGACTCAAGCAAATCTTATTAAAAAAGGATATAGATTTTGAAAAAGAAGCCTTTAAGATCTTTGAAAGGAATTACAAATGATGGAAAAAATGTCCGACATCGTAAAGATAAATACTAGATTTTGTCGTTCAATCAACATTAATCAAGATCTTGAAAGCGCTGATATCCTTGCAGGATTCATTTGTCCTGCTTCGTCTGAGGTTGCTTTGCTTAATATTGCTGAAAACGTATATGCAACGGGGCAAGCCGCATTTACATGGACAGGTCCCTATGGTTCCGGCAAGTCTTCTCTTGCTTTGTTTTTATCTGCATTAATCGGCAAAGATAAGAAACTACGCACACTAGCGCAAAGTTTATTTAAGGAATCTGCAAAAGAAGAATTTTACTCAAAAATCAAAGTAAATGACGGTTGGGAAATTCTTCCAATAATCGGCGATAAACAGGATCCTGCAGTGCTATTGAAAGAAGCTATCGAACAGAAGCAAGGTAAAAAGTGCACAGACATTCTAAAATCAATACAAGAAATCGCTGATACATCGGATGGACTGCTTATTTTTATTGATGAAATGGGAAAATGCCTAGAGAGTGCGGCAAAAGGTCAAGGCGACGTGTATCTGTTTCAACAATTAGCTGAGTATGTATCAAGAAGCAATGGCAAAATAATCCTTATTGGAATTTTACACCAGGCGTTTGCAGAGTACACACGTTATTTGCCGCATGCTATCCGCGATGAATGGATCAAAATTCAAGGACGTTTTGTTGATACACCCATCAATACTGCCGGCGAAGAACAAATTGAATTGATTTCTAAAGCGATAACAACAGACTTTACCTCATCATCAATAAAGGATGTTGTTGAAAAAACGGTTACGTCCATTGCAAAAAATAAACTTATTACATCAAAGGATGGTTTAACGCAGTCACTTCTTCACTGCTGGCCTATTTCTCCAGTAGTAGTTACGTTGCTAGCTCAAATTTCAAGAAAAAGATTTGGCCAAAACCAGCGCAGTATTTTCTCGTTCTTGAGTTCCGGAGAGCCGAAAGCATTCAGAGACTTTATTAACTCAACAAGTTTTTCCGATGATAAGATGTACATGCCGGAGGATTTGTTTGACTATCTGAAGCTCAATCTTGAATCTTCTATTTTATCATCATCTGATTCAAAGATTTGGAACATTGCTACTGACGTTTTAGCACGTTGCCAAGCAAAAGGAGCTTCCCTGGAACACATAAATGTCTTAAAAACGATTGCTCTGATTGATATGTTTAATGGTGCTTCTGGCCTTGTTTCAAATGGAGAACTCCTCCAGGCACTTTATCCAAAGGCAAATATAAAAGCTATTATAAAAGATTTAACATCCTGGTCAGTCATTATTCTTAAAAAGCACTTAAACGCGTATTCAATTTATGAAGGTAGCGACTTTGACATAGAAAAAGCACTTGCTGAAGCGTATGCCGCAATTCCAACGCTTGAAATTCAAAAACTCGTTGATATTGCCAATTTCAAACCGATTATTGCAAAACGCCATTATCATAAATACGGATGCATGAGATGGTTAGATATTCTGCTTACCCCGGTTGAAAATTATAAAGAGTTCTTGAATCATGAACATGATCATAACAAGTCTGTTGGTTTTTTTGCTATCTTCCTCCCGCAAAACCCGACTGAGGAACAAAAAGCAACCGAAATAACGCAAGGAAAAAATAAATTTGATTTTCCTGTGTTTATGACTGTTGCAAAAAACACTCAGACAATTAATGAGTACTTAAAAGAATTGCTTTCCCTTGAGTGGATCCAAAAAAACAAAAATGAACTAGCAGGCGACCATATTGCACGCCGTGAAATAGAAAATAGACGGTTAATCATTATTTCGTTGCTAGAAGTCCAATTGAATGAAATTTTAACGGCTTCTGATTGGTATAAAAATGGTGAGGCTTTAGGATTAATTAAGCAGAATGAATTTAGTATTTTAGCTTCCAAAGTCTGTGAACAAGTTTATCCAGAAACTCCAATCATCAAAAGTGAGCTGGTTAATAGAACAAAGCCTTCAGGAAGTGCAAACAGCGCATTGAACAATTTATTAAAGGATATGGTTTTGCAAGAAGGCGAAGAACTTCTTGGTATCAAGGGATTCACCCCGGAACGCGGCTTGTTTAACATTTTGCTTCAAGAAACTGGTATATATCGCCTAACAGATAAGGAAACATACGGATTCGGAGCACCAAGGGCCGAGAATTTATTAAGCCTTTGGAAAACAACAGATTCAATGTTTAAAAAAGTTAAACGAGCTGTTTCATTGGCTGATGTTTATGAGCAATGGAGTAAGCCGCCGTTTGGTCTAAAGGCCGGATTATATAATTTCCTTGCTCTTGCATATATGCTAAGCAGAAAAACAAAAATAGCAGTCTACAGAGACGGAACGTATATTCCTGAGATAAATGACCTTTTAGTGGATTATTTATTGAAATCACCTAAAACCATTTCATTAAAATTGGTTGATGCAGATGATGTAACTGGTCATATTTTACCGGCAATCGCACAATTATTAAATACGCTTCAATCTACAAATCAAATTCCATTGAACGCATCACCGTTGACAATTGCTCGTAAGTTAGTGCAGATCATTGATAAATTGCCGCCTTGGGTATTGAAAACTAAAACACTGTCAAAGCGGACGATAAAATTTAGGGAAATTGTTAAATCTGCAAATGATCCACATAAGTTGCTTTTAGAGGATATTGAGAAAGTCTTTTATGATGAAGTGGAAAATAAAGACGGTGATAAGTCTGCCATTATTATTCAAAATCTGAAGGAAGCCATGGAGGAGCTTATTAATATTTATCCGGCAACAATGACCAACATTGCTTTGTTGCTGACAAATGAGCTGGATGTTCCTCTCGCCACGCCAACGCACTTGGAAAAGTTGCGTGAGCGCGCTAAGAATATCAAAGGCGTATCAGGCAATTTCAAAATTGATGCATTTGCGGCTCGTATTTCTACATTTAACTCCAGCCTTGCAGATATCGCTGGTATCGTAAGTTTGGCAAACAACAAACCACCGCATGACTGGATTGATCTTGATATTGAAAATGCTAAAAAGGAAATCTTAAACCTTTGTACCGAATTCAAGAAAGCTGAGTTATATACGAAAGTCAAAAATCGCCCAGCTTCACGACAGGCTGTCGCTTTTATTGCCGGTATCGGAAATAAAGCTGAAGTTATCGAGGGCGAATTTGATTTGCTTACCGATATGCAATCTGACGTATCTAATTTAAAAAACAAAATTAAAGATGCTGTTAAAGATACGACAAACAAAAACGTACTTTTAGCCGCATTAACAGAAATTAGCATTGAGTATTTAAAGGCAGGAAATGACTGAAAAAGTAAAACACGTTTTAGGAATATCGGGTGGAAAGGATAGCGCGGCTCTCGCTGTTTATATGCGTGATAACTATCCTGAGCTTGATATTGACTACTTCTTCACCGACACGGGAAAAGAGCTTCCTGAGGTTTATTCTTTTCTTAGCAAACTAGAAGGATATTTAGGTAAACCTATTTTGCGTATTAATCCGGATCGCGATTTTGACTTTTGGTTGATGCAACACAATAACTTCCTGCCATCGGCACAGGCCCGTTGGTGTACGATTTGCATGAAACTTAAACCTTTTGAGGCTTGGGTCGGCAAATTCTTAAATGACGGATATACCGTGTATTCATATGTTGCTATTCGCTCAGACGAAGAATATCGCGAAGGCTATCAATCTCGCCATGAAAATCTAAAGGTAAAAATGCCCTTTAGAGAAAATGGAATTGATAAAAAAGGCGTTATTGACATTCTTGAATACTCAGGGCTTGGATTGCCGGATTATTACAAATGGCGATCAAGAAGTGGTTGTACGTTCTGTTTCTTCCAAAGAAAGATTGAGTGGGTTCGCTTAATGGAGAAACACCCGGATGCTTTTGAGGAAGCAAAAAGTTATGAGAAAAAAGCCACCGCCAGCGGATCACCTTTCACATGGTCAGAGCATGAATCACTCGAGGATCTATCAAAACCTGAGAGAGTAGCCCAAATTAAGCAAGATTATGAAAGACGTCTAGAGCGGCTGAAAAAGCAACGCATGGCAAATCCGCTTCGTCCTGATAATGAAGAAATCGATATAGATGATTTATATGGAAAATCAAAGGTATGTTTAGCATGTCACAAATAGTATGTCATTTTTTGTCATTACATTTTATGCGGAGATTGAATTTTCTGCAGAATTGGTGTACAATGTGGCGCAACTTTAACTTGAGGATATTATGAGCCTAAAGGAGATACCCATAAAGCGGGAATACCGCCCCGAAGATAATGTCGTGAGGAATTTTTATATTCCTCTGCTTTCTTCTGCTATCTCTTATCAGCGTGCTGTGGGCTTTTTTTCTTCCACAATTCTTGCTGAAATTGCCGTTGGAATATCTGCGCTCGTTCGCAATAATGGTAAGATCCAAATAGTTGCATCTCCTTACCTATCGGATGAAGATGTTGAAGCAATAAAAATGGGGTATAAGGCCCGGGACGAAGTCGTAAAAGATTCTATACTAAATGCTCTTGAGGATCCTAAATCTGACTTTGAAAAAGAAAATCTCAATTTGTTAGCAAATTTAATTGCAGACAGTGTTCTTGATATAAAAATTGCGTTTACTGAAAAAGGTCACTCGTTTGGTATGTACCACGAAAAGATGGGAATTATCTCGGATGCCGAAGGAAATCGTGTGGCTTTCTCAGGATCCTTGAACGAGACATTTAACGCTGTTCATTTTAATTATGAAACAATAGATGTTTATTGCTCATGGAAGACTGAGGATGTAGAGCGCGTTAACGATAAAATCTCAGCTTTTGAACGTATTTGGAATAATGATGAGGCAAACATAACGATAATTGATTTCCCTGAGCTAAAGGACGAAATGATTAGGAAGTATAAACGGGAAAAAGTTGATTATGAAAGCATTCCTGAACCGAAACTTCCTGAAGTGATAGATGCTCCAATTAAAATGGAAATTATAAACCGTCCAACGTTACCGGATTGGCTGAATTTGCATGATTACCAAGAAGATGCTATTTCTGAATGGGTAAAGCGCGGGTATAGAGGTATTTTTGATATGGCTACTGGTACCGGTAAAACATTAACTGGTTTAAGTGCGATTACAAAAATCTCAAAAGACCTAAATAATAAGTTGGCAGTAGTTGTTGTCGCTCCTTATCAACACCTCGTTGATCAATGGTGCGAAGATATTGAAAAGTTTAACATAGCACCAATTATTGGCTACAGTTCATCACCGCAACGAAATTGGTTAGATCGTCTTAAGAATGCAATCTTTGATCAAAACCTTGGAGTAAAGAACAGCGAGTTTTTCTTGTTCGTTTGTACCAATGCGACATTTGGCCTTGAACGTACACAAGCACAGTTAGCAAAAATAAAAGGCGATGTACTCTTGGTAATTGATGAAGCTCACAATGCAGGTTCCGCTTCCTTTGAAAAACTCCTTAATCCAAAATATAAGTATAGGTTAGCACTTTCAGCCACACTTGACAGGCATGGGGATGAAGAAGGCACGCAACGCCTTTATGATTATTTCGGCGAAAAATGTATCACTTATCCTTTGGACCAAGCGATTGAATCTGGCTGGCTAACCCGTTATTATTACCATCCGATCGTTGTGACTTTAGAATCTGATGAATTAGAGGAATACATAGGTCTTTCACGAGAAATCGGAAAATGTATAATCTGGGGACGTGATGGTAAAAAACAATTGAACGAGCGAGGCAAAAGACTAGCTCTTGCTCGTGCTAGGATTGTGAGCGGAGCGCGGCAAAAATTATCAGCCTTGCGCCGTGAAATTGAACCATTTAAGGATGATAAATTCATTTTGGTTTATTGTGGTGCAACAAATGTTTTGCCGGATGATCAAGATAAATCTTCAACCGATGAAAATGATATTAGACAAGTTGAAGCTGTTTCTAGTATTCTAGGAAACGAACTCAGCATGAAGAGCGCACGCTTTACTTCTGATGAAAATATGAGCGAGAGAAAAATTATCAAAGAACAATTTTCGCTGGGGAATCTACAGGCTTTAGTCGCTATTAAATGTCTTGATGAAGGTGTAAATATTCCAGCCATACGAACAGCATTTATACTGGCAAGTACTACGAATCCAAAAGAATACATCCAACGCCGAGGAAGAGTTTTACGCCTGAGTAAAGGCAAGGAATATGCGAATATATATGATTTTATTACTCTTCCAAGGCCGATTGACACAGCTCATTATCTTACAGATGATCAAGCAAAAATGGAGTTGTCACTAATTAGGTCAGAAATTAAACGGGCTGAGGAATTCGCTCGCATATCAATGAACAAAATGGAGGCTATGAAGTTAATTGATTCGATCAAAGAAGCTTATAGCATTGATAAATACTTACTATTTGATGAGGAGGTTTTATGACCGAAGAAAAAGTAATGCAAAATAACACCGAAATTGATGTTAAGAAGGCTCAGATGATTTTGAAAAAAATCATTGTAAAAGAGAATAATAACATTAAGCGAAAAGACAAAAACGATGGTGAAATGGTAAAAATGATCCAAAAGTTGATCGAGGAGGAAGTAAAATGCTATTAAAATCCATAAAAGTAAAAGATTTTAGACAATTTAAAGGAGAGCAGTATGTTTCTTTCTCTACTGATCCTGAACGCAATGTAACCATCATTCAAGGTGACAATGGTGCCGGTAAAACATCTTTTGCACAAGCCTTCCGTTGGTGTTTATATGGCGAAACTGACTTTTCTAACAAGACTCTATTATCAATGGCTGTTTCAGATCAAATGTTGCCAGGAGATGAAAAAGATGTTCAGGTTGAAATTTGCCTGGTACACAATGATATAGAGTATACCGTAACAAGACGTCAAAGATATAAAAAGGATACGGCAAATAGAATTTCTAATTCGGGTCGTAACAAGTTTGTTATTTCATATAAGAAAAGTGACGGTAACACTGAATATGTCCCCGAATTAGAAACAGAGTTAAAGATGAAGGAAATTTTACCGGCAGATCTTTCTCGCTATTTCTTTTTTGACGGCGAACATATTGACCATATGGGAAAAGAAATTCGTAATGGACGTAGCTCCGATTTTGCAGATGCTGTTCGTAGTCTTTTGGGATTAAATGCTTTTATTGCAACATTAAATCACCTTAAAGGGAACGGGAAAAACTCCGTTATTGGTCGTTATAATGAAAGTTATAATGCCGGTGCAGATGAAACTCTTTCTCAACTTATTAAAAACATTAATTCATACAATGAAAGAATATCAGCGATTGACAAACGCTTGAACGAGTTAGAACAACAAGATGCCTTTGCAAATGATAAATGCCAACAATTGAGACTCAGAATTGAAAAAAATCAAGATAGTAAAGAATTGGCCGAAGAGAGAAATAAGTTGGAAAAAGAACTTGCAGGGCTAGAAGTAACAAAGAAAGAAAAAACAGGATTACTTCTGAAAAATTTTAATGCCCATGCACCAAGGTACTTCTCGAAAAAAATGATGAAAGATGCTCTAGAATTATTAAAGAGTGCTGAACAGTTAGATAAAGGAATTCCTGATGTAACAGCAAAAACTATAGATTACTTGCTTGCACGAGGATACTGCTTGTGTGGCCATAAAATTGAGATTGGCGATGATGCATTTAACGCTCTCAATAAATTAAGAGACTTCATTCCTCCGAAATCAATTGGTAGTTTGATCTCAGATTTTAGTTCATCCTGTCAGGAGAAAACAGCGAGTACCTCTAGCTTCTTTGATAACTTTCAAGATATAATTAAGTTTATTCGTGAGTTTGATAATAACAGAAATACACTTGAAGATAGACTTAAAAAGATCAAGGAAAGACTTCTCGGGATGGAAAATGTTGGTGCTCTACAGCAAGAATTGACCAACTATGAACGTGATATTAGAAAGAATTCAGATGAGCGTGATAATCTAAATCAAGAAAAAGGTGTTGCACAAAGCAAGCTCCAGAGTGACGAAGAAAAACGTAGTTCTATTGCAATCGGCGATGCCAACAATAGAAAAATTGAAACGTATCGTGCTTATGCTGAATATATGTATAATACACTTAAACAAGAGTATGACATAAAAGAAACAGAGACCCGTGAACAATTAGCTAAAACAGTTAATACGATCTTTAAGAAGATTTATAACGGTGGTTTTTCGCTTTCGCTTGATGCAAAATATAACATCATATTGACCGCCGATGGAAGAAGTAAGGCAAATGACGATGACAACATCGAAACTTCAACAGCACAAAGTATTTCAATTATTTTTGCATTTATTGCTGGCGTGATTAAAATGGCAAAAGAAAATCAAGGTTCTGATGAACGTTTAGCCCAAACGGAGCCTTATCCGCTCGTTATGGATGCTCCTCTTTCTGCTTTCGATGAAAAGAGAATAGACACTGTATGCGATGTACTACCCAAAATTGCAGAACAAATTATTATTTTTATAAATCCAAAAGATGGTAAATTAGCAGAAGATAATCTTGGTTTAAAAATTGCTAAACGCTATACATTTACAAAGAAAACAGAATTTGAAACTGATTTGATGGAGGTAGGCTAATGTTATTTACACACGACTATTCGTTTAAAGGGGCTCATGCTGAAAAAGTTAAAGCACTTGTTGGCCACAAATTTGATAAAGAACACACTCTTTTTGAGAGAAATATGGATGTCTATTTAATGGCCCCGGTTGTCGGTTTTTTGTATAGCCGGAAAGCTGAACTAGATAAAAGTAAGCCATCAACTACAAATATCTTGGCAGAAATCATGATTAAGTATCAAAAAGAGCTTACATTCACATATCGTCTTGTCATGTTGTTAGATAAGGAATATGAGCCTGATACCGAAAAGCGCATTAATAAGGCTTTTAGAGATTATGCAAAAGAAGATCCTAAAGATCTGGAAGAGTACGACAGCTATGTTCGTGGTGGCGTTGATGTCCTATATGAAAAACTGATGAAGGATGCAACACAAGCTGATGATTACATCAGAAATCTGTATGAATTTATGGCAGATTTTGAAGACCGTTATTCACAAAATTCAGATGAAATTATGGATTTGTGTAAGCTGGCCAGAGAATAAATGGGGGCATTATGACCGATGAGACAAATAAAATTGTACAAGAGCTTTTTCAAAAATCCCATCGCTTTCTTGCCGAGGACGAGGTAGTAAGTGCGGCACTTGAGGCAAAACTATCTCTGTTCGAGACAAACGCTGTCATTGAAGCTCTTATAGCTAAAGGTGTCTATATATCGGATAACATTCAAGATGCATTAAAAGAGGTTCACAAAGACAAAGTGGAAAAAGTAAGCACAGGAATGTCTAGAAAATCGCCAGAGAGTGCTACAACATTTTCTATGTTACGAATACCAGTTGGGTCAAAACTTACTTTTTTAAAGGATCGCAATATTGTTGCAATTACTCTTGATGAAACAAATAGAATTAGATTAGAGGATGGATCTCTTGAGGGTTCAACATCTAGATTAGCACAAATCCTTGCTGTAAAGTTTGGCTACGCTGATGTTGCACGCCAAGGACCTCGTTGGTGGTTATACCAAGGTCAAACACTCCTTGCTATAAGGGAAGAACTAGAGAACGATTGAGATGGCGAATGAAGCAAAGCAAAAAATCATTGATCTTTTGACGGACCTGTACAAAACAAACGGTTATGTAACAGAAGATGAAGTTTTTGAGCTTTCAGAACGCGAAAATCTCTCAGTTTTTGATATAAATTACATTACAGAGTATTTGCTCTCGCATGGAGTTATAATAAGCGAAGAAAAAGAAAAAATAACCACTAAAAAAGGACGTGGATACAGGCGCGATCATACAAAATTCTTTAAGGAAATTTCAAAGGAATACAAGGACCTTAAATTTTTTATTAGATATTATAATTCAATTGATGGCTTGGCTGAAGGAGAATGGGTCACTCTGATACAACAGGCGCGACATGGGAATGAGTGGGCTAGAACAAGATTGTTTGATACCTCAATGCAGAAAACAATAAAACAAGCCTATGCTGTTTCAAAAAAATTCGACTTGGACTTTGAAAATACACTGCAGGCTTCATCTTTTGGAATCCTGTATGCAATAAGCGCATTTGATGAAACGGAACACTCTTCGTTCCCTTCTTATGTTCCTCTCGCTGTTAATAGTCAGTTGCGACGAGATGTTTATCTTCATTCAAACCCTGTCATTGATTTTCCAACGTACTTGATGAACGATTTCTTCAAAATTCATACTCTTGTAAAAGAACATAATTGTAGCGAATGCGCATATAGCAATAACAAATTAACGTGTGAAAATTTACGTAATGAGATCCAAGATAAATTAAAATCAACCGCAGAGGAAGTTGATGAATGTATTAAATACTTACAACCGCTTGAAGATTTATGGGAAGATACTTGCATAGATGATTCGGATATCACTAAAGGCTTACGTGAGAATGAAATGAGAATAAGTGTAAATCAACTACTATCGCATCTAAAACCTCAAGAGGAAGAAGTTATCCGAATGCGCTTTGGAATTGATAGTGAAGAATATTCGCTAGAAAGCATTGCACAGATAAAATCCGTAACCAGACAGCGAATTCAGCAGGTTGAGGTAAAGGCACTTGATAAATTGCGACAGCTTGCTAGAAGTGTCTTAAAAGTTGAAAGACCATAAATAAAAAAAGAACCCCGCAGGTGTTGTTCCCGCGGGGTTTTTAGAAACTTTATAAAATTTATTTCACTGCATTTTTCAAAACTGCACCGGCTTTGAACTTAGGAGCTTTTGTTGCAGCAATTTTGATTTCTTTACCAGTTCTTGGGTTACGGCCTGTACGAGCAGCTTTTTTAACAACATCAAATGTACCAAAACCAGTTAATTGAACAGCTTCACCTTTTTTCAAAGATTTTGTAATAACAGCTAAACAAGCATCAACAGCAATTGTAGCTTGTGCTTTTGTCATTCCTGCAGCTTCAGCAACAGCTGCTACGTATTCAGTTTTATTCATGTTTAATTTTCCTTTCTTAACGTTAAGTTTATAGAGGTTCATGACGCCTCCGCTTATGATTCGAGCTATTTTTGCATGAAAAGTCAAACAAAATCTTTTAATTTGTACATAAATCATCGTAAACCACATTGTTTCTATCAATTTGGCGGATAGTTTCCGGGGTGTCATGCTCATAATCCGCATACACCGGTTCGTATAAAAGGCAAAAATCACCGTTTATATTTGTCGTGCAACCGCTTAACGCGCTTAGGATCAGCCAGGCTGTCCCGACTATTTTTAGCTGTTTTAACATTGTCCACCGTTCCTTTCATTACTTTGACTTGTTCTTTTTCCTTGCCGCGTCGATAACCGAGCATATATAAGACGGCCACCGCTCCGGCGATTATCCAGTATTTACCCTTATTCCAAAGTTTTGTTATTCTGTTCAACATCTTGTTTTTGCCTTTCCTTTAACCCAATATCTCGTGCGCCACTGACACCGAGTAAAATGCCCATGGCCGTTAATAAATACTCCCAGTCCACTACCGGAAGGCCCGTTATAGGTGCGATCAGGCAGTTATGGAGGAACCCGTAACACAGGATCCACCCGAGGACCGGGATCCAAAGCCGCTTTTTCATGCCATTTGTATTCCTTTCAATAGAGTTTCATTAGAATATGGCTGTATGCCGTTTTCATGTCTGATGATTGCCTTGATAAAGACCAGTAAGACACCATCTTCCGAAAGGTCGACCGGTGTGTTCGGAGTGATGTTTAACTGCCGGGACACGCTGTCTATATATGAAACTGTTTCGTTTTCGGTTGGTGGTGCATACCGGCTGATAATCTTCCGGGGCGTGTTCAGGCCATAGAGCTGCTGATAGTTACGAAGTAATTTGGCCAACGCTCGGATACCATATTCCGGTGTTTCAAATACACAAAAGGACGGGTCTTGCTGTTTCCCGTCCTTTTTTAATCCTTTCCAGTCCGAACCCCAACGGATGTTCCCAGGGTTATTATTTCTTATGCCGCGTGGTATGTTCATTGTGCATTTCCCATAAAAGCTGATGTAATTCATCAATCTTTGTCTCCAGGCGATTGATGTTAACCTGAGTGGCATATTCCTTGGCCACCGCAACTTTGAACTCGTTGAGGTCACGCTCTAGGGTTTTAATCTCCTTGCGTTGCTCCCCGAGTTTATAAAAAAACCAGCCAAAGGCCGGTACGCAGATGATTTGTAAAAATTGAATCCAATCCATTGTTTGTCCTTTCTTAGTTGGTGTGAACTCTTGAGTCCTCAATTGCCGCTGTGATTTCAACCTTGCCGGAACGCGGTTTTATCCCGGTAACGCGTGCCAAAGTTCCCCATTTATCTTGAGTTCCAAAGGCAAAATGTGTTCTTTCTGAGTTTGTGCCGGTCTCAATTTCAATGTCTGGCGTTTCTTGTAAGATGACCTCATTTGGCAGTGATCCAGCTGTTACCCGATATGGTCCGGACAGACTCCCGGTTCGAGTTCTTAACGCCAAGTAGTGATTTTGGCCCTCGGTAAACTCAACCGGTTCGGATAGCGTTAAAGCCATGTCATTTTTTGACAGTATTTCACCACCTGAACCCCAATGCGGCATATCATGCGTGATAGAAATCAAATCCCCATAGCTTGGGATCAGACCTTCCAGTTCGGTTGAAAATGTCACAATGCGCCGGCGATATCGGTTGGCCAACGCCATATAGATGGCCTCCCGGAGAGCTTGGTTTTTATCGGTACAACCGAAAAGCTCAACAGTTGCCGTCTTATCTGAGGTGGAGCCTTCAAAACTGCCGGTTATCTCCGAGTTCTTCCATGTGCGGTCCGAAAAATACTGAACGCAAACGCTGTCAGCTGTATCTTCAGAAGGCATAATATATTGAATTGACAGGCTGTTTTTAACGATGTTTCTTGGCCCGAAAAGTGCCACCGGTATTGATTTTGGCTCGTCCCGGACAAAGCGAACAATGCCACCTTGGATATAAGGAACGGAACGTCCGACTTTGCAGGTTCGCGACAAGGCATCATAAACCGTCAACTTGGAATCAAAGACGGCATTAAACGTATCACCGCGTGCGGCCCAAATCTGATCCAGCCGGTATAAACCTTCAAGATCTATGGACTTATCTGTCAGCCTTGCACCATAGTTGGCCTTTAAGATATCGGCTATTGCCCAAGCGATAGAGCGTGTCGGCACTCTGCCGGTCCAGCCACCGAACGGCGACCATGTCGGCAATTTTCTTGTCACGATGCAGTTAAGCATGCGGCTTGAACGTTGTGACAGGTTGTTTGTGGCTTTCATTTTAACGGCGATCAATGTTACGTCGCCGTAACTTGGGATCGATACAATAAACCCTTTTGCCGAAGCCCATCTAATTTCATGTCCGGCGCGTGAAGATGTGTCTTTGACATCTAAACGAACGGCGCGAACCTCGTATCTTCCGCTGGCGACAGCATATGAGTAAGTGCGAAACATACTATTGTGGTTATTTGATGTAAATGATTCGCTACCCAGTGTAAACCAATCACCAAGAGGTAAATCCTCATTGTCAATTAGCCTTGCATCAATGCGCCATTGAATGGTTTTATTGTCCATGCCTCCGTTGTTGTTTGCATAATAAAGGCCTCTTTGAAAAGCTACATCAATCTCTATTTTATCGATAACACTTTCTGTCGGATTTAATACAAAAGGTCCGCATATTTCATCTTTTAGCAGTTCTTGCCCGGCAACTTCAGGCGAAGTCACAACATCATCACGAAAAAGCGTATTTTGCTCGCCCGGATTGATTATTTGGTATGTAATTTCTTCAAATGAATCAATCGGAGTATCTTCAATTCTTATTTGTTCGATGTTATATTCACCTTGACCAATGCAATGGAGCTGATAAACATACTGTTCATCATTCGCATATGCATAATATGGCTGACTGGCAAAATCCGGATAAATCAGGTGCCGCCCGTAAATAACCGGTATCGGACTACCGAGCCTTGCTTGGTTTCCTTGCGCTTGCAAAGAGTATGTCGGACTTTGTGCCGCTATGGAGTTGGCCGAGCCGGACCCATTAAGCGATGCCCTTGGGGTGGGAACAAATGTATTAACCAAAAAGCTCCCGGCCATAGAGACACCGGCAGCCGCAACGCCACCCCATACAGCTCCATAAGCCGCTCCAACAGCACCACCGGTATAAACGGAAGCGACAACAACCGCGACCATTAAAACAACCTGAACCGGGTTTGAGGATTTACCACCGCCACCGCCTTGTGGTAAAGTGATGAAGCAGACCAAGGATTTCGGCTGAACGGTATCGTTCCAAAACTTCCTGAGGACTGCGGCACCGTCTATCATGCATATTGTCGGGCGCGAAAGGTCCACTTTCTGTTCCCGGACCATGTCCCAAACGGTTTTGCCGTCATCAAGGACATTGTCTATCCGACCCTTATTCGGCTGAAAAGGGTTTGTAATGTGTGAAAAGTAAATCATTTATTTTCCTTTTACTCGTTGTTGGGCATCATATTTAACGGATTTTGCTTCATAAATTTGATACCTCATTTTTTTGATTATTTGATGTGTCCATATTATCCAGCCCTATACGATGGGCTGTTATCAAATTGTTATCGGTGGTGATAACGGGGGGTAGCAGGGTTGTTGTTTTCTCTGGTGGTTTACAACTACATTTTACCACGAAAGGCAGGGAAATGCAATAACCATCCTTGCTGTGGCGTATCAAGGAATCTTACTGAACATATGGCGCACCTTATCCAAACGGCTGTTTGGACGACGGGGCTGGATGATTGGCTCGCCGACAGTGGCCTGATACCCTTTCAGTTCCGTCAGGCACACACTCCGCCCGTTGGTGTAAAAGGCCAAATCAGTACGGTATGCCTGTATGCAACGGGCGGGAATCTCGCCAGTAAAGACAACTTCATCCTTTTTTATCTGGGCCGTTTCGATGGTGGCACAGTATTTCGGCGCATCATGATAAGCCCTGGAAAGATATTCCCGGGGCGCATAGAGGGTGAAGGAGAGATAAGGTTCCAGCAGTTGCGTCCCTGATTCCTTCAATGCCTGTTCCAATACAATCGGGGCCAATGAGCGGAAGTCCGCCG
>OMEV01000019.1_pt1 | contig 165831 bp, 178 predicted proteins | sample 1645491 | NCBI WGS metagenome assembly OMEV01 (sample SAMEA103958122, study PRJEB25191) | human gut metagenome | biome: human-associated habitat [ENVO:00009003]; feature: intestine environment [ENVO:2100002]; material: feces | place: Germany | collected 2013/2015
CAAACCATTGATTTTAAAGGGTTTGCAAAAAAAATCTCAAAAAATTAGCACTCACACCTTGATAGTGACGATATTTGTGGGACCAGCAATCTATATAGCATCACCGGGACCGATTTTCTTCGCACAGGAGCGAATTGGTAGAAACGGCAGAAAGTTCAAGATGTACAAATTCAGAAGCATGTACATGGATGCCGAGGAGCGAAAGAAGGAGCTCATGTCACAAAACAAGGTGAGCGACGGAATGATGTTTAAGATGGACTTCGACCCAAGAATCATAGGCAATAAGATACTGTCGGATGGAACAAAGAAAACCGGCATAGGACAGTTTATCAGGAAGACATCAATAGATGAGCTGCCACAGTTTTGGAATATCCTCAAAGGAGATATGAGCCTGGTGGGAACACGACCACCAACACTTGATGAGTGGGAGAAGTATGAACCACACCACAGAGCCAGAATGTCATTCAGACCGGGATTAACCGGGCTGTGGCAGGTGAGTGGCAGGAGCAATATCACGGACTTTGAAGAAGTTGTGAGATTGGATACCCAGTATATTGGGGAGTGGAGTGTGAAGAATGATATAAGAATTATTTTTCAAACTATTATAAGAGTGATGAAGAATGAGGGAGCCGTATAACATAGATTTGCGGAAAGAAAAATGATGAGGAGTATTTGATGGATGAGGAAGAATAAAATCAGAATACTGCATGTGGCGCAGGCCGCAGGTGGCGTGGATCGCTACATCCGAATGCTTCTCAAGTATTTGGACAAAGAAAAGTTCGAGAATATATTGGTTTGCTCACAGGATTTCCATGAAGAAGACTACAGAGGTTTGGTTGATTCTTTTGAACAAGTCGAGATGACGCGAGCCATTGGTGGCAATGACTTAAAGGCGATTAGAGAGGTTAGAGCACTGATAAAGAAATATAACCCGGATTTCGTCTATGCTCATTCTAGCAAGGCCGGAGCAATTGCTTGTGTTGCGGATATAGGATTGAGAAATCACTGTGTATATAATCCGCATGGCTGGGCTTTTAATATGCGCTGCTCGGCAAAGAAAAAAGCAATATACACAATGATAGAAAAGATTGCAGCACCGTTCTGCGATAAGATTATTTGTATTTCTGATGCAGAGAAACAATCGGCATTAGACAAGAAGATTTGTAAAGAGGATAAGCTGCAAGTCATTTTTAACGGTGTAGACATCGAAGCCTATGAAAATGGAGCACATGGTGCAGTTAAAAGGCAAGACCTGAACATTCCAGAAGATGCATTTGTTGTCGGTATGGTTGGGCGAATAAGTCAGCAAAAAGCACCAGATGTCTTTATTAAGATGGCAAAGCAGGTGAAAGATGAAGTTACAAATGCACACTTTATTATCGTTGGTAATGGAAATCAGGAAGACGAAATCAAAAAGTATGCGAAGGACAACGGCTTTTCGGATAATTTACATATTACTGGATGGGTTGATGATCCGATGAGTTATGTGGAGCTTTTCGATGTTGCATGTTTATTGAGTCGCTGGGAGGGCTTTGGACTGGCACTGCCTGAGTATATGATGGCAGGTAAGCCTATTGTAGCAAGCAGAGTGGATGCCATTCCGAATATAATCCGGGATGGAGAAAATGGCTTACTTGTTGAAGTGGATGACGATACAGGTGTAAGTAATGCGGTGTTGCGGATCTATCAAGAAGATGGATTGAAAGATAGATTGGTGACACAGGGATTTGAAGATGTACATAACAGGTTTAACGCTCGGAGAGTTTCAGAAGAACACGGGAAACTGTTTGAGAGATTATAAATGACGGAGGAATGGGCGCTTATTATGGATGCTGACAGTACATTTAATACGAATGTTGTGAATGTATATAAAGATTATATCGAAAAGAATGACTGCAGTAAAATAGGTGTTCTTGCGCCGGTGCATCTTCATGATAGAAATATGGAAAGCAAATTTGAAGGGCAAAGGGATGTTTCATGGGCAATGAGATCAGGATGCTTTTATAACACAGCAGTATTTTGGAAATTCCATGGCTTTAAGGAGGAATTATTCGTGGATGGATTAGATTTGGATTACTGTTATAAAATTAACGGGCGGGTACCGCGTAGTAGAACTTGCGGATGCCCGAATTAATCATTTGCCAGGAGAAATTCGGTCACTTAGTTTCGCAGGCATAGAAATAAAATACGGTGTAGCCTCCCCCCTGACGATACTATATGCTGGCTAGAGCAATAGTGTGGCTTATATTGGAATATCATTCCATAAAAGAATTGGCTAGATATGGGATGAAGTGGGGAAAAGTACTCATCTTGTTTAAAGACAAAAAAGAGTACATAAAGCAATTGGTGCGTGGAACAAAAGATGGCATAAATCTTTGGAAAGATGTCCATGACTAAAATGCCTATTAAGTAGTACCTAACCGATTTTATTTCATTATGTCTCCGTACAAAGGGACTGGTATGTTCTGATGATAAGGAGCCATAGATGAAAGACGTTGCAATTTTAACAAAGTATTACCAAAATTATAATTACGGCGGCATGCTGCAAGGATATGCACTCTATAGTGCGGTTAAAAGTTTGGGATATAATGTAGATATTATTTCTTATGATGTAAGAAATAATGCAAATTCGGTATATCCTAGCATTATCCAACAAACTAAGCAATATGGATTGGGTGCCGCAATTCAAAAGGTCGCAGAAAAGGTAATTGCTAAAGGAAAATTTTTTATTAAAGATATTATTGAAGAGAGAACGGAACTCTTTGACAAGTTTGAAGCAGATATTGATGCGGATACTGATTTGTATAGCGATGATTCTATAAATAATTTGAAGAGGGAATATAGAGTTTTTGTTAGTGGCTCGGATCAGATTTGGAATCCAAATGCGGTGAGAAATTTGTATCTCCAAACTTTTGTATCTGAACCATATAGAAAAATTTCTTATGCGGCAAGTATTGGCCGCGATAGTTTCTCAGATTATGAAGCTAATATAATGATACCTGCGATTAATAGATTTGGAACTATTGGTGTCAGAGAAAAGACGGCAAAAGAACTGTTGAGCAAGTATATTTCGCAATCAGTTACTACTGTTCTTGATCCGACTTTCCTATTGTCCATTGAGGAATGGGAGAAAGTGTCGGCAAAAAGACTTGTTGATGAAAAATATGCGTTGATTTACTTCTTTTCAGATAGCTTAGAAGTTAGAAAGAAGGCTCAGGAGTTTTGCAAGGAACGAGGATTGAAGTTAGTAGTTATTCCGTATGCAAAGCAGGAGTATAATCTGTCTGATTCAAAAGGACCCGGAACGAGAATGAATGATGTGGGACCAAGAGAATTTGTTTCACTTATCAAAAATGCAGAATTCGTTTTTACAGATTCTTTTCACGGTGCTGTTTTTTCATTGATCCATCAGATTCCTTTTGCAGTATTTGAGCGCAATAAGTCTGGCCACGTTTCGATGAACTCTAGATTGTATGATCTATTGGAATTATTTCAGGAAAAAGATAGATTGGTTAATATTGATGATTTTAACAGAGTAACTGCATTATCTAGCATAGATTCTGAAAAGATTAAAAAAATTATATCGAGCTGGAGAGATTTTTCATTAAAGTTTTTATCAGATTCGATTGACGATGGTATTCAAAAGTATAACGAAAGCGAAGAACTTAAAACAGTTACTGGAAGGGAAGATGAATGTTCTGGATGTGGGGAGTGCATTACATTCTGCCCTAAAAAAAGCATATCGTTTGCGAAAAATAGTAATGGATTTCAGGTTCCAGTAATAGATGCAAAGACTTGTATTCAATGTGGTATTTGTAAAAGTGTGTGTCCTGTATTAAATAAACCTAAGCAACACAAGCCTATTGAGGTTTATGGTGCATACTCAAAAGACGAAATGACGCGCAGCGCATCAGGGGGGATAGCTTACAACATTGCAAGAGACACAATAGAATCTGGTGGAGTAGTTTACGGGGCTGCATATACAGATAAATTGCAAATCAAAATTACAAGGGTGGATACTGTTGATGATTTAAGTAAAATTCAAGGCACAAAGTATGTACAAGCAGATATGACTGGTGTGATCGAGAATGTTTTAGCAGATCTTAAAAGCCAGTTGTCAGTACTTTTTACAGGAACACCGTGCGAGGTCGCCGGAGTTGTCGATGCCGCTCGCAGAAAAAAACTGGAAGATGGATTAACAACCGTTGAAGTGATTTGTCATGGTACTCCATCACAAAAAATGTTTGATGATTACTTGAAATGGGCAAAAGGGCATTATAAGAGTGATATAAACACTTATGCTTTCCGAGCCAAAAAAACTGATAATGACAAAGATTTTATGGTGGAGGTTGGATTGGCAGATGGTCAAAAGATAATGGTTTCTGGATTTAAAGATCCGTACTATAAGGCATTTATGTCCGCCAAGTGGTTTAGAGAAAGCTGCTATAGTTGTCCGTTTGCTGAAAAGAAAAGAGTTGCAGATTTGACAGTTGGGGACTTCTGGAATTCTGAAAAGCTTCCTTCAAATTTTGGCAGAGGTAGAAGAGTGTCCGTTGCCATGGCTAATACAGAAAAAGGTCTAAAGTGTTTGCATGACACACAGAAGAAAATTAATGCTGTGATGACAACCTGGGAGATAGCAGCACAAGGGAATGCAAATCTATTTAGAACGACCAGAAAATTTGCAGGATATAAGGGATATGGAAATACCTCGCAGGATTTTTTTGAAAATGAGTTTGAGGCGGGGGTGAATATGAAAAAATATATTCTTAATCAACTCCCGACTTCTGTGCGTAGGGCAATAAAGAAAATAGGAAAACAGTGAGGTGATATCAAATGAGAGTCGCAGTTATTATGTCAACCTATAATGGCGAAAAATACATAAGCGAGCAAATAGATAGTATTTTAAGTCAGACAGGTGTTGAAGTAGAACTTTTTATAAGAGATGACGGATCAAAAGATAACACCGTAAAGATAATAGAAGAGTACGAGCAGAAGCATAGCAATGTTCATGTCGATATTGGAATAAATCTGGGATTTAGGCAGAGCTTTATACAAGAACTATTGAGTGTAAGAGGCTATGAATATTATTCTTTCAGTGATCAGGATGATTACTGGGAAAAAGAAAAATTATACCAAGCGTGCCTAAAACTAAAAAAGGTGAAAGAGGGAAAAGCAGCAGTATATTATTCCAATTTGAATGTTGCAGATGCAAATCTGAATATCTATCGTACAACAAAACTACAGAATCGTAAGAAATCATTGGAAAGTTTGGTTATGCGCCGTTCTATAGCTGGTTGTACGATGGTCTTTAATGAGTGTCTTTGGGATAAGATTGCAAAAGTAGATGTGACAGATGATATGTTAAAGCGAGGGCATGACAGTTTTATCTTGTCATTGTGTTATGCATTAGGCGGAGCTGTCATATGTGACCAGAATGCTTATATTCGCTATAGGCAGCATACATCGAATACATCTGGAAGTTCTCATGGTGCTGCTCAACGGATAAAAAAAGAGTGGGGCATGCTAGTTAAGAAAAAGGGAACTGAACCTGCGATTGCAAAAAGTCTCCTTAAAAATTGGGAGAAAGAAATGCCTCCAGAAGAAATAGAGGAGCTTCGGTTGATTGCACAAAGCGAATCGTCTATTCTGGCGCGGTTGAAAATTGTTGCATCTAGAAAATTTGTGACAGGCAATTTAAGCCTAACAGTTGCAGGAAAAATGAAAGCATTATTTGGATTACTATAAGATTGATGGAGGAAATAAAACATATGGACATTTCGGCAGGTATTGTCCTTTTCAACCCGGATATAAATAGATTAAAAGAGAATATTAGTGCTGTCATTGTCCAATGTGCTCACGTATATCTGGTAGATAATGGGTCAAATAACATTGATGAAGTTAAAAAACTACTGAATCAATACAATCATTCAAAGGTTTCTGTTCTGTGCAACATGGAGAATCAAGGGATTTCGAAGGCATTAAACCAACTTGCTTCTGAAGCACAGAAAGGTGGATTTGACTGGATTCTTACTTTAGATCAGGATTCGGTTGCTCCATCTAATATTATTGAAGAATTTGAGAAGTATACAAATAATTTGAATACTGGGATGCTTTGCCCAGTTATTTGCGATAGAAACAAAGGCGTTGTAGTAGAAGCGAAAGACAATTATAAAGAGATAGATGAATGTATCACATCCGGCTCCCTTTTAAACATCAAGGCGTGGAGAAAAATTGGTGGTTTTGATGAGAGCATGTTTATTGATGGTGTTGATTTTGATATTTGCTATCGATTAAGAAAAAACGGATATAAGATTCTGTGTATTCAGAGTGTAGTGTTGCTGCATGAGCTTGGGCGAATCGTGTATCATCGCTTTATCTTCTGGAAAGTTCTTGTAAAAAATCATTCTGCATTCCGCAAGTTTTATATAGCTAGGAATACAGTGTATTTAGCAAGAAAAGAACACACAAATATCATAAAAGCGATTCTTCAGAATGTAAAACTCTTTTTAATAGTCGTTTGTTATGAAGATGACAAATGGAAGAAGAGTAAAAAAATTCTTCAAGGGACAATAGATGGATTCAAATGTGAGATAGACAGGTAAGTATATGAATCAGTCATTAAAAGATGTCTCTGTTATAATAGCTACATACAATGGAGAAAACTATATTGTTAAGCAACTTGAAAGCATTAGAAATCAGACTAGAAAACTAGATGAAGTGATTATTGTTGATGATATAGTGATTAAGCTAGTAACGCAGAAAAAGAAGGGAAAATAAGGAACATGAAGGTTTTATATATAACTAACAAAGATGACAAATATGGCGGTGCTCAATGTCTGATGGAATTGATGGATTCTATCCGTGAATATGATGATATCGAGGTTGTTCTCCTTAATCCAGAAAAGAATAACTTCAATTCATGGTGTTCCGAAAGAAAAATTGAAAACTATTCTATCAAGTATTGCGGACAAATGTATTGCAAACATAACGGTGGGATTGTTTTTCTCATTAAATATCTTTCTTATTTTTTCAGGTATTTCCTTTTGAATCCTTTTGCAATCAGGAAAATTGAAAAGACGATTGATATTAAGTCATTCAATTTGATTCATACAAATACATCTACAGTCGACATTGGAATGATTTTGGCAAAGAGAAATGGCATTAAACATGTGTGGCATTTGCGAGAATTCGGCAAAGAAGACATGCACTTTATACCATTTAGAACAGAGTGTTATGCACGAATGAACCGTGATGGCGGTAATTTTATTGCAATCTCTGAAGTAATAAAGAAGGCTTGGATTAAAAAAGGCATAAATGAAGAAAAAATCACAAGATTGTATGATGGTGTTAAAGCAGACAGTATTTCTCGAAATGAAGAACCATTTAATGAAGATAAAATCAAAATAGCGTTCTGTGGTTCTATTACCAGCTTTAAGGATCAAGAACAACTGATTCGAGCTTTTGGCTTGTTGCCTGATGAGGATAAAAGGGCATTCAAGGTTGATTTTTGGGGAAACGGTAATCCTGAATACATGAAGCATCTGCTGGACTTAATAAACCAAAATCATATGGAGTCAATTTTTACATTTAAGGGTTACTCCAATAATCTTTATCAGGAATTATCACATTATGATATCGGAATGAATTGTTCACACAGTGAGGCATTTGGAAGAGTAACCGCAGAATATATGCTTGCTGGATTATTGACAGTTGCCTCTGACACGGGAGCGAATGTGGAATTGATACAACATGAAAAAACAGGATTGATTTTCAAAAAAAGCGATGATCAAAGTCTTAAAAAATGTTTATCTTGGATTTTGAAAAACAAGAGCAAATGTGTTGAGCTTGCAGCAAATGGAGCAGTTTTTGCAAGAAAAAATTACGCAATAGAAAAGAACATAGAACAATTTTATACTTTTTACGAAGATGTTCTAAAGGATGATAAGAGAAGGAGGTAAATCAGCTCATAAAAAAAGCAAGATGAAATTGAGCTGTAGAAAGAATGGGAATATATATAACACAGATAGCACTTATAATATTCTTGCCTATCGTTTTTTCGAGAATCAAAGATGGAAAAAAATTGTATTGCTATACCGCTGCGATAATTTTATTATGTGTCATCGGCTTTAGAACAGAGAATATGGGTTTATATGATGTGAAAAATATCTATTTTCCACAATTTGACTCATTGCAAAGAATGAGCATGGCGGAGATGTTCAAAGAATATCCTGTGATGCGTGGCAATTTGTTTCAGATATTTACAAAATTATATCAAGTGTTCAGTGAAAATAAATATGTATGGCTACTTTTTACATCTATACCATACATTGCAGCGATGACACATACTATAAAAAAGTATTCATTAAATATTTATACTTGTTCCTTCTGCTTTTTTATGATTTGTGGAATGAGGATTTATCAGACTAATTTTTATCTTATTAGACATTCTATCGCAATGGCAATCTTAATAATTGCGTTTGACGCAATTGTTGAAAAAAACTTAAAAAAATTTCTTATTCTTGTAATTCTTGCGGGGCTTTTTCATTCGACAGCATTTATTTTTATTATTGCGTATCCATTGGCAAGAATTCGACCTTCGTGGAAACAACTGCTGTTTGTAGTGGCAGGATTTTATGTGATTATGTTTATGGCATCTAATGTCATGGAGATGATTTTTGGTTTGATGGACTCAAATAACTATTACAGTGCTTTTCAGCATAGAAATAGTGGATTTGATAGCTTTCTGTTTCCAAGTATTTGTTTTTTTCAGTTTATTATTGCATACATCTTATGTAAAAGAAATAATATAGAGGATGAATGTGAAAGGGTAACTGTTAATATGCTATGTATAGGAACGGTTTTAATGGGCTCTTCAACGATTATCGGTGAGTTCTATCGACTGTCATATTTTTTTATGACAGTTTCATTTGTGGGATTAGGAAATATTATTCGCATGGAGAAGGATAAAATACTGAGATATTCGTTGTATCTAGGATTGTTTATAGTGTTGACTTGGTATATGTGCCGTGGATTTGAGGGAAATGGATTAATTCCTTACGAAAGTTGGTTATTTAGGTGATAATATGAAAATTGGAATATTGACATTTACAGATGGTACAAATTATGGACAAAGACTTCAAAATTATGCACTACAAGAATTGTTGGCTAGTTATGGAAATGATGTTTATACAATAAAACAAGAACATCATTATAGTATAAAGCATCGAGTAAAAGTAGCGATTAATAACATAGCACATATAAAGCAGGCGGTTATACAAAACAAAAGAAAGAATGTATTTGATCGATTTAATAACCGTTATATAAAATTTTATGATCAATTACTTCCTGAAAATGGTCGGGGGAATTTGGCTGGTGAATTTGATTTATTTATTGCTGGTAGCGATCAGATTTGGAATCCCAACTCACCGTTTGTAAATTCAAATATGTTTATGCAATTTGCTCCGAAACAGAAAAGAGCAACATATGCAGCTAGTTTTTCGGTTGATGAAATTCCAAACAATAAACGAGAAGAGTTTTCTCGATGGATCGGCGATATTGATTATGTAAGTGTAAGAGAGCTCCAAGCGGTTAAACTCGTAGAAGAGTTATCTGGAAAAAAGCCTGTGTTGAGTTTGGACCCAACGTTGCTATTAGACCATCAGAGATGGGAGAATATAGCTGAAGAAGCACAAAGCACAGTCGAGTTTCCTGATTTTTATATGATTTCACTTTTTCTAGGAAATGATTATACCGATGAAGAAAAAGAAATTGCTAAACAAACAGGACTACATTTGATGCAGTTTAAGGATTTTGAAACAGCCGCACCAGATGAATTCCTTAAAATTATAAAGAATGCATCGCTTGTTCTGACTGATTCATATCATGTTACAATATTTTCCATGCTGTTTCATAGACCCTTTATTATTTTTCAAAGAAAGTCAAAAGGTGTCAGTATGAACAGTCGTTTTGAAACGCTGGATTACTATTTTCATTTAGATAATAGATTTTATGAAAATGTGAAGAAGCATGAGAACTATTTAGAAACTCTAAATGAAGAACTATTTGAAAATTCGTTAATTAGACTTAGAAAAGATTCTACAGAATATTTGAATTCCTTGTTTAAAGTTATATAAATCAAAGGGCAAATGTTCTATGATGGAAGGAGAGCCGAATTCTTATGAAAATAAACCAGCGTAAAGCTGGCGTGATTCTGTCTTACGCTGGCGAAATAGTAAAAATTCTTGTAAATTTAATTTACACACCTATTATGCTTCGACTTTTAGGTCAAAGCGAATATGGTTTGTATCAACTAGTGTATTCTGTTGTTTCGTATCTTAGCTTACTTAGTTTGGGGTTTGGAAGTTCTTATCTTCGTTTTTACTCCAGATATAAAGCTCAAAAAGATGAAAATGGAGTTGCAAAACTCAACGGAATGTTCATGATTATTTTCTGTTCGATTTCGGTCATTTGTGTTTTATGCGGAAGCGTGATGATTGGAAATATTCGAGGGATTTTTGGAACAGGTCTTACAAATGCTGAATATGAAACTGCTCGAATATTAATGGGAATGCTAATTATTAATCTGGCAATGACATTTCCGAACAGTGTGTTTAATTGCTCTATCACAGCGAATGAGAAATTTTTGTTTCAAAAGTTTTTGATTTTACTCCAGAATATTTTTAGCCCTTTTTTGACATTGCCATTACTCATTATGGGATACGGTTCAGTGGGTATGGTATCGGTCACAACCTTTTTAACATTTGTATTGTTGCTATCTAACATATTTTACTGCTTTAAAAAGCTACATATCAGATTTGAATTTAAGAAATTTCAAGCAGGACTTCTTAAGGAAATGTGGGTATTCACATTCTTTATTTTCTTAAATCAAATTATCGATCAGGTGAACTGGAGCGTTGATAAGTTTCTTTTGGGAAGATTTGCAGGAACAACGGCAGTGGCCGTATATGGTGTTGGAGGTCAAATAAACACAATGTATCAGCAGTTTTCAACATCAATTTCAAATGTCTTTGTCCCGAAAGTAAATAGAATAGTTGCGGAATCTAATGATAATAATCAATTGACAAAATTATTCGCAAGAGTTGGACGTATTCAGTTTATAGTTCTTGACCTAATTTTGTCTGGTTTTATTTTCTTTGGATATCCATTTGTGAAGATGTGGGCCGGAGAAGAATATGGTGCATCGTATGCGGTTGCTATTTTATTGATTGTGCCTGTTACAGTTCCGTTGGTTCAGAACCTTGGAATTGAGATTCAGCGCGCAAAGAATATGCATAAAGTGCGATCCATAGTTTACTTATTTATTGCAATTGCAAATGTATTTGTTAGCATTCCGCTGATTAAACTTATGGGGCCTGCAGGTGCGGCTCTTGGAACTGCAATTTCCTTATTTGCAGGCAATATCATTTTCATGAACTGGTATTATCATGCTCGAATTGGTATGAACATGATTTATTTTTGGCAAGAGATTGCTAAATTTATTCCGGCATTAATTGCACCTTGTGTGGTTGGTATTGCTATTATGAAGTTTGTTAATATTACTGGTCTTGTTAAATTGGGAGTGTTTGCAGGTATTTATGCTGCAGTGTATGGACTCTCGATGTATTTCTTGGGGATGAATGAAGAAGAGAAGCAGCTTGTCATGGGACCAATTAGAAAAATCATAAGGAAATAAAGAGATGAAAGAGAAGAAAGAATATTGGCAGAGTATCCGGGGCATCTGCATATTAGCGGTTGTGCTGATTCACTCTTTAGGCGGTTTTGAATATTCTACTGGATATAGTGTGGAATTTGTAATTCTTCGCCAGATTATAAACTTTGCTGTTGCTACATTTGTTTTTATGGCTGGTTATTTTGTGAATGTCGATGCCTTGTCTGATAAAGAATTCAGTTATAAACACTGGATAATTTATCGGGGGGGGGCGACTGTTGTATCCCATTTATAATTTGGTCGCTGTTGTATAGTGGACTTGAGCTACTAAAGACTGTGCATAGTGGCAATGAGATACATTGGATGGGCTTTATCTATCGATTTATTGTGGGTAAATCAGCAACTCCATTTTACTATATTGTTGTTTTGGTGCAGCTTACTTTGATTACACCTTGGCTAGTCAAAATTGTAAAACATAATGGAATTATCAGTAGAATTTTATGGTTAGTAACGCCTCTTTACTTGATGTATTTGTACGCTTGGAATTATATAGTTGGTATCTCACCGCGTCTATATGAAACATTATTCCCAGCATGGTTTGGCTTTTATTATTTAGGAATTCATGTGCGCTGTGGAAGAAAATTGAAATGCAATGGATATGCGGCGGCAGGCGCGCTCGCATTAAGTTGCGTTGAAGCGGTTGGATTGAAAGCAGTAGGATTCGATATTGGATTCTATACGAGTCAGATAACAGTTGGTTCATTCCTTTATTCTGTTACCATAATTGGCTGGCTTCTAAAGAAAAGTGAAAATAACCGTAGAGGCTGCCGCTTGCTATCAAAGATAGGCGATTGCTCGTATGGAATTTTCTATATTCACATGGCAGTGCTGATGATTGTTGGCAGGTTTATTAAATGTGAAAACTGGTATGCTTACTGGATATTGCGATTTGTACTGACTGCATCCATTAGTTATATTATAGTGCATATTGGTCAGGTGATATTGAAGAACCATAAAAAATTGTTGCGGTATATTGGATTTATATAAAAGGTACTGGAAGAGGAGGATATACGAATGAAGCCAGAAAAAGTGTATGCTTGTTATAGCAAAGATAAAGATGTAAGACTGAGTAGTTCTTCAGGAGCGGTATTTTCTTCTCTGGCAGAGTATGTGTTTAATAGGAATGGTGTTGTTTACGGCGTTGCAATGTCTGAGGATTGCTATTCAGCAGAGTTTATTGCGGTTACAGATCGAAGTAGACTAAAAAAACTCCGTGGATCAAAATATCTGCAAGCAAAAGTTGGGGATACATTTAAGAAAGTTAAGGTAGAGTTACAAGCAGGAAAACTTGTGCTATTTACAGGAACAGGTTGTCAGGTAAACGGGTTAAAGAAATTTCTAGGAAAAGATTATGACAACTTAATCTGCATGGACGTGATTTGCCATGGCGCTCCGTCACCTGCGTTGTGGAGAGAGTACGCACAATATCAAGAAAAAAAGTCTGGTGGAAAGCTGAAAGGAATTAACTTTCGCTGCAAGGATGAAAGTTGGACTGATTTTGGTATGAAGGAAGTTTTGGAAAATATTCCAGAAGATTCCATGAAAAAGTTTTATATATCTAAAGATAAAGACCCATATATGCAAATGTTTCTGAGAGATTACTGCCTACGTCCTTCTTGCTATGAGTGTGCGGCCAAAAAAGAGAAAATGTCTGATTTAACAGTTGCGGACTTCTGGGAAATTAAAGAAGCTGCTCCGGAAATGAATGATGGGCTAGGAACCTCTCTCGTGTTAATCCGAACAAAAAAAGGACAAGAAATATTTAACTACATCAGTTGCAAAATGAAATTAAAAGAGGTGACATATGAAGCTGGTGTAAAAGGAAATCCTGCTGAATACAAGTCATGTGCAAGACCGTCACAAAGAGATACTTTTTTTGATGATATGCACACAATGAGTTTCGAAGAGCTGGAAGGAAAGTATGCAGCTCCGATAAAATATTCCTTAAAGACAAGAGCTAAAAGGAAAGTAAAGAAAATAATCAAAAGTATGCTTCGAGTAATCGGGGGGCAAAAAGTAAATAATGCAGACTTTGGATTACTCTTTGTGTTCAATTGTGAGGAATGATGATGAAAGAAATACCAGTACTATATAAAAGAAAAGAAGAATGTTGTGGATGTACCGCTTGTTATGCCATCTGTCTGAAAGAAGCTATTTCTATGGTAGTGGACGAAGAGGGATTCGAATATCCACAGATTGATGAAAGCAAGTGTGTTCGTTGCTACCAATGCATTAAGGTGTGTCCGATTAAAGCAGCACGAGCATAGTAAGGAGAAAACAACATTACTTATCATGGCAGCCGGAATCGGTAGCCGATTTGGAACAGGAACAAAACAGTTGGAGCCGGTTGATGATGAAAACCATATCATTATGGACTACTCAATCCATGATGCAATTGAAGCTGGTTTCAATCATGTGGTTTTTATCATCCGTAAGGATATCGAGAAAGAGTTCAAAGAGGTCATCGGTGATCGTATTGCCTCTATTTGCGCTTCTCATGATGTAACAGTGGGCTACGCTTTTCAGGATATCAACGATATTTCGGGAGAACTTCCGGCAGGCCGTACAAAACCGTGGGGAACTGGACAGGCTGTGCTTGCAGCGAAGGAAGTAATCGATACCCCGTTTATTGTGATCAACGCAGATGACTACTATGGCAAAGAAGGCTTCAAGGCTGTTCACGAGTACTTGGTAAATGGCGGCAAGTCCTGTATGGCAGGTTTTGTACTGAAGAACACTCTGTCCGATAACGGCGGTGTGACTCGCGGCATCTGCAAGATGGATGAGAATGGAAACTTGACTGAGGTTGTGGAAAACAAGAACATCGTAAAGACTGTTGATGGAGCAGAGGCAAATGGTGTGGCTGTTGATGTGAATTCTCTGGTTTCTATGAACATGTGGGGATTGATTCCAGAGTTCTTGGATGTACTGGAAGATGGTTTCAAGGAGTTTTTCGAGAAAGAAGTACCGAGCAATCCTCAGAAATCTGAGTATCTGATCCCAATCTTCATCGGTGAACTGCTGGAGCAGGGCAAGATGTCTGTGAAGGTTCTGAAGACCAACGACACCTGGTACGGCATGACCTACCATGAGGATGTCGCAGCAGTGAAAGACAGCTTCAAGAAAATGTTGGCGGATGGCGTGTATAAGGCTGATTTATTTGCTGACTTGTGATATACTGAGAGCGGTAGCTCTCTACGCTGCTCGTAATAATATCACACACCTCTTCGTGGTGAGCAGCAGGCAACGATTTTATGGTCGGCGAAGATGTGAGAAAAGATAGTCGAAAATGAATCATACTACCCAAAAGAGTAGGGGGTGTGTATTATGGGAATCTTGTCATTATTTCAAAGAAAACAGAAAAATACACAAGTAGTTCTAAAAAGCAATGCTACAATACACACAGGCCAACACTATGAAAAAGATGGTGTCGCAGAGCGAGAATAAAAAGATTTCAGGTAAGAAGTAATATTGCCCTCACCCAAACACAGTATTATACTTAAACCATTAAAAAGAAAGAACAGGTGGTGAACTTAACCACCGAGATTGCATCCATCCAGAAGGCAAAGGCAGATGCAAAGGCTGCTAAAGAAGCAAATAAGACCGAAGCAGATGCTGTGCTGAAGAAGTTGCTGGCAAGTGGCATGAGCGCGGACGAGATTCTGGAAAAGCTGAAATTACAAGAAAACCAAATCATCGTATCTGACTACGAAGCCGCAAAGAATTTTTATGTGAACAAGCTGGGATTCTCTGTTATCAGAGAAAACTATCGCCTAGAGCGTAAGGACTGGAAGCTGGATCTTAAATTGTGGTGGGGGCAGGCACCATTAAATTTTTATATATGATTCCGGATTATAAAGTGGATTTGGAGATAAATTTATAAGGGCTATGTTGGCACAAATACAAAATTTTAATAATAACTCGATATATGTATATTTTTTATCTTGCATAGTAATATTAAATTATCAGCATTTTTCTAAATGTCAGAGAGTTTCGCTGATATATGCAACAACTATAGCTATGGAACTCATATCAGGATACAAATGGGTGGCTACTTTGTCTATGCTTGTTATATCTATGTTTATTATGGAAGAATACCTTTCGGAGGATAAGGTAAAGGGTGAATTACTGAGTAATATCTGGTATAAGATATGCGATTTTTTATATCAATTTATTTTTATAGATATGGGTGCTTGCATTGTAATAAATATAATCATATCTGGAAAATGGTTAAAGGATTGGTTTGTTCAGACGGGTATTCAAATATGGTGGTTTTATGTTGTTAATATTATAATCTTGTTGTTTACAATCCATCTGCTTAATACTTCAAAGTTTGGTCTTTATGATTTTTCCGTTATAAAAAGATATTTTGATAAATTGGATGGTATAAAGATAAAATGGGATGATTTGGAATTACAGCGTAGATTTGATATTATGGTGGAGCTTGAGGATAAATCATACTTTGATAGAGAAAATTCGTATAATTGGTTTTCCATAGAATTTGTGAAATATAAGATCAAGGCGTTTAAAGAGAATAGAAAGTGGCTTAAAGAACATAGGGAGAAAAAATCTCTGAAGTATATGCTTTTGCGTATATGGAGTCTAATCAGAAAGTTTAAATTATTTAGATATGTTTTACGGAAAATAAAGGAGAAAATTGCTTCTTCAACATGGTCGTTTATATATTTTTTCCATAGATTAAAAAGTAAAATACGAGGCTGTTCAACACTGGAAATGCAGCTTATTCGTTGTATCGGAATAGAAAAAGGTTATGATAAATGTGTTGTACGTCGTAAGTTCTTTGAATTTTTTTATACATATTTATTTTTTAATGGATTAAAAAACTATTATGAGAATAATCAGAATAATAAGCGTAGAGAATTTAAAAAGTTTATATTATATGTTTATCTGCATTCTATAAGGATTAACATGTTTGGAAATGAATTTAAATCTATTGATAAGTTATTTGATGATGCAAAGGTGAGAGATTGGGATATAGATGAGTTTTACGTTGCGATTTTGTCTCTTACAGGAGCAAGAGTTACACCAAAACGAATGGTTTTGTATCCACATGCAGTCCAAATTGCCGGAATTGATTTAAATAGAGCTCTTGTGTGGAGAAATATGATAAGAGATTGTCAAATTACAGAAAGTAGAAAAGAGCCGTTTGACGAAACAGAAGTAGAAAAGGTGTTTTACATTATACGGGGAAAAATATTACCTTATATTGAAAATAATATATTTTATGGTCCTTGTGATGGTCATAATGATTGGCCTAGTTATGGTAGAAGTAATTGTTGGAGCTTTACAAGGAATGTATACTGGCATATATGGTGGGAAAGTTTTACAAACAGAACCGGGACAGAAGATGATATGATGCGAATTTATACTTCCTTGTCTGACAGAACCATTACACATGAACATTGTAAGAAGTATTTAGGAACAGCGGAGTTGGGAGCTGTTATTAGAATATGTGATGAAATTAAGGGAAATGACAGAATGGGGCACTGTAAACATTCTCAAATACTGCTCGGGCATGACGAAAATGGTGTTACTATATATGAAAGCACAGATAAATGTACTCAAATTGTATATTTTACATGGGATGAATATGTGCAACAATATGGTAAGTATAAGTATTTTAAGTATATAAAGTGGCCTATTTTTGTGAGATAAGAATGTCAGTGCAGATGGCGCAATGTGTCGCAATGTACAGTAAATTATATTTGTAAGTACATTAAGGGCATGCGGACATTTATTGTCCGTGGGATGTGATAAATTTTGCCAAGAAGCTTGTTTCAAATCCGTCAGCCAGACCGAGTGCGTTCTGGATTAACAGCAGTGGAAACGACATGGTGAAGCGCTTTGTGGACATGGCTGACCAGACCACAAGAGATGAGATTGAGAAGCTTGTGGCAGGTGGATTTGTATAGAAGCAGCTTCGGCTTGACCTGACCTATGATGAGATTGATAATCTGTGGAGTGTGCTCTTTACTACAGGCTATCTCACCAAAATCGGAGAGGTCAAGGTGCCTGACAGTGAGAGCTATGCGTACAGGCTTGTCATTCCGAATAAGGAAGTACGAGAGGTCTTTATCTTGCAGATTCAGGAGTGGTTCAAGGCTGTTGTTGCAAAAGATGATGATACTATGAAGTTTTTATCAAAGGCAATTCTGGATAAAGATGAGAAACAGATTGCCAGGCAGCTCAATATCGTTATGAGCCGCATGATTAGCATACTAGATACCAAGGCGCCGGATGCTATGAAGGAGAATTTCTATCATGGCTTACTTCTCGGTCTACTGCGTGGCAGCAATCCGGACTGGCTCATTAAGTCCAATCGTGAGTCAGGAGATGGCTTTAGTGATATTTTGATTGAGCCGGAGAATCCGGATGCTGGAATTGTTATAGAGGTGAAGTATGCTAAGGAGATGAAGGAGCTTGACGCAGCGTGCGAGGCTGCTATGGCTCAGATTAAGAATAAGCGCTATGATGAGGCTCTGCGGGATGAGGATCGGTGTGATATTTAGCCTATGGCATTGTTTATTGCAGGAAGCGGTGTAGGGTGGTTGGAGAGAAGCTATAGACACAGAGAAGGACTATTGTGTTACACATGCATGTGCCAGACACCATTAAAGCAAATCATTCACTACAGAGCGGTGAAATGCTTAATAAATAGGCAGAGATATATGAAGCGATTGGGATAGAGTTACAGTAAAGTTTTTAGTTAGATTATAGATATCAAAGAAAGGGAGAGTAGTTATGGATAAAGTTATTGAAAAAATGGGAATATACGAGATGTTTACGGTATTGGGTGCGGGAATAATTTCGGTTATTATTTGGTCTTTTGCATCAGGAAGTAAATATATAAATGCCCTTTTATATAGGAATAATGAGAGCGATGTAAATTGGGTTATTTTCTATATTATTTGTTATATTGTTGGATTGATTTTACAAGAAGTAAGCAGCTTTTTAGATGATAAAGCGATGAAATTTAGAATAAACGCCAGAAAATGTTTTTTGAATGATAATAATCGTGTAATTAAAAATGATGAGGAGCTAATACTATACAGAAAATTGGCAAAACAGAAATTACATAAATCAATATTATCTGAAAAAGATAATGAGTTATTTTATTTTAGAGCTAAAACATATTTAGAACGTCACTCAGACAATTCTAAGATAAGCAGAATTAATTCTATATATGGAATGAGTAGAAGCTTGGCACTTTCAAGTTTAGTAGCTATTTTATTTACTGTAGTGTCGTATTTTTTAAATGATAAAACATTTTATGTATTTGGGACGAAAAGTATATGTCCGGTTTTAATGATTATCATAGAATTATTTGTTTTTGCACTTTTTTGCTATAGAACAAAAAGGTATGCTAAATATAAAGTAAGGGTTATAATGAGATATTATTGGGATGAGATGAAATGTAATAAATAATTTGATAGTGAAATCAAAGAGGAATGCACCACATTGTGCCTGACACCATTAAATTTGCAAAGTTTATGGATGGTTCAGTAATCGAATTTGAAAAATAAATAATTTATCACGCAGGATTTTGATACGATTTAATGAATTATTTGAGGGGAGATAACAATAACGATGGCGAATTTAATTATAGAAATGCTTTAGATAAAAGAAATCAATATCCCTTATTAAGAGGAATGAATAAATATCAGATTAATGGAAAAGTATATTCTGGAGATATGTGGATAAATACTATTCTCGAGGAAAAACCTGATACAGTGATATTGGTTGTTCCTAAAAATATAATGCTTTTACAAGCTTATAAGAAAATGAGAGAAGAATTGTTCAGTGTATATTATATAAAGCATGTATGATACTGTGTGGATCTATACTTGAAACTATATTATTAGATTGGCTATCTGAGCTTGAAAACACGAATTATTTTGTTGATGACGATAACATGCAGATAAACCTATATGGTGTTATTCGTCGTTTGAAGGAAATATACAATCCTAGCTGGAATTCAGAAGCTAATGCAGCACATGACATTAGATTAAAAAGAAATTTAGTTCATCCAGTAAAATTTGTTGTTGAAAATCCGACAGTAAATGGAGATACTTGTCTGCAAGTACTAAGAGAAATGCAGAGCATTTTAATTTCACGTGGATTTGAGAATGGTTTTACAATTCCGGCAAACTAGAAAGAAATAAAATGAGAAGACCACATTGGTGCCTGACATCATTAAATTCAAAAATCACTATTTAATCCAATTAAATCCAATCCAATTTTAAAATATTGGTTCTGAAAAACCAAAAAGGTATTGACAAACTGAAATAACCTTGGTAATCTATAATCAAGAAATAAGGATGGTTATTCAAAACCAAAAAGGGCGATTGCATTGTTAAACGAAATTAATGAAGTAAAAGGTAACTTTATTGACAATGAAACAGCTAATCAGCTTACACCGGAACTTAAAGCTGTTTGGGATGAAATATTTGTTTGCAAAAATGAAATTGAATTAATTTTAAGAAGCAAGACTTCGATGGCAGGAAAAGGATTTTTTGGAGTGTTTGGAGATGTTACAGTGGCTGCTTACCTTTTGGCAAAGTCATTTGATTGCAGCGCACACGCCACATATTCATTTGAAGAAGATGCAAGAATAGATGTTGACATTAAGAAAGTCGCAGAAGACTTTTATATTTCTGAAAACTGGAAGGAATTAATGGAACTTACAAAAGCTCATGAGCAGAAAATCTTCTATTTAGTTTCACTCTTAAGGGATTTATCTGATCCGATGATGACACCTGAAAGCTTAGGAAACTTGGCTGATGAATTACTTGAGATAAAAGCCAATGATAAATTCGCAGATTTCTGCTGTGGTGCAGGAACTGTTGTGGCCGATGTTGTCAAAAATCATCCAACTGTAGAAGCATATGGATTCGATAAACTTGTATCTTCTATTGCAATAGCAAAGATTTACAACGATTTATCAGAAGGTAAGATTACTTTTGAAGCAAAGGACATCTTTGAACTGGGATTAGACGAAGATAATGGCAGACGTTTTGATAAGATTTTTGCGAATTATCCGTTTGGAATGAGGATTAAAGAATTAGGTCTTGGAAATCAGTATTTGGAGCAGTTGGAAAAGAGAATACCATCTGTTTCAAAAGCCACATCATCTGATTGGCTGTTCAATAGCTTAATGGTTGATATGCTTTCAGAGAATGGAAAAGCTGTAGGCATCATGACTAATGGAAGTACATGGAATCAGAGTGATTCAGCAATTAGAAGCTATTTCATAGAGAATGGTTTGATTGAATGTGTAATTGCTTTACCGGCTAGGTTATTTGCAGGAACAGCTATTGCAACTTCAATGATAGTTTTTAGTCGTAATAATAAAGGAGTGCGCTTGGTTGATGCTTCCGAACTCTTTGTAGAAGGAAGAAGAGTAAATGAACTGAGTTATGAAAACATTTCTCTTATTATTAATGCAACTAAGAATGACTCTGATATAAGCATGTATGTAAGTGCAGAGCAGCTTCGAGATAACGATTATGTGTTAAGTATGAATCGATATATTGTCCACGATGTAGCAGATGGAATGGCGTTTGGCGATGTGATTAAAAGAATTACTCGTGGAGCCCAGCTTAATGCTAAGGCATTAGATGAAATTACTACTACAGTGCCTACAGACATGCAGTATTTGATGCTGGCTAACATCAAAAATGGACTTATTGATAAGGAATTACCTTATTTGAAGTCTATTGATAAGAAAAATGATAAGTATTGTTTATCAAATCACTGCCTTATCCTCTCTAAGAATGGATATCCTTACAAGATTGCTGTTGCAGAAGTAAAGGAAGGACAAAGAATATTAGGTAACGGAAATCTTTATATTATAGAGCTCGATGAAGAAAAGGCAGATCCGTATTATCTTGCAGCATTCTTTGGAAGTGAGCAAGGTACAGCGGCACTAAGGAGTATAACGGTTGGTGCAACGATTCCAAATATCGGAGTTGAGCAGTTGACGAAGCTTGTTATTCCAATTCCGCCACTTGAAAAACAGAAAGAGATTGCTGACAAATATAAGACTGTAAAAGATGAAATTACAATGCTTCAGTTAAAGCTTGAAAAAGCAAAGAACAGAATGGCACATATCATTGAGTAAGGGGGGATTTGATTAATGATAATTACAAAACCAAAACTATCTCTTGAGGGACAAATCGAGCACTTGAAGAAAAAAGGTGTACTTTTTAACATAATGAATGAAGAGTCAGCTAAGGAATATCTTACTCAGCATAATAATTATTTTAAACTGACAGCATATAGAAAAAATTATGATAAGCATCCTGATGGAGAAAACAAGGGAAAATACATAAACCTAGAGTTTGCATTTCTGGTGGATTTGGCTGTGATAGATATGAGACTGCGATATCGGATTGTGCATATGGCTCTAGATATTGAACATCACACAAAGCTACAACTTCTGCGTATGATGGATAAGTTTAATGAGGATGGATATCAGATAGTTCAGGATTATATGGATTCTTTGAGTGAAGTACAGAGAAAAAATTGCGATAGTGAGATTAACCGAAATAAAGGAAATATATATTGCGGTGACATTGTAGATAAATACGATGGCGCTTATCCAATATGGGCTTTTATTGAAATAATTCCTTTTGGAAGATTGGTTGCTTTTTATGGCTTTTGTGCGGATAGGTTTGCAGATAAGGAGATGAAGAATAATTTTTACAGGCTTTTGACTTGTAAGGAGATTCGAAATGCCTCTGCTCATAGCAATTGTATCCTAAATGACCTTAAAGCTAGGACGGCTGCTCACAAAACGAATACCGCTGTCACAAATGAGCTTATGATGATTAATGATATGAATAGCAATTTTAGAAGAAATCGAATGAGTAATGCTAGAATTCAGCAATTAGTGACATTGTTTTATATGCACAGGACTATGGTTGAAAGCGATGGTATTAAAAAGTCTGAAAGCGAAGAAATTCAGAAGGTAATGAAAAGAATTGATAGGAATTATGACTATTATAGTACAAATCCTATGATTAAAGGTACTTTTGATTTTTTGAAAATGGTGGTTGACAATTGGTTTAAGACCGTGTAAAATGTATATCACATAGAAAAAGTTTATCTTTTGCAGAGCGGCATTGTGAAAACGATGTTAGCTCTGTTTTTTTGTTTATGATTCCTTTTCTTGTATTTTACATGGCATTCCGCTATACTAGTATTAAGTATAGCGGATTATTTTTTGGAGGCTTTTATGGCAAATACTTTGAAGTTACCGGTTGGAATTGAAAATTTTGAGGAAATTCGTAAACTGGGTTTCTATTATATTGACAAGACAAGGCTTATAGAGCAGCTCTTACAGGGATGGGGAAAGGTCACTCTTTTTACCCGCCCTCGCCGTTTCGGTAAGACTCTCAATATGAGCATGCTAAAAAGCTTCTTTGAGATAGGCACAGATAAGACTTTGTTTGATGGCTTATATATTTCAGACAATAAAGAGCTTTGTGATGACCATATGGGTAAGTACCCGGTTATTTTTCTTTCACTCAAGGGCGTGGAGGGATTAGAGTTTGCGTCAGCAAAAAGAATGCTATGTACTATTATAGACCGTGAGATAGATAGACACTATTACTTGAAAACAAGTGATGTGTTGACTGATGAGGATAGAACACTGTTTACAAAGATGCTTCATGGGCAGGATGACAATATTGAGGATAGTATACGAATGCTTTCAAAGCTGTTGTATAAGCACTATGGTCAGAAAGTAGTTATTCTCATAGATGAGTATGATGTTCCACTCGACAAGGCTTTTCAGAATGGCTACTACAAGGAGATGGTTTCTCTCATCAGAGGGCTTTTCGGGCAGGCGCTTAAGACCAATGAGTTTTTACAGTTTGCGGTGCTCACAGGCTGTCTTCGTGTGTCAAAGGAGAGCATTTTTACAGGGCTCAATAATTTTGAAATCAATTCTATTGTGGATATCGACCATGATGAGCAGTTTGGCTTCACTGATGATGAAGTTATGAAGCTGCTTTTAGACTATGATAGGAGCGAGAGGTACCCGGATGCAAAGGAATGGTATGATGGCTATCATTTTGGTAATGCGGATATTTATTGTCCGTGGGATGTGATTAATTTTGCCAAGAAGCTTGTTTCAGATCCGTCAGCCAGACCGAGTGCGTTCTGGATTAACAGTAGTGGCAACGATATGGTGAAGCGCTTTGTGGACAAGGCTGACCAGACCACGAGGGATGAGATTGAAAAGCTCGTGGCAGGCGGATTTGTAGAGAAGCAGCTTCGCCTTGATCTGACATATGATGAGATTGACAATACTATTGATAATCTGTGGAGTGTGCTTTTTACCACAGGCTATCTCACCAAAATCGGAGAGGTCAAGGTGCCTGACAGTGAGAGCTATGCCTATAAGCTTGTGATTCCTAATAAAGAGGTGCGTGAGGTGTTTATTCTCCAGATTCAGGAGTGGTTCAAGGCTGTTGTTGCAAATGATGATGATATTATGAAGCTTTTATCAAAGGCAATTCTGGATAAAGATGAGAAACAGATTACCAGGCAGCTCAATATCGTTATGAGCCGCATGATTAGCATACTCGATACCAAGGAGCCTGATGCTATGAAGGAGAATTTCTATCATGACTTACTTCTCGGTCTACTGCGTGGCAGCAATCCGGACTGGCTGATTAAGTCCAATCGTGAGTCGGGAGATGGCTTTAGTGATATTTTGATTGAGCCGGAGGATCCGGATGCTGGGATCGTTATAGAGGTGAAGTATGCTAAGGAGATGAAGGAGCTTGACGCAGCATGCGAGACTGCTATGGCACAGATTAAGAATAAGCGCTATGATGAGGCTCTGCGGGATGAGGGGCGGTGTGATATTTTAGCCTATGGCATTGCTTTTTGCAGGAAGCGGTGCAGGGTGGTTGGTGAGAAGCTGTAAATTATTTTTACTTTATACCAGAGGCTGGGATAGCGGATTATTTTGGAGGTATTTCTATGAAGCTTAAAACAGGACAAAAGTGCGCATTTGGATTTGGCGCATTCGGAAAAGATATTGTGTATATGCTTATTTCATCGTATTTGCTCTACTACTACAATGTAGTGCTTGGGATGAGCAGTGTGTTTATCGGCACGGTGATGATGGCGGCGAGGATTTTTGATGCGTTCAATGACCCGGTGATGGGCATTATCGTAGCAAAGACGCGTACCAGGTGGGGCAGGTTCAGGCCTTGGATTTTTGCCGGCACGGTGCTCAATGCCGTGACCATATATGCTTTATATGCCACTCCTGAGTCTATGGGTGATTCAGCGCAGAGAGTGTGGCTTACAGTGTTTTACTTTGCATGGGGTATCACATATACGCTTATGGATATTCCGTTTTGGTCTATGATTCCAGCAATCACTGAGCCGGGCAGCGACAGGGAGCAGCTTACATCGCTTGCGAGGACATGCTCTGGCATTGGAGATGCTATCCCTACGGTGCTCACGATGACAGTGGTGCCTATTCTTGGTGCAGGAAGCTCTATGGCTGACTACAGGATTGGATTTAAGTGGTGGGCACTGATTATAGCGGTAGTATTTGTGATTTCTGAGCTTGTATGCGTGGTATGTGTGCCTGAAAGACCGGTTGCCTTTGATGAGAAGCCGGGAAAGATATCCGACATGTTTAAAGCTTTATTTAAGAACGACCAGGCCATGACTGTTGTGGTATCAATCATTCTCGTGTATACATCACTCAATATCTGTGGTAACCTGGTGCTTTATTTCTTCCGGTTTGATGTGGGAAACGAGGGCGCATATTCCATATTTGCTGCAGTTGCTTTTGCAGCACAGGTGCTTGTCATGATGGTTATACCGCTGCTTCGCAAGAGATTCAGCAAAAGCCAGCTTTTTATATCAGGATTTGTTATTCAGATAGCAGGCTTTGCGGTGATACTTATCATGGCATTTGCAAAGCTCTACACGCCGCAGAGCTGGTACATACTCTGCCTGCCGGGTATTTTGATTTATCTGGGCTATGGTATGCTCAATGTTATCATGACTATATTTCTTTCGGATTCTGTTGATTATGGTGAGGTGATGAATGGCACGAGAGAGGAGTCGGTCATTTTCTCAATGCAGACATTTACGGTAAAGCTTGCTTCCGGTGTAGCAGTATTTCTGGCTGGGCTGGTGGTTGACTGGATTCATCTGGATACTGCGGCTGCGGTACAGACACAGGATACACTTGATGCTCTTCGTATGTGGATGACGATTCCGTCTGTTATCCTGCTCATTGTGGGCATATTTGTATTTAAGAGGTTTTATAAGCTGGATGATACAAGGATGGAAGAAATTAAATCCAAGCTTAATTAAAAACTGCTTAGAGTCTGTAGAATTGTATACGAAGACAAATAACGCCCATGCATGAATGCATGGGCGAATTTTTTATTTCTTAAGCTTCTTCTGTGCCGTAGAAAGCATCAGCTTAATACGGTTCAGCTGGTTCACCTCAGAAGCACCCGGATCATAATCGATAGCCACGATATTGGCATCCGGATGATCATGTCTGATTTTCTTTATAACTCCCTTACCTACAATATGGTTCGGTAAGCATGCAAAAGGCTGTGCACAGATGATGTTTGTGACGCCCTCATTGATGAGCTCAAGCATCTCACCTGTCAGGAACCAGCCCTCACCGGTCTGATTACCGCACGAAACGATAGGAGAAGCATACTCTGCGAGATCCTGCACGTGAGCGGTTGGCTCAAAATGCTTGCTCTTAGCCAGCTCATCCCTTGCATCCTTTCTGAGCCACTCGAAGAAGGCGATAAGGCGGTTGTTCATAAACTTAGCTTTCTTAGAAGCACCGAGATAGTCAGCCTTGAAATTCGTGTTGTAGCAGCAGTAGAGTAAGAAATCAGTCAGATCAGGCACTACAGCTTCGGCTCCTTCAGCTTCGAGCAGGTCAACCACATAGTTGTTTGCTGCAGGCAGGAATTTGACGAGAATCTCACCGACCACGCCGACACGCGGCTTGACCTCATCTGTCATAGGCAGATTGTCGAAATCCCTTATGATTTCGCGGCACATCTTTTTGTATTTCTTGTGAGAGAGCATCTTTGTGTTGCCGACAAAGTCGATGACTCTCTTTTTCCACTTCTCATGGAGTGCATTGGCACTTCCCGGCTCTTTCTCATAAGGACGTACCCTGTAGAGACAGCGCATAAAGATATCGCCAAACTCAAGTGCATACAGTCCGTGCTGGATGAGGCTTGGAGTAAACTTAAAGCCCGGGTTCTTCTCGAGACCTACCATGTTGATTGAGATAACAGGCACATCAGGATATCCGGCTTTTTCAAGGGCTCTTCGGATAAAGCCGATGTAGTTTGTTGCACGGCATCCGCCACCTGTCTGTGAGATGAGGATGGCTGTGTGTGTCATATCATAGTTGCCTGATTTGACGGCTGCCATAATTTGTCCCACAACAATGAGTGAAGGGTAGCAGGCGTCGTTGTTTACGAACTTAAGTCCCACGTCCACACATTCCCTTGCAGGGATATCCGGTATGACCATATTGTAGCCGGCTGCCTTAAAGGCTGGCACGAGAAGGTCAAAGTGTATAGGTGACATCTGAGGGCAGATGATGGTGTAGTTGTCCTTTTTCATCTGCTCGGTGAATACAACACGCTCGTAGTTAGACGGTTTTAAGTCACGCTTTTCATGCTTGGTTTCCTTGACTCTTATGGCGGCAAGGAGCGAGCGGATACGGATTCTTGCTGCGCCCAGGTTGTTTACCTCGTCGATCTTCAGGCAGGTGTATATCTTGCCGGAGCCTGTCAGTATATCGTTTACGCAGTCGGTTGTGACAGCATCGAGACCGCAGCCAAACGAGTTGAGCTGGATTAAGTCAAGGTCATCACGGGTCTTTACAAAGTTGGCTGCTGAGTACAGTCTGGTGTGGTACATCCACTGATCCATGACGATGAGAGGTCTCTCAAGCTCGCCAAGATGGGATACGGAATCCTCAGTCAGCACACAGATGCCATAGCTTGTGATGAGCTCAGGGATACCGTGGTTGATTTCCGGGTCCACATGGTACGGACGGCCTGCGAGCACGATTCCGCGACGTCCGGTGTCTTCCATGTAGTCGAGCACTTCCTCGCCCTTTCGTTGTATCTCAAGTCTTGTCATGGCAAGCTCCTTCCAGCCTGCGGCTACCGCATCACGAATCTGTGACTCAGGCAGGTTGAAATCACCCTTTGAGAAGGTGGCTACGAGCTGCTGTGAGATAGTTTCCTCACTCTCAAATGACATAAACGGATTTATGAATTTAACCTCGCCTGAGGTGATCTCGTCCACGTTGTTTTTGATATTCTCAGAGTATGATGTGACAATAGGGCAGTTGTAGTGATTGTTTGCATCAGGAAATTCCTTGCGCTCATATGGCACTGCCGGGTAGAAAATAAAATCAACATTTTGTTTTATGAGCCAGCTTATATGACCATGTGTGAGCTTTGCAGGGTAGCACTCTGACTCACTTGGGATGGAGTCGATACCCATCTCATAAATCTTTCTGGTAGACTGTGGTGACAGTACTACAGAAAAGCCGAGACGTTTGAAAAATGTAGCCCAGAACGGATAGTTCTCGTACATATTCAAGGCTCTTGGGATGCCGACTGTACCGTGTGGAGCATCCTTTGGGTCAAGTGGCTCATAGTCAAATATACGCTTGTTCTTGTATTCAAAAAGATTTGGTATGTTATCCTTGTTCTTCTCCTTGCCCAGACCCTTTTCACAGCGGTTTCCTGTGATGTACTGTCTGTTGTCGGAGAATTTGTTTATAGTTAAAAGACAGTGGTTTGTACAGCCCTGACAGCGTGCGAGCTTTGTGGTGTAGGTGAGCTCGTTTATCTGGTCGATTGTGAGCATTGTTGTCTTATAATCAGCCGTGTGGCGCTCACGTGCGATGAGTGCGGCACCAAAGGCGCCCATGATACCTGCGATGTCAGGCCTTGTGGCATGTACACCTGCTATTTTTTCAAAGCTTCTAAGAACGGCATCATTGTAGAAGGTACCGCCCTGGACTACGATATTTTCACCGAGGTCGCTTGCATCAGAAAGCTTGATAACCTTGAAAAGTGCATTCTTTATTACTGAGTAGGCAAGTCCTGCTGAGATATCTGCGACAGATGCGCCCTCCTTCTGGGCCTGCTTTACCTTTGAGTTCATGAAAACCGTACATCTGGTTCCAAGGTCGATAGGATTCTTTGCAAAAAGGGCTTCCTTTGCAAAATCCTGTACTGAGTAGTTTAAGGACTTTGCGAAGGTCTCAATAAATGAGCCGCAGCCTGAAGAGCAGGCCTCGTTGAGCTGTACTGAGTCGACTGTCTGGTTCTTTATCTTGATGCACTTCATGTCCTGTCCACCGATATCGAGGATACAGTCTACCTTTGGGTCGAAGAATGCTGCTGCGTAGTAGTGGGCTACAGTCTCAACTTCGCCGTCGTCCAATTTTAAAGCTGCCTTTAATAAAGCCTCTCCGTAGCCTGTAGAGCAGGAGTGTACGATGTGTGCATCCTCAGGAAGCTTTGCGTAAATCTCCTGGATAGAACGGATGGCTGTCGCGAGAGGGCTTCCGTTGTTATTGCTGTAGAATGAGTATAAAAGGTCTCCGTCCTCGCTTACGAGAGCGATTTTAGTGGTGGTTGAGCCTGCATCTATTCCGAGATAGCAGTTGCCCTTGTATGTAGAAAGGTCACCGGTCTTTACGTGATTGTTGCCGTGACGCGTTGTAAATTCATCGTAATCAGCCTGATCCTTAAAAAGAGGCTCCATACGTGCTACCTCAAATTCCATCTTTATGCCGTTTGAGAGGCGGTCGATTAAGGATGAGAGTGTGGTGACAGAGTTGTCTTTATAGTTTAATGCAGAGCCTATTGCTGCAAACAGATGAGAGTTCTCAGGAACGATAGTGTGCTCGTCATCGAGATTTAAGGTTCTGATAAATGCTGATTTAAGTTCTGACAAAAAGTGCAGAGGACCGCCAAGGAAAGCAACATGTCCCTTGATTGGCTTACCGCAGGCGAGGCCGCTGATGGTCTGGTTTACCACGGCCTGAAAGATTGAAGCGGATAAATCCTCACGTGTGGCTCCTTCATTGATGAGAGGCTGGATATCTGTTTTGGCAAATACTCCACAGCGGGCTGCTATAGGGTAGATGGCCTTGTAGCTTTTTGCGTATTCATTTAGTCCTGTGGCGTCTGTCTGGATGAGAGAAGCCATCTGGTCGATAAATGAGCCTGTACCACCGGCACATATGCCGTTCATACGCTGTTCCACGTTGCCACCCTCGAAGTATATGATTTTGGCATCCTCGCCACCTAGCTCTATTGCCACATCGGTCTGTGGAGCATAGTGTGTGAGTGCGGTAGATACAGCTATAACCTCCTGTACGAATGGCACCTCAAGGTGCTTTGCAAGAGTGAGTCCGCCGGAGCCTGTTATCATAGGACAAACTGAAAGGTCACCTGTCTTGTCGTAGGCCTTTCTGATAAGGGACTCAAGTGTCTCCTGGATATTTGCAAAATGACGCTCATAATCGGAAAAGAGGATATTGTCATCGGCGTCAAGAAGTGCAATCTTGACGGTTGTTGAGCCGATATCAATGCCCAACTTATGTAAGCTGTTATTTTCCATAGTGGTTCCTCCATAATGTATTACTTATATGTTTTTATATATCTTTCTTCTTATTAAAATATATAATAGTTCTATTTTCAAAACAGAGATTATTATACGACAGATATCGACAAATTACAATGACTATAATTATAAAGAATTTGTGAATAATTCGCTGTCTCGTTGACAAAGTATGATTTAACTATCATAATAAATTTTGTAATAATCGCTGCCCTTTGAACTATAGTGTAAAAGGCAGCAATAATATGACAGGAGGATGCAGACGCGTGGTTTTTTATTGCATCAAAACCATGTCTGCTAAAATGTATGAACTGGCTTAACAAACTAGAACAAAAATATGGAAGTAAAGCGATTCCGAATATCACTAGAATATTTATCGCTGCGAATCTGATAGGCAGTGTGCTGCTTTTGACAAAGGGAGATGTTGTCCTTTATTATCTGCAGTTTTCAGCCTCTGCTATTTTGCACGGACAGGTATGGCGTCTTATAAGCTGGATTTTTGTGCCGAGCGGCAGCATATCATTTTTACAGCTTTTATTTATATTCTGTCTGTGGACGCTTGGAGACAGCATGGAGTCATATCTTGGCTCTTTTAGGATGAATGTGTACTTTTTCGGAGGCTTTTTGCTGTATGATATAGTTGGAATGCTTGCATTTGCAGTGACACATGTATCCATCAATCTGACTATGTACTATATACTTATAGCTATGTATCTGATGCTTGGTCTTTTGATGCCGGAGGCAGAGGTTAGGCTTTACTTTGTGCTTCCTATAAAGATGAAGTGGATGGTGCTTGTTTACTTTGTGATGTTTGCATATGATGTGTATACCTATATGAGCTTTGGATGGCAGATTGGATTGGCATACGGCTCAGAAATCGTTCTTGCACTTATAAATCTGTTGGTATTCATTTATGGCTGCAAGCACAGGCTCTCATTCAGGCAGAATATGCACCAGAAGAGGAGAAAGGCACAGTTTAAGGCTCAGTTTTCCGAACCTCGCCCGGGCAGTGGCATCTCACGCCACAAGTGCTATATATGCGGCAGAACAGAATTGTCAAATCCTGAATTAACATTCAGATACTGCTCGAAGTGCACCGGCAACAAGGAATACTGTCAGGATCATCTGTTTACACATACGCACGTATAATATACATGTACTACTTTTTCTAATTCATTGACAAAGTAAACTGATGAATTTATAATGGACACAGTATTATTTTCGGAGGAACATTTATGGAGAACGAGGCAACAGTTTCGAAAAATTTTATTGAACAGATTATTGAGAAGGACTTGGCAGAGGGGCATTGCAAGACAGTAAAGACCAGATTCCCACCGGAGCCAAACGGTTATTTACATATCGGCCATGCGAAGTCTATTCTTTTAAACTATGGACTGGCAAAGAAGTATGACGGACAGTTCAATCTCAGGTTTGATGATACAAACCCTACCAAGGAGCGTCTGGAGTTTGTAGAGTCTATTGAGGCCGATGTTAAGTGGCTTGGCGCTGACTGGGCTGACAGGAAGTTTTTTGCATCCAATTATTTCGACAAGATGTATGAGTGTGCAGTAGGACTGATAAAGAAGGGAAAGGCATATGTATCTGACCTGACACCTGATGAGATAAGAGAGTATAGAGGTACACTCACAGAGGTCGGCAAGGAGGATCCATACTCAAAGAGAAGTGTTGAGGAAAACTTAGACCTTTTTGAGCGCATGAAAAACGGTGAGTTCGAGGATGGCACAAAGGTGCTTCGTGCGAGAATTGACATGAGCTCTTCAAACATCAATATGAGAGATCCGATTCTTTACCGTGTGGCTCATATGACACATCACAATACAGGTGATAAATGGTGTGTATATCCTATGTATGATTTTGCTCATCCTATAGAGGATGCTATCGAGGGTATCACACATTCTATATGTACTCTTGAGTTTGAAGACCACAGACCGCTGTATGACTGGGTGGTTATTGAATGTGGATTTAAGAATTCTCCTGAGGAGTCGCCAAAGCAGATTGAGTTTGCAAAGCTCTATCTGACTAATGTTGTAACAGGAAAGAGATATATCAAGCGTCTTGTGGAGGACGGCATCGTTGATGGCTGGGATGACCCGAGGCTTGTTTCTATAGCAGCGCTCAGACGCAGGGGCTTCACACCGGAGTCTATCCAGAATTTTGTTGATCTGTGTGGTATATCAAAGGCTAACAGCTCTGTTGACTACGCTATGCTTGAGTACTGTATCCGAGAGGATTTAAAGGCTAAGCGCCCTCGTATGATGGCTGTGCTTGATCCGGTCAAGGTGATTATCGACAATTACCCTGAAGGACAGGTTGAGTATCTTGAAGTGGACAATAACGTGGAGAATCCTGAGCTTGGAAAGAGAAAGGTTCCTTTCACCAGAGAGCTTTATGTGGAGAGAGATGACTTCATGGAGGAGCCACCGAAGAAGTATTTCCGTATGTTCCCTGGCAATGAGGTGCGTTTCATGAACGCTTATTTTGTGAAGTGCAATAGCTGTGTGAAGGACGAAAACGGCAATGTTACAGAGATTCACTGTACATATGACCCGGCATCAAAGGGTGGCAACAGTCCTGATGGCAGAAAGGTCAAGGGAACTATCCACTGGGTTTCAGCCGAGTATGGAAAGCAGGTAACTGTACGTCTTTACGAGAATATCGTAAATGAGGAGCTTGGAGTGTACAATGAGGATGGAAGCTTAAATCTTAATCCAAATTCACTCACAGTGCTTGATAACTGTGTAGTGGAGCCGGAGCTTATGAATGCCAAGGCTTATGATAGCTTCCAGTTTGTCAGAAATGGCTTCTTCTGCGCTGATTGCAAGGACTCAAAGGATGGACAGCCTGTATTTAACAGAATCGTCTCATTAAAGAGCTCATTCAAGCTTCTGACAGCTAAATAGTTTTTGACTAAAAATAAACAGAAGAGAACGAAATTATTAAAAAAATAAGAGATGTGAAATAATTGCTGTTATTTCACATCTCTTTTCTTTTATTTGTTGTAACAATTAATTATTTTTCTTGTTCTCAAGCTCAAGAAGCTTCATTGCACGCACCTTGAGTGGCAGACCAAAAAGTGTGATGAAGCCGTCTGCATCATGGTGATCATATAAATCTCCTGTAGTAAAGCTTGCAAGAGACTCACTGTAGAGTGAATATGGTGAAGTAGTGCCGGCCTTGATGATATTGCCTTTATATAATTTGAATTTAACTTCTCCGGTTACATATTCCTGTGTTGACTCTACGAAAGCCTGGATTGCTTCACGAAGTGGTGTGAACCATTTTCCTTCGTATACTACCTGAGCGAGCTTGTTGCCCATTTCTTTCTTGACCTCCATTGTGGCACGGTCAAGGCAGAGCTCCTCGAGCTGGTCATGTGCCTCCATGAGGATAGTTCCACCAGGAGTCTCATATACACCACGTGATTTCATACCTACTACACGGTTCTCAACGATATCGATGATGCCGATGCCGTGCTTGCCACCGAGACGGTTGAGCTCTCTGATGATGTCTGCTACCTTCATCTTTTTGCCGTTGACAGATGTAGGAACACCCTTCTCAAATGTCATTGTAACATACTCACCCTCGTCAGGAGCATGCTCAGGTGTGACGCTTAATACGAGCAGATGGTCATAGTTTGGCTCCTGTGAAGGATCCTCAAGCTCAAGTCCCTCGTGGCTGATGTGCCAGAGGTTACGGTCACGGCTGTAGCTTGAATCTGTGCCGAACGGAAGGTCGATTCCGTGTGCCTTACAGTACTCGATCTCAGCCTCACGTGAATCCATTTTCCAGTTGTCCTGACGCCATGGAGCGATTACCTTGATATCAGGAGCGAGTGCCTTGATACCGAGCTCGAAACGGATCTGATCATTTCCTTTACCTGTTGCACCGTGGCAGATGGCTACAGCGCCTTCTTTTCTTGCAATCTCTACAAGCTTCTTTGCGATGCCCGGTCTTGCCATTGCTGTTCCAAGGAGGTATTTGTGCTCATAAACTGCGCCGGCCTGTACACAAGGTACGATGTAGTCCTCACTGAACTCATCACAGATATCCTCTATGTAAAGCTTTGAAGCTCCGGATAATTTAGCTCTCTCATCGAGTCCGTCAAGCTCCTCTCCCTGTCCGCAGTTGATGCAGCAGCAGATTACGTCATAGTCATAAGTTTCTTTAAGCCATGGAATGATAGCAGTGGTATCAAGTCCGCCTGAATAAGCTAATACAACTTTGTCTTTCATAAGTGCGTGTCCTCTTTTCGTTTATTCTTTATGATGGTAACCATTAACTGCTTTTGTGTCTAAAAGCCTTGAATAATTACTTTAGAATAAATATATACCAGTTCTTTACATATTGCAAGTGAAAAAATATACATTATTCATGTATAAATATACATAATTTTGTATAATTTTTCTCTTTACGGATTGAAATTACTGTACTATATTATTATGTATGATGCGTCAGACCCATTTTATATGGTTATGCAGAAATACAATATGAAAAGAGGAAATACTATGATAAAGGCTGGTATTATTGGAGCCACCGGATATGCCGGAGCAGAGCTCGTGAGAATTTTGATGAATCATAAAGAGGTAGAGATTGCATGGTATGGATCACGAAGCTATGTGGATGAGAATTATGCCGATATCTATGGAAATATGTTTCAGATAGTTGATGCAAAGTGCATGGATGACAATATGGAGGAGCTTGCAGAGTCTGTTGATGTGATTTTCACTGCGACCCCACAGGGCTTTTTGGCAGGCGTGCTCACTGAGGATATATTAAGTAAGGTAAAGATTGTCGATCTGTCAGCGGACTTCCGTATCAAGGATGTAGCCACATATGAGAAATGGTACAAGATTGAGCACAAGTCGCCGCAGTTTATTGATGAGGCTGTATATGGTCTGTGTGAGATAAACAGGGACAAGGTCACAAAGGAGACAAGGCTTGTTGCAAATCCTGGCTGCTATACCACCTGCTCCATCCTTACAGCTTATCCGCTTGTTAAGGAGGGACTTATTGATACAGATACACTTATCGTCGATGCAAAGTCAGGCACATCTGGCGCAGGACGTGGTGCAAAGACACCTAATCTGTTTTGTGAAGTAAATGAGAGCATGAAGGCATATGGCGTTGCCTCACACAGACATACACCTGAGATAGAGGAACAGCTTGGATATGCGGCAGGAAAAGAAATCCTTATCAACTTTACTCCGCATCTTGTTCCGATGAACAGAGGAATCCTCGCTACAGAGTATGCGACACTTAAGAAAAAGCCTGACGGAACACTTCCTACATATGATGAGATTAAGGCAGTTTACGATAAGTATTATGCAAATGAGAAGTTTGTCAGAGTGCTCAAAAAAGGTGTCTGCCCTGAGACAAAGTGGGTTGAGGGCAGCAACTATGTGGATGTAAACTTTGTGATTGATGAGAGAACTGGCAGAATTATTATGATGGGTGCTCTTGACAATCTGGTAAAGGGTGCTGCAGGACAGGCGGTTCAGAATATGAATCTGTTATTTGGCTTCGATGAGGCAGAGGGACTTAATATGGTTCCTATGTTCCCGTAATAATTAATAATAGGAAAGTAATTATCAGAAAGATGCATTATAATGCTGATAGTTATATAAAAATATAAGGATGATTTAATAAAATGAGTAATGAGAATAAATATGAAATAAGGGTTATGACGATAGATGACTATGACGAGGTGTACAGCCTCTGGCAGACCATCCACGGCTTTGGAATCCGTTCTATTGACGACTCAAGAGAGGGAGTCCTTAGATTTCTTAAGAGAAATCCAACTACGAGTGTTGTAGCGGTAGAAGATGGAAAGATAGTTGGAGCGATACTCTGCGGACATGATGGCAGAAGAGGCTGCCTGTATCATGTATGCGTGGATGAGCATTACAGGAAGTGCGGCATCGGAAAGAGCATGGTGGTTGCCTGCATGAGAGCACTTCAGGCAGAGCATATCAACAAGGTGTCAATCATAGCCTTCAAGGTGAATGAGCTGGGAAACCACTTCTGGAAGGAAGAGGGCTGGACATTCAGAGAAGACCTAAACTACTATGATTTCACACTTAATGAAGAAAATATAACAAGATTTAACAAATAAGGAGCAGTACAATGGCAGATAAGAACATGGAACAGGTAATGGAAAAGGCGCAGGTGCTCATAGAGGCACTTCCGTATATACAGAGATTTAACAGAAAGATTATCGTTGTAAAGTACGGCGGCTCTGCAATGGTTGACGAACAGCTTAAAAAGCAGGTGATCCAGGATGTCACACTTCTTAAGCTGGTCGGCTTCAAGCCTATCATCGTACACGGCGGAGGCAAGGAAATCAGCAAATGGGTAGGAAAGGTCGGTATGGAGCCTGTATTTGTAAACGGACTCAGAAAGACTGATGCCGATACAATGGAGATTGCCGAGATGGTACTGAATAAGGTAAACAAATCTCTCGTTACACTTGTTGAGGAGCTTGGTGTGCAGGCTGTCGGAGTGAGTGGCAAGGACGGAGGGCTCTTAAAGGTTAAGAAAAAGTATTCAAACGGAGAGGATATAGGCTTTGTCGGTGAAATCACTGATGTCAATCCAAAAATTCTTTATGACCTGCTCGAGAAGGATTTTCTTCCAATTGTGTGTCCAATCGGTCTTGATGACGAATACAATACATACAATATCAATGCAGATGATGCAGCATGTGCTATCGCCAGAGCAGTTTCAGCAGAAAAGCTTGCATTCCTCACAGATATCGAGGGTGTATACAAGGACCCTTCAGATAAGAATACTCTTATTTCAGAGCTTACAGTCTCAGATGCAAAGAAGCTTATAGGTGATGGCTTTATCGGCGGAGGAATGCTTCCTAAGCTTAACAACTGCATAGATGCCATCGATAACGGAGTTTCAAGAGTACATATTCTTGATGGACGTATCGCGCACTGCTTACTGCTTGAGATATTCACAAACAGAGGAATCGGAACAGCTATTCTTGGAGATTCGGAGGAGAAATTTAACAATGAGCAATAATATGGATAAACAGTCATACATTGATGAGGCAGAAAAGGAACTGCTTCATACCTACAACAGATTTTCACTTGTACTCGATCACGGCGAGGGAGTACATCTTTATGATACAGACGGCAATGCATATCTGGACTTTGCCGCAGGAATAGCTGTATGTGCACTTGGTTACAGCAATGAGCACCACAAGGAGGCATTAAAGGCACAGGTTGATAAGCTTTTACATACATCAAACCTTTACTACAATGCGCCTGTCATCGAGGCGGCAGACAAGGTGCTTAAGGCAAGCAAAATGGACCGTATTTTCTTTACCAACAGCGGTACAGAGGCTATTGAGGGAGCTATCAAGGCTGCAAAGAAATATGCCTTTACAAGAGACGGCCATGCAGGTCATGAGATAATTGCCATGAACCATTCCTTCCACGGAAGAAGCATCGGAGCGCTTTCTGTCACAGGCAATGCACATTATCAGGAGCCGTTTGAGCCACTTATGCCGGGCGTTAAATTTGCGGATTTCAATGATTTAGAGAGCGTTAAGGCTCAGGTGACAGACAAAACCTGCGCCATTATTATGGAAACTATTCAGGGTGAGGGTGGTATTTACCCGGCAAAGAAGGAGTTTATCGAGGGAGTGAGAGCTCTCTGTGATGAAAAGGACATTCTTCTTATCCTTGACGAGATACAGTGCGGCATGGGCAGAAGTGGCGAGATGTTCGCATGGCAGAACTATGATGTGAAGCCTGATATCATGACCTGTGCGAAGGCACTCGGCTGTGGCGTGCCTGTTGGTGCCTTTCTCATGACACAGAGGGTGGCAGACAAATCCCTTGCACCGGGCGACCATGGCACCACATACGGTGGCAATCCGTTCGTAGGAGCCGCAGTAAGTGCAGTGTTTGATGAGTTTAAGCGTCTTGATATAGTAAGCCATGTAAAGGAGGTTGCACCTTACCTGGAGAAGAAGCTTGATGAACTTGTTGCAAAATTCGACTGTCTCACAGCCAGAAGGGGTATGGGACTCATGCAGGGCGTGGAGTGCAGCCTTCCTGTAGGAAAGGTCTCAGCAGAGGCTTTAAATCAAGGCCTTATAGTCATTACGGCAGGCAGCAATGTGCTTAGATTTGTGCCTCCTCTTGTTATCGAAAAGAGTGATGTTGACGAAATGATAGAAAAACTTGAAACAACACTTGTAATACTGTCAAAAAGTCTGTAAAATAAAGAGGACATCGATTTCTCCTTTGAGATTATGATATTAATCAAAGGAGACCATATGAAAAAAATAATATTATTAAGTGCGTTTATTTTAACAATAGCATTTGGCCTTTGCGGCTGTAAAAAAGATGATGCCACAGTTCATTTTGCTTCTGAAACGGAGCAGACTGCTGTGGTTTCAAGTGATGTAAACAGACAGACTGCTGATTCCAAGGAGAAGAAAGCTTCATCCGATGGAGAACAGGAGCAGAAGGCAAAAGACACAGCAGATGACACTGATGAATCTACTGAGTGGTGCGTCTATATCTGTGGTCAGGTTGCCAATCCCGGTGTATACAGAGTAAAGCCGGGCGCGAGAGTTTGTGAGCTCGTTGATATGGCAGGAGGCATGCTGGATACAGCTGACAAGAGCTTTTGGAATCTGGCATCAGAGCTGTATGATGGGCAGATGCTGTATTTCCCGACTGTAGAGGAGCTTAAGTCAGATCACATACCTGAGGGCACATATACCACCGGTATAGATGGCTCGCTGATGAAGGGCGGCGCTGAGGAGCATATAGGCGTAAAGGATGGCAAGCTCAATATCAATACCGCAACTGTCGAGCAGCTAATGGCTCTTTCCGGAATAGGTGAGAGCAAGGCAAAGAGTATTGTTGAAGATCGTGCTAAAAATGGATTGTTTTCCTCGATTGAGGATATCACGAGGGTGTCCGGCATTGGTGAAGCAATGTTTAATAAAATAAAAGATGATATAACAGTAAATTAGGAGTGTATAAATGGCAAAAAAAGTGCTGGTCGTTGACGACGAAAAGTTAATTGTAAAAGGAATACGTTTCAGTCTGCTGCAGGATGGCATGGAGGTAGACTGCGCATATGACGGTGAGGAGGCCTTAAATATGGCGAAGGCCAATTCATATGATATGATTCTTTTAGATGTCATGCTTCCAAAGATGGATGGCTTTGAGGTGTGTCAGGCAATAAGGGAGTTTTCTGATGTCCCGATTGTCATGCTCACTGCAAAGGGCGATGACATGGATAAAATTTTAGGACTTGAGTACGGCGCTGATGACTATATCACAAAGCCATTTAATATTCTTGAGGTAAAGGCCAGGATCAAGGCAATCATGCGGCGCACTTCACCGGAACGTGCACCACAGGTACAGTCATCTGTAATCGAAAAGGGTGATATCAAGCTCGACTGTGACAGCAGACGTCTGTTCATAAATGATAATGAAATCAATTTGACTGCAAGAGAGTTTGAGCTGCTCGAGATTCTGATCAAAAATGAAAATAAAGTGTACAGTAGGGAGAGCCTTTTAAAGATTGTATGGGGCGAGGATTACCCGGGTGACGTGCGTACGGTTGATGTGCATGTCAGACGTCTTCGTGAAAAGATTGAGGCAAATCCAAGCGAGCCGAAGTACGTTCATACCAAGTGGGGTGTGGGATATTACTACAACCAGAAGTAATACTTTCAGAAAGGTTCTAAAATGTTTAAGAGTAAAGTACATTTTGCATTTTATAAGAGTCTGAAATCCAGGCTGATTTTCATGATTTTTGTTCTCGTTCTGGTACCGGAGGTGGTGCTGTGCTTCGGCATACTTAACACCTACGAGTCCAGAGCGGTTTCAATCCGCGAAAGTGAAGTGCTTAGTCAGGCAAAGATTCTCGCAAACAAGATATCCACAAGTAAATACTTTGATGAGGATGGCGGTGACTTGAGCAATATTGATGCTCAGATAGACACTCTTACTACTATATATGAGGGACGTGTGCTCATAGTTGACAAGCATTTTAAGATCATTAAGGATACTTACAATTTAGATGATGGCAATACTATTATCTCAGAGGAGGTTATCAAGACCTTCTCTGCTTCAGAGATTACGAACTATGATTCTAAAAACCACTATATCGAGCTTTCTGTTCCGATAAGCAATCCAAACGACAAGGATTCAAAGATAGAGGGAGCACTTGTTGTAAGTGTGTCGACGGACAATATATCGCTAAATATGTCGTATCTGACACAGATTGCGGTGACGGTTGCCATTATCGCAGGTGCGGTGGTGCTCTTTTTTGGTGTGCTTGTGCTTTTGCACCTTTTTGTACCGATTAAGAAGCTTTCTGATGAGATATCAGACATTAAGGATGGCTTTGGAAAAGAGCAGCTGGATGTAGATGACTATGCGGAGACTGCTATAATAAGCAGGAATTTTAATGAGCTGATGAGCGGAATGAAGGTCATGGATGAGTCCAGACAGGAGTTTGTATCGAATGTGTCACATGAGCTCAAGACACCTCTTACTTCCATGAAGGTACTCGCAGATTCCATCAACAGCATGGGTGATGAGGCTCCGATTGAGATGTACAGGGAGTTCATGGGAGATATAACAAGCGAGATAGACAGAGAGACAAAGATAATAAATGACCTGTTATCACTGGTCAAGATGGATAAGTCGGCTGCCACGCTGAATATCGAGAGCGTTAATATCAATGATCTGCTCGAGCAGATTATGAAGAGACTTCAGCCGATTGCTGACAAGCAGCAGGTGGAGCTTGTGCTTGAGAGCTTCAGACCGGTAACTGCAGAGATAGATGAGGTGAAGCTGACGCTTGCTTTTACAAACCTCATTGAGAATGCAATCAAGTACAATGACAACGAGACCGGTGGCTATGTGCATGTATCCTTAAATGCGGACCATCAGTATTTCTATCTGAAGGTGGAGGACAACGGTATCGGTATACCGGAGGAGTCCTTAGAGCACATCTATGAGAGATTTTATCGCGTGGACAAGTCGCATTCGAGAGAGATTGGCGGTACAGGTCTGGGACTTGCCATTACAAGAAGCTCTATTCTTATGCATAGGGGAGCTATAAAGGCTCACAGTGTGATGGGAGAGGGCACTACATTTGATGTGCGTATACCGCTCAACTATATTGTATAGGAGGCTTGACGTGAAAAGAATAATTATATTCGTGCTCACTGCAGTAATTCTGCTCTCCATGGGCGGCTGCACAAAGAAAAAAGCAGACAATACGGTTGAGGTGTTTTGTCTGAATATGGATGTTACGAGCAGCGTGCCGGAGTCATATGTGCTTAGAAGCAAAAACTCAGATGTGGACAAGCAGGTGGATGAGCTTCTTGGAAGACTGCAGGATAAGCCTGAAGACTCAAGACTACGCAAGGCAATTCCGGATGAGGTGTCTGTGAGAGGTCATGAGGAGAAAAACTATAACTGCACTGTGGATTTCAGCAAGGAGTATTATGACCTTACGGCTGCGCAGGAGGTGCTTTTGAGAGCTTCTGTAGTCCGCACGCTCACACAGCTGGATAGTATTTCATATGTGACATTTACCGTAAACAGTATTCCTCTTGTGGACTCGGATGATGAGATTGTCGGTAGCATGGGTGCTGATGATTTTGTTGAGAATCCGGGTGAGCAGATTAATACAAGTGTGAAGGAGACACTCACGCTTTATTTTGCTGACAAGGATGGTACAGGGCTTGAAAAACAGACCAGAGTGATACATTACAGCTCAAATATAGCGCTTGAAAAGCTTGTTGTTGAGCAGCTTATTGAGGGGCCGAAGGGCTCTAAGCTCAAGGCAACTCTTCCAAGCACAACAAAGCTTATCAATGTGTCTGTGGCAGATAGAATATGCTATCTGAACTTTGACTCTTCGTTCAGAAATACTATTGACAATAAGCTGACAGAGGATGTGGTGCTGTATTCGATAGTTAATTCACTCACCTCACTTCCTACTGTGGACAAGGTACAGATCTCACTTGACGGTGAGAATGATGGCATGCTGCTTTATAATTACAAGCTAAGCGACATGTATGAGTTTAATAAGGATATAGTGGATTCTGATGATTCCACGGAAAAAACTGAAAAATAGAATAGATTGGATTAGGAGGAGAAGAGTATTAGTAAAAGACCGATGTTTTTATTTGCGTTGGTCTATACTGCAGGAACTGTTTCCGGTATGTATGGCAGGGGCTTTGGTTTTTTGGCCTTTGCCATTCTGCTTGTGGCTTTAATAGCTGAGTGTGTGGTGTCTAAGGGCGGCCTTTCCGGTATCAGGCGCATAGTTGTTTTGCTTATCCTGACATCGTCAGCTGTTTTTGCCATAGCACAATTCAGATACACTTCGGTAGAAGAAAACCGTGACAGCTATATGCAGTATATGACAGATGAAAAATCTGTCATCGTCTGGGGGAAGATTTATAAAACTGAATACAAGTATTTCTCATACAGGTATTATATGACAGACTGCGTAGTGCAGCCCGGGTACGGCAGGGCTTTTGGCAGAAAAATATCCTGTGGTGATGTCGTGGTATACTGTGACAGCAAAAGCGCACATCTGGGCGATTATATGAAAGCTTGTGGCAAGATAGGCTTGTTTAAGTCTGCAACCAATGAGGGAGGGTTTGACAGAGAGCGTTTTTACCGCTCGCAGGGAATTGATTTCTCGGTGAATGCAGACAGTATTAAGACAAGCGCCGGTAAACATGCATGGTATTACCACAGACTTGAAAAACTTCGTGATATGCTGTCAGCTTCACTTCTTGAGGTGACTGATGAGACAACGGCAGGAGTGCTTTCGTCTATGCTGCTTGGAGACAAGTCGTATTTGGATGATGAGATAAAGGATTTATACCAGGTCAGTGGTATTTCACATATACTGGCTATTTCCGGACTTCATATTTCTATAGTTGGCATGGCCTTTTACAAGCTTCTCAGAAAAAGAAGGGTGAGCTATACAGCGGCATTTGTCTGTTCTGCGGCACTTATACTAAGCTATGCTGTTATGACAGGAAATGCCGTGTCCACAAGGCGTGCCGTGGGGATGTTCATACTTACAATGCTTGCGGCAGCTTTAGGCAGATGCACAGATATGCTCAATTCTCTTGGCATCATGGTCATTTACCTGCTGTGGGACAATCCTATGGTTTTGGGATATGCCGGATTTGTGTTCTCGGTAGGGGCAATACTTGCTATAGGTATTGTGACGCCTGTGATGAGTGCTCCTAAGGGCGGGAAATTCTGGGCATCAGTATCCATACAGCTTCCGATGCTTCCGGTTGTGGCTATGAACTATTATGAGCTGCCTCTTTTTGCGGTGTTTGTAAATCTCATTGTGATACCGGCTTTACCTGTCGTATTTATTTCGGGTCTGCTTGCGTCTGCCGCAGGCTGCTTTGGCGTGATGCCCGGCAAACTGCTGGTGTTTCCTGCATTTGCAGTTTTAAAACTCTATGAGGTGCTTTGCGGTCTTGTTATGAAGTTTCCGGGGGCATCGGTTATCACAGGAGCTCCTGATGGATACAGGATTTTTCTTTTTTATGCTGTTATGAGTGGATTTTTGGTGGCATTTTCGCTTAAAAAACGTGCAATAGAGTGTGGCTTAAAAGAAAAAAGCCAAATCCTTTACAGTGTCCAAAGAGTGGTGTGTACAGCAGTCCTGCTTGCAATTTTGCTTGTGAAGCCAAAAACTGCTGCGCAGCTTGATATACTTGATGTGGGGCAGGGAGATGGCATATTTTACCGCTTTGAGTCAGGCACATGCATCTTTATTGATGGAGGAAGCTCTGACCGAAAACAGCTTGGCGAGAATGTGATTATGCCGTTTCTTAAGTATAACGGCATACAGAGTATATCATACTGGTTTGTTTCACATGCAGACAGTGATCATATAAGCGGATTGTCTGAGGTGATAGACAGCGGGTATACTATAGAGCATATAGTTGTGGCAGAAGCAGCGGCTAAAGAGGAAGCTATGGAGGAGCTGCTTTTTAAAGCTAAGGAAGCAGGAATTTATATATGCCTTATGTCAAAGGGGGATTCGATTGAAATAAATGATGCATCAGGTTCGCGCAGTACTGCAAATGAAGAAGCTGATGGTATCATGTGCCTGTATCCGGGGCCTTCGGATACTGCCTTAGACAGAAACGATATGTGTCTTGTGCTGAAGCTCACGGATGGCAGGTTTAGTGGTATTTTCGGCGGAGATATATCATCTGAGGTAGAAAAGAAGCTTGTTAATGAGTATGGGGATGAGCTTTCTGTTGATTTTTACAAGGCAAATCATCATGGTTCCAAGTATTCAAGCTCTGCAGACTGGATTGAGGCTTTAAGCCCAAGGTGGGCGGCTGTATCATGCTCGGCAGAAAACCGCTATGGACATCCGGCAGATGAAGCCATGGATAGGCTTATAGATGCAAAGTGCCGAATTTTATACACAATGCAAAGTGGTCAGATTAAGTATAAAGAGAGTGCTATATATGAAAACAATAGACAATGATATAAAAGCAGGAGATTTCAAAAAGGTTTATCTGCTGTATGGACAGGAGAGATACCTCATAAAACAGTACAGGGACAAGCTGATAAAGGCTATGGTAAGTGAGGGCGACAGCATGAACTTTTCATCGTTTGAGGGCGATGGAATCAACCAGAAGGAGATAATTGACCTGGCGGAGACACTTCCGTTTTTTGCGGATAAAAGAGTGATTCTTATAGAGGATGCAGGCATTTTTTCAAAGGCAGGCGATGAGCTTGGAGAGTATTTAAAGGATTCACCTGAGAGCACGCACTTTATATTTGTTGAGGAGAGCGTTGATAAGCGCTCAAAGCTTTATAAGGCGGCAGCCAAGTGCGGTAATCCTGTGGAGTTCAAGGAACAGACGGATGAGACACTTGCCAGATGGATAGGAATAAGGATTAGAAAAGATGGAAAGGGTATGAGTCAGGCTGCCTACAACAGCTTTATAGAAAAAACCGGCACAGATATGGAAAATATCGACAAGGAGCTTGAGAAGCTGCTGTGCTACTGCATGGACAAGGACGTGATTGAGCTTTCGGATGTTGAGGCTGTAACGACAGAGCAGATCACAAACAAGGTGTTTGAGATGGTTGATGCGATTGCATCACACAAACAAAAGCGTGCGCTTGAGCTGTATTACGATCTGCTGGCACTTAAAGAGCCGGCCATGCGTATTATGTATCTTATATCGCGCCAGTTCAATATACTGATGAATGTGAAAGCCATGACAAATAAGGGCTTTGGCAACAAGGATATAGCATCAAAGGCCGGATGTCCGGAGTGGGCGGTGCGCAAATATCAGGCGCAGTGCAGGGCATATTCACTGGATGATTTAAAGAGGGCTGTGAGAGACGGTGTGGCATATGAGGAGGCTGTGAAGACCGGCAGGATGAATGACCAGATGGCTGTGGAGCTTTTTATAGTGCAGTACTCTGCAGATATGACCGGCACTCATGCGACAGGCAGTAAATGATATAACGCAAATATACAAAAAAGCAAATAAAAAACCCATCGGTATGACGGCACCGATGGGTTTTTATTTATTGTTATATAGTAATTAAGCTAATCCGTTAACAAGCTTTGTTAAACGAGATACTTTTCTGGCTGCGTTGTTCTTGTGGAAGATACCCTTTGAACCAGCGCTTGCGATAGCAGAAGTTGCATCCTTTAATGCAGCCTCAGCAGCAGCCTTATCATTTGCAGCTACAGCAGCCTCAACCTTCTTGATTGCTGTCTTAACTCCTGATTTGATTGCTTTATTTCTTGCAGCCTTAGTTTCTGTTACTAAAATTCTCTTTTTTGCTGATTTAATGTTAGCCAACTCGTACACCTCCAAATATTTAATCTAATGTATGCCAAAACAGACACGGACGCTTTGGCACAAACATACTAGAATATAATATGTCAACCTTTCTGCTCTGTCAATACATATTTTGAAAAAAATTGCAAAAAATTAACATATATGTGATTTTGGAATATCATACAGGGGAGGTGTATTGATTTGTCGGCTGATAAATGGTGTGCAAGAACTGATCTGGCGCTTGAGACGCAGGAGAGCCTTAAAAAGGCAAACACAGATATGAGAGGTGTGAATTTCTCTGAAAAAAAGCTGGATAATGGAATCATAGTCAGTGTAGTGACAATTGACTCAGAAAATGCAGTCAGGGCTACAGGCCGTCCTAAAGGAAAATATGTGACAATTGAGGCTGCTATGCTGTCTGAGGGAGATGAGGAGTGCTGTCAGGCTGTGACGAGGGAGCTTTCAAGAGAGCTTAAGAGCTTTGTAAAGGCTGTCTGTGACAAGCGTATATATGCGGCACTTGTTGTCGGGCTTGGAAACAGAAATGTAACTCCTGATGCGCTTGGGCCAAGATGCGTTGACAGCTTGTTTATCACCCGCCATATAGTAAAGGAATATGGCAGGTATGCGTTTAGCAACGAGAATGTAAACAGTGTGTGCGGCCTGGTGCCGGGCGTGATGGCTCAGACAGGCATGGAGTGCCTTGAGATAATAAAGGGTGTGGTGAGCGAGGTGAAGCCTGATTTTGTTGTGACAATTGATGCGCTTGCGGCACGCAGTACAAAGAGGCTGGGCTGTACCATACAGCTGACGGATACAGGCATAGTGCCCGGAAGCGGGGTAGGAAACCACAGGGACGGTATTAACCATGGCAATCTCGGAGTGCCTGTTATCGCAATTGGTATTCCGACAGTCATTGATGCGGTGACTATTGTTTCAGATGCGGTAAATGCCAGCCGGGAGAACACCGCAAAGCTCATGTCGCCTAAGTTAAACGGCATGTTTGTGACGCCAAAGGATATTGACGAGACGGTTAAGAGACTGGCAGGGCTTTTGTCTGAGGGCATAAATATGGCTTTTTCAAACGATGAATATGATGACTATAGTGAATAATTTTATTGCTTCGAATATCATTAGGGCCAGCCGCATAAGCTTTATGTAGCAGGGGCTGCCTGATGCTTTAGATGGGAGATGATATTGTGAAGAAAAAAATGATTGTGCTTATAGCATTTATATATATTGCGTCTATGCTGTTTTGCGGTGATGGTGTGGGAAAGAAGTTCGTGGAAGAAAAATTTCCGCACCTTACATATTCTGACAAGGAGTGTGATGACTCAAAAAAGAAGGAGCTGCGTATTGTGGAGGATGAGGATACAGCAGGAGGTATTCTCTCATATGAGGAGCTTGCTGCGATGGAAAATGAAAATGCAAGTGTCAGGAACAATATGCTGCCGGATACCGACCAGCTGGCATTTGTTGATGAAGCTGAAAAAAACGGTGAGCTAGCAGAGCTCAAGGAGCAGCAGAACGTGAAAATGCCGCAGGTAGATATGAGCTTTGACAATCTGGTAAAAAACTATTATCAGGTGGACAAGACTACATATATAGGAGCAGATGAGCTGTGTGAGGAGGCTTTGCTTGGGCGTGATATGTCTATAGAAAAGTCAGGCGACGGTCCTGATATACTCATATACCATACACATTCACAGGAGGGGTACAGTGATTCCCTTGATACATCAGAGACAGAGACCGTAGTTGGAGTGGGTGACAGGCTTGAATCACTTTTGAGGGAAAAATACGGCTACAATGTGCTGCATCACAAGGGGCAGTATGATGTGAATGACCGCGACCATGCGTATTCCAATTCACTTCCTGAGATTACAGAGATTATTGAGAAAAATCCGTCTATAAAGGTGGTTATTGACCTGCACAGGGATGGAGTGGCTGAGACTACAAGGCTTGCTGCCACAATAGATGGAAAGCCTATGGCACAGATTATGTTTTTTAACGGGCTGTGCCGCACTGCTGCAAGGGGACCGATTAATAGTCTGCCCAATGAGTATCTGGGGGATAATCTGGCGTTTTCATTTCAGCTGCAGCTCATGGCAAATGAGTATTATCCGGGGCTTGCAAGGCGCATATATTTAAAGGGCTACAGATATAATATGCATCTGTGTCCGAAATCGCTGCTCGTGGAGGTGGGAGCGCAGACAAATACCAAGGAGGAGGCGTACAATGCAATGGAACCACTTGCAGATATACTTGATAAAGTGTTAAAATAATATAGACTTTATTTCACAAATCTGATAAACTTTGATGAGTTATTGAAAGCATTAGGAGGACATATGTCAATAGATCAGAGCAAAATCCGCAATTTTTGTATTATTGCCCATATTGATCACGGTAAATCTACACTCGCGGACAGAATTATAGAAAAAACAGGCACACTTACCAGCAGGGAAATGCAGGCTCAGGTGCTCGACAATATGGATTTAGAGAGAGAGCGTGGTATCACAATCAAGTCTCAGGCAGTCCGTATTATATATAACGCAAAGGATGGCGAAGAGTATATTTTTAATCTGATAGATACACCGGGACACGTGGATTTTAACTATGAGGTATCAAGGAGTCTTGCGGCATGTGACGGAGCTATACTTGTAGTGGATGCGGCCCAGGGCGTTGAGGCACAGACACTTGCAAATGTTTACCTTGCACTGGATCATGACCTGGATGTATTTCCTGTTATAAATAAGGTGGATCTGCCGAGTGCACGCCCGGATGAGGTGGCACAGGAGATTGAGGATGTTATCGGTATTGAAGCTATGGATGCACCGCGTATTTCCGCAAAGACAGGACTCAATATAGATGATGTGCTGGAGCAGATTGTAAAAAAGATTCCGGCACCAACAGGAGATAAAGATGCACCGCTTAAGGCACTTATATTTGATGCAACATATGATTCTTATAAGGGAGTCATTATTTTCTGCCGACTGAGAGAGGGCTCTGTAAAGGTAGGAGACACAATAAAGATGATGGCTACAGGTGCATCTGATGTGGTTACAGAGGTGGGGTATTTTGGCGCAGGCCAGTTTATACCATGCGATGAGCTTTCGGCCGGTATGGTTGGATACATTGCGGCCAGCATCAAAAATGTCAGGGATACACGCGTGGGTGATACAGTTACACTCGTTGACAGACCGTGCGATGAGGCACTCCCGGGTTATAAGAAGGTCAACCCTATGGTTTACTGTGGTCTTTATCCTGCGGACAGTGCAAAATATCCTGATTTAAGGGATGCGCTTGAAAAGCTGCAGGTCAACGACGCTTCATTACAGTTTGAGCCTGAGACATCACTGGCACTTGGCTTTGGCTTCAGATGCGGATTCCTTGGTCTTTTACATCTGGAAATTATTCAGGAGAGACTGGAGAGAGAGTTTGATCTGGATCTCGTTACCACTGCACCTAGTGTTATTTACAAGATTCACAAGACAAGCGGTGAGGTGATAGATCTGACCAATCCTTCAAATATGCCGGATCCGTCAGAGATTGAGTATATGGAGGAGCCATACGTATCTGCAGAGATTATGGTCACAAGTGACTATGTCGGTGCGATTATGAAGCTGTGCCAGGAGAGACGAGGAGTCTATATCAGCATGGAGTATATCGAAAAGACACGAGCTCTCATAAAGTACGACTTGCCATTAAATGAGATTATCTATGACTTCTTTGATGCTTTAAAGTCACGCTCGAGGGGTTATGCTTCGTTTGACTATGAGATGAAGGATTATGAGCGCTCAGAGCTCGTCAAGCTTGACATCTTAATCAATAAGGAAATGGTCGATGCACTTTCATTTATCGTATTCAAGGAGAGTGCATACGAAAGAGGCCGTAAGATGTGCGAGAAGCTTAAGGGTGAGATACCAAGGCATCTGTTTGAGATACCTATTCAGGCAGCAGTCGGTGGCAAGATTATAGCAAGAGAGACGGTTAAGGCGCTTCGCAAGGATGTGCTTGCCAAGTGCTACGGTGGTGATATTTCACGTAAGAAGAAGCTACTTGAGAAGCAGAAGGAAGGAAAGAAGAGGATGCGTCAGGTGGGCAATGTAGAGATACCACAGGAGGCATTCATGAGTGTGCTTAAGCTGGATGAGGAGTAATCGCACATATGAAGAATCTTGAGATTTATATTCATATACCATTTTGTGTGAGAAAATGTGAATATTGTGATTTTTTGTCATTTCCAGCAGACGATGAAGCAAAGCTTCGTTACGTCAAGGGGCTTATGGCGGAAATGATATTTTATGGCCCGCTTATGAAGAACTATCAGGTGTCATCTGTCTATATCGGAGGAGGTACACCAAGCTCTATAGATGAGCAGTGGATTGCTGCTTTGATGGAGGGTGTGTTTGACTGCTTTAGTGTGCTGCCTGATGCTGAGATATCCATAGAGTGCAATCCCGGTACGCTTAGCAGGGAAAAGCTTTTAGCATACAGGGATGCGGGAATCAACCGCCTGTCCATAGGACTGCAGTCGGCAAATAATGATGAGCTTAAGCGGCTCGGGCGTATACATACCTTTGAACAGTTTGTGACAAATTACGAGTTAGCCAGAAACGTGGGCTTTAAAAATATCAATGTAGATTTGATGTATGGTCTGCCGGGACAGTCAGCGTCACAGTATATGGCGACAGTAAACAAGATCATAAGGCTTCATCCGGATCATATATCGGCGTATTCTCTTATAGTGGAAAAGGGCACTCCTTTCTATGAAAAGTACAAGTTTGACACGGTGCGCCAGGAGGCGGGCATGAGAACGGAGTTTCTGCCTAATGAGGACGAGTTATATGATATGGAAAAGGCGGGACAGAAGGCGTTTATGGATGCCGGCTACAGGCAGTATGAGACATCTAACTATGCTAAAAGAGGCATGGAGTGCCGCCATAATATAGGCTACTGGACCAGAGCTGACTATTTAGGACTTGGAATAGGGGCGGCATCGCTTATATCAAATGTCAGATATACCAATACATCCGATATGGATGAATATCTGTCGCGCTGCCGTCATATACATGATGTGGGTGATGATATATTTAAGGCCAATCTGCATGTGGCAGCTGATATTATAGACAAAAAGGGACAGATGGAGGAGTTTATGTTTCTTGGACTTCGTATGAATGAGGGGGTCACAAGAGAAGCCTTTGAGAGGGCATTTGATATTTCGATAGATGCAATCTACAAGGATACGATAGACAGCATGAAAAAACAAGAGCTGCTCGTGGTAAAGGACGGGCATATCTATTTATCGGAGAGAGGAAAGGATGTAGCCAATTACGTTATGGCACAGTTTTTGAGGGATTAACGGAGTACAAATTATGGATATGACTTTTAAGCTTCAGGTGTTTGAGGGACCGCTTGATCTGCTTTTATACCTGATAGAGAAAAATAAAGTAAATATTTATGATATCCCGATTGTCGAGATTACAGCGCAGTACATGGAGTATGTGGACCAGATGAAAAAGGATAACCTGGACACACTCAGCGAGTTTCTCGTGATGGCAGCTACGCTCCTCGACATAAAGTCAAAGATGCTTCTCCCAAAGAAAGAGGAAGAAGAGCAGGAGCAGGAAGATCCAAGAGCAGAGCTTGTGCAGCAGCTGCTTGAGTACAAGATGTACAAGTGCATGGCAAATGAGCTTAAGGATCGCCAGCTGGATGCCGGCAAGGTGTGGTATAAGAAGAAGGACATACCTGATGAGGTCCTTGCATATGAGGAGCCTGTTAATCTTGAGGAGCTTGTCGGAGATATCCGTCTTTCTGATTTAAACAGAATCTTTCAAAGTATAATGAAGAGACAGGAAGAAAAGATAGATAAGGTCCGCTCGAAGTTTGGAAAGATTGAAAAGGAAGAGGTCTCCTTAGAGGAAAAGATGGAATATCTGACAGACTATGCTGCCTCACACAAGCACTTCAGCTTCAGAGGGATGCTTACTGCATCGTCAAGCAAAGTGGAAGTCATAGTTACATTTCTTGCAATACTGGAGCTTATGAAGACCGGCAAATTAACTATCGTTCAGGAGCATATTTTTGATGATATCCGGATTGAGTCAAGGATTGTTGCATAAAGAGGGTTTGATGATATATGAATTATAAAGCTGCAATAGAGGCTATTTTATTTACCATGGGAGAATCCGTGGAGCTTGGAAGGATAGCCGATGCAATACAATTAAATGAAAAAGAAACAAAAAAGCTGCTTGACGAGCTGATTAAGGAGTATAGAAGCTCTTCAAATATAGGTATGAATATCATAGAGCTTGATGGGGCTTATCAGATGTGTACAAAGCCACAGATGTATGAATATCTCATCCGCATTGCAAAGCAGCCTAAGAAGAGGGTGCTTACGGATGTGCTTTTAGAGACTCTTTCAATCATAGCGTACAAGCAGCCTGTAACAAAGGCTGAAATAGAAAAAATCAGAGGTGTGTCAAGTGAACATGCCATAAGCAAGCTTGTCGAGTACAATCTGGTGCAGGAGCTTGGAAGGCTTGATGCTCCGGGAAGGCCGCTTTTGTTTGGAACCACAGAGGAATTTCTAAGGAGCTTTGGGGTTTCGTCTATCGACGAGCTGCCGGTATTAAGCCCTGTGCAGGTTGAGGAGTTTAAGCAGGAGGCAGAGGAGGAGATGCACGTGAAGCTTGATGTGTAGTGCAGGTGTATTGCGTAAGCTGCCATTTCATATAATAAGGACATGCAAATAATCATATATATTACCGATGGAGGTAATTATATGATTATTTTTTTGAAAAAATATAAGTCGAAAATAGCTTTAATAGTTTTCATTTGTGTGTTGATTTGTACTGTCAGCTGTTTGCTTGGTTTTAAGACACTAGAAAAGCAAAAAATGCCCGGTTTGGAAAAGAAAAGTGTGTTTATGGCGGCTGAAAATACTGTTGCTAAAAATACAGACAAAGCCGTAAATGAGCCAAAGCTTCATGCTGTTTCAGCGGCATTATATGATGCGGATGACGAGACGTTTATATATGGCAGAAATATGAGAGACAGCATGGCAAATGCCAGCACCACGAAGCTTCTTACGTGTATTGTGGCACTTGAAAAAGCTGATATAAATGATACTGTTACGATTTCACAAAATGCCGCATCACAGCCTGCGGTCAAGCTTGGACTTGTGGCCGGGAATAGCTATAATATGAAGGATTTACTCTATGGCATGATGCTTGAGTCGTTCAATGACTGTGCCTATGCGATTGCGGAACATGTGGGCGGCTCGACGGAGGGCTTTGCAAAGCTTATGAATGAAAAAGCAAATGAGATAGGGTGCCTCGGCACGTATTTTATTACACCAAACGGGCTGGATGCTGAGAATGATATAAGCTTTCACCACTCCACAGCGGGAGATTTGTGTGTTATAATGTCTTATTGTGCGTGGAAATCACCAAAATCAACACAGTTTCTTGAGATAACACAGACTATGCAGTACACGTTTGAGACAGAGGGAGGTCAGATGGTTTTTAACAATCACAACAGGCTCCTTACGGAGACGGACTACTGCATATCGGGAAAGACCGGCTTTACCACAAAGGCAGGCTACTGCTATGTCGCAGCAGTTGAAAAGGATGGAAGGAGAATGTGCCTTTCTCTCTTGGGCTGTGGGTGGCCAAACAATAAAAACTATAAGTGGGCTGATGCAAAGAGTCTGGTGGAGTATGCGGTTTCAGATGCTGCCGAAGATTCTTACTGTGATGCTGCTTGTGTAACAACACAACAGACCGGTGATACACAGACAACGGATAAGCAGGCAGCTGACGAAGATATAACGGATAAACAGGAAGCAGGAAAAGAAACTTTGGCGGTAAAAAAAGAGGATAGAAACACAATTGACTTAAAATATATAGAAAACAACAAGAAGAATAAGAAAATTTGCAAGAATTTTCTCAAGAATTTTACAATTAATATAGGAAATTTTTTCTGAACAAAAAATAAGGTTAAAAATTTAACAAATTAGTTGAAAAAAATTTAGAAATAGTCTATTATCATACTAGCGAAAAATTTTATTTTTTTATAGATGGAGGATATAAAATGAGTAGTAACAATCAAAGCTTGGCAATGCAGCGTATTGCTAAGTTAGTCGACGAGAACAGTTTCATGGAAATTGGTTCTCTTGTGACAGCTCGCAGTACAGATTTTAACCTTACTGCAGCAAAAGCTCCTTCAGATGGTGTTATTATCGGACACGGTCTGATTGATGGAAATCTTGTATTTATCTACAGCCAGGATGCAACAGTTCTTAACGGAACAATCGGCGAGATGCATGCAAAGAAAATTGCTTCTGTATATGATATGGCCATGAAAATGGGCGCACCTGTTATCGGATTTATCGATTGCGGTGGTATCAGACTTCAGGAGTCAGTTGATGCATTAGACGGATTTGGTCTTATTTACGCCAAGGAAGTTGCAGCAAGTGGCGTTATTCCACAGATTTGTGGTGTATTCGGTAACTGCGGTGGCGGACTTTCTGTCGTACCGGCTCTTTGTGATTTCGCTTATATCGAAGAGTCTAAGGGCAGAATGTTTGTTAATACTCCTGATGCAATAGAGGGTAACCGCGTTGAGAAATGCGATACAGCAGCAGCTTCATTCCAGAGTGAGAACAATGGATGTGTAGACGGAATCGGTTCAGAGGATGATATTATCGCTGATATCAGAGCTCTTGTCAGCATGCTTCCGCTCAACAACGAGGGAGATGTATACACAGACTCATGTGAGGATGATCTCAACAGAGCATGTAACAGCATGGCTGATATGAAGGCTGATCCAAGATTCCTCTTATCAGAGCTTTCTGATGATCATGTATTCTTTGAGACAAAGAAAGACTTTGCCAAGAATATGGTAACAGGCTTTGTTAAATTAAACGGCATGACAGTCGGTGCAGTTGCAAACTGCAGCACAGTATATGATGCTGAGGGCAAGAAGGCAGAGGAGTTTGCACTTTCTCTTACTGCAAAGGGCTGCAACAAGGCAGCTGAGTTTGTATCATTCTGTGATGCTTTCTCAATTCCTGTACTTACACTTACAAATGTAAACGGATTCAAGAACTGCATGTGCTCTGAGAAGAAGCTTGCAAAGGCTCTTGCCAGAATGACATACGCATTCTCAAGTGCAACATGTCCAAAGGTTAACCTGATTACAGGCGAGGCTTATGGAAGCGCATATGTTGCAATGAACTCTAAGTCAATCGGAGCTGATATGGTTTATGCATACCCTGATGCAAAGATTGGTATGATGGATTCAAAGATTGCAGCTGAGATTATGTATCCGGGCGCTGATGCAAAGGAAATTGATGAGAAGGCAGCTGATTACGAGAAGCTTCAGTCTTCTGTTTCATCAGCAGCAGCCAGAGGATATGTAGACCTCATCATTGATCCGGCTGACACAAGAAAATATCTTGTAGGTGCTTTTGAGATGCTTTACACCAAATATGTAGATGCACCAGAGAAGAAACACGGAACTAAATAATAGAAAGGCGCATTTTGTTATGAAGAAAAAAATAACATATATCCTTAGCCTTCTTATGATTGTATGTATGCTTGGAGCATGTGGCTCTGACAATGCCGAAAAGACATATGGCGGATACACAACAGACGAGCTTCATACTGAGGCAACAGACAGCCTTAGCAACATCCAGAACTACATTGCACTCGTAGATAGTTGTGGCGGTTATGACAGCTATGAGAAGAGTGTCAAGGGAGTTGAGGAGAAGACAGGCATGACAGAGGGTGAGGTTGTTTACAACACACTCGGACAGTCGGGAGCAAGCGTTTCAATGAAAAATATCGACGCTGAGCTTGATGCCGTTTCATCATGGCTTGATCTGGTTGACAAATACGGAGACGTAAAGGATGCAACTGATGGCAAGGATTTTACAGTAACTAAGTCAGGTGGTACACTCACTACCGATATGACACTTACATTTGGCAAGCAGGATGTAACATACGAATTAGTATATGATTCGGTTACCATGGAGGTAACAGGTATCTCACTTACTCCTGTTCAGACAATGGGACAGAAGCTTGCTAAGGCAGGACAGAACACAGTAATTTCAATGAGTATTGTATTCTGTGTACTTATTCTTATCTCTCTTATCATTTACTGCTTCAAGTTTATTGCTCTTATCGGCAATAAGCCAAAGAAGGCAGAAGCAAAGAGCGAGCCTGAAAAGAAAGAGGCTGCTGCTGCAGCAGCACCTGCTACAGACCTTACAGATGATACAGAGCTTGTAGCTGTTATCTCAGCAGCTATAGCAGCAAGCGAGGGTACTACAACAGAGGGCTTTGTAGTCCGTTCAATCAATAGAAGATAATTTAGGAGGACATTTGAGATGAAAAACTATACAATTACCGTTAACGGAAATGTTTACGATGTTACAGTAGAAGAGACAGGAAGCACACCTAGCACAGCCAGCACACCTAGAAGAGCTGCAGCACCTGCTGCCGCTGCACCAAAGGCTGCTGCACCTGCAGGAGCAGGAAGCATCAAGGTTGAGGCCGGAGCTGCCGGAAAGGTATTTAAGCTCGAGGCTAAGGTTGGCGATGCAGTAAAGAAGGGTGATACACTTCTTATTCTTGAGATCATGAAGATGGAGACACCTGTTGTTGCACCACAGGATGGAACAGTAGCAAGCATTGATGTTGCTGTTGGTGATTCAGTAGAGTCAGGTGCATTACTTGCAACATTAAACTAATTCCAGGAGGTAAACTAATTTGAGTTACGTAGGTGAAACACTTTCAAACCTCCTACATCAGACTGCCTTTTTTAATCTGTCAGTCGGAAACTATGTTATGATTGCCGTAGCATGTGTATTCCTGTTTTTGGCTATTAAAAAAGGATTTGAGCCTTTACTTTTAGTACCTATTGCTTTTGGTATGCTCCTTGTTAATATCTATCCTGATATTATTGTAAGTCCTGAGCACTCAAGCAATGGAGTAGGTGGTTTACTTTATTATTTCTATACACTTGATGAGTGGTCAATTCTTCCTTCACTGATTTTCCTCGGTGTCGGAGCTATGACAGACTTTGGTCCGCTTATCGCAAACCCTATCAGCTTCTTACTCGGAGCTGCAGCACAGTTTGGTATTTTCGGAGCTTATTTCCTTGCAATCCTTCTCGGATTTAATGACAAGGCAGCAGCAGCCGTATCTATCATCGGTGGAGCTGACGGACCTACATCTATTTTCCTTGCCGGAAAATTAGGTCAGACAGGTCTGATGGGACCTATCGCCGTGGCAGCGTACTCGTACATGGCATTAGTACCTATCATCCAGCCGCCAATTATGAAATTATTTACTACAAAGAAAGAGCGTGCGATCAAGATGCAGAACCTTCGTCCTGTAAGCAAGCTTGAGAGAATTCTCTTCCCTGTAGTAGTTACTATCGTTGTTTGTACACTGCTTCCAACTACAGCACCACTCGTTGGTATGCTCATGCTTGGAAACCTTTTCCGTGAGTCTGGTGTAGTACGTCAGCTTCAGGAGACAGCAAGCAATGCCCTTATGTACATTGTAGTTATCTTACTCGGTACATCAGTAGGTGCTTCTACAAGCGCAGAGTCATTCCTTAATATGAGCACAATCAAGATCGTTATCCTTGGTCTTATTGCATTCATGGTGGGAACTGCTGCCGGAGTACTTTTTGGAAAGCTTTTATGCTTCCTTACAAAAGGCAAGATCAATCCACTTATCGGTTCAGCCGGTGTATCCGCTGTTCCTATGGCTGCCCGTGTATCTCAGAAGGTCGGTGCAGAAGAGGATCCAACAAACTTCCTTCTTATGCATGCTATGGGACCTAACGTAGCCGGTGTTATTGGAACTGCCGTAGCGGCCGGATGCTTCATGGCTATATTCGGTATTTAGATTTAATTAAGGAGGATTAATCATGTCAGAAGTGGTAAAGAAACCATTAAAAATAACAGAAACTGTTCTTCGTGATGCACATCAGTCACTGATTGCAACTAGAATGACAACAGAGCAGATGCTTCCAATCGTTGACAAAATGGACAAGGTTGGATACAACGCAGTAGAGTGCTGGGGTGGTGCAACATTCGATGCCTGCCTTAGATTCTTAAAGGAAGATCCATGGGATCGTCTCAGAAAATTAAGAGACGGCTTCAAAAATACAAAGCTCCAGATGCTTTTCCGTGGACAGAATATCTTAGGATATCGTCCATATGCAGATGATGTTGTTGAGTATTTCGTACAGAAGTCAATCGCAAACGGAATCGATATCATCCGTATTTTCGACTGCTTAAATGATATCAGAAACTTACAGACAGCAGTTACAGCATGTAACAAGGAAAAGGGACATGCCCAGGTAGCTCTTTCATACACACTTGGAGATGCTTACACACTTGACTACTGGATGGATATGGCAAAGAGAGTTGAGGACATGGGTGCTGACTCACTTTGTATCAAGGATATGGCCGGTCTTTTAGTTCCTGCAAAGGCTACAGAGCTTGTTCAGGCTTTAAAGGATTCTACAAGCCTTCCTGTCGAGCTTCATACACATTACACATCAGGTGTTGCTTCAATGACATACATGAAGGCTGTTGAGGCCGGAGTTGATATCATTGACACAGCTATGTCACCATTCGCTCTTGGAACAAGCCAGCCTGCAACAGAGGTTATGGTTGAGGCATTCAAGGGCACAGAGTTTGATACAGGTCTTGATCTTAATCTCTTAAGTGAGATTGCTGATTACTTCAGACCAATGAGAGAGGAAGCTTTAGCTTCAGGTCTCATGAACCCAAAGGTACTCGGAGTAAATATCAATACTCTCCGTTATCAGGTTCCTGGAGGAATGCTTTCAAACCTTATCTCACAGCTCAAGGAGCAGGGCAAAGAGGACAAGTACGAGGAGGTTCTCGCAGAGGTACCTCGTGTGCGTAAAGACCTCGGTGAGCCACCACTTGTAACTCCTTCTTCACAGATCGTTGGTACACAGGCTGTATTTAACGTACTCATGGGTGAGAGATACAAGGTTGCTACTAAGGAGACTAAGGATATCCTTCTTGGTAAGTATGGTCAGACAGTTAAGCCTTTCAACCCTGAGGTTGTTGACAAGGTTCTTGGTGATGATAAGAAGAATGCCATCACATGTCGTCCGGCAGATCTTCTCGAGCCAGAGCTTGACAAGATTGAGGCTGAGATGAAGCAGTGGAAACAGCAGGATGAGGATGTTCTTTCTTATGCTCTCTTCCCACAGGTTGCTACTGATTTCTTCAAGTACAGACAGGCTCAGCAGACAGGTGTTGATGCTAAGGCCGCTGATACTGAGAATAAGGCTTATCCTGTATAGTATTTAAAAATATAATTCATGCTTTTGAATTTCAAGCAGGTCCGGCTTTGCCGGGCCTGTTTTTTATATTGTGTGGATAGGGGAACTTACGAGTCTATTCTATGACAAAAATAAAAAATATAAATTCGCTCTTTCATATAGAGGAAAAAAGTGATAATATTTTAAGGTATGAAAAAATCGCTGCATATCACACAAATGTGTGAAGCACAGCCATAAATGGGAAAGCTCAGGAGTATATGATGTCAAATACTAACGACTTACTTAACAGGATAAATGCTAAATACAGTACGATGAGCAAGGGGCACAAGCTGCTTGCTACATACATAACTGATAATTATGATAAGGCTGTCTTTCTGACAGCGGCTAAGATGGGCGAGACGGTAGGAATTTCTGAGTCTACGGTTGTCAGGTTCGCTACATCGCTCGGATATAAGGGGTATCCCGATTTTCAGAAGGCACTTGAGGAGCTTGTAAGGAACAAGCTCAATTCGGTTCAGCGAATGGAGGTCACATATGGGCGTATCAGCCAGTCACAGATTCTTGAGACTGTACTGCAGTCTGATCGTGACAAGATTAAGACCACTCTGGAAAAAATTGATGCGGATGCATTTGACCTGGCGGTAGATACTATTTTACAGTCAAGGAAAATTTATATTGTCGGAATCAGAAGCTGTGCACCTCTTGCAAGCTTTCTTGCATTTTATATGAATCTGATGTTTGAGGATGTGTGCCTGCTTACGACAAACAGCTCGAGCGAGCTTTTTGAGCAGATGGTGCGCATTGGCAAGGATGATGTGATTATCGGCATCAGCTTTCCGCGTTACTCTATGCGTACTCTTAAGGCACTGGAATTTGCCAACAACAGGAGCGCAAAGGTTATCACTATCACAGACAGCATTCATTCACCGATGAATCTGTATTCTTCATGTAATCTGATTGCCGACAGTGATATGGCCTCTATAGTTGATTCACTCGTGGCTCCGCTTTCTGTCATCAATGCCCTTATTGTGGCTCTTTGCATGAAAAAGCAGAATATTGTCGCAAAGACACTGACAGAGCTTGAGGATATATGGAATGAGTATCAGGTATATGAGAATGATGAGATTGATTACATTGATGACTCTATAAAAGTACATTACGCAAAGCTGGGGGATTCGCAGGATGAGTAAGAATATTATTGTGGTAGGAGGCGGAGCCGCCGGAATGCTTGCGGCGTATTTTGCTGCAGAAGCAGGGAATAAGGTTACGCTTCTTGAAAAAAATGAAAAGCTTGGAAAGAAAATATATATAACCGGAAAAGGCAGATGTAACCTGACCAATGCGTGCGATGTCGAGGAGCTTTTTTTAAATGTAAAGAGTAACAGCAAGTTTTTGTACAGCGCTTTTTATGGCTTTGACAACAGCAGGGTGATTGATTTTTTTGAGAGTCATGGCATGCCTGTAAAGGTGGAACGTGGCAATCGTGTGTTTCCGGTGTCTGATAAGTCGTCGGATGTGATTTTTGCTTTACAGAGAGCTTTGAAGGAAAAGAAAGTTGAGGTATTGCTTCATACGGAGGTATCGAAGCTGTGCTATGAGAAAATCACTGATACTAGGGCAGATGAGGAAGCTAGTGATAAAAAGCCTGAATTAAAAATAACAGGTGTCATATTAAAGGATAGCACCAAAATGGATGCTGATGCAGTCATTGTTGCCACAGGAGGACTTTCATATCCGTCTACAGGCTCTACAGGTGACGGCTACAAAATGGCAGAAAGAGCAGGTCATACTGTGACAGAGTGCACACCGTCTCTTGTGCCATTTAATGTAAAGGAAGAGTGGGTAAAGAGTCTTCAGGGGCTTTCACTTAAAAATACGGCTATTTCCATATATAGTGGCAAAAAGAAGCTGTATGAGGATTTTGGAGAGATGCTTTTTACGCATTTCGGGGTCAGCGGCCCTATGATTTTGTCTGCGAGTGCATCAATTAAGCAAAGCCTTATTAAGCAGCCTCTTGACATGTATATTGATTTGAAGCCGGCTCTCACACAGGAGGCCTTGGACAAGAGGATTCTCAGGGAGTTTGAGGAGGCGAAAAACAAGCAGTTTAAGAATTCGATAAACAAGCTTTTGCCTGCAAAAATGATTCCGGTGATAATTGAGCTTTCAGGCATTGACCCGGATAAGAAGGTTAATGAGATATCGAAAGAGGAAAGAAACAGACTTCTTATGCTTTTTAAGAAGCTGCCTGTCACTCTTAATGGTCCAAGAGGATATAATGAAGCTATTATCACAAAGGGCGGCATAAATGTGAAGGAAATCAATCCATCCACTATGGAGTCGAAGCTTGTGAATGGTCTCTACTTTGCCGGCGAGGTGCTGGATCTGGATGCATATACGGGAGGTTTCAATCTGCAGATAGCATGGTCCACAGGATATCTGGCAGGAACAAGTGCAGCGGTTTGATGATTTGGAAAACTATTTTGAGACACTTATAATAACAGTTATTTATGCGCATAGTGAATTGAGCAGCTGGGATTTTAATAAAAATGATGAACAATAATATTTTAAGGAGAAATTATGAGATACAATATAGCAATTGACGGACCGGCAGGAGCCGGAAAAAGCACTATAGCAAAGAGACTTGCAAAGGAACTTGGCGCAATTTATGTCGATACAGGTGCCATGTACCGTGCCATGGCATACTATTTTATCCAAAAGGGTGTGGACAAGGATGATATTGACACCATCACGAAGCTATGTAAGGATGTTGAGGTTTCAATCAGCTATGAAAACGGTGAACAGCAGGTTATCTTAAATGGTGAGAATATCACAGGCTTTATAAGACAGGAGACTGTCGGCAATATGGCATCAGCAACAAGTGTCTATCCTGTAGTTAGAGAAAAGCTTGTTGAACTTCAAAGACAGCTCGCTGCCAGAGAAAATGTGGTGATGGATGGAAGAGATATAGGAACTGTTGTGCTTCCTGATGCCAATGTCAAGATATTTTTAACAGCAAGCTCTAAAGTACGTGCAAAGAGACGCTTCGATGAGCTTACTGCAAAGGGTGAGAAATGCGATATTGATGCAATCGAGAAGGATATTATAGAGAGAGATCACAGGGATATGACAAGAGAGACATCACCTTTGAAGCAGGCGGATGATGCTGTGCTGCTTGATTCGTCTGATATGACAATCGATGAGGTGGTAGATAGAATGAAACAGCTTGTGAAAGAGGCATAGCGTATGGGAGAGCTTACTATCGCAAAGAGTGCAGGCTTTTGTTTTGGAGTGACGAGAGCAGTAAATATGGTCTATGAGGCAATTGAAAAGGAAAATGTGCCTATATACACCTATGGCCCGATTATTCACAATGATGAGGTCGTAAAGGATATGGAAAAAAATGGCGTAACCGTCATAAACGATCTCGATGAGCTTTCTTCTCATGAAAAGGGTGTGATGATTATCCGTTCACACGGTATAAGCAAGGCTGAGTATGACAGGATAAAAAACTGTGGCTTTGAGGTGCTTAATGCAACCTGTCCTTTTGTATCAAAAATTCACAGATATGTGGAGGATTACAGCTCAAAGGGCTATGATATTATAATTGTCGGCAGTCCAAAGCACCCTGAGGTGTGCGGGATAAAGGGTTGGGCAGACGAAAAATGTCATGTAACCATCATAAATTCGCCTGAGGATGCCGAAAATTACATGAAAAATAGTACAAAAAAACTATGCATAGTGTCACAAACGACATTTAACTACAATAAATTTCAAGATATAGTTGAAATTATTGCAAAAAAAGGTTATGATATAACTGTTTTAAATACAATCTGTAATGCTACAGAGGTCAGACAGACCGAAGCAAGAAAGGTAGCACAGTGCTCAGATGTCATGATTGTCATAGGCGACAGGCACAGCTCCAATACACAGAAGCTATTTGAAATATGTAAAAACGAATGCAAAAATACTTACTATATACAGACAAGTGACGAAATGGATTATACACAAATCAGGTCCAACAATAACGTAGGTATTACAGCAGGGGCTTCAACCCCAAATAATATCATTGAGGAGGTTTCAAAGAATGTCAGAAATGAGCTTTGAACAAATGCTGGAAGAATCTTTTAAAACTATAAGAAATGGAGAAGTGGTAGAAGGTACCGTTATTGATGTTAAACCTGACGAGATTTTCTTAAATATTGGATACAAATCAGACGGAATTATTACTAGAAACGAGTACACAAATGAGCCTAACGTAGATCTTACTACTGTTGTAAAGGTTGGCGACAAGATGGAAGCCAAGGTAGTTAAGCTTAACGATGGCGAGGGCCAGGTTATCCTTTCTTACAAGCGCCTTCAGGCAGAGAAGGGCAGCAAGCGTCTTGAGGAGGCTTTTGAGAACCAGGAAGTATTAAAGGCAAAAGTTACACAGGTATTAGCCGGTGGTGTATGTGTCAGTGTTGATGAGACAAGAGTATTCATCCCTGCAAGCCTTGTATCAGATACTTATGAGAAGGATCTCAACAAGTTCAAGGATCAGGAGATTGAGTTTATCATCACAGAGTTCGATCCAAGAAAGAGACGTATTATCGGAAACAGAAAGGTATTACTCGTTGAGCAGAAGGCTAAACAGCAGGAAGAGCTTCTTGCAAATCTTCATGTTGGCGATGTAATCGAAGGAACAGTTAAGAATGTTACAGATTTCGGTGCATTCATCGATCTTGGCGGAGTAGACGGATTACTTCATATTTCAGAGATGTCTTGGGGCAGAGTAGAGAACCCTAAGAAGGTATTCACAGTCGGACAGACTGTAAGAGTATTTGTTAAGAACATCAATGGTTCTAAGATTGCTCTTTCAATGAAGTTTGATGACGAGAATCCATGGAATGGTGCAACAGAGAAATTTGCTCCTGGCAATATCGTAAAGGGTAAAGTAGCCAGAATGACAGATTTTGGTGCATTCATCGAGCTTGCTCCTGGTGTTGACGCACTTCTTCATGTTTCACAGATTTCAAAGGATCATGTTGAGAAGCCATCAGATGTTCTCAAGATTGGTCAGGAGATTGAGGCTAAGGTTGTTGAGTTCAATGAGGACGATAAGAAAATCAGCTTAAGCATGAAGGCTCTTCTTGATTCAGAGGATGATGGAGCAGATGTTGCAGATGTAAATATCGACGAGGTTGCTTCTGATAACGAGTAGTTTTTGATTTTAAAGCTGTCATATATAATTATATGACAGCTTTTATTTGTATCGGGTGGCACATATTGGAGAATTTCAGGAAGCCATGATATCTTATCAGAGATTAAACAGATGGTCTGTTATGTGTTTTACATATGACAGTACCATCTGTTTTGAATTTATGAAATCGTCAGTCAGCATGAAATAGCTGTACTTATCCTTTATATCGAATCGAAACTCGGGCTTCATGAAGTCAGAGTACTGTCTGATGAAGGTACCGGTTTTGCGCACATAGCAGTTGTACGCTTTGCATTTTTCGCGGTATTCGTGGTCGACATATGCTGCGACACTCTTGTGTATGGCCATGTCCTCCTTTGGCAGATAGTAGTAGTTTTTGTAATCGCTGTAGAAATGGCGCATTTCCCCCTCGAATATCTCTGCACGCACGTAGCTTTTTGTAGTGCCGATGGTCAGATAGATGTCATTGTCATGGAAGCTTACAGATTTTGGAACGGAGAATTTATTTTCAAATGATATGATAAGCTCATTCATCAGACTGCCGTCGTAAGCTGTATATGGGTTTACGGATACACCGGTTATATTTGCAATGCCATGTATGCATTCTTTATACGAAAGTATACTAAGGAGCTTTGTCATGCCAAGGACATCCTCGTAGTTGTGTGTCAAAAGCAGGGATAGCTTTTCGTCGTCCTTTTGGGCAAGATATTCATAATAAACGTTTATGAGCTCACCACCGGAATATTTATCCTCCCTATCTATACCAAGAAATGCTTCGATGCTTTTTTGCTTGTAGTTTTCGAGGCACAAAAGAGGCTTTATCGGGGAAAGCTCCTTAAAGATATCGAGTATCTGCACATTACAGAAGGGGTCATCCTGCTTATATTTCTTGTATTTATTCTTTAAAAATGGTATATCAAAACCGACACCGTTGAAGGATATGATAGTGCTGCAACCTGACAGACTTCCTGCGAAGGCTTCAATTACAGCTGCTTCGTCATCGACAGATTCGGCAAAATACTGGTCTATTACAATACGATTTTTAATGCGCCTTGCACAGCCTATCATGTAGACAATCGCTTTCACCGGTGAAAAGCCTGTTGTCTCAATATCAAAGAACATTGTGTTTTCTTTAAATATGCTGTCTGAAAAATTATCGGTTTTTATGTAAATTTCTTCATTGTGAAATATTTTCATTTTTGATTCCTGCCTTGAATATCATTTGTATAAACATTATAACATAAAGTATTAAAAAAAGTACATAATATACTATTTAACTAAAAATCATAAGTGGTATAATAGGAATAGTAATGTGCAATAGCATTTCCACGTTATTAATCTAAAAGAAAGAGGGGCACAAAAATGGGTCATAAAACGTTTATTGGCGGTGTTCATCCATATGATGGCAAAGAGCTGTCTAAGGATTCACCAATTAAAGAAGTTTTGCCCAAGGGCGACATGGTATATCCGGTTTCGCAGCATATCGGCGCACCGGCTAAGCCTGTTGTTGCCGTAGGTGACACTGTGTTGAAGGGACAGATGATAGCAGAGGCCGGTGGCTTTGTTTCATCACCTATCTATTCATCAGTGTCAGGAAAAGTTAAGGCTATTGAGAAGCGACGTGTGGCGGTCGGCGATATGGTTGACAGTATTGTTATCGAAAATGATGGCATGTTTACTGAGACAACATATAAGAGTGTCGAGGATGTCACTGCGCTTTCAAAGGAAGAAATCATCGAGAAGGTCAAGAATGCGGGAGTTGTCGGCATGGGCGGTGCCGGTTTCCCTACACATGTAAAGCTTTCTCCAAAGGAGCCGGACAAGATTGAGTATATTATCGCAAACTGCGCTGAGTGTGAGCCTTACCTCACATCTGACTACAGACGTATGCTTGAGAATCCTGAGGAATTAATTGGCGGCATGAAGATCATACTTCAGCTTTTTGACAATGCAAAGGGTATCCTTGGTATAGAGGATAATAAGCCTGACTGTATCGAAAAGCTCACAGAGCTCACGAAGGACGAGCCGCGTATTGAGGTCTGCCCGCTTATGACAAAGTACCCACAGGGTGGTGAGAGACAGCTCATCTATGCTACAACCGGCAGAGCCATAAATTCTAAGATGCTCCCTGCTGATGCAGGCTGTATCGTTGATAATGTAGAGACAATCATTGCTGTATACAATGCAGTAAAGAATGGACAGCCTGTCATGAAGCGTATTTCAACAGTTACAGGAGATGCTGTGAAGAATCCTTCCAATATATTATACAGCATCGGTACCTCATATCAGGAGCTGGTTGATGCTGCAGGTGGCTTTAAGAGCCAGCCGGAGAAGATTATATCAGGTGGTCCTATGATGGGCTTTGCCATGTTTAGTCTTGATATCCCTACTACAAAGACCTCTTCATCAATACTGTGCTTCACACATGATGAGGTGGCAGCATTTGAGCCACAGGCCTGCATTAACTGCGGTCGTTGCGTGGAGGCATGTCCTGAGCAGCTCATTCCAAGCCGTCTTGCGAAGTTTGGTTTGCGTGGACAGATGGATGAGTTTGAGAAATGGCACGGACTTGAGTGTATTGAGTGTGGAAGCTGTTCATTTGCATGTCCGTCAAGGAGACAGGTGGCTCAGCCTATTAAGACAATGAAGAAGCTTGTTCTCGCTGAAAAGAGAAAACAGGCCAGCAAAAAATAAAGAAAGAGGTGGATTAAAGTGAGTGATTTATATCATGTTTCATCATCACCACATGTACGTGCCAAGGATTCCACTGACAGAATAATGCTTTATGTCATTATAGCATTACTCCCGGCAAGTCTTTTTGGTATTTACAATTTTGGATTTAGAGCACTTTTTATCATTCTGCTTACCATCGCATCGTGTGTGGCATCAGAATGGGTGTTTGACTACATAGTTAAGAAAAAGAGCACAATTACCGACCTTAGTGCGGTTGTTACAGGACTGCTTTTAGCACTAAACCTTCCGGTTTCGCTTCCGTGGTGGGAGGCTGTACTCGGTGGAGTATTCGCAATCATCATTGTTAAGTGTATGTTCGGAGGACTCGGACAGAACTTTATGAACCCGGCACTTGGTGGAAGATGCTTCCTTCTCATCGCATTTGCGGCTGATATGACTAATTTCAATGTCACAAGAAACGGTGTGGATGTATACTCAGGAGCAACACCACTTGCGCTCATCAAAAATGAGGGGCTTTCAAGTGTCAATGTAAGGGATATGCTTATAGGAAATACTGCAGGAACAATCGGTGAGACATCAGTTATAGCTATTTTAATAGGTGCTATCATCATGATTTTACTTGGAGTCATTGATTTAAAGATTCCTGCATCTTACATTATTACATTTGCCGTTTTCATGTTCCTTTTCGGAGCACAGCAATTTGATATCAACTATGTTGTTGCAGAGCTCTGCGGTGGTGGACTGATGCTCGGTGCATTTTTCATGGCGACCGATTATGTCACAAGCCCGATTACGCCGATGGGCAAGATAATATTCGGTATCTGCTGTGGTATATTGACAGGAGTATTCCGTTGCTTCGGTGCCAATGCAGAGGGTGTTTCCTTTGCTATCATCTTAAGCAACTGCCTTGTTCCTATTATTGAGAAGGTTTCTATCCCAAGAGCCTTTGGTATGGTAAAGGAGGCAAAGAAGAATGAATAAACGTATTGTACATGACGCTTTGATTTTAACTGCCTTTACTCTGGTGCTTGGTTTTATTCTTGCCCTGGTTCAGGGAATCACGGCAGAGCCTATCGACAAGGCCAATAAAGCAGCAGCACAGAAAGCATATCAGGCAGTATTTTCGGATGCAAAATCATTTGAAAAATATGATTATGATGCTGATGAAGCTGATAAGCTTGTATCTGATGCGGGGTACAAGGATACAATCGATGATATTGAGACTGCCCTTGATTCAAACAAGGAGACATTAGGCTATGTCATCACAGTTACAGCCAAGGATGGTAGCCAGGGAAGTATCACATTCTCTGTAGGTATCAAGAATGATGGTACTGTAAACGGTTACTCAATCACAAGCATCAGTGAGACTCCGGGACTTGGAATGAAGGCCGAGGAGGCTGATTTCTACAAGCAGTTTGAGAACAAGAAAGTAGACAAGTTCGACGTTGTAAAGGCCACACCTTCAAAGGATGATGAGATTGAGGCCATTACAGGCTCAACCATCACATCAAAGGCTATGGCCAACGGCTGCAACGCAGCTATTACTTACTTCCAGAATAAATTACAGGGAGGTGCCAACTAATGAACAAATATGTAGAGCGTTTATATAATGGTATCATTAAGGAAAATCCTACCTTTGTACTTATGCTTGGTATGTGTCCTACACTGGCTGTTACATCCAGTGCGATAAACGGACTTGGAATGGGACTTTCCACCACGGTGGTACTTATATGTTCAAACCTTTTGATTTCACTTTTCAGAAAAGTGATTCCTAACGGAGTGCGTATGCCGGCATATATCGTCATAGTTGCATCTCTTGTTACAGTAGTACAGTTTTTAATGCAGGCTTATCTGCCTAGTCTTTCAGCAGCACTTGGTGTATACATCCCACTTATCGTGGTTAACTGTATCATCCTCGGACGTGCCGAGAGCTATGCTTCAAAGAATCCGCCTGTAGAGTCTATCTTTGATGGAATGGGAATGGGACTTGGATTTACCATGGGTCTTACAATCATCGGACTTATCCGTGAAATCTTAGGTGCAGGAACATTCTTCAACATCAAGATTTTCGGTGACTGGTTTACACCAATCACAATCTTTATTATGGCACCGGGAGCCTTCCTCGTACTTGGCTTCCTCGTTGCAGGCATGAATATCATCCGTAAAAAGATGGAAGCAAAGGGTACACCTCTTGCTGAGCCGGCAGGCTGCCTTTCAGGAGACTGTGCACATTGTGGAGCATCATGTCCATCAGCAAAAGCAGCACAGGCCGCTGTTGCGCCTAACACTACAGAAAGAGGGGATAAATAATGGGTACATTAGGTCATTTACTGCTCATTGCAGTAGCATATGCAATAGTTAACAACGTAGTACTTAGCCAGTTCCTTGGTATCTGTCCTTTCCTCGGCGTATCAAAGAACACAAAAACTGCTGCAGGAATGGGTGGTGCGGTAATTTTCGTTATCACAATCGCCACATTCGTTACACAGCTTATTTACAATTTTATACTGTATCCGCTTAATCTGTCATATTTGCAGACTATCGTGTTCATTCTTGTAATTGCAGCACTTGTTCAGTTTGTAGAGATGTTCTTAAAGAAACAGATGCCTCCTCTTTACAAGGCACTCGGTGTGTATCTGCCTCTTATCACAACAAACTGTGCCGTACTCGGTGTAGCACTTAACAGTGTAACAAAGGGCTACAATATCTTAGAGAGTGTAGTTTACGGCTTTGCCACAGCTTTTGGTTTCTTTATTGCCATCGTGCTTATGGCAGGTGTTCGTGAGAAGATTGAGTATAATGATATTCCAAAGCCTTTCCAGGGAACAGCCATCGTGCTTCTTACAGCGTGTCTTATGGCTATCGCCTTTATGGGATTCTCAGGAATGGTTTCTGTATAGGATTGGAGGAAAAGTGATATGAATGTTACTGCGATTATTATTGCAGCTTTAGTTGTTGGAGCTGTCGGTATAATTCTTGGATTTTTCCTCGGTATTTCAGGAGAAAAATTCAAAGTAGAGGTTGACCCGAGAGAGGAAGCAATACTTGAGGTGCTTCCGGGCAACAACTGTGGTGGCTGTGGATATGCCGGATGCTCCGGACTTGCTGCCGCCATCGCAAAGGGAGAGGCACCGGTAGGACAGTGTCCTGTAGGTGGAGACCCTGTTGCGGCAAAGGTCAGCGAGATTATGGGTGTAAAGGTTGAGGCCGGAGTAAAGAAGGTCGCATTTGTTAAGTGCGCCGGCACCTGTGACAAAGCAAATACAGACTACGACTATACAGGAGTAGAGGATTGTGTTGCAATGTCATTTGTACCGGGCGGCGGACCTAAGTCATGTAATTATGGCTGCCTCGGCTATGGAAGCTGTGTGAAGGCATGTCCTTTTGATTCAATCCATGTGGTTGACGGAGTTGCATGCGTTAATCCGCTTACATGCAAGGCCTGCGGCAAGTGCGTAGAGGCTTGTCCAAAGCACCTCATCGAGCTTATTCCATATGACACAAAGCACGTTGTAAAGTGCAGCTCAAAGGACAAGGGCAAGGATGTCATGAAGGCGTGCTCGGTTGGCTGTATCGGCTGTCATCTGTGCGAGAAGAACTGTCCGTCAGATGCTGTCCATGTAGTAGACAATGTAGCTTATATTGATCAGGAGAAATGTACAGGCTGCGGAATCTGCGCAGAGAAGTGTCCAAAGAAGATTATTTTATAATGCATAAAAGCTGTCACATATCATTATGATGTGTGGCAGCTTTTTTATAAGCTTGCTGCTATTCTGTGCTTACGTTATATTCATCTGATGTCGTGATAATACTATAATCATCTGTCACAAATATTGCCTCAACACCGGAAAGGGAATTGATAAGCTCCTTTGCTTTATCAATGCCAAGAGCAAAGCATGTGGTGCTTAAGGCATCTCCGTCGCAGGAGGAGTCGCTTATGATGGTGACAGAGTACAGATTATTTTTGACAGGATAGCCGGTTGTGGTGTCAAGTATATGGTGATATAGCTTGCCGTCTACTCTGTAGTATCGCTCGTAGATGCCGGAGGTGACAACGGATTTGTCCTTGACTTTGACAGTACATATTGGCTCACCGCTCTCGTCGAAAGGCTTTTGTATGCCGACTGTATAATCACTTCCATCGGATTTTTCACCGACAGTGAGGACATTGCCACCCAGGTTTATGATGCCTGAGGTAATTTTTTTGGACTGTAAATAAGTCTTCATCTTATCGGCGATAAAGCCCTTTGCGATTCCACCAAGGTCAAGCTTTGCTTTTGAATCGGTTAGCATCACATCGTTTCCGTTAATCTGTATATTGCGGTAATTTACATGTGACAGCTCGCTTTGTATCTGCGCATCAGACGGAACGACTGATGCATCCACCTCATTATCTTTAGAGTCGGTATTTTCAGCTATTTCGGAAAAATTCCACAAATCAGACAGCTTTCCTATAGTGATATCAAACCTGCCGTCACTTGTGTCGCCGTATTCGATGCCTTTTTTGATAAGCTCAAGCGTATCATTGCTTACTGTGACATATTCTTTGCCGGCAGCGTCATTTATTTTGCTCACCTCTGAGTAACTAACTGTGTTTGACAGCATATCCTCATATTTCTTTGCCATATCAAAGCAGTCGTCTATGTATTTCTCGTCGGTAGTGCCATAAAGCGTAATCTGTATTATCGTGTCAAAGTAGAAGCCCTGTTTTGAAACCTTCTGCTGAGCCTTGGGCTTTAATTCACATGCAGACAGGCTTCCTGTTATTGTGGCAAGCGCCAAAAGGACAGGGACAAGGTGTTTTAGTTTATTTTTCATAATGCATCCTTTATTAATTTCCTGGTTGTAAATTATTTATAGTTAAAGCTTAAATAGTAAAAGCATAAATATAATAACACAGAATAAAAAAATGAGACAGTAGTAAAAATGATTTTGTATTTTGCATGAATATATGGTAAAGTAGTAAATGTATGCGTAATATAGTTATGTATGCATTTAGACTTACAATAGGAAAGATGATAGAAATGAGTTTTTTAGACAATTATAAAAGAGTGGTAATAAAGATAGGTTCATCGACGCTGACACATGCAGAGACGGGAAGCCTAAATTTTTCAAAGATGGAGCGTCTGGTGCGCTCGATATGTGATTACAGAAACAGCGGTATGGATGTGTGCCTCGTAAGCTCCGGCGCCATCGCGGTTGGACGTGATGTGATAGGCATAAAGGAGCGCCCGAGCGATATTTCAATAAAGCAGGCATGCGCCGCAGTGGGACAGGGCAGGCTGATGATGACGTATCAGAAGCTTTTTTCCGAGTATAATCAGAATTCCGGACAGGTGCTCATGACAAAGAATACCATAGTCAATCCTGTTTCCAGACGCAATGTTATGAATACATTTGAGGAGCTTTTTGATCTGAACGTGGTGCCTATTGTCAATGAAAATGATACGGTAAGCACATACGAGATGCAGTTTGGTGACAATGATACGCTGTCTGCTATTGTTACATCAATCACGAAGGCTGATCTGCTCATACTGCTTTCTGATATAGACGGACTGTATTCCGACGATCCTCATGACAATCCGGATGCAAAGCTTATCAGAGAGGTTGATACGCTTGACAGGAGAATACTTGGCATGGCAAAGTCATCAACCGGCAGCGATGTCGGAACCGGCGGCATGGCGACAAAGCTTACAGCGGCAAAGATTGCCACATATTCCGGTGCCGATATGATTATCGCAAACGGCGGCAATATGGGGATTTTGTATGACATTATGAATGACAGATATACAGGAACACTTTTCCACAGGGCAAAGGATGCAGAGTTTGTGCTTGCGGATTATATACAAAGAGAGATGGCACCTACATCTACAGGCGGCCAGTAATCAGCTATAAATTTGAAATCAGGAGAGTGCTATGACACAGGAAAAAATACAGCGAATCAATGAGCTTTACAGAAAGTCACAGGCAGAAGGCCTTTCTGAGGCAGAGAAAAAGGAGCAGGATCTTTTGCGCAAGGAGTATATAGCAAACGTGAAGAAGAATTTAAGAAACCAGCTCAACAATATCGATATGGTAAACGATGACGGTTCGGTTGAGAACCTCGGCGAGAAATATGGAAACAAAAAAAGAAATTCGTAGCAGGCTAAAAAAGCAAAGAAGCCTTCTGGGTGCTGATGAGTGCCACAACATGAGCCATGACATTTATAAAAGGCTCATAGCTTTAGAGCTCGACAGGGAATATGACAACATACTTTTGTATTCAGCTATCAGAAATGAAGTGAATACTGATGAGTATTTTACTTATTTAATAAACAAAGCAAAAAGGATATATTATCCGAGGGTTTCGGGCAATACAATGTCCTTTTACAGGGTAAGAAGCCTTGATGAGCTTAATTGTGGTTCATTTAATATTAAAGAGCCTGATATGACGAAGGAGTATACGCAGGCGGATGGCAGGGCGCTTATGATAGTGCCGGGGCTTGCATTTTCGGATACCGGTTACAGAATCGGCTATGGAAAGGGCTTTTATGATAGATATTTATCGTCTTTTACAAAAAGAGACACTGTTATGGCAGTTGGAGTGGGCTACGATTTCCAGTTACTTAGCAGCGTGACGTTTGAAGATGAATATGACGTACCCTTAGATGGAGTGATAACAGATAAGAGAGAGGTGTTTATTGATGACTGATTTAGAAAAAATTTGTGCGGATGCATACGAGGCCAGAGTAAAGATAGGAACACTGGATACAGATATCAAGAATAAGGTATTAAACGATGCAGCGGACAATCTGCTTAAGGCAGCGGAAGAAATCCTTGAGGCAAACAAAAGGGATGTGGCTACAGCAGAGGAAAATATGAAGGCAAAGAGCATGATTGACAGGCTCTCGCTTGACCATGACAGGCTCCTTGGCATGGCTGACGGACTCAGACAGATAGCAAAGCTGGCAGACCCTATAGGGGAAGTAATGTCTATGGCAAAGCGCCCTAATGGCCTTATTATCGGAAAAAGAAGAGTTGCAATCGGTGTTGTTGGCATTATCTTTGAGGCGCGCCCAAATGTCACATCAGATGCTTTTGGTCTGTGCTTTAAAACCGGCAACTGTGTCATATTGAAGGGTGGAAGTGATGCGATAAATACAAATATCGCAATAGTAAAGGCTTTAAAAAAGGCTTTGACGGACAATTTGGTTTCTGCTGCTGCACTTGCACTTATTGAGTCAACAGACAGAGAGACAACAAATGCGTTTATGAAGATGGATCAGTATGTGGATGTGCTCATACCAAGAGGTGGTGCAGGACTCATCCAGAATGTTGTCAAAAATGCCACAATCCCTGTCATCCAGACCGGTACAGGCAACTGCCATGTATATGTGGACAAGGATGCTGACTTTGACATGGCTGTTAATATTATTAACAATGCAAAGACCCAGAGAATCAGTGTCTGCAATGCATGTGAGTCGATTGTAGTACACAGTGCCATAGCAGAGGAGTTTCTGCCAAAGCTGTACGATAAGCTAAGAGAGCGTCATGTACAGCTGCACTGTGATGAAAGAGCGCAGGCTATACTGCAAGGAAGAGACGATGTGACAGAGGCCACTGCCGATGACTGGGGCATGGAGTATCTTGATTACATCATGTCGGTAAAGATTGTTGACAGTATTGATGAGGCAATCGAGCATATCAACAGATACAACACATCGCATTCTGAGGCAATCGTCACAAATGATTATGACAATGCGCAGAAGTTCTTAAAGGAGATAGATGCTGCATGCGTTTATGTAAATGCCTCAACCAGATTTTCTGATGGAAATGAATTCGGCTTTGGAGCAGAGATTGGCATCAGCACACAGAAGCTTCATGCAAGGGGACCTATGGGGCTTGAAGCACTGACAAGCTATAAGTATATTATTTACGGCAGTGGTCAGATCAGGGAATAGTCAGCTAAAGTATCATAGAATTAATTTGAGAGGAAACATAATATAACATGAGCTACGATATAGATATAACAAAGACACCACCGGCACATGAGCCTGAGAGGCAGTATTACTACATGGAAAAGGCAAAGGATTTTGTTGAAAAGAAATCTAAAGAAATCGGCCGTCCTATGACTTATTTTGTAAAGACTTTCGGCTGTCAGATGAACTCTAAAAACAAGATGCCTAAAACCGCGTAAAATCAACCTTTCTTGTTAATCTAATCTTACTCATACGTACCAAAAAGAGAGCAGGCTGCCTCCTCAGCCTGCTCTTATTCTCTGTAAAGGAACTCGTGAACGAGTCCGTTCTTAAACTCTATCGAAGCTACGCGTCCGTCCAGCAGAACAATCCTCTCAATCACACTGTTCACAAAATCCTTAAGCACCTTTGCATCCACAGCACAGGCGAGCTCCCTGTAGTTGATGTGCTCACCTGATGCAATCTGATGAGCAATTAAAAATCCGGATGCAGTGGAGATGAAAGACATATCATCGTATTTTGTATCTGCAGTGTCGGCTTCAAGAGCTGACAGCTCATTCTCTATGTCACTGAGCGTGCCCTCAAGCTCCCTCTTAGACATCAGATATTCTTTTTCACTCATTGCATCATCTTCAAATAAAAACAGCTTCTTGAGCCTCTCAAGCGCTCTGATGGTCTTATCTCTTTTTGCCGTGAGTGCATCAGAATCACCAGAGCGGATGACAGTATAAGGTGCAGCAGTGTACCGCTTCGGTTTGAAACCATGTATGATAGTGTCAAAGGTGACATCCAGTCCAATGTCAGCGATGCCTGCCACCTGCTCAAACTCCGGGCCGGTGAGGAGTATCTGCTCCAGATCAGAGACAGAGTGCAGCAGTTTCTTTGACTTGGAAGCCTTGACCAGATTTGAGATATAGTTGAAAATAAACGGTCCGAGCTTCACATCAGAGGTGCCCTTTGCCTTGCAGTGAATTTTTTTGTTGTGAGCACCGCATCGATAATTCGACGGCCTGAAACCATCGGCTCTGACCACATCGGCATCGGAGTGATAGAAAGCCCCGCACAGACCACACACGACAAGACCGCCGAACACATGAGTCTTCTTACTGACCACCTTGCGCCCATCCTTGCCGAGTCCGAAGGTGTTCAGGTCCATCTGATGAGTCACCCTCTCATAGAGTTCTCTGTCAATAAGAGGTGGAAATACATCCTTCACATAGATAACCTCAGACGGATCATTCCTCTTGCCTCTGGCAGATTTCCTGTAATTGTAGCGGTAGTCACCGACATTCATAGGATTCCTCAGAAAATCAGCCACGGTTTTGCTGGTCCACTCACCGCCACGCTTGGTCGGGATGTCGTGAGCATTACAGTAATCACGCACCACACAGGTAGAGTGGCTCTCATCATAGAGCCTGTACATCATCCGGGCATATTCTGCCTCAGTATCAGAATGCACCGGGCATTGTTTCTTTGTATCCCAGTCCCAGCCATACGGCACTCTGGCACCATTCCACTTGCCCTCAAGCGCACGGTTCATCATGATGTCACGCACACGCTCACCTGTAAGCTTGCGCTCCAGCTCCGCAAACACGAGGATAATCTTGAGCACGGCTTCACCGATGGCACTAGAGGTGTCGAACTGCTCATTTAAAGAGATGAAAGCCACCTTATGCTCCTTGAAATCATTGTACATGATAGAGAAGTCCACGAGATTACGTGAAATACGGTCAATCTTGTACACCACGACATGGGATATCATGCCGGATTTGACCTTCTCAATCATTCTCTGATACTCCGGACGGTGAGTGTTCTTGCCGGAGCGCCCAGCATCCTTGAATACTTCAAAATTTTCAGTTTTAAGAAAATGCTTCACATAGTTGGAGCATTCCTGAATCTGAAAAGGGATAGAGTCTCTGTCAGCCTGTTTCCCTGTGGAAACCCTGACATAGATAGCGACAGTTTTAGACATATAAAAAGCCCCTTTCTAAAAAAGAGGGCATGTGATATAATAAGACTTGCTTATGGAGTTATTATATTGGCCCTCGGGTTAATAGGTAACATCTATATAAACGCTCTGCAGTTGCCGCTGCAGGGCGTTTGTTTAGTTACAGCACCTTTTACACGGTGATAAACCAAGAGACTTTGCCTCTTCGATGTCAATTTGAATAGCATCCTGCATACCACTACATGATGGAATAGTGTGATACTTTGAACCAGATGCTTTATAATATACAAAATCCTTTTCAACAATATCAATATTTAATACTTTAGAAAGATATTCACTGTCATCAGGAAAAAGGGAGCAGTGACGATTGAGTTCATATTGAAGAGCGTTATTAAGTCGGTCAAAAGGTGTTGTGTATGATAACAAACTTAATATAAAAAGCAATTCACTAAAACCAGAGGACATTAAACCATAATCCGCATGAAAAATCTCGTCTTTTCGCAGGGTATTGCGACTCTGATAGTTATAAATACGACCGCCATGCGCGGACATATTTCTGTAATCAATACAAATGAAAAGAGTATCCATCATAAGTTTTTTCATGGAATCATCGTAAATAAAATCGTAGTGGTCATGGTATAAATGGGATATCATTTCATTTTGCTCAGGAGTTTTAAAGAATCCGACAAAATTAACAATTGTAGTAAAATATACCCCCTTAAAGAGTATCCAAGGTGGAACATCACCATACTTTGACATATAGTGGTGTATTGGATCTTTATCTGAATACAATGCCTTTTTTATCTTTTCTAAAGTTTCAGAAAGTGTAAATCTCTTTTTTCTACGTTTCTTATTAGCATAATTCCTATAATTAAGATATTTTGCAGAGGCAGTACCGAATGATTTTGAAATTACATCGGCAGCAGCTTCTTTAATGAACTCTTCCAGATCCAGCATAGCGGCCATGACAGAGTTTCGCAAATTCTTATCTAAAATAAATAAAGATAAAATCTGTTCAAAAGTAATGCCATCCTTATAATATATAGAATCATTGTCCCTGATTATGTATGGTTCTCTATAGCTTTTGATCAAGTTAGAATAACCATATCTCGAAAGAGCACTAACAGCAAAAGCCTCATCTGATATTATAAGATTTTGAGATTTTAATTTTTCAAGCTGACTATATACGTCAGTATAAGTTATTTGTTTATTCATTGTATAATCCTCATAAACGCAAAAAAAGCCTTGGAATAAACCAAGACCAATTTTGCGACCGCACAGCAGTCATTCGCTAATTAGCTACATTATAGCATATGAATTAGTCTTGTCAAGTATTCATATTAAAAATAAGATTAAAATTTGCGCCGGCGCAAAAATATGAATTTAAAAATCTTTTCCACATTCAGGACATTTAATCATTGCCATATAAATTCCTCCTAGCTATTAACAATTTTGGATAATGTAATAGACATTCCCCAATTTTTATCACCGCCACCATATATTTTATAATCGTATATTGTATAATCATCAGATAATAGAGAAGAAACTCTATTGATATCGGCTTTGGCAATATTTCCAACCTGAAAGTCATTAGCATATACACCAAGAGCAAGTTCACCTTCATAGTCATATTCTTTGATCTGAATATCAACTGTTTCGTAAGGTTCATCATTGAAGTGTATATGTCGTAGGGCTGTTTGTCGGCTTTTACGCCCTGTTTTGAAGGTGACACCAACAACTTTAAACTCGTAAGCTTTCTTCTCTAGTGGATGTGATTCTGTAATATCATCAACTGTTATTTCTGGAATATTGGAAATATCAATATTATTTTCAATAACATTGTTGCCCTCAGAAGCCTTTGCTTTTCCATAATTATTGAGACCATTTTCTTTATGGTAATCATAATTTTTGTAGATTTTTCTATATGATTTAAACATAAATAGAAAAAGTAAACCAGATAAAATGAAGATTATACCAAATTTTATGCTTACAGCAGGTATAGAAAGAAGACCAAAAGCTAAAAGTATAATTGCTATAACCAGTGAAATGATATAACTAATCTTATAACTTAATTTTGAGGCTATTTTTTTAGGTTGTCTTTGGGATTTATCTTTTATTGCCATATGAAATCCTCCTTTGTATAATTAAAATTTTCTTCTTCGTTTAATAATTTTTAAAGTATTTTCGAATACACAAACTATTGATAAGACTACTCTAACTCTATAATGTTTTTATTAATAACATATTTCAGGCCTCCTTTAGTGCGTCCCCTTTTGCAATATAGCCCAGCTCAATAAGCTCGTCGGCACGCTCCAGAAGCCGTTGCTTACCCTCATCATTAAGCTGGCGGTACTTATCAAGAATCGTTTTATCATTATCATTAATAAAAGAGTGTTTTTCTTCCACATGGTTAGGGAATTCGTTATCTCCAAGTATATAAGATGGTGTTGTTCCTAAATTTTTAGCAAATGCAAAAATTTTACTTTGTGGTAAATCTACTTTTCCTGCCTCAATTTTTGCGATAGAGGTTTTGTCTTTATAACCAACTTTAATTGCAAGTTCAGTTTGAGATAGTTTATTAAATTCCCTAAGAGAACGGATACGTTTACCGATTCCCTCTTGAATAGTCATATTAATCACCTACTTTCTAAATGAATGATAACATATGTGAGAATTAAATTCAACAAAAATGTAAAAAAGAGTTGACACACAATCAACGCGGGTATATTATGATTATAGGTTGAATGATATTCAACAAGAAAGGAGGCATTATTTTGACAGACAGCAAGAAACTTAATGAGATTATCTCTGAATCAGGAATTACAATTACAGCCATTGCATCAAAGCTGGGAATAACAAGAGAAGGCTTATACAAGAAACTTAATAATGAGACAGAATTTAAAGCTTCAGAGATAATTGCCATGCAGGGAATACTTCATCTAACTAATGAGATCAGAGATGAAATTTTTTTTGCAGAAAAGGTTGAATAACAATCAACCATATAACACAATGGCAAGAGCAGGTGCACTGTACGTGGAAAAGGAACTATCACACCGGAGTTGGCGGTGAAAGTTAGATTCAATACGAGAAAGGACAAAACCATATGGGAAATCAAATTTATAAACAAATTTCGAAGTTTGCAGAAATGCAAAGAGATGAAATCAAGAGAGAAAAAGCAAAAAAGAAAAGAAAGTCGGTATGTATAGATCCGGACTCTGTTATAGGAAAGGAAATAATGTACCAGACCGCATTACTGCATGAAATATTAGACGAGATAAGAGGAGGAAAAACCTCCCCTTAGAAAAGTTAGATATAAATATGCAAGTAGCATTTAAGAAAGGAAAAGACCATGTGGAAAATATTTTTCACCTACAAGGACAAGAGCAGGTGCACTGTACAGGGAAAAGGAACTATCACACCAGAGCTGGCAGTGCTGCAGGGGGAAGGAGAGTGAGAAATGCTAAACATAATTCAAAATGATTTTAAAACTTCAGAAACAACATTTTTGGATGAGGATAAAGTCAATCTAGTTGTAGAAAGTGTAATTGAAACCATAAAAAAAGGACTCCCAGAGGAAGCCCAAACAGTAGAAGCACTTGAATTTATAACAGATCGGATTAAAGAGAGAGTGAAAGAAAAACGAATCGAGTTATAACTGCTTTTCAACTAAATCCTGTAGAGAGTATGAGATACTGCGAAGTTCCTTGCCATCAGTAGCTGCTCTTACATGTACTAAATCAGCATCTGCTTTTGGATTTATAGGATATGTATCATGGTATTCCTTTCCATTTCCAATATAAGTTATATCGAAATAAAATATTTCTTTCTGTGAACAGAATTCCCTTGCCTTAACATTGCATATAAATGATTGGCCGGGAGCAATATATGTTTCTGCAAAATTGGAAAATGGAATGTGATCACTTCGAATAGAGAATGGAGTGATATCAGGAGAACATTTTATTGAAGATATAGTTGCTCCAGTTTGTCCAAAATTCTTTATGACTAAGTAATATTGCGGCGATTGGAAATTTGTGGTTTTAGCGTATATGGCTACATAAGGGCGTGATGTTTCATCAATCATTTTAGAGTTTTGTTTGAGTGTTAATACAGAAATAATTATAGCAATAACGCTTGTAATGAGAGATGCAAGTATACCAATTAATTGAATGACATCAGAAGGTGTTAAAGACATAAAAATACCTCACTTATATATTTACTCGGACGCTGCAACGTCCTGTAAGAAGAGTATACGACTGGAAAGCAGAAAAAGGCAAGATTTAATACACAGAATACAGAGGGAGGAAAAGACCATGACAAAGGAAGAAGCACTCAGCCTTGAGAAGATCCTCACCAAGATAGATAGAGCAGATGAGATGAACTGCAAGAAAGAGGAAGAATACAACAGATTCTGCATGAACACTAGAGAGGACTGGAACGAGGAGAAGTATCAAAAGCTCAAGAGAGAAAAAATCCTCACAGAAGCAGCGTACCTTGCAAGCCTTGTCGAGCTCAAGGCAGAAGTGAAGTGCATGCTGAGTAAATAAAGAATACATCCGGGCTTACCGGAGCACCGCAAAACTACCCATACATATAGCAAATCTTCTTGTAAACCATAATAAATCCATTTCGTGTGGTGCTCCGGTAAGCCCGGGGGAGAAATCTGATTTAGGAAGGAGCGTGAGAAAAATTGAAACTAATATTCATCATAGCATTGATAACTTGCTTGATAGGGTGGCTTGAAAATAAGTGGACAAAATATGCGTTGATTGTATGGATCATACAAAAGACGAACACTCAGCCATCAAAAGAGGAGATGGTTGAGTGCAAGAAATTTGTGATAGAGCATGTGATAAAGGATTTATGTAAGCCCAAACTGTGATTTTATGATAGCAGTGATTATCTGACTAGAGATTTGAACCATTGCGGATAGTGATGTAGCACCTATTTCACCAGCAACTTTTTTTGTCTTGTTCCAAATATTGTCGGAACGGATATTAGCAAGATATTCGTGTCCAGATGGTGAAAGATCACTAATTTCTACTATATCGCCACCATAGCAATAAAGCGGTTTTAATATCAGGGCAGAATGTTCACATTGGCGAATGTGATAGAGAACTTCTTCACGTGAGTATTTTGCTAATAAATGTGGAGGTTGAGACTCTATATCATAGGTGAACTTATTTTCGAATGTACATAATTCCTCCAGCGTTAAAAGAATATCACGAATACAATCATTATTTAGTTTCATTTGCAAGATTACCTTTCATTTACTCGGCATGGCAGTGCCTGTAAGGAAAGTATACGGCTGTAGGAAGTAAATATGCAAGTAGCATTTAAGAGAGAAAGGATTGAAAAGGATTGAAAACACTGACAGACCTATTTTATAGTGCGTATTCGCCTCGTCAAAAGCGGTATCATCTCTCAATGACACTGAGGGAAAAAGACGGTGAGCACATAATCAAAATATTACAGAACGGCCGGGAGGTCATCAGAGCCACAGGAGACGAGAGAGAACAGGCATTTCAGATGGCAGCAAGAGACTTAGTAAGAAGATTTCCGGCGAAAGGAAGGTGATAAAGACGGAGAAAGCAGATTTCAAGCTCAAAGAAGTAATAAGCAGAATCGGAATGAGGATTTGGGTATATTAGGAGGTCACTTATGGAGAACAAACTTAAAGAGGCACTCAAAAAACTTGGAATTGAAACAGCAGAACAGTTAAACGCTGCCATCAAGGCAGAGAAGCCACTTGATATCGGCATCATGACATCAGAGGTGGCAAAAGAACAGAAAGCAGCATCATAAGGAGAAAAACCATGAAATTATTTAAAAAACACACAGCAGGAATGAAGCAGTATAAGGAATTTAAGAAGTGCATCGGCATGATCGGAAAGATTGAGGAGAGCGCAGATGCAAAGGAAGCTGCACTCACAGCCGGCTACATAATCGGAGTAGTGAAGGAAAGACACGACAAGAGACTCATCACCGACAGCATGTTCGACACGCTCAAGGAGCTGACGGATATCATGCTTCAGGATGTGGATGAGCGCATGGAGAGCGACACACCATATGTCATGCAGATTGAGGCATAAAAATATCCGGTCGGGAAAAGCTAATTTCCTGACCGGACTCTGCGTGAAAAAATAACAATAAAAAGAAAAAACCATAAAAATATTATAGCACAAAAAGAGGAAAAATCCATATGCCTAAATATACAAAATATCTTGAATTTTCACAAAAAGAGCGTACTGCCATAAGAGAGCGTGACAATTATCGGTGCATATTCTGCCAGATAGGCTATGAGATGCCACCGACAGCAGTCCCTGAGATGGATATAACAGACATCATGCACTACATACCACGCTCATCCATGGGACTTGGCATCAGGCAGAACGGAGCAGTCGGATGCCGGTACCACCATCATATGCTGGACAACGGCAACAGTGGAAATAGAAAAGAGATGCTCGGCATGTTCAGAGCATATCTGGATGAGTTTTATCCGGATTTTACAGATACAGAGCGAAAATACGATAAATGGAGTTTTTTAAAGGAGAAACCATATGTTTGATAAGTTTGGAGAATTTGATTCGTTTAGTGAGATAAATGAGCTTGCAGAAAACCTGCTTAACGAGGGTGACATAGAATCCCTCAAGGTAGTGGCAAAAGAAAATGGAATACAGGCTGACTTCGTGGACCTGTACGCCAACGGAGAAATCCCGGAGCTGTGCGATAAGCTCACGGCGGCACTCGGCAAGATTGATGTCGAGGCAGCAGAGCTTAAGCCAAAGGAAATCATGGAAGACTGGGTGGAGTACCTAAGAGGCCAGTGCATGGAGAACGAGCTCCTGGCTCACAATGTCAGAAAGAAAGGCAAAACATTGAAGGGCTGTATAGCCGCCATCCTGATGTGGTCCTTCAAGAATCAGCAGACGGTGGACAAGGATATCATCAAGGCAGCAGGTGTATCAGCGAGCAAAGTCACGCTCGGCATACCGGGCATGGCAAGAGCCAAGAAGATAATCACAGACTACTACATGGGAAAGTAGGCGCTACAGATGAAAGAAAAGACAATAGAAAAAATACCATACCTAGGACTACAGAAGATAAGCAGAAAAAAATCTGTGAAGTACATTGGAGTTACTGCAGTCAAGATCATAGGACATAAAAAGCACCTGCTCCTTGAGGTGTACGAAAATAAAAAGGAGTCAAAAAAGATTCCTGTGGTGAGAATCACACTTACCAAGAAGGACTTCGGAACGTACTGGCCGGACAAAAATATATGGACGCGCCAGCAGGTTTCATATTACAGACCAATATGGATGGAAACATACACCGGGGGAACCCTGACAGATGAAAATATCCTGCAAAGCCCGGAAGACCTTGAGAGGATAAAGAACTTTTGCGGCACCAAGCTTTTCGATGCTTCTTGGTGGTGGGAGCACATATCAAGATACGAGGCCGACATCACATCAACAGAAAGGATAAACAGAGTAGAGCGAGAGCGCAAGAGACGCCAGGAAGCACTGAAGGACAGACAGGCAAACACCAAGGCACTACCTGAAAAAGCAATACTGTACAGAGCTGATCACGCGTATTTCCATGATGAGCACTTTCTATATTACAAGAAGCATGGAAGCCGGGCTGACATAACCTGCAGTAAGTGTGGCGGTGTGACCACTGCAAGATGGAAAAGCAGTGGAGCATACGAGGACCAGTTTGAGAGAAACATAGAAGAGCCGCGAGAGAACAGCTTCGGCACATGTCCTATGTGTGGTGCACGCGGACAGTACAAGTGCAAAGGAAAAGTAAAAGGCAGCATCAGAAAAACTCGGTATCTGTTTCTTGGCCAGAAATATAAGGACAATGGTTTTGTTATGAGATACATACAAGTAGAGAAAGAGTGGACACTCGGCTTCATTGCCGGCGAGAACGGCGATGAAATGTACAATGCCTATGAAAAGCTGTCGGGGGTTGAACTGGCAAGGGCATATTTCGAACCCGGCAAAAAGGTACAGGTTGACTATAACAAGCATGATCCGTATGTAGGGAGAGACTTCTGGGATGACTGCAATCTGTATGGCTTATCAAGCATCAGAATCAATTCCGGACCAATACTTCCCGAGACATACGGCGAGATGGCAGGGACCATGTTTCAATACAGCGCTATGAAGGAATACACTGACAGCCTCATGAGCGTATGTAATCCGGTTGAGTACCTTGAGTGCTACATGCGTACACCACAGCTTGAAATGCTTGTGAAGATGCACCTGATAGGAGTAGCTGAGAAGCTTATCAAATGCCAATATGGAATCATTGAGGATGAAACAGCAACGAGACCGGATGAGTTTCTCGGCATCAGAAAGGAAAAGCTCAAGCTGCTCATTAAGGAAAAGGGAGACATAGGACTGCTAAGGGTTTTGCAGATGGAAAAGAGATTCATGGAGAACTGGACAGATGAACAGGTACAGCAGCTGGCAGAGACCGGACTCACATACACACAGGTCGCGCTCGCAAAGAAATACATGACATTGCAGAAATTTTTAAACCGCATAAAGAAATATGCATGCTGTGATTACGGAGGCTGCAGTCGGTCGGTATACAGAATCAGACACATGGCTTCTACATATGCTGATTACCTGAGCATGAGAGAAAACAGAGGCTACGATCTGACCAACACGGTATATCAGTTCCCGCATGACCTGGATGAAGCCCACGAAAAGATGGTGGAAGAGGTCAACAAGGAAGAACTGGACAAACATCTGAAGGATGTTGCGGCGCGCTTCCCGAACATTCGACACAGCTATAGGAAGCTGAGAAATAAATATTACTACGAGGATGATACATACATCATCAGACCGGCAAAGTCAGCAGAGGAAATAGTAACAGAGGGGCGAGTACTTCATCATTGTGTCGGAGGAGATAACTACTTAGGGAAACACAATCGGGGAGAGACGTACATACTTTTCTTAAGATTCAAGGACACACCAAATATGCAGTACGTCACTGTCGAGATTGATTCCGAAGTACCGAACATACTGCAGTGGTACGGAGCCCACGACAAGAAGCCTGACCAGGAGAACATACAGAAGTGGCTCAACAGCTACATACGAATGCTTGTGACAGGAACACTGAGGACAGCAGGCATGCCGGCAGCGACTACGGCAGATATGCCGGCAATGGCTATAGCATAGGAGGATATATGGAATACGTGCAGATGACACTAGATGACTGGGTGCAGATGAAACAAAAACTGAGGCAGGAACTCATAGGAGTGAAGCAGAGCTTCGTGAGAATAGGCTATGCACTCAGACAGATTGACGACCAAAGACTTTATGAAAATGATGGCTACAAGAGCATAGCAGAATTTGCTAAGGCTGAGTACGGACTTGAGGCATCCACCACAAGCCGATTCATGAGCATCAACCGTGAATACTCGATTGACGGATATTCAGAACACTTGAGGCCGGAGTATACGGACCTTGGAAGAAGTCAGCTTGAGGAAATGCTCAAGCTCCCTGACTCTGACCGGCAGATGGTACAGCCCGAGACATCAAGAGAGGACATAAGAGAGCTCAAGAGGTTTAACAAGACCGAGCCTACAGAAGGTGTGGCAGATAACACAAGCCAGCTGATAGAGAAATTCTTTGAGGAGAACAAGGATATCCTCAACGAGGTGTACTCAAACGAGTTTGATGAGGAGTCAATGAGCCGATTTGCAGAAATTGTAAATCCGGCCGGAAACCGTTCATTCAAAAAAGGTCTTTACTTTATGATGATGTACGAAAATCGCGTCACAATCAAGAAGTTTGGAGACACGCCAAAAAATATGTCATGGTGGGAATTCTATCAGCGTATGAGCTCCATCTTTGATGAGGATGCAGCAGGCACCAGAACGTGGCAGAACCATTTTGGAGGAGACGATGAAACACAGGAAAATGAGCCGACAGGAGAGCATACTACAGCAGAAACTCCTGAGTCAGAGGATGACAATGCAGCAGTTGGAGAAGCTGGCACTGATGAGGTCGAAGAGACTGAATCGGGAAGCGTGGCAGATAATGAGCCGGCTCCTGGAGCAGGAGAAGAGCAAAAGGATGATTCCACCGACAGAGATACAGACTGCGGAGAAGATAATAAAGAGCCTGCAGACAGGCCCGAGGAACAGACAGGAGAAAAGAGCCTTGCAGAACAAATTGCGCCCGCGCAAAAATCCACGGAAACACTAGAAAAAGAGGAGGTTGAGGATGATGAAACCGGAGAAAATGAAAGCTCAGATGCAGAAAATCAAACAGCAGAATCTGAACCGGAAACGGCCGAGAGAGAGCAGACAGAAGAAACAGAAGTCATAGAGGCGGTATATGGCACCAGAAAAGAGTATATGGACAGGCTGTCAGAGCAGGGAATGGCTGAATATATGGCTGATGAATACAAGAGCCACCGGTTGCTAGTGACAGATCTGGCAAATATATGGAATCTACGCAAATGGCTCAGCGAAAAAGTTGACCGGTTCGGAAAACCGATGGAGGACGCAAGATGATAAAGATGACAAGAGTTTACGGAGATATGTATGCGCCAAGAGAGTATTGCACGTTTACAAATCCGGTAACGAGTGGAGGAACTGAGGAAGTTGACTATGTAGATATGCCATGTGAGAACGGATGTGAAAAAGAGTGTGAGAATTGTACATTGCAGAAAATCATGAATGAGTATGCAAGGCTAACAAGGCAGGATATAGACGAGAAGAAACGACATTGTGAAGAATGTGAAAACTATAAAGAGATCAGAAAAGGGCCGAGAGGAGGGAAGAAAGGAATATGCAGGATACTCAGACCATCGGAAGTGAGAAACGGACGAGCGAGAGCCTGCAAAAGATTCCGAGAACAAAATGAACAAACGACAGGCAAAGAAACAGTATAAAAAAATCCACGGTCACAATTCCCCAAAAACAGCGGTAACGAAGTATACACCGGAAGAAATGGGGCAATGAAAGTATACAATCTCATACCGGAGGATATTGAAAGAATCGGAAACGGCCTGAGAGACGCATTTGCAGAGATGTTCAAAACGCTCCAAAGAGTTGCGGAGAGCATGGCCAGAGCGTTTGAAGATATGGGAAAGAACCAAGTTAGGAGGTAGAAAATGTTTATAGATTGCGCAAAATTAGAAAAAATTTTAAAAGCTGATTACAAAACGTGGGGCGTCAAGTTTGGCCTCACAGAGAAAGGTATGTACATCCTGAACGGTACCGGATGGATGGTGGAAGCCGACAAAGAAAAAATCACAAAGGAATTTTTAGGTACCGTAATCAAGACATGCGGTCTTGCACCGGAAAAGGGCGAGTTCATGACATACCAGAAAGGACACGACCCACAGTTTGAAACGGAAAGAAAGCCTCTCCTGTGGGACATGGCGGAGGATACAAAGGAAGCACTAATCTCACCGATTAAAATCATGCAGAACGATAACATGATGTCGGTAGTTAAAACACCGGGCGGGGTGCGTCTCATCAACGATGCACGCTTGGCCATAGTCAACCCGGACAAGTGCCGTGAAAACGAAAATCCACCAAGCACCTTTGCCGTGCATGGTGACTGGCTTATCTCATACAACGACGAGATGGCAGTCGGAATATGCTTCACGAGTCCTGCCTACAAGCCGGAGCTTGAGGTCTTAAGACTCCTCTCAGGAGTGGATTTCTATTGGATAGAGACACCACACTATGAGCTATAGGTTGAAACACCTGCGAAAGCGAAAGAAACCAGGCATGCGAATTATTTATATCACGAAACTGATTTGTAAGCCATTTATACACAAGGGAGCCCTTACCCAGCTCCCTTTACCTCGGAGGATAATAATATGAAGTGCAAAATATGTGAAAAAGAATTCGAATTAAAGAAAGAAGAAAAATATTTAGCGACAGAGAAAGTAGCAGCTTTTGGAACCTTGGCAAAACTACCAAAAACGTTTGAGGCATTCGACTGCCCACATTGTGGCTGTCAGAACATAGTGAATATCAGAGAGGAAGAGGCAACCGACTATGATGTGGATAAAGTAGTGGAGCAGTTGAGTGATAGAAGCACACTGTCAAGACCTGTTGACTGGTCAAAAGTTGCAGTTGATACACCAATACTGGTAAGAGATAATATTTTTTCCAAGTGGGCTAAAAGATATTTTGCGAAATATGAGAATGGAAGAGTTTACGTTTGGAACAATGGATCAACATCGTGGAGTGACAATAGGTGTACACCGTGGAAACTAGCCAAACTTCCGGATAAGGAGAGCGGTGATGGAAGATGAAAACTTCTTTGAAAAATGCAGAACTTGTCAACACTGTTATACGAAAAATGATGACGATTATGTTTATTGCAGGAAAAGAAATGAAAAATGTGAATACAAACCATGCAAAGAAGAACACAGCAAGTGGGAAGAATGGCTTCGGTCAGAAGCAGAATAGGAGAATAATATGTCAGGAATAGATTTAATAGTATATGGGATGCTCTTAGCGTTCACTATGATTGGAACAACAGAGTTTGTAATAGGGCTGTTATTGCTTAGGGAATACGATAAGCTTCAGAAAGAAAAGGAAAAGTAGCATGGCATGGTACGCACTTTACAAATGGTACAAGAACTGGAGCAAAAAAACTACCCCAATATGATTGACTGGTATTCGGAAGAACTGAACTCACCAAGATGGACAAAATTAGATATATATCGCTTGCATCAGTACAAAACCAAATAGGACGAAACACAATGAACAGAAATGAATGTCAGAATTGCAAATATTATGAAAAATGCGGCAAACCAAGCAGACCAATAAAGTGCATGGGATATGAGCCGAAGGAGGCAGCAGTTGAAGAGCAGAACATTGAGCGACATAAAGCCAATAAAACCCAAAAAGTGTGAATTTGATTCTATCGACTGCACACCGGCCTGCAAATACTATAAGACATGTATACACAGCTTGCACAAGCAGGCTGTGTCTCTACATATATAGAAAGGAAAAATCATGAAAAAAGATAGCGTGAAAAAAGAAACATGGAAAGAATGGGAACAAACGTGCGAAAAATTAAAAAAGTATGAGACAACTCTTAAACGAGTCGTTCTGACAACAGACAAAAAGCTGCTGTATCAGGCCGAATATAACAGAAAGATAAGAGCAGCACAAAGGCAGCAGTAAACCCATAACATAATATAGTAGGTAAAAATTCTTTATCGTCCTTGTAATGGGTATTAACATATGAGAGATTTTTATATTTAAGAGTACATAGTATGAAAAAATACGACAACTACGACTACGAAGAGGCTTTCAAAAAATACATAGATGACACCGAGGAGGAGAGGCTTGAGAAGCTCCTCAGAGAGGGCAAGGTAAACTGCCTGTACAGAACAGCCACCACGAAGTGCACCAACATAAAGTCACAGACCACTCTCCTTGAAGCTCGGATATACCCAAGCTACCCAAGACTCAGTGACATGCCGAAGACCAAAAAGAGACCATCAAGCAAAGCTCAAAGAAATCTGAATGACAAAAATGCAAGGCGGTATCTGATAAGACTTGCGAATATCAACTTTGGAAAAGGTGACCTATGGTGCACGTTCGGGTGGAATGATGACAAGCTCCCGGCAGACGAAGAGAGAGCAAGAAAAGATATCAAGAATTTTATCGCGAAGATAAATTACCGGAGAAAAAGAAAAGGACTGGAAAATATCAAGTACATATATGTGCTCGCATTTGATGGGTATGTGAGACCACACTTTCATATTCTCATGACCGGAGACGGCATGGACAGAGACGAGCTGGAATCGCTCTGGAAGAAATGCGACAGACCAAACACACGAAGAATATCACCTAATGATGATTTTCTCATCACAGGTTTAGGAGAATATATATCAAGAAATCCACACGGTACTAAGCGGTGGGTGAGCTCAAGGAACTTAAAGAAGCCACCGGAGCCGACAAAGAGCTACAGCAAGTTCAAGAAGCGACGTGTTGAGAGGATGGCCAAAGACCACACAGTATTAGAGACAGAACTCACTAAAGCATATCCGGGCTACAAGTTCCTGGATGCGGAGGTCAAGTACAACGGTATCAATGCAGCATTTTATATCTATGCTCGCATGGTTCGGAATTGAGGAGTGACAAATGACGAAGAAAGAATTAACAAGCGTATATTATATCAAAAAAGAAATCAAGATGTGGGAAGAACAACTGGAGCTGATTGAAAGCAAAGCAGAAGGAAAAGCAATGCAGATTACAGGCTTGCCATTCACTCCGGGAACTGGAAGCAGTGACCAGATGGCAGACTTGGCAATTAAGGCTGTGAGTGTAAGAGAGCTGATTGAAGCCAAGAAGAGAAAGCTCAATCAGCAGCAGGACAGAATTATCTCATGGATTATATCAATAGACGACACAGTCGTTCGACAGATTATGTTGTATCGTCATGTCAGGTGCTATTCTTGGAACACAGTGGCACAGAAGATAGGCATTACAGCCGAGAGCGCGCGAAAGCAACATGACAGATATCTGCAGCAGTCTCAGAAAGAAAATAAATAAAGTTGTCCGTTTTGTCCGTTTGATGTGTGATATAGTGTAAGCATAAAGGATTGGCAAAAGGGCCGGTCCTTTTTATTTTGGAATAATGACAGATACAGAAGCAAAGAAGTTTTATGACAGTAAGGCATGGCAAACCAAAAGAATAGAGATATTAAAGCGGGATCGCTTTGAGTGTCAGGACTGCAGGGCAAGAATCCAAAAGGCTGTGGCAAAAGGAAAATGGCTGCCTGAGAAAGAAAAGAAGATAGCAAGGGCGGAGCAGGTACATCACATACAGGAACTGAAGGAGCATCCGGAGCTTGCACTGGATAATGACAATCTTATTAGTCTGTGCGTTCGTTGTCACAACATCAGACATGGCAGAGTGCCTCAAAAGTTCAAAAGAAAAAAGAAACTTGTGAGCCGGGAGCGTTGGTAATACCCCCCCCGGTCAATTTTTGCGAAATTTTCTTGAATGGCGAACGGGCATGTGGGCATGACTCCGGAAAAATTTTGAAATCTCGCGTGAAAAGGGCAAGGGGTACCATTTCACAAAATTACTTTAAGAAGAATTTTTTTGAAGAACACAAAAATACAGTTATTTTTTTAATAAAAACCGTTAAAAAATATGCAAATTATACACAAAAAACAGACATATTTTGAGAAAAAGGGAGGTGAGCGGATTGACAAAAACGGAAATAAGAGATTCTCTGGTCAAGCAGTTGGAGCTTCGGGGAATGAATGCAGAGTTTTACAAAGACATGATTGACGATTATGTATATTACTGGTCACTGAAAAAGAAGCTGATTAGTGATATCAAGTCCAAAGGGCTCAGATACAAGACCATTAACGGAAACGGAGTTGAAGTCGAGAAAACAAATGATTCTGTTGTCAATCTGCAAAAAACAACAGCAACTATGCTCAAGATTTTAGCTGATCTGAGACTTAAGGATCCGGTACCTGAACCGGAAAAAGCAACAGATGGTTATCTGTAAGGAAATTGATGATTATCTCAAATATGTCAAAGAACATCCGCAGTGGATAAATAAAAAGCGAAAACAGCTTATCAAGAACATTGTAAAGCCATTACTTAGGCGGAATGATATTTTTTTCGATAAAAAGACCTATGAGAATTGTCTCGAATACTGCAAAGTAAATTATTATGAGCTATTTCCATACCAGAAGTTTATATATGCGTTTGTATTCATGTACAAAGACGATATTCCGGTATTCCCAAAGTTTTTCATCAAAGAAGGACGTGGAAATGGAAAGGACGGCTTCATTGTTCCCTTGGCAAATTTTATGCAGACACCTCTGTATGGTGTCAGAAATTATCATGTTGAGATTGTGGCCAACTCAGAAGATCAGGTCAAGGACACTTTTAAGGTTGCCTATGACATGCTCCACGAAAATGCAAAGTTCAAAGGAAAATTTTCAGTAACAAAGGAGCTGATTACGAACCTTGCAACAGGCTCTGAAATGAAATATAACACTTCAAATGCCAAAACCAAGGACGGCAAGAGAACCGGATGCTTGGTGCTCAATGAGATTCATGCTTACGAGAATTATGATCAGATAAATGTGTTTGAGTCTTCATTCGGAAAAGTCAAACATTCCAGAGAGTTTATTATCACCACAGACGGCTACGTCAGAGATGGTCCGTTGGATGAGATTTCATCAATGTGCGCTGAAATCCTTGAGACTGGTGAAAATCCACTGGGATATTATCCATTCATTTGCGAAATTGACAGCATGAAAGAAGTTGATATTCCTGATGCATGGCACAAAGCCAACCCATCAATGGAGTATATGCCGATTCTGGCCAATCAGATAATGCACGATTATCTTGAAATGAAAAAGATACCGTCAAAGAGACCGGAATTTATTACAAAACGAATGGACAGATCGGCACGAAAGGAAGAGAAAACGGTCACAACATGGCTGAATGTACTGCGTGCATGTTACGAGGGCAGCACGACAGAGGAATTTGAACTGAAAAAGCCAAGAATGACAATCGATACAAAAGGGCAGCCGGCTGTAATTGGAATCGATTATGCCGATATAAGGGACTTTGCATCGGCGGGAGTTTTGACAAAAACCGAATCAGGAGAATATATATGGCGACAGCACACATGGATTTGTGCTGAATCGCCTTTTTTAGACTCCATCAAGTTCCCGCTTAAGAACATAGGGCAGACCGAATTTAATGATTTCGAGGTGGTACCGGGACCTGTAATCGATGTGAATAGCATAGTTGATTGGTGTATGGAAAGATGTGCTGAATATGATGTCAAGAAGATAGCAATGGATACATACCGTTACACTCTGTTTAAGATGGTATTCGAGGAACGGGGCATTACGATTGAGGATCGTAAGAATCCGAACGGTGTAGTCCGGTTGATCCGGAAGATTACATCAGCAACCGGAATAATTGCACCATTTATCCAATCCATGTTCAGTCAGGGCATGATTAATTTTGGAGCATCAGCAATAATGCGTTGGTACACCAACAACACAAGTGTTACCGAAGATAAATATGGCAATAAGATGTTTGGAAAGGTAGAACCGAAGCTTAGAAAAAATGATGGGTTCATGGCTTTCGATGTAGCAATGTTCTGCAAGGATGAGCTGGAGGTTCAAATAATATACATTTAGGAGGCAGCAATGTTTGATTTCCTGTTTCAAAAAAAGAATAAAGAGATGCAGTCTATGGCAGAGATTATTACGCTTGACTTGGAAAAGCTTAATCTGTCAAAGCTGGCAATTGAAAAAGCTGTGATGATGATTGCAAGGGCAATTGCAAAGTCTGACATAATAGTCCAGACAGACAGCAAACAGAAAAGCAGTATAGAGTACAGACTCAATGTAATGCCAAATGACCATGAGTGTGGAACTTATTTCTGGACAAGGATTATAAGAGAACTGTTATGGACACAGGAAGCACTTATCATCCCAATGAACGGCAAATATTACAAAGCGTCTGCATGGCAGGTGTCAAACAGTGTGCTGTCAGAGCGCATATACAGCAACATAACGCTTGAATGTGCAGGGGAACAGTATGGTTTATACAAAAAATTTATGTCATCAGAGGTGATCCACTTACGGTACGACAATGCAAAGATAAGAGTGTACCTGGAGTCCGTTGTGAATCAATACAACAATACGCTCAATGCAATCAATTACATGATTCGTCTATCCAATCAGCCAAAATTTAAACTGAAGCTGGGTACAGCACAGTCCTTCAGGGAAAAGCAGGCTGATGGAACTGACAAGATAGTCACCAAGGACATGTATGCGGAGAAAATCAAGAGACTGCTTGAGAGCGAAGATCTGACGGTAATGACAGAGTCGGAAGGTGTCTCACTTGAAAATATACAGATAAATGCGAGCGCAAAAGCGGAGGAGCTTGCCAAGGTTGCCTTGGCCATAAACAACGAAGCAGCCAATGCCTTTGACATTCCGGAAGCAGTATTTAATGGCAATATCACAGAGAAGTCAGATGCCACCAATGAATTTATCACCTATGCTGTCGGCCCGGTTGCGGAAGTTATAAACGATACGCTGACTGCCTACATAGTCGGTGAAGATGATTACAGCAGGAAAAATGAAAAGGTAATGGTATGGCTGGCACGCTTTAAACATGTTGATGTGGTGGATAGTGCTGTTAATCTTGATAAGCTTCGTGGAATTGGCTTCTCGTATGACGAAATAAGAGCAATGGTGGGATATCCTTTGCTTAACACTGAGTTCTCTAATGCAAGAGCATTGACTAAAAATTATGGAGAGGAGGGTGACAATGGCACATCAATTAAAAGTGATTAGATGGAGGTGATCCGGATATCTCGGAGCTGTCCGTTAAACAGTAATCAAGAGAAAGGAACAGAATTATGAAGAACGAAAATGTAATTTACAGATTCCAGCAGCAGGACAATGTTCATGAAATTTACATATATGACGAAATCAAAAAGACAGGTCCTTTTAACTGGGAAACATGGCAGTATGAAGATTCTGAAACATCTGCAAAGCATTTTAAAGAACTTTTGGACGCCATTCCGGAGACAGATGAGATTAAGATTTACTTTAATTCGAACGGCGGAAGCGTTGATCAGGGCACTGCGATTTATAATATGCTCAAGCAGCATGGCTCATACAAGACCGGAATAGTAATGGGAGTGTGTCATTCTATTGCATTCACAATTTTACAGGCGTGTGACAAACGAATAATGGGACAGGGCACCACGGCCATTATTCATGATATGTGGGAAACAGTAACAGGAAATGCAGCAGATTTAAGGGCAGAGGCAGATAATCTGGATGTTGCAATGGAGAGCTGCATAGCTTTATTTATGCAGCGTGCAAAGATTTCAGAGGATGAAGTCCGTGAAATGATGCACAAGGAGACCACATTGTCACCACAGAAGGCATTAGAGTATGGTTTCATCGATGAAATTGGACTGGAAAATCTTGATAAACCGGAAAATCCGGATAATTCCACTTTGCAGCAGGTGCTTACAGAGAATGAGGCACTAAAGAAACAGCTCTGTAACAAGAGCGAACATGAGAGGCAGTTAGCTGAATTTTATCAGTTGACACATAAAGAAGCAGATAAACCTAAGAGCAACGATTGGGGCTCATTTTTCAATTAAGGAGGAAAACAATGAAGATCGAATCTATTAACAAAGAAGTTCAGGAAAAAGTAATGCAGTTACTCAATGAGGCTCCGGCAGAGAAGAAAGCTGAAGCTATCATGCAGTCTATTGAGATGATCCAGGAGGCAGCGCATGAGGACCTTGTAAATCAGGTTGTTGCTGAGGCAGAAAGAGCCAGCCATGATGCCGACTTCAAGAAGCAGCTCGGACTCCGTAACCTTTCACAGGAAGAGAAAAACTTCTATGAAGGCTTCAAAGATATCAAGCAGTCAATCACGGCCAATCAGATTGATATCATTCCGACTGAAATCATTGACAGAACACTTGATGATGTCAAGAAAGCATCACCAATCCTTAAGCTTGTCAACATGGCACCTGCCAATGTCAAGAAGTGGATTGTTGCATCACATACAGGTGCAGCAGTATGGGGAGCTCTTACAGACTCAGTTAAGGGCGAGCTGAGCACAGAGATTTCAGCACTTAACATTGACCTTCACATGCTCACCGCTTACTTAGTTATTCCAAAGGCAATCAGAGAGCTTTCGCTTGAGTTTGTTGACCGTTATTTTATGGCAATTTTGTCAGAAGCCATGCAGGATGGTCTTGTAAAGGGATATCTTGATGGAGATGGAAAGACAGGACCGATTGGTATTTTCCGTCAGATTGGAACATCAAACAGCGACGGTACCAACAAGGCTAAGACGGTTGTGACAAACATCACAAAATTCAGCCCTAAAGGACTTTCAGATGTGAGAAAGACTCTTACCAATAATGGTAAGCGTGTTGTAGACAAGCTGTATCTTATCTGCAATCCGTCAGACGAGGCAGAATATGTGGATCCATGCATGTATGGAGAGGCTCTGACAGGCGGCTATGTCAACAAGTCATTCATTGACATCGAGAAAATCGTAGATGCAAATTGTCCGAAGGGTAAGGCTGCATTTACAATTGCAGGATACTACACTATGGGAACAACAGGTGTGAGAGTCAATGAGTATGACCAGACAAAGGCTATGGAAAATGCAGATCTCATTATCGCATCATGTTATGCAAACGGCCGTGCCGTAGATGACAATGTTGCAGTTATCTTTGATGTAACTAAGCTGGAGGAGTATGTGCTCCCTGTAACACAGGCTACAATCGTTAAGGCTGGACAGGAATAATAAAAGAGAGGCAGTAATATGGAGAACACAGAACTGACAGCACTGGTATCAGAGATGAGGGCAGAATTCCAGATTCCGCCATATTACGAAGACAGTCAGCTTGCAAATCTTGCAAGAGAGGGTGAATGTACAGTCGGGAGCTTAAATCCCGGCTGCAATATCACAACAGATCTGACATATAGGATGCTGCTTAAAAATTACATGTATTATGCATATCATCATAGAGTCAGTGAGTTTATGGATAATTATTCAAGTATGATTTTAACGTGGCAGATGGAAACGGAGGTGGAAGTGGATGGCAATGCCTGAATATACAGATGGTGTGCTGGAACTTCTCAGGATAGAGGAGGATAATTTGCAGGACTTTCCGGTGGAAAAGGTAAGATCTACCGGGATGCATATCTGGTACAGGGAGCTTTCTGTATTTGATACAACACGAGCTAAGCTGTCTGCAGATGGAATAGAGGTTACAATGAAAATCAGTATTCCACAGTATAAGCAGGTCAACAGCAAGTGCATCTGTGTAATAGATGGAGCACAGCATGAGATATACAATGTGGCTCACGTGACCACTAAAGACGGTTTCAAAGAAACAGAACTGACACTTAAGACTCCGGCATATGACAGGGAGGTATATGATGACGAAACAGGAACTTAGTGAGATGTTACATGCCACTGGCTGTCCGGTCAATGAAGGAATATCTGATCTTGATAATGGAAAGAAGTTTCCGAGAATTGATTATTGGGAAATAGCATGGGATGATGTGATGGCATCAGGTGACAACTATGAAGATAAAATCACATGGCAGGTGAGCTTTTATTCTCGCACACCAAGAAATGAAAAGCTGATAATGCTGAGAGATATGATGCGCAAAAAGGGACTACACCCAACTATCCTGCATGAATTTATTACAGACGATAAAATTTGGCACTCGTATTTCTCGCTGGAGACGATGAATGAATGATATTACATTTGAAGATTCCGGAATGGAAGAATTTCAGGATATGCTTGGAAGCTATCTTTCAAAAGTGGACGAAAAAAGCGCTCTGGATGCAATAGAGGAGGGCGCAAAGGAGTTTGTTAACGACCTGTTGCGCCTGCCGAAGCCAAGAAGAAAGGTCACAGCTCCAGGATATACACATTTGGTTGACTCATTTAGCTATAAGCGTGATAAGACAGGAATAGATGTGGGATGGGGCAAGTATTACGGACCGATGCTTGAACATGGCACGAAAAAAATGAGCGCAAAAGCTCACTTGAAACCATTATTTGAACAGAACAAAGAAAGATACTATAAAAAGATGATAGCAGCATTGGATTTATAGAACAGGAGGCAATTATGGCAATTAAAACTAAGAGACCACCAATGAAGGAGACTGTAGGAGCTCAGTATCTGTGCTTCAATACAATGGATACAGATGGCAGGTGGACATCCACATTTGCGGAAGAGGTGGAGAAGACAGAAGTAGTTAAAAGCGTAAAAGTCACGGAAAATGGAGAACCAACTGATACATACGCGTCAGGAGCAGTGTATGACAGTGATATTACAACAACTTCAACAGATATCGAGGTGGAAATTGTTGCATTTCCGGCTGATACACTTGCAAAATTACGTGGTGACAATGTTGATACTGATGGTCTTATTCTTTCAGGTGGAAACAGACCACGACCATATTTTGCTTATGGTAAGGTGGTCAAATTAAGAAAAGGCGGATACAGATACGACTGGTATCCAAAGTGCAAGCTAAGTGAGAACTCTGATGATATATCAACATCTGAGGAGAAGGCAAACGAGCAGACAGATACAATCAAAATCAAAGCATATCCATTCAATGAGGATGGAGACATTGTTGCAAGGGTAGAGAGTGCATCTGCACCGGAAGGACTTACAGAGGATAAATTCTTCAGCAAGCCTATCCTGACCAAAGCAGATCTTGCAGCAGTATTGACAGCAACAGCAAAGGAAAATTAACCTATGGACGAGAAAATCATAACCTTAACCGATGGCACAAAGCTGGAGGTTAAGGTTAATTTTATGACATTATATCTAATCCAGAAACATGGATTAGACAAGGTAATCAATAAAGAGGCACTATCAGAAGATGAGAACATGGAAGCGGCCGCAAAGCTGATTTATATTATTCTTCGGTCTAACGGTCTAAAGGTAGATGAAGACGAAGCACTCATTTTGACACCGATGGATCCAGAGGTCATAAGAGAGCTGTTTGACGAATTCGGCAAAAAGGTTGATAAATATAAAAAAAAAGAAGCAACAAAAAAGAATCAGCCACAGACCAGGAAGAGAAAAAAGAAGAAATCGAAATAAACTGGGCTGAATACATGGTAGCTGCAAGAATGATGGGTATGAGCGAAAATGAATTTTTTAACTCGGATCCCATTTTTTTTAATGAGTGCCTTGAAGTGTGGCAGGAGGTCGAGAAAAAGAAAGTGGGTGTGATATATGGCAGACAGTGAAATGAAAGCTGTAGGGCTTAAATTAAAGGTAGACGGTACCGTAGACTTTAAGAAATCACTGACAGAAGTAAATAATGCTGTAAATGAAAACAGATCTGCCTTCAAGCTTGCCAAGTCGGAATGGGACAAGAGCACGTCATCAGCGGAGAAACTCAGGACAACTCAGGAGTATTTACAAAATCAGACAGAAGCCTATACAGCTAAGGTTGACAGGCTCAACGAAATACTTAAAGCACAGGAGAATGCTGAAAAGAGAGATGAAGAGGCAATATCAAAGACAAGGCAGCAGTTGGATAATGCACAGGCTACCCTAAATCACTACAAAAGTGGTCTAGAGGATGTAAACCAAAAGCTTGAAAGTGGTGCTGCAACATTAGAGGATTACTCCAAAAAGGTACAAAATTTTAGCGATGCGACCGGAAACGTCGGCGGCTCATTAAACAAAAATGTTACTGCACCGATTGCAGCGGCAGGCGCCGGAATAATGGCAGCCTGGGAACAGGTTGATGAAGGCATGGATATTATTGTCGAAAAAACCGGTGCGACAGGAGATACTCTTGAGGAAATGCAGACTTCTGCAAGAAACATAGCAAAGAGTATTCCGACAGATTTTGCAACGGCAGGAAGTGCGGTTGGAGAAGTCAATACAAGGTTTCATATGACAGGACAGGAACTGGAGGATTTATCACAACAGTTTGTTGAGTTCGCTTCGCTTAATGATACTGACGTATCATCTTCGATTGATAACACCCAGAAGGTTATGGAGGCATTCAACCTCGAATCCAAGGATGCAGGGGCACTTCTTGATACCATGAATAAAGTAGGACAGGATACAGGTATATCAATGGACACACTTGCATCCTCAATGGTATCTAATGCTGCATCCCTAAAGGAACTTGGTATGTCAGCTGCAGATGCCGCAATCTTCCTGGGTCAGTGTGAGACGTCAGGTGTTGATACAAGTACGGTAATGGCTGGCCTAAAAAAAGCTCTTGTTAATGCATCTGGAGAAGGCAAATCTATGAAACAGGCTTTGTCAGATTTGCAAAGCACAATGTCAGGCGCGAATAATTCAACAGAAGCATATAATGCTGCCATTGATTTGTTTGGTTCAAAAGCAGGACCGGCACTGGCACAATTCTGCCAGGAAGGAAAACTGAATTTTGAAGAGCTAGGCAAATCATTGAATGACAATGTTGGAAGTGTCAGTGATACATTTAATGCAACGTTGGACCCGGCAGATCAGTTCAAACTCACATTAAATCAGTTAAAGGATGAAGGGTTTGAACTTGGCAATGCATTAGGACCAATACTAGCACAATGTCTTCAGACAGTAACACCGATTCTTAAGGACATTATCAATTCATGGAATTCATTGTCACCAGAAACACAGAATATGATCATCAAATGTGCTCTTCTTGCAGCAGCAGTTGGCCCTGTGATTTCTATCATAAGCAAGGTATCAGGAGGGGCTTCTTCACTAATTGGCATTATATCTAAAATTGCACCTGTATTGGGACCTATAAAAACTGGTTTTGCAGCAGTAAATGCAGTCATGGCCGCTAATCCAATACTTATAATTATTGCGGCAGTTGCAGCACTTATAGCTATTTTTGTGACACTTTATAATAAGTGCGAATGGTTCAGGGATGGTGTAAATGCCATATTCGGAGCTGTAGCCGATTTTATCAAGGGAGCTATTGATAAGATTAAAGGATTCTTCGATTTCGATTGGAAATTACCAAAAATAAAGTTGCCTCATTTTAAAGCGAGTGGAGAGTGGTCACTTTCCCCACTTAAGGTACCTAAATTTTCCGTGGATTGGTATGCAAACGGAACAATCCTGAACAGACCGACAATTTTCGGCCAGAACGGTAACTCATTTATGGGTGGAGGAGAAGCAGGCAAAGAGGCTGTTTTACCAATTGAGTTATTGAAATCTTATATGAGAGAAGAAAATGAGTCAAATAACAGTGTATTAGCCTCAATGATTGCGGATGTAATACAAAAAATGACTTTGGTATGTCAGAACGACATTTATATTGGAGACAAAAAAACGGTGTCAGCATTAACCAACCTGATTCTGAAAAATGTATCAAATAAAATGCTGAACGCACAGGGAGCGAAAGGATAAGCTATGCAGGATATTGAATATAACGGAATGACCGGGTCTTCCATTGATATTTATTCTAAAGATCTTATATCTCTTCCGGCAGCATCTGCAAATATGACAGAAATAAAACTGTCTGGAAGAGACGGAACTCTGTATAAGTGGGATGGCACCTATAAGGCAAACGAAATCAAAATTGAATTCAACTACATAGGACCGGTAGAACGATGGCATGACAGATGGAGAATGGCACAGAGTTGGCTATCGGCACACAATTCAACGCTAAAAATATCTGATGATGCTGATTTCTTCTATAAGGTTACACATGTCACGCTTGACGAGTGCAGCAGAACAACAAAAAGAATCGGAAATTTTACAGCAAATTTTAAGACGCTTGACGGACTGCAGTATCTTGTGGATGGTACTAGAGAGTATGATATAAAAGATGTACTGTGGAATCAGTATCTCACTTGCCATCCGACATATAAAATTACAGCGGAAGGTATGTGCACTCTGACCGTAAACGGAAATACAATGACAGCGAATGTTGGTCAGAATCTCACTATAGATACTGACAGAATGATAGCATATAGGTCTGATGGTACTCTGAATAATACACAGGTTAAAGGCAATTATGAGGATATGTATCTTCTAAATGGTGAAAATGAAATCAGTTTCAGCGGGGGAGAACTCAAAGTGATTCCCAATTGGAGGTGCTTATGATTCAGATATATAATCCGGAGAATACAGATTTTGAAAAAAACGGAAACATGACACTGTTTCCAACATCTGCCACTGTAAATGCAAAAATAAGTGGAGCATGGGAAGTTACATTGGAGCATCCTCTGGACGATGAAGGCAGATGGAAGTATATAGTGGATAATGCAGTGGTGAAGATGCCGTCTTTCAATGGAGAACAGCTTTTTAGGATAACACACAAAGAAAAGAGTGAATCAGAGATAACAGCAGATTTGCAGCCTATTTTCATGGATTCAAAAGATGATTGTTTTCTTATGGATGTCAGACCGACTAATAAGAATGGGCAGCAGGCGCTTGACATAATGACAGCTCCTAACAAAAAGTATTCTGCAAAATCTAATATCGCGGATATCAATACAGCATATTATGAAAAAATGAATTTGATTGAAGCGTTGAACAGCGATAATGAAAATTCATTTCTTAATGTATGGGGCGGTGAGATTGTTTATGATAATTTCACAGTGGTCATAGATAAAAAGGCTGGCAGTGACCGTGGTGTTGAGATTCTATATGGCAAGAACGTAGCCGAAAATGGAATGTCTGAGGAGGTTGATATGCGCAACGTAGTCACCAGAATAATCCCGCAGGCTTATAATGGACAGACTATGGATGGAAGTACACCATGGGTGGATTCCCCTTTGATAGACAAGTACCCGACTATAAAATACAAAGTCATGAAATTTGAGAATGTAAAGATGGAGGCTGACGCACAGGACGGAGATGCAGACAATGGAATTATCGTCTGTCATACGCAGGGAGAACTGAATGCAGCACTGGAAAGGCAGTGCCAGAAGCAGTGGAAAGAGGGAGCAGACAAGCCAACAGTCACTATTGAGGTTGATATGGTTATGATTGAGGATACAGAGCTTTATTCGGATGTCAAGGAGCTTGTAAGTGTATCACTTGGGGACACTGTACACTGCCGAAATGCGAAGCTTGACATCGTTACTGATGCCAGAGTCATTGAGCTGGAGTGGGATTGTGTGAACAATACCATTTCGTCAGTCAAATTAGGCGATTATCAGTTTGACTATATATCTAATCAGGTAAGCCTTCAGAATCGTATTGATAGTGCAATACGTGATGATGGGAGCGTAGTTGGAGCTCAGGTTAAAGGAATCCTTGATGCGGTAAAGACACAGTTTCATGCAATGCGTGACATAGCAAAAAAACAGCATGTAAGAGCTATGCTCTTTGAGGATTTGGATCCGGAATCACCTACATATGGAGCTATGTGCCTTGGCTCAATGGGATTTGAAATTGCATCCGAAAGGACCGCTGATGGAAAAGACTGGATATGGAGTACATTCGGAACCGGGAAAGGCTTTTTTGCCGACTATATTATAGCCGGAACAATGCTGGCAGACCGGATATATGGAGGAACACTGACCATTGGCGGAATAGACAACATAGCAGGCATTATAAAAGTATTAGATGGTAATGGAGCCATCCTAACTATCATGGATAAAGATGGAATACTGACATATGGTAAATACACTTGTGGAAGTGATGAATTTGGCCGAAGAGTAGAGATCTCAGAGGGGGAGATTAAGATCATGGACAAAAGTGGTAATACTGTCGGGAGAATTTTTGCAGTAAGTAATGATATTTTTAAAATCGGTACTGAAAATGCATTATTTAGAATGTTTAAGACTGGCGAAGTATATGTTGATTGCAAGTCATTCGGTGTAAACGGATATAACGGATTTACCGGAACAGTAGAGTATTCGGATGGAACTTATGAGAATTATGTTGGAGGACTGCTTATAGGAGGAAAATCGAAAGAGGGTGCTTATCCATGATTAGTAATAATAAATATTTGACGCAGGGAGAGATGGAGAGCAATGCAAAAGAAATTTATACATATCTAAGTGATAAAGGCTGGACAATCAATGCAATCTCAGGCCTGCTTGGAAATATGCAGAGAGAATCAACCATTAATCCTGGATTGTGGCAAAGCCTTAAAGAGGGCAACTATTCCGGTGGCTATGGACTGGTGCAGTGGACTCCGGCAACCAAGTATACAAACTGGGCGAAGGCTAACGGATACGATATAGGAGATGGAACAGTACAGTTATATTGGATTGATCAGTTATCAGAATCTACAGGTGAATGGATTAAAACATCTGCGTATAATCTGACATGGTCTCAATTTAAAACAAGTACAGAGACACCGGAGTATCTTGCTTCAGCTTACCTCAAGAACTTTGAGAGAGCCGGTGTGGAAGAGGAAGAAGCACGAAGACAATATGCGAGATCCTGGTATGATTTCCTTGAGTCAGGTGTAGAACCGGCTGGAAGATATATAGTTAGATTTATTCCTGCATAGGAAAGGAGATATTTGAATGCAGACTATCAAAAGAGACATATATGTTACAAAGAATGTGCTTCAGGCTCCAATAGAGGTAACTGAGGGCACAAATTCAATCGCATTAGAGTTTGATATAAAGGATTACACTATTCCGGGTACAGCGGCAGCAGTTGTGTACAGTATGTGTACAAGAACTATGGCTGAGCCTAATAAAGCCTTGGCAGAAGTGGATGGAAATACGATTACGATTATTCCTTCTGAGTCATTTTTTCATGCAGGGCAGAATGTTATGCAGATCAGAGTGATAGATGGTGACAGTAAGCTGATATCGTTCAACATAATTGTTAAATGTACTGGAAAAATGAGATTTGGTGATGAGGAAGAGGAAAAGCAGACTACACTTGTGGAACAATTGTTAAAAAGATTTGGCAACTACGAAGCAGAGCTTAAGGATGTGAGAAAAGGATTTGCAGGAGAGTCATACGATACAGCGGGGGAGGCTGTTAGAAAACAAATTGAAAGTGTCAATCAAAAAGTAGATAAAATAGAAACTATAAGTACCAAGGAAATTGATGCAATATAAGTTTTGAGACAAGAGGTGAAGTATGAGAAGAGGAACAACTCCAACAATCAAAATAAAATTAAAAGGTTGTGATATAAATAATTTGGAAAAAATATATGTAACCTTTAAACAGGGAAAATATGAGTTTGAGAAGTCCATGGATCAATTGAATACTTCGGATGAAACATTATTTATTAAATTATCTCAAGATGAAACACTGCAGCTTGATGCTATGAAGAATGTATTGATACAGGTCAGGGCAAAGACAAAAGATGAAAATGTAATTGCAAGCAATATCAAGTCAGTACCAGTTGAAGATATATTGAAAGAGGGGATGATATGACAGAAATTGAACTTGAAATGGAAAATGATACTGAATTAAGAATTGAATGTGAGCAAATATACATAATGGATGATTATGAACAGCTAAAAAACAAACCCCGCTTGAATGGAAAAGAAATATCAGGAGATATGTATGAGACAGATCCAACCATACCAGAATGGGCTAAAGCACAAAACAAACCATCATACACCCCGGAGGAGGTGAATGCAGTTAATAATGATAATGCTATTACCATTGAAGAAATAGAGGCTATATTTAATGGACTTTAGATAACAGAAAGGAGAACTATGGAAAATAAATATTTAAATCTTACAGGTGCGGTATACATCATTAGTAAAATTAAAACTCTATTGGAAGATAAAAGTGATAAAGGACACACACATTCAAAGGAAGAAATCGGATTAGGCAATGTTGAAAACAAATCATCACAAACTATCAGAGGAGAGCTTACAAGTGATAATGTAATAAAAGCACTTGGATATACACCACCGAAAGAAAATACAACGTATGCTGTTATGAAAGGTGCAACAGCTTCAGCAGCTGGAACGTCAGGATTGGTACCTGCACCGGCAGCTGGCGATTATGGAAAGTATTTACGAGGGGATGGTACATATGGAGCACCGACAAATACAACTTATTCTGATGCAACACAGACTGCACATGGTCTTATGTCAGTAAGTGATAAGAAAAAGCTTGATGGAATAGCGGAAGGTGCAAATAAGACAACAGTAGATAGTGAACTGAGTAGCACTTCAACAAACCCGGTACAAAACAAGGCAGTACAGGCTGAGCTAACTAAGAAAGCACCTATAGCGAGTCCGTCTTTTACTGGTACACCTAAAGTGCCAACAGCATCAGCTGGTACAAATAATACTCAGGCCGCATCAACAGCATTTGTAACATCGGCCATTTCAACAGCGATGGCCGGTATTACTAAATTGGATTTTCAAGTAGTGCAGACATTGCCATCAACAGGCGTTAAGGGAACGTTTTATTTAATTGCCAATTCTGGAAGAGGACAGAATGTGTATGATGAATATTTATGGATTAACAATAAGTATGAAAAATTAGGTACAAGAGAAATTGACCTAAGCAGCTATATAAAGCAGTCGGATATGGTTGCAATAACCAATAGTGAAATAGATGCGGCATTTGCATAGAAAGAAGGAGAAAAAATGGCAAAATATTTGGATCTTACAGGATTAAAGTATTTTATCACAAAGCGGATAGGAAAAACGGACATATCCAAGATAGGGGATGGAACGTGTACTGGAGCTATAAGTGCATTAAACCAGAGTTTAGGTAATCTAAAGACAGATCTTAATAAATTAAATAGTTTAGGGAATATTTCCATCATGAAGATGGGTACCAAAATACTTGAAATTTTACCGGGAAATAACTCATGTTTACTATTGTCAAAAAATGATGTTATTTCTGCACTAGGATTATCTTCATCAACATTCAATTTCGATAATCTTTGTGTATCAATTACAAACGGTGATGGTGCAGCATTTTCAGGGCATCTTGAATCGCCAACAATCACAACAACTGGTATCTATGTCGTATGGAAAGATAAAGTAACCGCTAGTTGTAATATTAGAGTAAATTATATACTATTTTATCATGACTAATAATTATTTTGCAATATATGCAATGAATCCCATGTAAGTAAGAGATTCTGTATGTCCATGTGATGATACCCATGATAATGTACCATCAGCTTTTAATTGTAATGCGGCTATTGCGGCAGTAGGGGTACTCCAATTACCAGCCACCATAAACATTGGAGATGTTAAAGTCGGGAAATCAGGCTTCATTAATGGCAATGGTAATCCGAGATTAGTTACATTTTCTAGGAAATATTCCTTATTTTTTACAACACCACTGATAATATGTTTGTAATATATAAAACATATCTTACCAATCATTGTTCCCATAATATCATTTTTAATAGTTATTTTGCCATTTGTTAAGCTACTTAAACTCTGGTTAGGGAGCGAGATAGAAAATATAAAATTTAATATGTAACTAACAAATAGAGCCTAGGAGCCGACACCAAATGAGGTGCCGGCTCTTATAATATAAAGAAAGGGGCGCAAGCTTATGAACAACATTAACACAATTAAAGGAGTGGTAACTGCAATAGCAGCTCTCCTGTCAGCATTATTAGGAACACTGTATGTTCCGGTACTACTTATGGTCCTTTGCAACATCATCGATTATGCAACAGGTCTCATGGCGGCAAAGAACCGTCCGGACGGAGGTATCAGCTCGTATCGTAGCATAAAGGGTATCAAGAAAAAGGTCTCGATGTGGCTGCTTGTAGTAGTTGGAGCTATATTAGATCAGCTTCTTTTGTATGCTACACATACGATTGGAGTTAATATTCCGATTAATTTTTTAGTGGCAAATATAGTAGATATATGGATTATTTGCAATGAGCTTATTTCGATTTTAGAAAATATCGTAGACATAGGTACATCAATACCGGGGTTTCTTATTCCTTTGGTTAAAAATATCAAATCACAGACAGAACATATTGCAGATCAGAAAGAAAGCGAGGACAAATAAATGAGAATAGGATTAAATGCAGGACACACAATTTCAGGACCGGGATACGGTACAAGTGGAGTGATCGTTGAGTCACAGGAGACACGTAAAGTAGTAGCAAGGCTTACAGAAATCTTTAAAAGTATGGGAGTAACAGTAGTACCATGTACGATCGATAAGGCAGCATCACAGTCCGCTTATCTTAAACAGGCGGTAGCACTTGCTAATCAGGATACCCTTGATTGGTTTATCTCCATTCATTTTAACAACGATGCAGCTAAGCAGGGAAAAGGAGTAGAGGTGTATACTTACAAGGGCAGACAGTACCAGGATGCCATTGAGGTATGTGAACATATCTCAGCACTGGGATTTAATAATCGTGGTGTAAAGGATGGATCAGGATTGTATGTAGTCCATAGGACAAAAGCGAAATCTATGTTGATAGAGGTATGCTTTGTAAATGATCCGGATGCATCAAATTACAAAAATAAATTTGATGATGTGTGCAATGCGATAGCATATGCGCTTGCTGACTATGTTGCCCCAGCAGCACCAAAGCCACAGGCACCATCTGTTACTCCAGCAAAACAGAAGTATGTTAAGGTGATATATGATGGAGCTGATGGACTGACTGTGAGAAAATCACCATCATGGGATGCATCTGCGGCAGCAGGAACAGTAAAGAAGAACGAGGTATTTACTGTGATTCAGGGACCTATCAAGGTTGGAAGCGGTAGTATGTATAAGCTTAAGTCAGGATTATACATTACAGCATCAAGCAAGTATGTTAGCGTGTTTGAGAAATAAAAGTTATACGCAAATGCAATTTGGATGGCCCGCTATCCATCAACAAAAGGAATGACTATCGGAGACGATCCGAACGATGCCAAGAAGCCTGCTATTGCACACAGCCTGTACGGATGGCAGTACACCAGTGCATTCACCTGCTCCGGGCTCAATAACAGCACGGATGCCAGCCTCTTATACGTGGAGCCTGGAGAAAAAGATACAACAGCAACAAGCCAGCCTGCACCCGCACCGGCCAAGCCGAGTGATGAGAGCTGGAAGGGCGATATTGACTACTACTTGGAAAGTGAAGAGGTCAGAAAAGGTGTGGCGCACAGTTAAAAAGGCACTATCAAAGTATACCAATGAGCTGCCGACCGACTCAACAAATTAAATAATTATTATAACATAGGGCATCTGTCAGATTGATGGATGTCCTATTTTTTTATTTTAAAATAACATTATGCGCAAAATACTATTGACATTATGCGCATAATGTGATATTATAATCATGTAAGGAGGTAAGACAAGTGAGTAAGAAAAAGAAACGACAAAAGAAAAAAGGCAAGAATGAAGCCCTTCAAAACATCATTCTTGCCACAGCAATTATAAATCTGATAATAAGCGTTTTACAATTGCTAAACTTAATACTCAACAAGTAACCAACAAACAGTTGAGTAAAAGGGGAGCGGAAAGCTCCCCACACTCTCAACTTACTACGAAAATACGAAAAAGTCAATGGAGGTAGTAAAATGGAAACATTATTTTTAGTTAGTCAGATAATATTCGACATCTTAGTTATAATATACATCGTAAACGAAAAGAGGAACAAATAATATGAGTGAGTTTAATCAAAACCAGTACATTAATAAATATATCAAAGAAAAATATGATAGAATCAACCTGACAATGAAAGCGGGAAAAAAAGAAAAAATCAAAAGCGCTGCCTCCAAGAGAGGCATGAGCGTGAATGAATACATTAATTGTCTGATTGACAATGATTTGTTGCAAAACATCGAATGAATGTGCTATACTCACATGAGATTAATTAAGAGAGGAAAAACACATGATTAACTTAGATGACATAGATATCACCCAGACACCGCCAACCCACGAGCCTGAGAGACAGTACTACTACATGGCAAAGGCTAGGCAGTATGTCAAGAAAAAGTCCGAAGAACTGGGAAGACCACTAACCTTGTTTTTAAAGACCTTCGGGTGTCAGATGAATGCCCGCGACTCAGAAAAACTTGTCGGAATACTCGAGCAGATAGGCTACGTGGAAGGAACTGATGAGCACTCGGATTTTATTGTATACAACACCTGCACCGTACGTGAGAATGCTAACAATAAGGTGTACGGCAGGCTTGGATATCTGCAGAACTACAAGAAAAAGAATCCTCTGATGAAGATTGCTCTCTGCGGCTGCATGATGCAGGAGCCGGAGGTTGTTGAAAATATCAAAAAGCACTATAAGTTTGTAGATATCGTATTCGGAACCCACAATATATTCAAGTTTGCAGAGATTTTGTGCAACAATATCGAGTCAGGCTCACAGGTGATTGACATATGGAAGGATACCAATCAGATTGTCGAAGATCTGCCGGTGAAGAGAAAGTTCTCTTTCAAATCAGGTGTAAATATCATGTTTGGCTGCAACAATTTCTGCAGCTACTGTATCGTGCCATATGTAAGAGGACGTGAGAGAAGCAGAGAGCCTAAGGATATCATAAGAGAGATAGAAAAGCTTGTTGCAGACGGAGTGTGCGAGATAATGCTTCTCGGACAGAATGTCAACTCATACGGTAAAACTCTTGACAATCCTATAACCTTTGCAGAGCTTCTTCGCGAGGTCAATAAGATTGAAGGACTTAAAAGAATACGTTTTATGACATCTCATCCAAAGGATTTATCAGATGACCTGATTATGGCGATAAAGGAGTGCGATAAGGTGTGCAAGCATATGCATCTGCCGCTTCAGTCAGGTAGCTCAAGGGTGCTTAAGGAGATGAACAGGCACTATGACAAGGAAAAATATCTCGACGAGGTAAAGAGACTTCGTGAGCAGATTCCTGATATTGCAATCACAACTGATATCATTGTGGGCTTCCCGGGAGAGACTGAGGAGGATTTCCTTGAGACAATGGATGTTGTCAAGCAGGTCAGATATGACAGTGCTTTTACATTTATTTACTCAAAGAGAACAGGCACACGCGCAGCTACCATGGAGAATCAGGTGCCGGATGATGTGGTTAAGGACAGGTTTGACAGGCTCTTAAAGGAGGTTCAGACTATCTCATCAGAAAAGGCAAAATGCTATGAGGGCAAAGTGGTGCCTGTGCTTGCAGAGGAAATGGATGACCAGAAGGACGGCTATGTGACCGGACGTATGGACAATAATTCGATAGTACATTTTCCGGGTACCGAGGATATGATTGGAAATATCTACAATGTGAAGCTTGATGAGTGCAGAGGCTTCTACTATATGGGAGAGATAAAAGAGGATGCGTAAGCGTTTTGGCAGAAATGATATAATCCTGATATCGGTTATTGTAATTATCTCTGTCGCTCTGCTTCTTATATGGAAGCTTGTATATTTAAAGGGGCAGGATACGGATAGCGATGCATGTGTCGAGGTGACTATCGATGGAAGGGCCTATGGCACATATCCGCTTTCAAAGGATGATACAATTGAGATAAAAAACGGCGATGGCGATGTTACTAACACCCTTGTCATAAAGGGTGGTGTGGCGGATATGACCTCTGCCGACTGTCCGGATCATCTGTGTGTGAAGCAGAAGGCGATATCAAAGGAGGGAGAGTCGATTATCTGTCTGCCGAATAAGGTTGTTGTGACGGTAAAAAGCGGCATGAAATCCGATATAGATTCGATATCAAAGTGATACCCGAACATTTTTATAGAAAGAATGAGATAAATGAAAACCAGAAAGATTGCATATCTTGGTATGCTTATGGCACTGGCACTGGTGCTAAGCTATGTTGAGTCACTTATACCGTTTGCGGTAGGCATACCGGGAGTGAAGCTTGGACTTACAAATATAGTGACAGTGATCATGCTTTATATAGCATCACCCATGGAGACGTTTCTGCTATGTGTATTTCGCGCGGTGCTTTCGGGCTTTATGTTTGGAAATGCGTTCAGCATCATATATTCACTGGCAGGCTGTATACTAAGCTTTATCGTTATGTACCTGCTTAAGAAATCAGATAAATTCAGCTCGGTTTCAATAAGCCTGGTCGGTGGAGTGTGTCACAATATAGGACAGATAATAGTTGCGGCTATAGTTTTGTCAACCTACAGCGTAGTGTATTATATTCCGGTGCTTCTTGTGGCGGGATGCATCACAGGTCTTGTGATTGGAACAGTAGCTTCACAGGTGCTTTTAAGGATTTCTGACAGCTTTCACGTATAGTTTTAATGGGCTGTAATCTACGTATATTTAATAAAAAAGGAGATGCTGCTGTTTTATGCCTGTGTGTCAGGCTACAGTCGAAACAGTAACAAATGGATTCAATGTATGCATATATAAAAGGAGAGCTTGCAGAAAAAAATATAGACAGCATTGTAGTGGAGGCAGCAGGTGTAGGCTATCTCATTTACATACCGACGCAGTATTTTGATATGCTGCCCGACGAGGGAGAGGATGTAAAAATTTACACCTACCTGTGTGTCAGGGAGGATGCCATGATACTTTACGGTTTTTTGAGCAAGGATGATCTTGAAATCTTTAAGCTGTTAATTACAGTCAGCGGAATCGGACCCAAGGGAGGTCTTGCGATTCTGTCAACTCTGTCTGCCGATGATTTGCGTTTTGCGATTCTATCGGGCGATTCAAAGGCTATATCAAAGGCACCGGGAATAGGTGCAAAGACGGCTCAGAGAGTGATACTTGATTTAAAGGACAAGCTGTCGCTCGAGGATGCATTTGAAAAGAAGCTTGAGAACCAGGCATCCGGTGCTGCTGTATCCATGAACAGCTCTGTTAAAAATGATGCTGTCATGGCGCTTAATGCGCTTGGATATTCGTCTACTGAGAGTCTTAAGGCAGTGTCCAAGGTTGATATCACAGAGGATATGGATGTAGAGGATGTGCTGAAGCTTGCGCTCAAAAATATGGGCTGATTGGACAAGCTGTAAGCTTAAAACAGAAACGGGGAACGAAACGTGAAAAGAGTAATTTCCACACAATTGCAGGAAGAGGATATAAAGATAGAGAAATCCCTGCGTCCTATGTATTTTGATGACTATATCGGTCAGCAGAAGATAAAGGACAATTTAAAAATATATATTGAAGCTGCAAAATCAAGGGGCGAGGCGCTCGATCATGTGCTGTTTTACGGGCCTCCGGGGCTTGGAAAGACAACACTTGCAGGAATCATTGCAAATGAGATGGGTACAAAGATAAAGGTGACCTCCGGTCCTGCAATAGGTAAGCCGGGAGAGATGGCAGCCATACTCAACGGACTTTCGGAGGGCGATATACTGTTTGTCGATGAGATTCACAGACTAAACCGTCAGGTGGAGGAGGTGCTCTATCCTGCCATGGAGGACTATGCCATTGATATCATGATTGGTAAGGGCGAGTCTGCAAAGTCAATCAGATTCAACCTGCCCAAATTCACCCTTGTAGGTGCAACAACGAGGGCGGGCATGCTGTCAGCGCCTCTTCGGGACAGGTTTGGCGTGGTAAATCACATGGAGTTTTATACTGTCGATGAGCTAAAGCATATTATCGTCAATTCCGCAAAGGTGCTTGGAGTTGAGATAGATGACAAGGGAGCCTACGAGATGGCGCGTCGTTCAAGGGGTACCCCAAGACTTGCAAACAGACTGCTAAAGCGTGTCAGGGACTTTGCGCAGGTCAAGTATGACGGCAAAATCACCTATGATGTGGCAAGCTTTGCGCTGGACCTTTTGGAGGTGGACAAGTACGGACTTGATTTAAACGACAGAAATATACTTCTCACTATCATTGACAAGTTTGCGGGAGGACCGGTGGGCCTTGATACGCTTGCAGCGGCAATAGGTGAGGATGCCGGAACCATTGAGGATGTTTACGAGCCGTATCTGGTGAAGAACGGCTTTATAAACCGCACACCAAAGGGACGAGTGGCGACAGACCTTGCCTTTGAGCATTTTGAGAGAAAAAGGGCTTAAAGTTGCAATTTATATCTATAAGGCATATAATAATTAAGTATTTGATATTGAAATTGATAGTAATATTAATACTAATATAGCTGGTTTGAATAAATGTGAAAACGGAGGATGATTAAATGTCTGCAAAAACAAATGCCGAAGTGGTAATAGACGGAAAGGTTTACACACTGTCAGGATATGAGAATGAGGAATACTTACAGAAGGTTGCGGCATACATCAACAACAAGATTGCAGAGTTTGATGATATGGATGAGTATAAGCATCTTCCGGGCAATATGAAGAGCACACTTATCGAGCTCAATATTGCGGATGATTATTTCAAGGCAAAGGCACTTGTCGAAAAGCTCGAGGGTGATATAGAGAATAAGGATAAGGAAATATACGATTTAAAGCATGATTTAATTTCCAATCAGGTAAAGACCGAGAATGCCGAGGCGAGCATGAAGGAGCTTGAGGCACAAAACAAGGAGCTTTTACTCAACAAGGCGAGACTTGAGGCAACTCTTGAGGAGTCACTTCTTGATGGAAAAAAGCCTGTTAAAAAATCTGCACATGCTTCCAAGGGGGCAAATGACAGTAGCGATAAATAGCAATAAAGGGGAACAGTTATCGTACACTGTTCCCTATTTTATTGCAGGTTTATATGATATCAAATGAGCATCTATATGAGGAAATATATGAGAAATAAAGATTTTGAACTTCTTGCACCGGCAGGCAACCTTGAGATATTTAAGGGCGTGATAGAAAGCGGCGCCGATGCTGTGTATGTGGGCGGAAGCATGTTTGGAGCCAGGGCATATGCCAATAATTTTACAGAGGATGAGCTTTTAGAGGCAATTGATTTTGCGCATTTACGAGGAGTAAAGGTGTATCTGACGGTCAATACGCTGATTAAAAACAGTGAGTTTTCAAAGCTCTACGACTACCTGCTTCCATACTACAAAAGAGGGCTTGATGCAGTGATAGTGCAGGATATTGGAGTGGTGAAGGCTATCCATGAGTATTTTCCGTCATTGGAGATACATACGAGTACACAGATGACGGTAACGGGAGCAGACGGAGTGCGCTTTCTTTCGCAGTTTGGAGTGACGCGTGTGGTCATGGCAAGGGAGGTTTCTCTTGCCGAGATGAAGCGCATACATGAGGAAACAGGCATGGAGCTTGAAGCCTTTGTGCACGGAGCACTGTGCTATTCGTATTCCGGACAGTGCCTTTTCAGCAGTATTTTAGGTGGTAGAAGCGGAAACAGAGGCCGCTGTGCACAGCCGTGCAGACTGCCGTATACCGTGGAGGGCAAAAAGGATGAATACATTTTAAGCCTTAAAGATATGTGTGGTATAAAGGCTCTTGACAAGCTGCATGATGCAGGTGTTTATTCGCTCAAGATTGAGGGACGTATGAAGCAGCTTGAGTATGCATGCGGAGTGGTAAAATACTACAGAAGCTATATTGACAGCAAAAAGCCTGTTAGCGATGCTGATTATGACAGGATAAAGGCACTTGGAAACCGCTGTGGTTTCACAGACAGGTATTATTTCGACCACAATGGCTCTGATATGGTGACTTATGTGAAGCCTAATTTCGTTTCAAATGCTGCAGAGCCTTCGCCTGAAAAAAGAAAGCTTTCGATAGAGGGAGAGCTTGTTTTAAGAGAGGGCGAGCCCGGAAGCCTCACTGTAAAAAGAGGTGATGTGACATACAAAGCTTCAATAGAACCTGTCAGCGCCGCACTTAAGGCACCGCTTGATAAAAAAGCCGCTATAGACAGGATAAACAAAACCGGTGATACAGACTTTGAGTTTTCACATATTAAAGCTGAAATCGGAGAAAACGTCTTTGTGCCAAACGGAGCACTAAACAAGCTGCGGCGTGATGCAATTTCAGGGCTTTGTGATAAGCTGTTGAAAAAGTATTACAGGAATGACGCACGATACGCTGATATGTCAAGACTTACAGTACTCCCTGAGCATGTCGTAAAAAGTAATGCAGCACATGATGAAGCTATAAATGATTACACCATCATATGCTCGTGTATGACACGCGCGCAGCTTGATACACTTATTGGCTATGAATGCTTTGACGTATTTTATCTGGATTTTGACATGTATGACAGGAAGACTCTGATACAGCAGTTTGCAGATGATGTGAAAAGCCTTACAAAGCGAAATAAAAAAGTGTATCTCATGCTGCCTACGATATTCAGGGCGGATTCATCGGATTATTTTGTATCTATCGCAAAAGAGCTTGATAAGGTAAGCTTTGAGGGCTTTGTTGTGAAAAATTACGAGGAGCTTTATCTGACAGAAAATCTGTTTACAGGGAAAAAAGTTATTTTAGACCACAATATGTATACCTTTAATGATGTTTCAAAGAGTGCATTTTTTGAGCACGGAGTAAGTGGTGACACAGTGCCGCTTGAACTCAATTCAAGGGAGATTATGCATAGAAACAATATAGGCTCGCAGATGATAGTCTACGGATATTATCCGCTTATGACCACCGCCAATTGTGTGCACAAAAACACAAAGGGCTGTGATAAAAAGCAAAAGCTTATATACTTAAAGGACAGATACAATAAATCCTTTGCAGTTTGTAACAACTGTAAGGAGTGCTATAATACAATATATAATTCACTGCCTACCATGCTCATAAAGAACATAAGTAAGCTTAAGGAGGCAGGTATCAGAAGTTTTAGATACAGCTTTACAATCGAGAGTCCAAAGCAGATTAAGGCGGTTATGGATGATAAGGTAGCTGAATATACAAACGGACATTACAAAAGAGGAGTAGAATAACATGGTACATCTGATAGTACAGCTTTCCAAGTATATTATGATAATACTTTTTCTCATATATACTTTTTTATGCTTTCATTTATTCAAGTATCCCGACAAGCCGAAAAAGCAGAAGCATATATATAATCTGCAGAGATTTTATATGTTTCTGATTCATTTAGATGGTTTTTTGGTGCTCTTTGTCACGACAATGGATACAAAGATAATAGGATTTTATATAGCACAGCTTGTGCTTTTTGAATCAATTTATTTGATTTATCATAAGTTTTATAAGAATGCCTCAGAGCTTGTGCTAAACAACATGGTGATGATGCTTTGCATAAGCATGATTATTCTAACGAGAATTTCGTTCGACAAGGCATTAAGGCAGTTTGTTTTTGTACTTGCCGGAACGATATTTGCGTTTTTAATACCGCTTATCATGCAAAAAGGCACGATGTTTCGAAAATTGACATGGACATATGCCGGTGTGGGAATACTTGGTCTTTTGTCGGTGCTTGTGGTAGGAGTGGCGAGCAGAGGAGCAAAGCTTTCTTTGACATTTGGTCCTGTTTCAATTCAGCCGTCTGAGTTTGTAAAGATACTTTTTGTGTTTTTTATTGCATCCATGCTGTATAAATCAACTGATTTAAAGCAGCTTGCCATAACAAGCGGCGTATCGGCCGTGTTTGTGCTGATACTTGTTGCATCAAACGACCTCGGTGGAGCGCTTTTGTATTTCTTTACATATCTGGTCATGATTTATGTTGCGACAAAAAGGTTTTATATTTTTGCCGGAGGACTCGCGTTTGTGGGGCTTGGAATGTACGCTGGTTATCATCTGTTTTCACATGTGAAGAACAGAATTGTTGCATGGCTTGATCCTCTTTCTGTCATAGACAAGGCCGGCTATCAGGTGTGCCAGTCGCTCTTTGCCATAGGTACAGGCGGACTGTTTGGCTTTGGACTGGGGCAGGGACTGCCGAATAAGATACCTATTGTGTCAAAGGACTTTATCATAGCGGCTATATCAGAGGAGATGGGCGGTATATTTGCTGTCTGCCTCATTATGGTTTGTGTCAGCTGCTTTCTTATGATATTTAATCTTTCCATGCAGATGAAGGATGCATTTTACAAGTATGTGGCGTTGGGACTTGGCAGTGTGTATGCGCTTCAGGTGCTTTTAACTGTCGGCGGCTCAACCAAGTTTATACCGATGACCGGTGTGACGCTGCCGCTTGTGAGCTACGGTGGCAGCTCGCTTCTATCTACGATGATTATTTTTGGAATGATACAGGGCATGTATATTATGCAGGCAGCCCCTGAAAAAAGGAGAAATATAGATGACAAGGGACGAAAGGACCATGAGACAAAAAACAGACAAAAGCAGACAGCTAAAGAGCCGGGGGCGCAGGGAAGTCAACAGAGAAGGAGACAACCGGCAGCAGGCGGCAAAAACAGCACGAAGACACAGAAATAGAGAGTATGCGGTTGTTACATATTTTTTCCTTATAGTTTTTGTTGGATTGATAGGTTATTTCTTATATTTCCAGTTTGTAAAAAGCGACGAATTCATCAACAGTCCATACAATTCGCTGCAGGATCTTTTCTCAAAGAACGTAGTGAGGGGCGAGATACAGACTAAGGATGGACATGTCATAGCACGGACAAAGGTAGGTTCAGATGCGTCTGAGACAAGGGAATACCCTGACGGCAGGGTGTTTGCGCATGTGGCAGGCTTTGCCGTAAACGGTAAGGCCGGGCTTGAAAAGCAGGAAAATTTCTCATTGCTTCGATCACATGAGTTTTTCCTTGACCAGATAGTAAATGATATAAGCGGTAAGAAAAATACCGGTGATAATGTCGTAACCACGCTGGATTACGAAGCACAGGCGGCCGCATACAATGCACTTGGCGACTATGAAGGTGCTGTCATTGCAATTGAGCCGAAAACAGGAAAGATTGCAGTTATGGTGTCAAAGCCTGATTATGACCCAAACACCATAGCAAGTGACTGGGAGAGCGTAAACGGTGAGGGCAGCACTTCTCTTTACAACAGGGCAACACAGGGACAGTATGCTCCGGGCTCAGTGTTTAAGATTTTTACAGCACTTGAGTATTATAACGAAAATCCGTCTACATACAACGACTACAGCTTTGATTGTGACGGCAGTATTACAAAGGACGGCTTTACAATCCACTGCGCCGGCAATAAATCACACGGACAGGAGGACTTAACAAAGTCGTTTGCAAAGTCATGCAACTCGTCCTTTTCCAATATAGGTCTTTTGGTGGACAACAATAAGCTTAATACCTTGTGTGACGATATGCTTTTCAACAAGAATCTGCCTATAGCCTTTGATTCAAAAAAGAGTAAATTTGCACTGGATAACAATGCTTCGTCAGCTCTGACCATGCAGACCACGATAGGTCAGGGAAACACGCTTGTTTCACCGCTTCACATGTGCATGATTGCCGGTGCAATCTGCAATGATGGAAATCTGATGAGACCATATCTGGTAGATCATACGGAAAATGCGAGCGGGGCGCTTGTGGAGCAGAATAAACCGGCTTCATACAAGCAGATTATGTCAAAGGATCAGGCAGCTTTTCTCCAGAATCTTATGGCAGCAGTGGTATCTGATGGAACAGGCGCAAAGCTAAGCGATCAGAGCTATGAGGCCTTTGGAAAGACCGGAACTGCCCAGGTATCAGATTCTACAGACCAGACCAATGCCTGGTTTGTGGGCTATGGAAAAAAGGATGGCTACAATGATCTGGCAATCGCAGTAATTGTGGAGGATTCGGGTGCCGGAAGCACATATGCGGTGCCGGTGGCAAAAAAGGTATTTGATAAATATTTCAATGAATAGGCTTGTTGCACTTTTTTTAGAAGTAGGTTATACTTAAGTGTAATGACAGACGTTATCGTTCATATTTCGCTTGAACTGACAGATAGCGTTTAAACCACACTTGGAGGAATGGCAATGATAGAAGCAACGAGCTGTGGCGGTGTGGTAATCTTTCGTGGCAAAATATTACTCTTATACAAGAACTACAGGAACAGGTACGAGGGGTGGGTACTGCCCAAGGGAACTGTGGAATCTGATGAAGAGTATAAGGACACTGCAATCCGTGAAGTGAAAGAGGAGACTGGTGCCAGTGCAACGATAATCCAATACGTGGGTAAGAGCCACTATTCTTTTACCGTGCCACATGATACAGTGGAAAAGGATGTACACTGGTATCTTATGATGGGCGAAAGTTATTATAGTAAACCGCAAAGAGAAGAGTATTTCATGGATTCAGGGTTTTACAAGTATCACGAGGCATATCATCTGCTCAAGTTTGCAAATGAGAAGCAGATACTTGAGAAGGCTTACAATGAGTACCTGGATTTAAAGAAAAGCAACTTATGGGGGACACACAAGTATTATTAGTATTATTAAAAAGCAGTTTAAAAAACTGCTTTTTGAGGTTTTGGAATGAAATGGTATGAGGATTTATTTGTAGGAGAGTCTGTTACCGGAAAGATAAAGAAAATCAAGTGGAAGATAGAGCATAATGCCGGCATGCTTCACACATACATCATCACGTTTCCGTCAAATGAGGAAAATCTTTTGGATATCATTCCGACAAGAGAATTGCTGCAAAAGGGATATCCTAAGAAGAATCTGCACATAATCGCAGTAGCGGGTAATTATGATGAGGCACTTTTGCTGGCCTGTGATATTGTTAAGGAGACATACGAAAATACAGGTAAAACTGATGTGAAGAGCTATTTAAAGAGCAGACGGAGGAATTAGATATATGATATTTACGATTTTAAAGGTCATAGGCATCATACTCCTTGTAGTGCTTGCTCTTATACTTACAGCGCTGCTTTGCGTACTGTTTGTGCCGGTCAAGTACAGGGCTGTCGGAAGCTTTGACAATACAGACATAAGAGCAAAAGCGCATGCGTCGTGGCTTTTTCATTTGTTTGCACTGCATATAGAGTATGCGGATGAAACTGACGGATATATAAGACTTGTCTTTGTGAAGAAGGGGCTGTTTGCTGATTCGTTGGGAGATAATTATGAGGCTTTTAATGATGATGTAATGGATGATGCAGCTAAAACTGAAACAGAAGATAAAATCAGTGAAAACACCGGAGATGAGCATAAAATACCGGCAGATGAGTCAGAACACATCACAGATGAACAGGCAGAGGATGAATGCACAGCACGTACGCATAATGAGTACAGGTCAGTAACTGATGAGAATCAGCATATAAAAAAACAAACAAAGCTCACTCATAAAAAAACGTATAAAAAGCGAAGCAAAAAGCCACATAAAAAACAATTTAAAGATAAGTCAGATAAAATAAAAAACTGTATCTATAAGCTAAAAAGAGAATACAGTGATGAGAGAAATAAAGCCGCTTTTTTACATCTGAAAAAAGAGCTTTTTATCATTCTTAAAAGAATATGCCCAAAGAGGCTTAAGCTTACAATGGTTTATTCAACCGGCTCGCCTGATACAACAGGTATTTCATTGGGAATTTTAGCATGCTTTCCTGTCGGCTATACAAACAGATGGCGGATTACACCTGATTTCGAGAGTGAAAAGCCGTATGCAAAGGGCAGCTTTGATATAAAGGGGCATGTGATAGTAATAAGTATTTTAGCGGCAACACTTAGAATTTTATTTGATAAAAACTGCCGCAGATTATATAATAGGATAAGCAGATAGGAGGAAGATATTATGGCAGATAATAGTTTCAATAACACAGTAGAGTCACTTTTCAAGGGGATGGACAGCTTTATCACTACAAAGACGGTGGTTGGTGATGCGATTCATATAGGGGATACAATCATACTTCCGCTTGTGGATGTGTCGTTTGGAGTGGCAGCAGGAGCATTTTCGGCAGAAAAGAAAAATAACGGAGCCGGCGGTATGGGCGGAAAGATTCAGCCAAGTGCGGTGCTCGTTATCCAGAATGGACAGACAAAGCTTGTCAATGTAAAGAATCAGGACGGCATGACCAAGATACTTGATATGGTGCCGGACATTGTAAGCCGCTTCTCAAAGGGGAAAAATGATGACCTTAATCTCGACGATGTAAAGGTAGACGATAAGCAGGATTAATATCATATATGAGAGCAAATAAAAAGGACATCCTAACGGATGTCCTTTAAAATTCAAAAGATTCAAAAATAAAGACTAAGCTCTCTCAACTTTGCCAGATCTTAAACATGAAGTACATACATATAACTTCTGTGGAACTCCATTGACCTTGCAAGAAACCTTCTTAATGTTTGACTTCCAAACATGATTTGATCTTCTATGAGAATGGCTGACATTATTTCCATAATGAACACCTTTTTCACAAATTGCACATTTTGCCATGATATTGCACCTCCTTGCATTTCACTAAGCTTACCATACTCTTAAGCTCACAACAAATGTATTCTATCAGATTAAAATAAAGAATGCAAGGATAAAATATAAAAATATTTGCTTTTTGTGAAAAAAAAGGTATAATAACATTAGCTACGTCACAATATGATGGAGGTATATATTATGAAGGGACAGATGGATACCCAATATGGACAAATTTTAATTGATACAGATGTTATTGCAACCTATGCAGGCTCTGTAGCTGTAGAGTGCTTTGGAATAGTAGGCATGGCAGCGGTCAACATGAAGGATGGTCTTGTAAAGCTTTTAAAGAGAGATTACCTGAACCATGGAATAAATGTAAAGGTAGATGAGAACAACGAAATTACGATTGATTTCCATGTAATAGTAGCGTATGGTATTTCGATCGGCACTGTTTCGGACAATCTTATCGAGACGGTTAAGTACAAGGTTGAGTCATTTACAGGAATGAAAATTGCAAAGATCAATATTTACGTTGAGGGCGTAAGGGTAATTGATTAAGGAGGACTACAAAAAGTGGAGATCACAAGCATTAATTCAAAGCTCCTTGCAAGGATGTTTCTTGCGGGAGCCAAGAATCTTGATTCAAAGAAAGACTGGATAAATGAGCTGAATGTATTCCCGGTACCGGATGGCGATACCGGAACAAATATGACAATGACAATCATGTCTGCGGCCAAGGAGGTCAGCTCGCTCACAGAGCCTACCATGGCAGAGCTTGCAAAGGCTATTTCATCAGGCTCTTTAAGAGGTGCCAGAGGAAACTCGGGTGTTATCTTATCACAGCTTTTCAGAGGCTTCTGCAAGGTTATAAAGGAATACGATGAGATAGATGTCACTATTCTTTGTGAGGCATGCCAGAAGGCGGTTGAGACAGCTTACAAGGCAGTTATGAAGCCAAAGGAGGGAACTATCCTTACAGTGGCAAAGGGCGCAGCAGAAAAGGCTCTGGAGCTGTCAGACGAAACAGAGGATGTTGTCACATTTGTTGAAGAGGTTATAAAGCAGGCTGAGTATGTGCTTGACCAGACACCGGAGATGCTTCCAGTATTAAAGCAGGCAGGTGTTGTTGATTCAGGCGGACAGGGACTTGTTCAGGTATTAAAGGGAGCATATGATGCTCTTATCGGCAAGGAGATTGATTATACAATCGAGGGCGCACCAACAGGAGCAGCTCCTGCAAAGATTTCGTCTGAGACAGAGGCAGAGATTAAGTTTGGTTACTGCACAGAGTTTATTATTGTACTCAATGCGCCAATGTCAGACAATGAGGAGCACGCATACAAGGCATTCCTCGAGTCAATCGGTGACTCTATAGTCGTTGTAGCTGACGATGAGATCGTAAAGACTCACGTACATACAAACGACCCTGGACTTGCACTGCAGAAGGCACTTACCTTCGGCTCACTCAGCAAGATAAAGATCGACAATATGCGTGAGGAACATCAGGAAAAGCTCATCAAGGATTCACAGAAGCTTGCAGCACAGCAGAAGGCTGAGGAAGAGGCTTATGAAGCTGCTCAGGCTGATGAAAAGACAAATAACATGCCTGCAAAGGAAATGGGTTTTGTATCTGTTTCAATCGGAGAGGGCATGAATGAAGTGTTCAGAGGCCTTGGAGTGGACTATCTCATAGAGGGTGGTCAGACCATGAACCCTAGCACAGAGGATATGCTCAACGCTATCGAGCATGTAAATGCAAAGACAGTATTTATCCTGCCAAACAACAAGAATATCATCATGGCTGCAAACCAGGCAGTAGACCTTGTTGAGGATAAACAGATTATTGTTATCCCTACAAAGACTATCCCACAGGGTATCACAGCACTCGTAAATTATATCCCTGACCACAGTGCCGAGGAGAATAAAGAGCAGATGATGGCTGAGATAGAAAATGTCAAGACAGGACAGGTGACATATGCAGTCCGTGATACTGAGATTGACGGAAAAACCATCAAGCAGAACGACTTCATGGGAATCGGAGACAAGAGCATCCTTTCTGTTGGAACAGACTTAAAGGCTACCACACTTGAGATGGTAGATGCCATGGTAGATGAGGATTCAGCGATTGTCAGCATCTATTTCGGAAGTGATTCTGATGAGGACTCAGCTAATGAGCTTGCGGCAGCAATCGAAGAGAAATATCCTGATGTAGAGGTTGAGGTCAACGATGGCGGACAGCCAATCTACTATTATGTTATTTCTGTAGAGTAAAGCCTTTTAAAGAATATAAATGATATTTATTATATTTAGGAGCAAATATGGATATAGCTTCACCGATTACCTCGGTTAAGGGAATCGGGGAAAAAACACAAAAAGCATTTTCTAAAATGGGAGTATACACCGTTGGTGATATACTCCTTCATTTTCCCCGGGATTATGTAAAGTTTCCGGAAATAACGGATATTGATGAACTGAATAATGTAAATGAGAGCAGCACCTATGCCATCCATGCTGTGATTAAAAAGGCACCTGTAGTGAAAAATACAGCGAGAATGCAGATTACATTGCAGGATATCGGCTCGCCCGGGCATATGATACAGCTGGTATGGTACCGTATGCCATACCTTAAGGCACAGCTTGTGCAGGGGAGACATCTTATATTTTACGGACATATTAAGCCAAAGGGCGGCAGATATGTCATGGAGCAGCCTGTGGTGTATGAGGTGCAAAAGTACGAGGCTATACGCGATACACTGCAGCCTGTGTATTCCGTGACAAGCGGTGTGACAAACAACCTGATAGTGAAGACGATAAAGGAGACTCTGTCACATGATACACTGCTGTCAGATTACCTGCCTAAGGATATAAGGCACAGATACGGCTTTTGCGAGTATAATTATGCCATGAAGCAGATTCATTTCCCTGATGACTTTGACGCTCTTGTGGAGGCAAGAAGACGGCTTGTTTTTGATGAGTTTTTTCTCTTTATCATGGGCATGCGGTATCAGAATAAAAAGCAGCAGAAGGACAAAAATGAGTTTGAGTTTACGGATGATGCTTTTATAGACGGACTGATTGATAAGCTTCCGTATGAGCTGACAGGCGCGCAGAAGAAGACAATAGATGAGATAAAGCAGGATATTAAAAGCCCTTATGTGATGCAGAGGCTTATTCAGGGTGATGTGGGCTCAGGAAAGACGATTGTTGCTTTTCTTCTTATGGCGTGGGCGTCAAAATGTGGCTATCAGTCTGCTATTATGGCTCCGACGGAGGTGCTTGCAAACCAGCATTATGAGACGTTTTGCTCACTGGTTAGTCAGTTTGGACTTGACAGTCCTGTTGTGCTTCTTACCGGCTCCATGACGGCAAAGCAGAAAAGAGAAGCCTATGCGTGCCTTGAAAACGAGAAAAATGCGCTTATTATAGGCACTCATGCGCTCATACAGGAGAAAGCGGATTTTTCCAATCTGTCGCTTGTTATCACAGATGAGCAGCACAGATTTGGCGTGAAGCAGAGAGAGAGCTTCTCGGATAAGGGAAGAAAGCCACATATACTTGTGATGAGTGCCACTCCGATACCGCGTACGTTAGCAATAATCATATACGGTGATATGGATATCTCTGTCATAAATGAGGTGCCGGCAAAGAGGCTTCCGATCAAGAACTGTGTGGTTGGCACGGCATTCAGGCCAAAGGCCTACAGCTTTATTGCTGAGCAGGTGAGAGCCGGTCATCAGGCGTATGTTATTTGCCCTCTTGTGGAGGAAACCGAAAACTCGGAAGGGGAAAATGTCACAGACTATGCAAATGTGCTTAAAGCGGCACTGCCAAAGGATATCACTGTAGATGTGCTTAACGGCAGGATGAAGAGCAAGGCAAAGGATGAGGTGATGCAGCGCTTTGCAAATAATGAGTCGCAGGTGCTTGTGTCCACAACAGTCGTGGAGGTTGGTGTAAATGTGCCCAATGCAACTGTCATGATGATAGAGAATGCAGACAGGTTTGGACTTGCACAGCTTCATCAGCTAAGAGGCCGTGTAGGCAGGGGGGATGCACAGTCGTATTGCATTTTCATCAATTCGTCAAATTCAAAGAAATCAAAAAAACGTCTGGAGATACTAAATAAATCAAATGATGGCTTTTATATAGCAAGTGAGGATTTAAAGCTCAGAGGCCCCGGGGATTTCTTTGGAATCAGGCAGAGTGGAGACCTTGCGTTTGCACTTGCGGATGTGTATCAGGACAGCGATGTGCTAAAGGAAGCATCTGAGATGGTGGATGAGGTGCTTGAAGCAGACCCGGCGCTTTGTACACCGGAAAACAGAATACTGAAAAAGAAAATGGATGAATTTGCAAAAGAACAATTAAAGAGGATGAATCTGTGATGAACTTAAATGGCTAAAATAAAAGCTGATATAGCATGCAGGACTATGCATGTGTATATCAGCTTTTTACTTTAAGCGTTTTGGAATGGTTATGAAATTGTTATGAAATAAGTATAATCTGCTTACTCAATCTGCCTGATATCGGATATATCCGGGTGAATCGTGAGAGAATAGTTTGTGTAATACACGACAAAGCCGGCTGCGGCACCGTTTGGCTTTTTGACATTTTTCTTTTGTAGATAGTCTATCTCTACCTTGTCGGCATTTTTGCCCTTTGAGTAGTAGCCTGCGAGCTTGCCGGCCTCCTCAAATGTGCTGTCCGGCAGCTCTTTGTTTTCAGCTTTTACAATGACATGTGAGCCGGGCATGCCCTTGGCGTGGAACCACCAGTCGTTTCCGGTTGCCAGCTTGAAGGTGAGCTCATCGTTCTGGTAGTTGTTTTTGCCAACGTACATATCAAAGCCGTCTGATGAGATATAGTGGAAGGGTTTGCTCTTTACCTTCTGTTTCTTTGAACCCTTTCCTTTTTTGATAAAACCATATTCTATCAGCTCATCCTTTATCTGGACGAGGTCGTCAGCGCTTAAAGCGATATCCAGTGAATTCTGGATTGATTCTAGATGGTCTATCTGGCCTTTTGTTTCAAGAATCAGTTCGTTCAATGCTTCGGCAGTACGCTTCATCTTTCCGTATTTGTCAAAGTATTTTTGCGCGTTCTCGGCAGGAGTTTTTGTGTTGTCGATAGGAATTTTGATGATTTTGTTGTCATCATAATAGTTTGCAGCTTCAAGAAACTTGTCGTCCGGTGTAAGTCCGTAGCCGAATGCGTTGATAAGCTCGCCGTACACCTTGTACTTTTCGCGTTTTTCGGAGTCCTTAAGCTGCTTCATCTGCAGGGAATATTTCTTCTGGTTTCGCTCCAAGAGGGTATTTACGTGTTTTCTCAGGTCGGCTGACTTCTGGCGTATACGTGTATAGGTGTTTCTCTCAGAGTAGTAAAGCTCTAAAACCTCTGATATAGATTCATATTTTGTGACCGTTAAATCGCTATACTGAGTCAGCTCTATTGAAGAAAATTCCTTTGGTTCATTGCCGTCACGCACGATATTCGGCGTAAAACGATTATTTTTTATGTCCTCCATCATCCATGTGAAGTTGCTTCCCAGGTGCAAAAGCTCATCATGTGAGTAGGCAGCTACCGGTGCGTCAGCGTCAAGGCCTGCCCGGTGAGCCAGCTCATTTGCCACAAGGGGGCTGATGCCGGAAAAGGATGAGTAGATAGCCTTTGAAACAGTAAGCGGCTTTGCTGATATAATATCCGCAAACTGTTTCGAATCTACAGTCAGAGGATTATATTTATCCTCCTGTGTCGCGGGGATGGTGTAGGCTCTGCCCGGAAGCACTTCACGCACAGAGCTTACGGATGCGGGAATACGCTTGGCACTGTCTATTATCGTACCATCGGAGTCGGTAAAGATGATGTTTGAATATTTGCCCATCAGCTCGATAATAAGCACCTTGTGGCATAGATCGCCCATCTCGTTTAAGTGCTCGATTTCAAAGTTTATGATACGCTCCATGCCCGGCTGGTAAATCTTTGTGATGCGTCCGTTTGCTATATGCTTTCTTAAAACCATGCAAAATGTAGGGGCAGTGAGAGGGCTTACCTTATTTGTGGGTGTCAGGTAGATGAATGGAAGGGATGCACTTGCAGACATCGAAAGCCTGAACGAGCCGTTTGGTCCCTTTAGGGTAAGAAGCAGCTCATCTGCCTCAGGTTCTGCGATTTTACTGATTTTTGAGTTTAGTATCGTGCTGTTTAGCTCTGCAACTATATTTGAAATGACTATTCCGTCTAAAGCCATGATGTTCCTCCTTATTTCCTGTAAATATTCTAAGGTGCTGAATATTTATAATCATGAATATTTATATTATAATATATTTGACGAAAATCTCAAGGAGTTATATAATAAACTCAACTATGCATATGCGAAAGGAAAAATTATGATTAAAAGTATGACCGGCTTTGGCAGATACGAGTACGCAGATGCAAGCCGTAAGATTACAGTTGAGGTAAAATCTGTAAATCACAGATATCTGGATGTCAATATCAAGATGCCTAAAAAGCTCAATTTCTTCGAGAGTGCAATAAGGACTCTGCTTAAGGAGTACATAGAGCGTGGCAAGGTCGATATTTATATCACATATGAGGATTTTACAGAAAATAATCTCTCATTACAGTATAATAAGGCTCTCGCGGGAGAATATCTTAAGTATCTGAATCAGATGGCGGAGGAATTCGGACTGGAGAATGATATAAGAGTGAGCACGCTGTCGAGATATCCGGAGGTATTTGCGATGGAGGAGCAGCCTGTAGATGAGGATGAGCTGTGGAGCAGTCTTGAGAAGGCTCTTCGCGGTGCATTTGAGCCATTTGTTGAAAGTCGCGTGCGCGAGGGAGAAAATCTTAAAAAAGACCTTTGCGAAAAGCTCGATAATATGGTATCATATGTTGATTTCATTGAGGAGCGTTCGCCACAGATTATTGTCGAATACCGTGCGCGTCTTGAGGAAAAGCTAAGAGAGCTGCTTGCAGACAATCAGCTTGATGATTCAAGAATAGCCCAGGAGGTCACTATTTTTGCGGACAAGATCTGTGTGGATGAGGAGACAGTCAGGCTCAAAAGCCATATCCTTTCCATGAAGGATTCGTTAAATGCCGGTGGCAGTGTGGGAAGAAAGCTTGATTTCCTCGCACAGGAGATGAACCGTGAGGCGAATACCATCCTTTCAAAGTCCAATGATCTTAAGATTTCTGACACAGGCATCAGTCTTAAAACTGATATAGAAAAGGTCAGGGAACAGATTCAAAATATTGAGTAATTTTAGGAGATTGTGATGAGTAACACAGGAAAATTAGTTGTTTTTTCAGGCTTTTCGGGTTCCGGAAAGGGAACTATCATGAAGGAGCTTATGGCAAAGCATGGTGATGATTATGCACTGAGCGTATCAGCCACGACCAGAGGTCCAAGGCCGGGTGAGGAGCATGGCAGAGAGTATTTTTTTATCTCAGAGGAAGAATTTGAACAGATGATAAAGGCAGATGGACTGCTTGAGTATGCCAAGTATGTAGATCACTACTACGGCACACCAAAGTCATATGTCAATGAGCAGCTTAGCGCCGGAAAGAATGTGATTCTTGAGATAGAAATCCAGGGAGCTTTAAAGATAAAGAAGCAGTTTCCTGATACGGTGCTTATGTTTGTGTCAGCGCCGAGTGCAGATGAGCTTAAGAACCGGCTTGTAGGAAGAGGCACAGAGACAAAAGAGGTTTGTGCACAGAGACTTTCAAGAGCATATGAGGAGTCTTTAGGCATAGAGAAATATGATTATTTAGTGGTAAATGATAAGCTTGACGATTGTGTAGAGCTTGTGAATGATATCATCCACAGCTCTGACGACACAAAAAAGAATCAGGATTATCTGGTATCATCAAATATAGATTTTATAAATAAAATGAGAAAAGAGCTTTTAAGCTTTTCGAAAGGAGATAAATAATATGATACATCCATCGTATGTAGAGTTAATGAAGGTAGTAAACAACAATGTAGAGATAGGTGAAGAGCCGGTAGTAAACAGCCGTTATTCTATCGTTATTGCTGCAGCAAAGCGTGCACGCCAGATTATTGATGGCGCAGAACCACTTATCGCACGCCCTAAGTGCAATAAGCCATTATCTATTGCTGTAGAGGAGCTGTACACAGGAGCTGTCAGAATCGTCTCAGATGATGAGGATTTAAACGAAGGCGAAGAGGCTTAATCTAGGAGGGGAAAGGCTGTTTTGTCTTTCCCTTTAATTGTAAATACTTACATTTGAGAGGTACTATGAAATTATTATTTATTTCGCTTGGATGCGATAAAAACCTTGTGGATTCAGAGTATATGATAGGCATGCTTGCAAATGACGGCATTGAGATGACCGATGATGAGACGCAGGCTGATATCATTATCGTAAACAGCTGCTGCTTCATAGGTGATGCAAAGGAGGAGAGTATCAATACAATTCTCGAGATGGCTCAGTATAAGGAGACAGGCAAATGCAAATCACTTATTGTGACAGGCTGTCTGGCACAAAGATACAAGGATGAGATTTTTAAGGAAATCCCTGAGGTTGATGCCATACTTGGCACCAATTCATATGATACTATAGTTGAAGCTGTCCATGAGACACTTGAAAAACACAGATACAGCAATCTGCACACCTTAGAGGGGCTTCCCAGCATAAAGACAAAGCGTATTGTCACCACAGGAGGGCATTTCGCTTACCTTAAGATAGCGGAGGGGTGCAATAAAAACTGCACCTACTGTGTCATTCCATCTGTCAGAGGCCGTTACAGAAGTGTGCCGATGGAGGATTTGATTGAGCAGGCGAAGAGCCTTGTGGAGCAGGGAGCAAAAGAGCTTATACTTGTTGCCCAGGAGACCACACTTTACGGAGTGGATTTGTATGGTGAGAAGTCACTTCATAAGCTTTTAGATGAGCTCAACAAGATAAGCGGGCTGTTCTGGATAAGGATTATGTACTGCTATCCCGAGGAGATATACGATGAGCTTATAGAGTCCATGATAAAGGATGAGAAGGTATGCCATTATCTGGATATGCCAATCCAGCACTGCAATGACGATATTTTAAGGCGCATGGGCAGAAAAACAACAAAGGCTGAGCTCATGGAGCGTATCAGAATGCTGCGTGAGAGAATACCTGATATCACACTAAGGACCACACTTATATGCGGCTTTCCGGGTGAGACACAGGATAATCACGAGGAACTTATGCAGTTTGTAAATGATATGGAGTTTGACCGTCTGGGAGCATTTACGTATTCCCCGGAGGAGGGCACAAAAGCAGCTGCAATGCCTGATCAGATAGATGAGGATATAAAGGCTGACTGGCAGGCAGATGTCATGGAGCTTGAGGAAGAGGTCATTTTTGATAAAAATGAGACACTAAAGGGTAAAGAATTATATGTTTTCATAGAGGGTAAGGTGGCTGATGAAAATGCATATATCGGCCGTACATACAGAGATGCACCGAATGTTGACGGATATATATTCATCAACACTGATGAGACACTTATGACCGGCGATATATGCAAGGTTATGGTGACCGGTGCGTATGAATATGATTTGATAGGAGAACTTGTAAAATGAATTTACCAAACAAACTTACAATCTTAAGAGTGATACTTATTCCGTTTTTTGTATTTTTCCTTATTTCACCGTTTTTTGACGGATACGGAAATTATATAGCGCTTGCGATATTTATCATTGCAAGTCTGACCGATATGGCTGACGGAAAAATTGCAAGAAAATACAATCTTGTTACAAATTTCGGCAAGTTTATGGATCCGCTTGCAGACAAGCTGCTTGTGTGCTCGGCAATGATATGCCTTGTTGATTTAAAGCTTATCCCTGTATGGGTTGTGCTTATTATCATTGCAAGAGAGTTTATCATAAGCGGTTTCAGACTCGTTGCATCAGACAATGGAATTGTCATTGCAGCAAGCTACTGGGGAAAGTTTAAGACAACCTTCCAGATGCTTATGGTTATTGTTATTATTTTTAATATCAATCTACAGCTTGGCTGGTTAAATATCCTTGGAACAATCCTCATTTATGTGGCACTTGTGCTCACAGTTGTTTCACTTATTGACTATATTGCAAAGAATAAGGACGTCTTAAAGGATCAGAAATAGACTATAACAGGGAGAAAAGTATGAGAATAATAGCAGGAACGGCGCGAAGCCTCCCTCTAAAGACTATTGAGGGAAAAGATACAAGACCGACTACTGACAAGACGAAGGAGACTCTTTTTAATGTCATGCAGTTTGATGTTCAGGGAGCATATTTTTTAGATTTGTTTGCGGGAAGCGGACAGATAGGACTTGAAGCACTAAGCCGTGGTGCAGCTTATGCTGTATTTGTGGAGAATTCAAGAAAAGCCGCTTCATGCATTGAGGACAATATCCATTTTACAAAGTTTGATAAGGTCTCAAGGCTTATGATGACGGATGCTGTTACGGCAGTACGTACGCTTGAGGGCAAATACAAATTTGATATCGTGTTTATGGACCCGCCATACAATAAGGAGCTTGAAAAGGAAGTGCTTATTATACTTTCGGACAGCGATATATTAAAGGATGATACACTTATCGTGGTTGAGGCTTCAAACGATACTGATTTTGATTATCTCACAGGGCTTGGCTATGAGATAGTGAAAGAAAAAATTTATAAAACAAACAAGCATGTTTTCATAAAGCGTGCATAGGAGATACAATATGAAGGTAGGAATTTATCCGGGAAGCTTTGATCCGGTGACATTTGGACACCTGGATATAATAGAGCGTTCAGCCAGAATAGTTGACGAGCTGGTTGTCGGAGTACTCAATAATAGTGCAAAAAACTCGTTGTTTTCTTTGGAAGAACGTGTTAGTATGATAAAGGAAATGACAGCACACATACCAAATGTCAGGGTAGGGTGCTTCGAAGGACTTTTAGTTGACTACATGAAGGAAATCAATGCAACAATCATAATAAGAGGATTGCGTGCAGTGACAGATTTTGAGTATGAGCTGCAGATTGCACAGGCCAACGGAGTACAGAATCCGGAAATAGAGACGGTTTTTCTCACTTCGAGCCTCAATTATTCATATTTAAGCTCTACAATTGTCAAGGAATTTGCATCATACGGAGGAGATATATCAAAGTTCGTACCTGAACAGTTCATTGATAGAATTTATGCTAAATACAATATTACCAGGTAAGGAGACAGTATTTATGAGCAGTAAAATGGAACAGATTATTGAAGAAATCGAAGACTATATTGATGGCTGCAAGCCGTCACCTATTTCAAGAAACAAGATTCTTGTCAATCGTGAACAGTTAGAGGAGCTTCTTTCAGAGCTTCGTACAAAGACCCCTGAGGAGGTCAAGAGATATCAGAAGATTATCAGTAATAAGGAGGCTATCCTTGCTGATGCACAGGCGAAGGCTGATCAGATAATCGCGCAGGCTCAGATTCAGACAAATGAGCTTGTCAGCGAGCATCAGATTATGCAGCAGGCATATGCTCAGGCAAATGAGGTAGTGCAGATTGCAACAAAGCAGGCACAGGAGATACTTGACAGTGCAACAAACGATGCAAATAATCTCAGAATGAGTGCCATGGCATATACGGACAGCCAGCTTAAGAGCATTGAGGACATCTTAACAGGCTCTATTGAGACTTCAAAGGCCAGATATGACAGCCTTATAAGTTCACTGCAGCAGTTTGAGGATGTTGTTGCAGCAAACAGAGCTGAGCTTTTCCCACCGGAAGAGAATGGCGATGAAGCTGCAGGAGCAGAGTCGTCTGACAATGAGGCATCTTCAGATACAGATACATCTGATGATGACATAGAAATCACCAATATTTCCGATTCAGATGAGGATGCAAAATAGGATAATACATAACAGGCATGAGAGTATGCTCATGGCTGCCTTAAGCAGTATGTATCTGTAAAGCCTAAAGCCTGTATCCCGGAATATTGATTTGGTCTGGACCATGCATGATACACCGCCAAATGACAGAAGTGCAATGCACAGCACTATTGACAGGGTGCGTGGGATGCATAGACCGCAGACTATGCCGATACCGTTAGTGGTTTCAAAGAAGGCACCTATTATGTCTGCCGACAGCGGCATGCTGCAGTCAGCCTTTTGGGCAATTGTCTGTGGGATATGTGAGACTATAGAGAACAATACAATATATCCACAGAGTTTTATAAGGGTTTCAAACCCTTTCATTATTCCGGCATCAACGATTTGCATGTTAAGCTTAAATCCTTGAGCCGGAATTTTTTGTGTTAAGCTTTTGTTTTTGTTAATCGAAAGTATAGCTATCATTCCTATAGCAGATGGCAGATACAGTGACACAAGATAAATGCTGAAGTGGCTGCATATGCCAAGCTGCTCGGACAGTGCATAGGTAATGATAAAGGGAAGGCTGAAATGGTTTGCCAGTGCACTCAGTATTTCCATGTGATTTTTATCTATGTATCCTTTGGAACAAAAATCTGCTGTGAGCTTTGCGCCTATCGGGAATCCAAATATTATGCCTATTATGTATGTAAAAAGCATGATATGCTTTTGGGGAATGTTTTGCAGCACATTTGTTGAGATAATCAGGTTAGATAAAATCGTAAATATAAATAGAAGCGGAAATATCTGGTTGAACCATAGCATTATGCCTGCTTTAGCGCACGTACTTACCTGTGCCGGAAACAATATGTAATAAATACAAAATAGCAGTATAAAAGCGATAAACAGTGATTTTTTAAGTTTGTTTTTACTCATGTGACAGTATATGTGGAGAGAAATATCAATATGATTCGATTAGATAAATTTTTATCAGAGATGGGGCTTGGCACACGCTCTGAGGTAAAAAAGCTTATAAAGACCGGACAGATAGCCATAAATGGTACGGTGGCCGTAAAACCTGAGACAAAGGTAGATACTGATGCCGACGAGGTATCAGTTAACGGCAGAATAGTTAAGTATCAAAGGTATGAGTATTACCTGTTTAATAAGCCCTCAGGCTGTGTTTCTGCGACCAGTGATAATGTGCATGAGACTGTCATGGACTATATCACGGATACTGTGCATGATGATCTGTTTCCTGTCGGAAGGCTTGATATAGACACGGAGGGGCTTTTGCTTATCACAAATGATGGAGCGCTTTCGCACGAGCTCTTAAGCCCTTCAAAGCATGTGGCAAAGACTTACTATGCACGTATCGATGGTGAAGTGACCTGGGATGATATCATCAGGTTTAAAGAGGGCATTGATATAGGTGAGGAAAGACCTACAAAGCCTGCGGAGCTTGTTATTAAAAAAAGCGGCAGCGTATCCGAGATTGAGCTTACGATAACAGAAGGAAAGTTCCATCAGGTCAAGCGGATGTTTGAGGCGCTTGGAAAGAGGGTAATCTATTTAAAGAGAATATCCATGGGACCGCTTAAGCTGCCTGATGACCTTAAAACAGGGGCTTACAGAGCTTTGACACAGGCTGAAACGGATATGCTTATGCAGATAAAATCCGGCAAATAAAAAAATTTTTAATTATGAGGTATGATATGAGTAATGGTTTTTTACCGATTTCAAAACAGGATATGATAGATGAGGGCATTGAGCAGCTTGATTTTGTGTATGTCTGCGGTGATGCATATGTGGATCATCCGTCATTTGGACATGCAATAATTGCAAGGCTGCTGCAGGCACATGGCTATACGGTCGGCATCATTTCACAGCCCGACTGGAAGGATGATGAGTCTATATCCATACTCGGAGTGCCGCGTCTTGGTTTTTTGGTATCAGCAGGTAATATGGACTCAATGGTAAATCATTATTCGGTTTCAAAGAAAAGAAGAGCAAAGGATTCCTTTACACCGGGTGGAGTGATGGGAAAGAGGCCTGATTATGCGACCGTTGTGTACTGTAACCTGATACGCCATACTTATAAAAAAATCCCTATCATAATAGGCGGCATCGAGGCGAGCCTTAGGCGCATGGCACATTATGATTACTGGTCAAATAAAGTCAAGCGTTCAATTCTTTTAGATTCCAGTGCGGATCTCATTTCATATGGCATGGGAGAAAGAAGCATCATCGAGATAGCGGATGCGCTCGACAGTGGTATGGATGTAAAGGATATCACGTTTATAGATGGTACCGTGTTCAAGACAAAGGACAGGGATATCATATATGATGCTATTGAGCTTCCGGATTATGACGTTATAAAAGAGGACAAGAGGGAGTTTGCAAGAAGCTTTTACATACAGTACTGCAATACTGATCCTTTCTGTGCAAAGAGGCTCATAGAGCCATATGACAACTCTACGCTTGTGGTGCAGAATCCACCGCAAAAGCCGTTGTCGCAGGATGAGATGGATGAGGTCTATGCACTCCCTTATATGAGGACTTATCATCCGAGCTACGAGGAGGCAGGCGGAGTGCCTGCTATAAGCGAGGTGAAGTTTTCTCTTATCAGCAACAGAGGCTGCTTTGGAGGCTGTAATTTCTGTGCATTAACCTTCCATCAGGGCAGGATAATCCAGACAAGAAGTCATGAGTCAATCATAGAAGAGGCAAAGCTTATCACGCAGGATAAGGACTTTAAGGGCTACATCCATGATGTTGGTGGTCCTACAGCCAATTTCAGGCAGCCGGCATGTAAAAAGCAGCTCACAAGGGGTGCATGTCCTACAAAGCAGTGCCTGTTTCCTAAGCCGTGCAAAAACCTGATAGTTGACCATAGTGACTATATACAGCTTCTTAGAGAGCTTCGTGCACTGCCAAAGGTGAAAAAAGTGTTTATCCGTTCAGGTATCAGGTTTGATTATCTGATGTATGATAAAGATAAGACGTTTCTTCGTGAGCTGTGTGAGTATCATGTCAGCGGACAGCTCAAGGTAGCTCCGGAGCATATCTCCAATGCTGTTTTGAGCAGGCTTGGAAAACCGAGTGTAGAGGTGTACAACAGCTTTGTGAAGGCATACAAGGATATGAACAAAAAGATAGGCAAGGAGCAGTATCTTGTGCCGTATCTCATGTCATCACACCCGGGCTCAACGCTTAAGGAAGCGATAGAGCTTGCGGAGTATCTGCGAGATCTGGGATATATGCCTGAGCAGGTGCAGGATTTCTATCCGACACCGTCTACCATCTCTACATGCATGTACTATACAGGACTTGACCCGGCAACACTTAAGCCGGTGTATGTCACAACTAACCCGCATGAGAAGGCTATGCAGAGGGCACTCATCCAGTACCGCAATCCAAAGAATTACGATCTCGTGCACGAGGCACTTGTGAAGGCCGGCAGGGAGGACTTAATCGGATTTGACAAAAAGTGCTTGATAAAGCCTAGGAAAATGCATACTGATGGCGGCTGGGACAAAAAAACTTCTAAGTCTGATAAAAATTCAAACAGCAGCTATGGCAGCGGCAAGAATGCAGGTGTAAGGAAAAACTTGAAAAATGCAACAGAGCGAGGAAAAAACGGAAGCGGAAGTAACACCGCAGGCACAGCGCACAAAAAGAAAACAATCAGAAACGTCCACAAGAAGAAAAGATAGATATACAAGATAAGACTATGAAAGAATTTAAAGCTGGTAAAAACGAGGCAGGCCAGAGGCTTGACAAATACCTTAAAAAGATACTTCCAAACGCATCCATGGGCTTTATTTACAAGATGCTCAGGAAGAAGAACATAAAACTGAATGATAAGAAAGCGTCAGGCACAGAAATTGTGTCAGTTGACGACAAAATCAAGATTTTTCTGTCAGATGATACATTTGCTAAGTTTTCCGTCAATGAGGAAAGTCTGATGAAGGATTTTAAGGCACTTAGTGCACTAAAGACTGACGGACTTGGTGTGGTATACGAGGATGATGACATACTGGCGGCAAACAAGCCCGTCAATATGCTGTCACAGAAGTCCAAGGAGACTGATATTTCTGCGAACGAAAGGCTTATCGGATATCTGATAAAAGAGGGAAAGCTTGATTTTGACACATATAAGAGCTTTAAGCCATCGGTGTGCAACCGCCTGGACAGAAACACATCGGGGCTTATTCTGATGGGTAAATCGCTTCATGGACTGCAGTACCTGTCACAGGTGCTTAAGGACAGAACCGCAGAAAAGTATTATATGGCGCTTGTTGCAGGAGAGGTTGATAAGCCTATGACCATAGAGGGCTTTCTGACAAAGGATGAGGCTGTAAATAAGGTGCAGATAACCAAGGAACCCATAAGTGATGAATCACTGCCAATAAAGACTGCCTACAGGCCTCTTAAGACAATTGAGATGAGTGCTTCGTGCCATAAAGCAACTCTTCTTGAGGTGCATCTCATTACAGGAAGAAGCCATCAGATCAGGGCACATCTGTCATCGATTGGTCATCCGATCATAGGTGATATGAAGTATGGTGATAAAAGGATTAATGCTTTTTACAAAGAAAATTATCATGTGACCAGCCAGCTTTTGCATGCGCACCATGTGATTTTGCCTGATGGCAGATATATAGAGGCGGCTTTGCCTGACATATGGAGCAGGGTGGGGCTTTAATTTCGTCATTATTTACTTTACATCGCATAGCTTACAGTATTAAGGAAGATAGAAACTATATGGCAACCTGGAATTCAAGAGGCTTAAGAGGCTCGACCTTAGAGGACATGATAAACAAGACAAATGAAAAATACAGGGAGAACGGTCTGGCGCTCATACAAAAGATTCCCACTCCGATTACACCTATAAAGATGGAGCCGGAAACCAGACACATTACACTGGCTTATTTCGAGCAGAAAAGTACGGTTGACTATATTGGCGCTGTACAGGGAATCCCGGTATGCTTTGATGCAAAAGAGTGTAATACCGACACGTTTCCCCTTGCCAATATACATGAGCATCAGGTAGAGTTTATGAGATGCTTTGAAAAACAGGATGGTGTTGCATTTATCCTTATATCGTACACACACAGGAACGAATACTATTATCTCACGTTTAAAAAGCTGACAGAATTCTGGGATAGAGCTGCAGAAGGCGGAAGAAAGAGCTTCCGCTATGATGAGCTTGAGCCGGCATTTTTCCTCCCGGAGGTGCCCGGAATACTTGTGCCGTATCTGAACGCACTTCAGCTTGACTTAAATTGCAGGGCTTGACAGTATTACTATCGTATGGTAGCATATTACCACGATAACACTTTACTACATGAAAGCGAGATTTTACAGATTATGGAAAATCAATTATTACACACTCCGGACGGAGTAAGAGACATATATAACGGAGAATGCAAAAAAAAGCTGTATTTGCAGGATAAGCTGCACCGTACACTTTTAAAATACGGATATCATGATATCATGACACCTACGTTTGAGTTTTTTAATATTTTTGGAAGCGATGTCGGAACAACCCCTTCAAAGGATTTATACAAGTTTTTTGACAAGGAGGGCAATACACTTGTCCTTCGTCCTGATTTCACACCTTCTATTGCAAGAAGTGCGGCTAAGTACTATATAGAGGCTGATATGCCTGTCAAGCTGTGTTATCTTGGCAATACTTTTATCAATTCATCGGATTATCAGGGCAGGCTCAAGGAAAGCACACAGTGCGGTGCAGAGCTGATAGGTGACGGCTCTATCTCTGCAGATGCCGAGATACTTTCGATGACAGTTGAGTCGATGCTTGAGAGCGGACTTAAGAATTTCCAGATTTCAGTCGGACATTCGCAGTTCTTTTACGGTCTCACAAAGGCAGCAGGGCTGTCAGGGGAGCAGGAGGAAAACCTAAGAGAGCTCATAGCAAATAAGAATTTCTTCGGTGTGGAGGAGTTTGTTGACAGTCTTTCAATGAACGACAAGCTAAGGAAGCTGTTTGGACTATTAGACAATTTCGATTTACAGGATGAGCAGCTTATGGAGGCTTTAAAGCTTGCGAAGGGATATGATGAGATATTATCATCTATTGATACTCTGCTTAAGCTTAGAGAATATTTAAAGGCATATGGCATCGAGAAATATATTTCGTATGAGCTTGGACTTATCAGTGACTACACATATTACACTGGTATCATTTTCCAGGGCTACACATATGGTACAGGAGAGCCTATTGTAAAGGGAGGCCGTTATGACAAGCTGCTTTCACACTTTGGAAAGGACGCTGCTGCAATCGGCTTTGCAATTGTTGTGGATCAGCTCATGGCAGCATTAAGCCGTCAGGATATTGATGTGCCTGTCATTGAGAATTCATCACTTATAGTATTTGAGGAGGCTGCATACCATGCGGCAATCAAGCGCTCTATGGAGCTTCGAAGAGATGGAGTAAATACACAGATGGTGCTTAAGGACAAAAATAAAACGAAAGAGGACTATGCTTCATATGCGGTAGACAACCGTATAAACAGAGTAGAGTTTATAGAGGAATAAAAGATGAGTGATGACAGATATTTAACCTTTGCCCTGGGAAAGGGCAGACTTGCAAAGAAGACACTGCAGCTTTTTGAGCAGATAGGCATCACCTGTGAGGAGATGAAGGATCCGGATACCAGAAAGCTGATTTTCGTAAATGAGGAGCTTAAGCTTAGATTTTTCCTGGCAAAGGGACCTGATGTGCCTACATACGTGGAGTATGGCGCTGCTGATATCGGTGTGGTAGGAAAGGATACCATCCTCGAGGAGGGCAGAAATATATACGAGGTGCTTGATTTAGGTTTTGGAAAATGCCGCATGTGCATATGCGGACCGGAGAGCGCAAGGGAGCTTTTACAGCATCATGAGCAGATAAGAGTTGCCACCAAGTATCCTCATATCGCAAAGGATTATTTCTACAATAAAAAGCATCAGACGGTAGAGATTATAAAGCTAAACGGCTCAATAGAGCTTGCTCCGATTGTTGGACTTTCAGAGGTGATTTGTGATATAGTAGAGACCGGAACTACACTTAAGGAGAACGGACTTACCGTGCTTGAGGAGGTCTGTCCGCTGTCTGCGAGGGTTGTGGTAAACCAGGTCAGCATGAAGATGGACAATGAGCGTATCACAAAGCTCATAAGTGATTTGAAGACTGTTATCAAATAGCGTATAATTTATATCAATACATGATTTTAGACGGAGGCTGTAATGAGAACTTTAAAACTTACAAAGGATTCACAGAAGAACATATTGGAGAGCCTGCTTAAGAGAAGCCCTAACAACTATACAGAGTATGAGAGCACGGTAAATGACATTATAAACAATGTAAAGAAAAACCGTGACAAGGCTGTTTTTGAATACACAAAGAAATTTGATAAAGCGGATGTGGATGCATCAAATATCCGTGTCACAGAGGAAGAAATAAAGGAAGCATATGAGCTGGTTGACGAGAAGCTTCTTGCCGTTATAAAAAAGGCTCTTATAAATATCAGAAAATATCACGAGAAGCAGCTGCAGAACTCATGGTTTACAACAGAGGACGGCATCATTTTAGGACAGAAGGTCACACCTATAGCAAAGGCAGGAGTATATGTGCCGGGCGGCAAGGCTGTCTATCCTTCATCTGTACTGATGAACGTGCTTCCTGCAAAGGTAGCAGGCGTTGAAAAGATTGTTATGTGTACACCATGCGGAGCTGACGGCAAGGTATATCCTTCTACACTTGTAGCCGCAAACGAGGCCGGAGTAGATGAAATCTACAAGGTAGGCGGTGCACAGGCTATCGCTGCAATGGCATTTGGTACAGAGAGTGTGCCAAAGGTAGACAAGATTGTTGGACCGGGAAATATCTTTGTTGCACTTGCAAAAAAGGCTGTGTTTGGATATGTCAGCATTGATTCAATCGCAGGACCTAGCGAGATTTTGGTGCTTGCAGATGAGACTGCAAATCCACGCTATGTGGCAGCAGATTTACTTTCACAGGCCGAGCATGATGAGATGGCATCAGCTATCTTGATCACAACAAGTGAGGAGCTTGCAAAGAAAGTATCAGAGGAAGTTGATAAGTTTGTTGAGGTCCTCTCAAGAAAAGAAATCATCGAGAAATCTCTTGAAAACTACGGATATATACTTGTTGCAGAGGATATGGATGAGGCAATTGATGCAGTAAACGATATCGCTTCAGAGCATATGGAGATTGTCGCAAGAGATCCTTTCTCAGTCATGACAAAAATCAAAAATGCAGGAGCAATCTTTATCGGAGAGTACTCATCAGAGCCTTTGGGAGACTATTTTGCAGGACCAAACCATGTTCTGCCTACAAACGGAACAGCAAAATTCTTCTCAGCCTTATCTGTAGATGACTTTATCAAAAAGTCAAGCATCATCTCATATTCAAGAGAAGCACTTGAGAGAATACATACAGATATTGAGCAGTTTGCAAAGTGTGAGAAGCTTACAGCACATGCAAATTCAATCAAGGTTAGATTTGAGGATTAGTCAAAGGAGTAAGAAATGGCAGATAGATGCGCTAAGCTTAGCAGAAAAACAAAAGAGACTGATATTTCGGTCGGTTTAAATATAGACGGAACCGGAAAATCAAATATAGACACAGGCATAGGCTTCTTTAACCATATGCTGGAGGGCTTTTCAAAGCATGGTTTTTTTGACCTCGATATGACATGCGACGGTGACTTAAATGTGGACTGTCATCATACTATAGAGGACTGCGGCATAGTGCTTGGTAATGCTATAGCACAGGCTGTCGGAGACAAAAAGGGCATAAAGAGATTTGGAAGCTTTATTTTACCGATGGATGAGGTGCTGGTGCTTTGTGCCATTGACTTATCAGGCAGACCGTACCTGCAGTTTGACGGTGAGTTTACCTGTGAGAGAGTCGGAGATATGGATACAGAGATGGTGAGAGAGTTTTTCTATGCCGTTTCTTACTCTGCTGCGATGAACCTGCATATAAAGGTTTTGACACCGGGAAATAATCATCATATGATAGAAGCTATGTTTAAGGCATTTGCCAAGGCGCTTGACGATGCCTGCACCTATGATAGCAGAATAAAGGACGTGATGTCCACGAAAGGAAGTTTGTAATTTGACTGGTTTTAAGAACATCGTTGCTACACTGTATTTAAAGAACGGCCAGGCCGTGAAATCAGCGTCAGATATGACAGTAATGGGCGACGTCTACAATCTGTGTCAGCTCTACAATGACAGTGGCATAGACAAGATTATTATTTTTGATCTTTCAACTGATGATGATGAGCATGAGAAAAACATACATACGATAGAAAATATAAACAGAAATATCGACATAAAGGTGTGCGCAGGAGGCAATATCAACCGCATAGAGGACGTGAAAAAGCTGCTGTATGCAGGCTGTTTACAGGTCATCTTCAATGCCACAAAGGATTCAAGCCTTGAGCTTGCAAATGTGGCAAGCGAGAAGTTTGGCAAGGATAAAATCCTTTTGTCAATCAGCAATGTAGACTATATTTTCAAGCATCAGGAGGAGATAGAGGATACCTTTCATGAGCTTTTGGTCTTGAATATAGATATAATAGATGCGCTTGAGAATCTCACATCCACACCGTATGTGGTCTATATGCCGCAGTTTGACATGGATAAAATAATTGATGTCATGAAGCGTGAAACACTAAGAGGCATTGCAGGAGAGTTTATCAATGATCCTGAAAATGATATCATGGCGATAAAGACAAAGCTTTCTGACGGAGGAATACTTGTTGATAATTTTACTCCCGACTTAAAATGGTCTGATTTAAAGCTTAATTCTGATGGCATGGTGCCTGTCATAGTGCAGGATTACCGCAATGAGCAGGTGCTCATGCTTGCCTATATGAATGAGGAGGCCTTCAATGTCACGATAAACAGCGGACGCATGACCTACTGGAGCAGAAGTCGCAATGAGCTTTGGACCAAGGGACTTACATCAGGACATTTACAGTACGTAAAGTCTTTGACAGCGGACTGTGATTATGATACTATCCTTGCGAAGGTTTCGCAGGTGGGAGCTGCATGTCACACAGGTAACAGAACATGCTTTTTCAATAATATCGTGAAAAAGGAGTATGTGGAGAAGAATCCACTTACAGTGCTTGAATCAGTCTATGCGGTGATAGTTGACCGTATGAAGAATCCAAAGGAGGACTCGTACACCAATGCTGTCATGGAAAAGGGCATAGATGAGATATTAAAAAAACTCGGACACGAGTGCACAGAGATTATTCTGGCAGCCAAAAATCCGGACAGTGATGATTTGAAGTTTGAGATATCGGACTTTATGTACCACTGCATGATTCTTATGGCTCAGAAAAATATCACATGGGCAGAAATCGCAGGGGAGCTGGCACAGCGATAGCCTTAAAACACTATAATTATTTAGAGGAAATTATATGAGAAAACTAGCTTTAAGTGATGAGATACTTATGAAGGTAGACAAACCGGCTAGATATATCGGGAATGAGTTCAACTCAGTAATGAAAGACACATCGCAGGTAAATATACGTTTTGCGATGTGTTTTCCTGATGTTTATGAGATTGGTATGTCACATCTGGGAATCCAGATATTATATGATATGTTCAACCGCATGGATGACGTGTGGTGCGAGAGAGTTTATTCTCCGTGGCCTGATCTGCATGAAATCATGAAGCAGGAAAATATACCGCTTTTCGGACTTGAGTCTCAGGAGCCTATAAAGGACTTTGACTTTGTAGCCATGACGCTGCAGTACGAGATGTGCTACACAAATATTTTGCAGATACTTGACCTCGCACAGATACCGCTTCGTTCAAGGGATAGAGCGGAAGGCTGCCCTATTGTGATTGCAGGCGGTCCTTGTACCTACAATCCGGAGCCGATTGCAGACTTCTTTGATATATTTTATATCGGAGAGGGCGAGACACAGTACGGCAATCTCTTTGAGCTTTATAAGAAGGCAAAGGCTGATGGTCTTTCGAGGGAAGAGTTTTTACATGAGGCTGCAAAGATTGAGGGCCTTTATGTACCTGCTTTGTATGAGGTGGAGTACAATGAGGATGGAACAATTTGCTGTATGAAGCCTAAGTATGATGATATTCCTGTAAAGATAAAAAAACAGGTGCAGGTAGATTTGACGAACTCAACTTACCCGGAGGCACCGGTTATGCCTTTTATCAAGGCTACGCAGGATAGAATGGTGCTTGAAATACAGCGTGGATGTATAAGAGGCTGCCGTTTCTGTCAGGCCGGTATGATTTACCGCCCAAACCGTGAGAAAAAGGTTGACCACCTAAAGGACGTTGCAGCGGCTCTTATCAAAAATACAGGACACGAGGAGATTTCTTTAAGCTCCTTAAGCTCATCCGACTACAAGGAGCTTGACGAGCTTATCACGTTTTTGCTTGATATCTGCAAGGAAAAGAAGATAAATATCTCACTGCCTTCACTCAGAATTGATGCGTTTTCACTCGATATCATGCAGAAGGTGCAGGATGTGAAAAAAAGCAGTCTGACCTTTGCGCCTGAGGCCGGTACACAGCGCCTTAGAAATGTCATTAATAAGGGGCTTACCGTGGATGATATCATGAACGGCTCAAAACAGGCATTTGAGGGCGGCTGGAACAAGGTGAAGTTTTATTTCATGCTCGGTCTGCCTACAGAGACAGAGGAAGATATGAGGGGCATTCCTGAGCTTGCAAACGATGTTGCGGCATTGTACTATGATACCGTTCCAAAGGAAAAGAGAGCCGGAAAATGCCAGATTACGATAAGTACATCATTTTTCGTGCCAAAGCCTTTTACACCATTCCAGTGGGCGAGAATGTATGAGCCATCTGAGTATCTTGGCAGGGCCAAAATAGTAAATGACCATGTAAAGGAGCAGCTCAACAGAAAGAGCATCAGATACAACTGGCATGAGGCATATGTCACTGTGATAGAGGGCATACTTGCAAGAGGCGACAGAAGGCTTTGCGATGCGATAGTAAAGGTATACGAAAAGGGCGGATATTATGATGCCTGGACAGAGTATTTTGACTATGACAGATGGATTGATTCGATAAAGGAATGCGGACTGGATCCGGATTTCTACACGATGAGAGAAAGGCCTTTAGATGAAGTATTCCCATGGGATTTTATTGATATAGGTGTGACAAAGCAGTTTATGATAAGAGAGTGGGAGACAGCCCATAAGGAGACAGTCACTCCTAACTGCCGCATGAGGTGCTCTGCCTGCGGTGCAAAGAGCTATGGAGGAGGTGTCTGCTATGAAAATTAGAGTGAAGTTTAAAAAATGGGGCTGCATGAAGTTTATAGGACATCTCGATATGATGAGATACTTCCAGAAGGCGGTCAGAAGGGCAGATATTGATATCCGCTATTCAGAGGGGTATTCTGCTCACCAGATAATGTCGTTTGCGGCTCCGCTTGGAGTGGGCATCACAAGTGATGGTGAGTACTTTGACATAGATGTAAATACAACAGAGTCTTCAGAAAAAAGCATACAAGCTTTAAATGCCCAGATGGTGGACGGAGTAGAGGTGACAGGCTATGTGCTTCTACCGGATGATGCTAAGAAGGCTATGTCGCTTGTTGCGGCTGCAGACTATGTGCTTAGCTTCAAGGAGGGCTATGAGAGCCCGTACACCATAGAGGAGTGGAAGGAAGCGATAGATAAGCACTTTTTTGACGAGTCATCCTTTGTTGTGATGAAAAAGACTAAAAAGAGTGAGAGAGAGGTAGATATAAAGCCTCTTGTATACAAGCTAACAGTCATGGAAAATAACAAAAAGCCTGAGTTTTTCATGCAGGTATCAACAGGAAGCATTGACAATATAAAGCCTGAGTTTGTGCTTCAAGCCATATACGAAAAGTGCGGCCTTGCTTATGATCCGCTTGCCATACAAATCCACAGGCAGGAAGTGTATGCAAGAAAAGACGATGGAACACTCATTTGTCTGCTTGACATGGGAGAAGAAATCTCATAATGAACAGAATTATTCTGACTAAAACAGTAAAAAATAATAATACATACACAGTGTATGCACTGATGGATGAAAACGGAAATTATAAGGATTTCCAGCTCCTTCCCGAGAAGGATACGATAATAAACAATATATACGCGGCAAGGGTAAATAAGATACTGCCGGGTATAAATGCGGCATTTGTGACCATTGCGCAGAATAAAAGCTGTTATCTTTCGCTAAATGATGCAAAAAATCCTGTATACACAAACAAAAAATCAAAAAAAGAAGGATTGTGTGAGGGCGATGAGATACTTGTGCAGGTCATAAAGGATGCGCTAAAGACAAAGGATCCGGTGGTCACAACAAAGCTTTCTATATTCGGAAGCAATGTGATTCTCACCAATTTTGATACACAGATAGGTGTTTCATCGAAGCTGGATAAGGAAAGGGCAGCTCTTTTACGTGAGGCTGTGCTTTCAAAGTGTGCAGACCACGAAAAAGAGGGCTATGGCATCATAGTCAGAACCAATGCCAAAAATGTGGAGGATAAAGCGGTTTCGCAAGATGCGTATTCTGTAGCACAGAAATATAATCAGATAATAAAAAAGGCACCGCATCAAGCGCTCTATTCATGCGTATATCATGGGATGAGCGACTATCTGCTTTTAATGAAGACTATTGATTTTGCCACGGTGGAGTGGATAAAGACTGACTGCGATGACATATATGACAGTCTTCTTACAGAGTACGGCATATATGACAAGGCTCCTGAAAAGATAATGAGATATGACGATTCAGCTATCAGCCTGTCAACACTCTATGGCATAAGAGGGCTGATTGATAATCTGACCTCGCGCAGGGTATGGCTTGACTGTGGTGGCAACATCATAATAGAACAGCTTGAGACACTTACCTTTATAGATGTAAACAGTGCAAAGAATATATCGTCGGGGAGCAATAGTATATTAAAGACCAATATGGAGGCCGCAAAGGAGATAGCAAGGCAGCTTCGGCTCAGAAATATCTCCGGCATGATAATAATTGATTTTATCAATATGAAGTCTGAGGCATCAAAGGATACGCTTATTGAAGAGCTCAAACGGTATATAAAGGACGATAATACAGTCTGTACCTTTGTGGATATCACGAAGCTTGGACTGGTGGAGCTGACAAGAAAAAAGATCCACAAATCTCTTAAACAAATTTTAGAAAAAACACTTGACGAATAGATGTCTCTATGCTAATATACTGGAGTATGCCGCACAGTGAGGTATAAGTTTGCGACTTTCGCAACACCGTAACTGGCGAGTAATGATAAATAGGAGGTGCCATATGTACGCAATTATAGCAACAGGTGGTAAGCAGTACAAAGTATCTGAAGGCGATATCATTACCATTGAAAAGCTTGGCGTTGAAGCTGGTGAGAAGGTTACTTTTGATCAGGTTTTAGTTGTAGGCGGAGATGATCTCAAGGTTGGAGATCCAACAGTTGCAGGTGCAACAGTTGAGGCTTCTGTAGTTAAAGAAGGCAGAGCTAAAAAGGTTATCGTTTACAAGTACAAGAGAAAAACCGGATATCACAAAAAGAACGGACACAGACAGGCTTTCACACAGGTTAAGATTGAAAAAATTAACGGATAATGATAGCTATAACCGTTTATCAGAATTCAAAAGGACATAAGATGGGCTTTAAGTCAAAGGGACATGCAGGTTTTGCAGATTCCGGTTATGATATAATCTGTGCCGGGGTTTCAGCGCTGGTGATCAATTTCATCAATTCCGCTGAAGAGCTGTGTCATGCTGAGTACAGCCTTGATACAGACGAAGAGACAGGTATGATTGACTACAGACTTGACAAGCCGGCAACAGGTGATGTTGCGCTGCTTATGGATTCCATGATTCTGGGACTAAAAGGAATACAAAGAGACTATGGGAATGAGTACATCATTCTAGACTTCAAGGAGGTGTAAGACATGTTGAATATGAACCTTCAGTTTTTTGCTCATAAAAAGGGAGTTGGTTCTACAAAGAACGGACGTGACTCTGAGTCTAAGAGATTAGGCGCTAAGAGAGCAGACGGACAATTCGTAAAAGCTGGTAATATTCTTTACAGACAGCGTGGTACAAAGATTCACCCTGGTACAAACGTTGGTATCGGTGGAGATGATACATTATATGCTAAGGTTGATGGCGTATTAAGATTTGAGAGAGTTGGAAGAGATAAGAAACAGGCTTCCGTATATCCAGTAGTGAACGAATAAGATTTAAACCCCGACTTTTATTAGCCGGGGTTTTTATGTTGTAAATTAGCAGCATGTAGTAATCTGATTAATCATAAATGAGGGGCAAAATACCTTTGGACCCTCATATCATTTTGTTATTACTGTGTCTTATATAGATATAGTATAACAGATATAGCATAGTAATGATTTGTTATAAAGTATACTGAGTGTTTTATGCAGACATTCAGCATGAGGTGGAAAATTATGTTTGCAGATCGTGCAAAAATTATCATAAAATCAGGAAAAGGCGGAGATGGTCATGTATCATTCCGCCGTGAAAAATACGTGCCGAACGGTGGTCCGGACGGCGGTGACGGAGGAAAGGGCGGAGACGTTATATTTCTCGTGGATAAGGGAATCAACACCCTGACAGATTATCGTCACAGAAGAAAGTTTGCAGCAGAGCCCGGACAGGAGGGCGGCAAAAAGAACTGCCATGGAAAGAATGGTGAGGATCTTATACTTAAGGTGCCGGAGGGTACACTCATAAAGGATGCAGCAAGCGGAAAAGTCATAGCAGATATGTCCGGTGACAATACAAGGCAGGTGATCCTGCGCGGAGGAAAAGGCGGTCAGGGCAACCAGCACTATGCCACATCCACTATGCAGGCTCCTAAATATGCTCAGCCGGGACAGGATGCAATAGAAATCGAGGTACAGCTTGAGCTAAAGGTGATAGCGGATGTAGGGCTTGTAGGCTTTCCAAACGTAGGAAAATCAACACTTCTGTCACGAGTTACCAATGCACAGCCAAAGATTGCCAACTATCATTTTACCACATTACAGCCAAATCTTGGTGTGGTTGATATGGATGAGGGCTTTGGCTTCGTAATCGCTGATATCCCGGGGCTTATCGAGGGAGCATCAGAGGGCATCGGACTCGGTCATGAGTTTTTGCGTCATATAGAGCGTACTAAGGTGATGATACACATGGTTGATGCTGCCGGTACTGAAGGCCGTGATCCGGTTGCTGACATAAAGGCGATAAACAAAGAGCTTGAAGCATACAATCCACAGCTTCTCAAAAAGCCACAGGTCATTGCCGCCAACAAAATAGATGCCATAGCAGGAGACGAGAATGAGGTAATTTCAGCCTTAAGAGCCGAATTCGAGCCACAGGGCATAAAGGTATTCCCGATATCCGCAGTAAGCGGTAAGGGCCTTAAGGAGCTTTTGTACGAGGTGAAGAACCTGCTTGCAAATTGTCCTAAAGAGGTTACTGTATATGAGCCTGAGATTGATCCTGCACTTTCATTCTTTAAGGATGAGCCGTATGCGGTTGAGGTGGCAGCCGATGGTGCATATGAGATATCAGGTCCAAAGATTGAGAAAATGCTCGGATACACAAATATGGACTCAGAGAAGGGCTTTGCCTTTTTCCAGAGATTCTTGCGTGAGCAGGGTATCATCAAGGAGCTTGAAAATATGGGCATCGAGGATGGAGATACTGTCCGCATGTATGATTTCGAGTTTGATTATTACAAGTAAGGAGAAGAGTATATATGAATTTATCAAGTAAACAGCGTGCATATTTAAGCAGCCTTGCAAGCACAATTAATCCTATTTTCAATATTGGAAAGGCATCGCTTACTCCGGAAATCATCGAGGCTCTTGATGCAGCACTTGAAAAGAGGGAGCTGATCAAGGTTGCAGTTCTTAAAAACTGCATCGATGATCCAAGAGAGATTGCAAGTGTAATCGGTGAGAGAACACACTCTGCAGTGGTTAAGGTAATAGGCAAAAAAATGATTTTTTACCGTCCTGCGAAGAAAAATCCAAAGATTAAGCTTCCGGAATAAGCCATGAAAACAGGGATTTTTGGTGGGGCATTTGACCCGATACACAAAGGTCATATATACATGGCACAAAAGGCGATGGAAGAGTATTCTCTTGACAGGATTCTGCTTGTTCCGTCAGGTCACTCGCCGAACAAGACTGAGAATGCAATGACAGCATTTAGCCACCGGTACAATATGTGTAAGCTGGCATCAGAAGCAGTGCCCGGTATTGAGGTGTCTGATATTGAGATAAAGGATGAGTCCACCAGCTATACGTATGTGACACTCCAAAAGCTAAAGGCGCTTTATCCGGAGGATGAGCTGTATTTCATCATGGGTGGAGATTCGCTCGATTATTTTGAGTCATGGATGAAGCCTGAGATAATAGCCCAAACAGCAATAATCCTTGTTATGGTGAGGGAAAATTTTCCAAAGCAGCAGATGGAGGAAAAGATTGCACATATCAAAAAACAGTTTTGGGCAGATATAAGACTTTTAAAGTGTGACAGGATGGATGTGTCGTCTACTCAGGTCAGGAGACTGCTACGTGCCAAGTCACAGGCAGACAGGTATAGGAGTCCTAAAGGAGCGGAAATGTTTCTGGATGCTGCAGTTATGTCATATATACAGGCTAATAATTTATACAGGTGATAGAGTATGGAAGTAAAAGAAATAAAGAAAAAGCTAAAGAAGAGCCTTGATAAACAAAGGTATCAGCATACACTCGGAGTGATGTATACTGCCGGCTGTCTTGCCATGGCAAACGGCTATCCGATAGAAAAGGCAATGCTTGCAGGCCTGCTTCATGACTGTGCCAAGTGTCTTTCGACTGAAAAGAAAATCGGACTCTGTGTAAAGAAAAATATAGACATAACAGAGGTAGAGATATCAAACCCGGGTCTGTTACATGCAAAGGCAGGCATGGTGCTGGCTGAGGAAGAGTATGGCATTAAGGATGCGCAGATACTGCATGCCATAAGAGTGCATACTACAGGAGAAGCAGATATGGGGCTCCTTGACAAAATACTCTTTGTGGCAGATTATATTGAGCCAAACAGATGTGAAGCACCTAGGCTTGAAGAGATAAGAAAGCTTGCTTTTTGTGATCTCAACAGGACTGTTGCAGAGATATTGTATGATACAATCAATTTTCTTAACACAAAGAGTGGAGCAATAGATCCGACTACCCAGATTACTTACAATTATTATGCTAAATACAGAGACAACAGGGAGGAATAACTGCTATGCAGACAATCGATTTAGTTAAAAAGATAGTGGAAGCACTTGAAGACAAAAAGGCAGAGGATATCACAGTTCTCGACATAGGAGAGGTTTCTTCTATAGCAGATTACTTTATCATTGCAAACGGAAACAATGCAAATCAGCTCACAGCTATGGAGGATGCTGTGGATGAGGCTATGTATACAAACGGAGTGCATCAGAAGCAGGTAGAGGGAACAGGCAACTCTACATGGATTCTCATGGACTATCAGGATATTATCGTGCATCTGTTCTCTAAAGAAGACAGACAGTTCTATGATCTCGACAGAATATGGAGAGATGGAAAAGTGGTGGATGTACATTCACTGTAGTATTTATTCTATGATTAAGGAATTATAAATCGAAACCGGTAATTTAAAATATCGCACCCATATGCTGAGCTGTTTAGCTTAGCATATGGGTGCGATATTTTTGCAATAAATATTAGAAGAAACGAAATACTCCAAACACTTTGCCGAGTATTTCACATTTAGGAACTATGATTGGATCCATTGTGTCATTCTCCGGCTGGAGGCGAATGTGACCATTCTCTTTATAGTAGGTCTTTACGGTAGCGGAATCATCTATAAGTGCTACAACCATGTCTCCGTTTGAAGCATCACTCTGCTGCTCGACGAGGATATTATCACCGTCGAAGATACCGGCATTGATCATGCTCTCGCCCTTGACTTTAAGCATAAATGACTGCTTATTTGGCATATATTCAGCAGGAACGGGAAAATAGGTTTCGATATTTTCCACTGCGAGTATCGGCTCACCTGCAGCTACACGACCGACCAGAGGGACATTAACCATCTCGCGGCGCTGTAAACCAAAGCTGTCATCTATAATTTCTATAGCCCTGTTTTTGGCAGGATCTCTTCTTATGTAGCCCTTTCGCTCAAGTGTCTCAAGATGGGCATGGACGCTGGATGTGGATTTTAAATGTACACCCTCGCAGATATCACGTACTGATGGCGGATAGCCCCTGTTTAAAATCTCACTCTTGATAAACTCCAGTATCTCTTTCTGCTTGTCTGAAATCTTTTCTAATGCCATAGTTAAATCCTCCGTCTGAATATTTAAATAATATAATGATATGAGGGTCAAAAGGTATTTTGCCTCTTCGTTCATAATTATAATAAAAAAATTGTATTTTAAAAAATTATATCATAAAACTAAAATAAACGCAAACATATATTCCGAAATTTTGTTCGTTTTTTCTGTTGACAAACGATTGTTCGGGATGTATTATGTAATCACAATAACAACAAACACATGTTCGAAAATACAAGAGGTGGTTTTATGAGAGAAAATACTTTATCAGGTAGAAGAAAAATGTTTGGATGGACTGCTGTTGCATTTATAGCAGCTGTCATTATATTGTGCGGCACTATTCATATTTTTGCCAGTTCTGGTGACAGCAGGTCTTATAACAAGTATTATACCAGCGTCAGGGTTGAGGAGGGCGACACTATCTGGAGCATTGCCGATAGATATATTGCCGACAGTCAGGTGAGCAAAAGAGATTATGTAGATGAAATTTGCAGGCTCAATAGTCTTACAGATGGCAATGTTCGCAGTGGCGATTATATAGTTGTTTCATATTATTCTCAGGATATAAAGTAACGTTTTCTTGCTAAAATTTCCTGTTTCTTATATAATATAGATTAATTGCAGCGGATTTGGGTTATAGTATCTATAGCTTATCCGTTTTTGAAACAGGAGATTGGATATTTATGTTAAAACTATTTTTTGTTATATTTGCAAATTTTCACAGAGCGCCGTATATTGTTCCCAAAATGAGATACATGGCTGATCATCCGCAGAAATATTCAGAAGCGGAGAGATATGATATGATGCGGCACTGTATAGATTTAATGAATAAATCGGGAAAAATTACAACAGAAGCATATGGTCTTGAGAATCTTCCTGAAACAGGCGGCTATATCATGTATCCCAACCATCAGGGAAAGTATGATTTACTGGGGATTATTACTACACATGACAAGGTACTGTCGTTTGTTATGGATAAGCAGAAGTCGCATACAATGCTTGTCAGGGAATTTGTTGATCTGGTTCAGGCAAAGCGTTTAGAGAAAGATAATCCAAGGCAGGGGCTTACTATAATCAATGAGGTAGCTAAGGATGTGAAAAACGGCAAGAGATATGTCTTGTTTCCGGAGGGTGGCTATAAGTTCAATAATAAGAATAAAGTGCAGGATTTTAAAGCAGGAAGCTTTAAGATTGCATTGAAATCACATGTTCCTATTATTCCGATAGCTCTTATAGATTCATATAAGGTGTTCAACAGCTTTCATTTCGGCCCTGTTACAACGCAGGTTCACTATTTAAAGCCTATTGAGTATGATGAGTACAAGGACATGAAGACGAGGGATATAGCTACACTGGTCAAGGAGCGTATAGATGAGAAAATCAAAGAAATACTTGGTTAGAGTCGACTTTGATTATTATATAGTATTATTATGAAAGACAAAGCTTATTACGAAGACGTAAATATAAAAAATGAATTAAAGCTCAGAGATATGATACAGAAGCTTCCGAAGTTCTGTATGGATTTTTTTATCGGAATAGATGCGGATAAGTCCTCAAGAACCAAGATAGCGTATGCATATGATCTACAGACATTTTTCGAGTACATGAAGAGTGCCAATCCATCGCTAAAGAAATATGATATAAGGGATTACCCTATATCTCTGTTAGATCAGATCAGTCCTTCAGATATTGAGGAATATCTGTTTTATCTAAAGTATTATGAGAAGGATGGCGTCGTACATACCAATGACGAGAGAGGCATTAAGCGAAAGCTTGCATCACTGCGCACTTTTTATAATTTTTATTTCAGGAAAGAGTTTATAGATACCAATCCTGCGAGCAAGGTAACCCTTCCCAAAATACATGAGAAGAATATCATCCGTCTTGATACTGATGAGGTCGCACAGCTTCTCGATGAGGTTGAGTCAGGAGACAGTCTGTCCAAGAACCAGCAGCGTTTCCATGAGAAAACAAAGGTTCGTGACCTTGCACTTATGACACTGCTTCTTGGAACAGGTATCCGTGTATCTGAGTGCGTGGGGCTGGATATGGATGATGTAGATTTCAAAAACAATGGAATCAAGGTGCACCGAAAGGGTGGTGCTGATGTGATTGTTTATTTTGGTGATGAGGTACGTGATGCACTTCTTTCGTACTGGGAGGAGAGAAGCATAATTACACCTGCCGAGGGGCATGCTAATGCGCTTTTTCTCTCTTTACAGAGGAAGCGTATATCTGTACGCTCTGTTGAGAATCTGGTAAAAAAGTATTCGAGACTCGTAACAACCGTTAAGAATATTACTCCTCATAAGCTTCGTAGTACATATGGCACCACACTTTATCAGGAAACAGGTGATATCTATCTTGTGGCGGATGTTCTAGGGCACAAGGATGTAAATACCACACGTAAGCATTATGCAGCCCAGGAGGACGGCAGGCGTCGTGCGGCAGCCAGGGTAGTACATCTGAGGGAGGATTGATTATATGTCTGATAATATAATCACAATTACAGATTTTATGGACCCCAATCTGGATGTGTATGCCAGATTGACGGAGAATCAGCTTTTAAACAGAGCTAATCCAAAAGAGGGGATGTTTATAGCTGAAAGTCCAAAGGTGATAGAGAGGGCACTTGATGCGGGATGTGAACCGGTTTCTCTTCTGATGGAGACAAAGCATGTAAATGGCGAGGCAAGAGGAATTATCGAAAGATGTCAGAATATACCTGTATATACTGCGTCATTTGATTTGCTCACAAAGCTGACTGGCTTTGCTTTGACCAGAGGCACACTCTGTGCTATGTACAGGCCGAAGCCAAGGTCTGTCGAAGAGGTGTGCAGGGATGCAAGAAGAGTTGCGGTGCTTGAGGATGTGGTAAATCCAACCAATGTCGGAGCTATATTCAGGTCAGCGGCAGCACTGCATATGGATGCGGTGCTGCTCACTCCTGCCTGTAGCAACCCTTTGTACAGGCGTGCAATCAGGGTTAGTATGGGAACTGTGTTTCAGGTGCCATGGGCATATTTTCCTAAGTACAATGTCGGCAGTGACAACACTTTTTCAGATGCTTCATTGCATGATAAGTGTGATAGTCGTGACCAAAATTGCAGCGACCGAAATAGCAGTGTTTATAAATACAATATTGATGTGCTTCATAAGCTTGGATTTAAGACCTGTGCTATGGCACTGACTGATGATTCCGTGAGTATAGATGACCCTGTGCTTCACTCAGAGGAAAGGCTTGCAATAGTGCTCGGCACTGAGGGAGATGGCCTTCATGAGCAGACTATAGACTCCTGTGATTACACTGTAAAGATACCAATGTCACATGGCGTCGATTCTCTAAATGTGGCTGCTGCCAGTGCAGTGGCATTCTGGGAGCTGGCTAAATAGGCTGATGAGAGTGCTTTATATTGTAAATTTTGACATTTTCGTCAGCACTGTTTCTAACTTCAGTTCCTTCGCATACGCATCCGAGTGGTAAATCCGCATAGTTTGTGCTATCGCAGAAGGAACTTTGGCGGCTGCAGTCAGTTTTGTCATCTGATATGCCGCAGATGTTTGATTTATTGGTATGATACTGTTTAAAGTTTTGCCGGCTGTAGATATTCTGGTCGGTATTATGTGTATTGGCATTATATATCCCTGTATTATTCATGAGTATTCCTCCTGATTGATGCTTGTTTATTTGTTTTTTGTTTATTTGATATTTTAATTTAATTTTTATTTGCAGCTATCCTGAATATGTTGAATAGTTACTGTTATTTTTCATCCTAAGTATGAGTTTAGCATGTGCTGTGAGTAATTATTTTATGTATCTTATTTTTAATTGCGATTTCGGTTAGAGGCTTTTTTAATTAAAATTGTGGCAATCATAAATATAATTTACACCTTTGTACATAATAATGCTGACAGGAGGTGTCTATCAAATGATTCTAACAGAAAAAGAAACAAACGCTATTGAAGATTTAAAAACACAGGAACAGGCATGCATAGAGAAGTATACCAAATACAGCAATCAGGCAAAGGATCCGGTGCTTAAGGAGCTTTTTGAAGAAATAGCAAGGGATGAGCAAAAACATTTTGACTCTTTGGATCAGGTGATTAAGGGAAAGGTTCCGTCAGTTGACTGCAATGATTCTAAGGGGAAGAATTATAACCCTGCTGCAACATACGATTCGCTTGGCAATTCTGAGGACAAGAAAGCTGACTGTTATCTGGCTACAGACTGTATAGGAACAGAAAAGCTAGTATCCGGCGAGTACAATTCCGATGTATTTGTATTTGGAAATTCGGATATCAGAAAGCTATTGGCAGATATACAGATAGAAGAGCAGAATCACGCTGAGATGCTATGGAAGTACAAAACTGCAAATGGTATGGCATAGATAAAATATAAAACAAAAGAATTTAGTACAAAGTGTAAAACAGGACTGCCTGAATATCGACAGTCCTGTTTTATAGGTTTAGTTGCCTGTTGGAATAAAAGGTCTGATTGCACCTGCAAGCTGAGAAACCGGCATACTCTGGAGCCATACACGGCCAGGTCCGGTGACAACGGTGTTGAATAATCCTTCACCGCCGAATACCACATTTTTGATACCCGGAACAGTCTGAATTTCGAGCTGACAGCTTCCTGTCATAGCGGCTAAGTATCCGGTATCAATCACAAGCTGCTGACCGGGTGCAAGCTCGTATTCCTTTATGTGGCCGTCAAATTCTAAAAATGCCAATCCGTTTCCTGACAGACGCTGCATGATAAAGCCCTCACCGCCGAAGAAACCTGCTCCTATTCTTTTTTGGAAAAATACGGACAGCTCAACTCCGGAGGTTGAGGCAAGAAATGCTGATTTCTGGGCAATTATTTCCTGTCCCGGTGCAATCTGGAAGGGTCTGATGCATCCTGGAAAGCATGATGCAAATGCTATCATTCCCGGACCACCCATAGATGTGTAGCGATTTTGGAACATACTCTCACCTGAAAATGCACGGCCAAACATTTTGCCGATGCCTCCATTTGATGTAGTCTCCATCTTCATGTTTGGAGTCATCCATGACATGGCACCTTTTTCGGTAATCATAGTCTCGTTTGCCTCAAGGTTGCAGATCACAACTGGTAATGGCTCTCCCTCAATATTGTAGTTCATAAATATCCTCCTTTAGCTTAAAAAATGGTTTGTAGAAGTTTTATATCTATAATTCTAACACAGTAATATGTCACTTGACAATATAATTCATAAATGTACACGAAAGCTTATAAATGAATACAAATTGCCTAATGAAATACACTTTAGGGATTGCGGTGTTCATATGATCTTGACTGAAACTATGTGGGAAAAGTCACAGACAGACTTGTTTATTTTATTAATATGGTTTAGAATAATATAGTTATTGTTGGATAAAAATGGTAATAAAATCATATGCCAATATAAGTAATAATATAATTATGTACGATTTATAACAGATAAATAACGGATTTAAGGAGACTACACAATAATGAGGTTTGTAATACAGCGTGTAAACCATGCAAAATGCACTATAGATGGAAATGTAACCGGCAGCATAGAAAAGGGGCTGTGCGTTTTGATAGGAGTGGCAGAAACTGATACTAAAGAGATTGCTGATAAAATGATTAAAAAGCTTGTAAATATGAGGATTTTTGCCGATGAGAATGACAAGACAAATCTTTCGATAAATGATGTAGACGGAAGGCTCCTTCTCATATCGCAGTTTACGCTTTATGCAAACTGTAAGAAGGGTAATCGTCCGTCATTTGTGGAGGCAGGAAGTCCTGATATGGCAAACGAGCTTTACGAGTACTGTATCAGCGAGTGTGAGAAGACAGTTCCCGGAGTACAAAGAGGGGTGTTTGGAGCCGATATGAAGATAGAGCTTGAGAATGACGGGCCATTTACGATTGTACTGGATTCGGACAAGCTGTAAAAGATATAAGTATGAAAGGCATTTTTATGGAACAATCATTTCTGTTCACAGTTTTTTGGAAAAATGAAATGTACATAGGCGATATCTCTGAAATGATGGATAATCTCGGATGTATCACTGATGGAAATAATATAGTGCCTATCACAGCTGCCATGGGATATACTGTGCAAAACGATAACAGCACAAAGGATATTAATGAGATAATCCGTGAGGCTGAGATTCAAGGATGTATGAGAAAAGCGCTCTATGAAGCATCGGAAGGCTTAGTGCATTTCACCCAATCATCGATATTGCCGTTTTGAATAGCAGAGAACAGCCTCTTTTTGACACCCGGATTTTCCATATTGAGCTGTCTGACAAGCTGCTTTACATATTCGCGCCGCGTGTGGCCGTCGTAAGGGCATGGATTCTTGCATACCGGCAGATTGTATTTATTCTTAAAGCCCTTCACATCTGACTCGCTGACATACATAAGCGGACGGATGATGGTAAGCCCACTGCCGTCCAGCTGTGTAACAGGCGCGAATGAATAAAACTGTCCCTCATATAGCAGGGAGAGAAACATAGTTTCTATAATATCATCCATATGGTGTGCGTATGCGATTTTGTTGCAGCCGACAGACAGCGCAAAATCATTCAAAGCGCCCTTTCTAAGCTTTGCACACCATGAGCAGGGACTAGCCTGATTCTTAGATTTCTCAAGAGATATTCTTCCGATATCAGTTTTCACCACATAAAACTCCACCGAGAGCTCATCACACAGCGCCTTCACCGGAGCCAAATCAAAATCATCATATCCCAGGTCAATCGCAATCGCTACAAGCTTAAAGGGCACAGGATAAAAGCTCCTGATGCCGGAAAGAGCATAGAGCAGCGTGAGAGAATCCTTTCCGCCTGAGACCCCGATGGCGATTTTGTCATTTTCAGTTATCATATTGTAGTCGTCAAGAGCCTGACGGACCTTGCTGTATAATTTTTGTAATTTCATGGTATGTATTATACTATAAATCTGTGAAAAAACAAAGTTTCTAACAAAAATTAAGATTATAATGATACAAATTCTGAAAAGTGTAATATTATAGGAATAAGATATCAAATTTTTGTGGAGAAGATATTGGAGAGGAAGTTGATGAATAGAAGTCCGGGGGGCAGATTCCCTCGGATTTGGCGTAATATAAAAAAATTGGGGGACATGAGAACTATAGAATAACTATTTGACATGGTGGACAGAAAAAATTATTATAAACATAAGAATAGTAGATTTGAAAGTTTAAGGGATGATTAGGCTATGGCAACAATAAAAGATGTGGCAAAGGCAGCGGGAGTTGGAACGGGAACAGTTTCTCGAGCCTTAAGTGGAAAAGGATATGTTGATTCTGAAAAGAAAAAGCAGATAATTAAAATTGCAGAGCAATTAGAGTATGATCCTTCAGCGTTATTAAAAAGAAAAAACAATAAAAAAGTTAAAAGTGGTTTAATAGGAGTAGTTCTTCCGAATAGTTCACAACCTTTTTCGGAAGTTTTTTGTGGCATGTAGAGAAAGCCTTGGAAATGCATGAGTATCGAACAGTAATTATTAATGTTGGAGGCTCGTCCAAAAAAATATCTGATGCGATTGACTTGGTAGATAAACATATGTTGGATGGATTGATCATAAATGCTGATGTAGATAAAAGTGATATAGAGCGATTACGATTGATTCCAGCAGTAAGCTTTGAGTGTGAAATGGGAGAAGGTATTCTGCTTGTAGCATCTGATCATATAAAAGGTGGCGAACTTGCAGCAAAACTGCTCTTTCGATGTGGATGTAAGAATGTAGCTATTTTAAGTATAAAGGCAACTGCACCTGTATATGCAAGGCGTCGTATTACAGAATGTCAGAGATTATTGAAAAAAAAGGTGTAAAAGTAACGATTGTAGAGCATGAGGGTGGATCAGAAGAGTTTCATGTCATGGAAGAAAAGATAAATGAGTATTTGAATACTCACTCAGAAGTTGATGGCATTTTTACGGAGGATGTGGAGGCATATTTTTGCTTGGTGCAGGCGAAAAAACGAGGAATTTCCATTCCAAGAGATCTTAAGATTGTTGGATATGATGGGAATGAAATAACACGTTTAGTTAGCCCACAGGTAACTACTATTGCACAAAATACAAAAAAATTAGCAGAAACATGTGTAGATGTACTGAATAAAAGAATCAGCGGATTGGATACAGAAGACAGATATTTTGTTCCTGTTAAAATCCGAATGGGTGGAACGACATAATATCGTTCCATAAAATATTTGTATATAATTTATAATGCAGAACGTTAAAACAAGGCGTTCTGCTATTTTTTTGTGCAGAATTCATAAAAGACTTGAATATTGGCTTATTATAAAGTAGCATTTGAACAAGAAATAAGAAAACAAAAGTTGTGATGAAAAGGAGAACATAATGAATCAAATTTATACTTCCGATTTGCTTTCTTTTCAAAAAAGATTAGCACCTACGGTGGACAGTGATGTAGTGATTGACAGACCCAAGACAGAAATTTTGCCGGAGCCATATGTGATTACCCATGAGAGAAAAATTCGATTTAAACTATATTATCCGAATGCAATAAAAGTAGAAATGTGGGATTATTTAAAAGAATATAAGCTTGAAAAAAATGGAGATTATTGGTGCGGAGAATTTGATATGGGGGAAGGATTCATTGCAATATTTCTCAAAGTTGATGGCACAAGTATTCTATCAGAGTTTTTTCCGATAGGATATGGAGGAAACAAAGCGATAAACTATATAGACGTTCCTGAACAGGATCATCCAATTGAGCTATTAGGAGAAAATCATGGAAGTGTTCTTAGTGATTTTTTTGAAAGTAAAATAACCGGACAACTAGAGAGAATTATGATTTATCTTCCACCAGAATATATGCAAAATACAGAGAAGAAATATCCGGTTCTGTATTTGCAGCATGGACATGGCGAAAACGAAACATGCTGGGTAAGCCAGGGGAAAATGAATTTTATATATGATAATCTGGTACATCAAAGAAAAGCAGTTCCTGCTATTGTTGTGATGGCAAATGGAATGATATATAAGGAGAGTGGAGACAAAAGAGAATTAAAGTATCGTGATATGTCAGAATTTGTAAAGGAGGAATTAATTCCTTATGTAGAAAATAAATACCGAACCTACGGAGATAAAGAACACAGGGCAATGGCTGGATTGTCTATGGGAAGTTTACAGACTTCTATTACGGCATTTGAACATTCTGAACTGTTTTCATATGTGGGAGTATTCAGTGGATTTGTACAAGATATCCTTACACAGAATCAGAGTCATTTGACTGAAAAAAATAAAGAAAGCTTTCGAGAAAACAATAAGTTATTTTTTAGAGGGATTGGAGCTGAAGACAGATTTATTGATTTCTTTAAGTCAGACGATGAATTTCTTGAAAAGTCTAAAATAAAATGTGAGAGAAAAATATATAAAGGTGATCATGAATGGAAGGTATGGAGACGCTGCTTATATGATTTTGCTCAACTGATTTTTAGAGAAGATAATTAGTATAGTTATTGATAAGTGAGGAATGAGGAAAAGATGACAGGAGTGCAAATAGTAGGAATAGCAGTGATCAGTTTAGTGGTTATATTCTTAGTGGCAGAATACTTTATGGCCAATTTTATGGCAACATATATTTTGACACCGCCTTCTAAATTATGTCCAACGCCGGAACAGATCAGACACCGGATTTCCCAGACTGGAAGGGTGACTTTGAAAATAGTGTACAAAAAGAAAAGGAAGCTTATATTCGGGAACATCGGCTTACGGTTTGGAGAGACCATGATCATATGCATACGCATCAGCCAGATTCCATTTTTGCAGGCGTAATAAAGTATCTGGGATGGGAGTCATATTTTAACACAGAAATTAGTGGAATGATGCCGTTTTTTTATGTTTTTGATATTCCGGAATGTACCGTGTCTGAACTTGGAGAAGAATTAAAAGAAAAAATAGGCATGAATGGAGTACGTATTGTTGGAAATCCGGAAGATAAGATGAAAAGAGTAGCGATTTGTGGCACATTTGTATCCTAATAGTGCCATGGTAGACGAAATAAAAGAAGATGGATATTACCATAGTTATGACATGGAAATTATGAAATATATGGAAACAGAGAATATTGATGCTATCATTCCGGGAGAAATCATTGAATGGACAATTCTTTCTTATATCAGGGACGCTGCGTATATGGGAAAACACAAAGCATGTTTCAATATCGGGCATTTTAACATGGAAGAATTAGGAATGAAGTATGCGGCAGATTGGATCGGTGAATTACTGAACAATGAGATTCCGGTAAATTATATACCGACAGAAGATGGTTGGACATTTCTATAGAAGAGGTGATTAGAATTACACTCATCGTATTCCAAAATATAATGATGCAGAACGTCTGCATGTGTTCAGGGAAAGTGCCTTGAAAGGTATGATTGCTGCTGGAACTTATACAAAGGAAAGAGTTGAGTGTATTCATAACCTTCAGGTTAAGGAAGATGATGCAAATCCAAAATACAGTAAAGAGATTGTAAAGAAATATACAAAATGTGTAGTCGTCGTAATTATGCATTTTCAGAAGAACGGAAATAAAGAATTTCTCAAGATGTGAAAAGAGATTATATTATTTATAAATGGGAAGGAGTGTATGTTCTGATTTCAATGTAAAGCGATAAGGGGAAACCTTATCGCTTTATTAAAAGAAGAATGTGGGATTGATAATCATTTAATTTTACATAATTAGATGTCAGTAGAAAGTTTTTTAATTTTTCTTATAGCAATACGATAAGAAATGTAAAAAAATAACAATACTCCAAGGAAATAAACAGTTAGAAATATTAAGGAGACAATAATTCTTTGATTAATCTGTTCAAGATAGAAAACAGAATCAATTTGGAAACTCTCAACAAAAACGATAATAGTATTTAAACTAGAATAGCATAGTGCAAATAGCCAACACCAGAGTGGAAAATGTTGGGTTCCATTAAAAAGAACTCCTTTTATTGACATCCAAATGATTAACACATCAGGCGCTAATGGAATAACCCAACCGTTTAAGCTTGTTTTAAAAAAATAATCTAGTAGATAAGTAAGTTCATTTGCTATAATTATACCCCAAAAAAGTTTAACATAAATTGTGTGCCGAATATTTGTGATCCTTTCATCACAGTGAATGGTGGTTTTCATAAGTTGTCCTCCTCCCAAAATAAATCGTTTAATGTTTTGTTAAGTACTTTACATATCCGAATACAAAGCTGAAGACTGGGATTAAACTTTCCGCCTTCTAGTAAGTTGATAGTAGGGCGTGTAACATTAACTTTGGCAGCCAGTTCTTCTTGAGAAAGATTCATCTCAACGCGTGCTAATTTAAGACGCATATTTTTCATTTATACAACCTCCTCCTTTCTATATGCATTATATGATATATCGAACTAAATGTAAAGTATATATTACAAAAAATAATAAATATATAACGTTATGTGAAAAAGATTATTATGTTTGGGTAAATAGTAAGCTGAGAATCCCATTTGTAACACAAGACTCCCTCTTTGTAAATGAAAGTCCTGTTTTGTAACCGAGATTCCCGGTTTGTAAATGAAAGT